>Ga0206935_10104_pt1 | contig 29437 bp, 22 predicted proteins | sample Alteio_BWOrgHeat_13_FD_152924 | JGI IMG/M metagenome (GOLD analysis project Ga0206935, IMG submission 152924) | Enriched cells from forest soil in Barre Woods Harvard Forest LTER site, Petersham, Massachusetts, United States -... | ecosystem: Environmental > Terrestrial > Soil > Temperate forest >...
CATAGATTCCGGAGCTCTGGTCATCCACGGAAGCCGTCTTGTTCCAGGTCTTCCCTCCATCGGAGGATTTGTAAATTCCGCCGGTGTCCGCCTGGCGCTCCCCAGCGGCCGCCACCACGACGATGTCCGGGTTTTGTGGATCGACGATTACGGAGTGGATGAACAAGACGTCGTGGAGTCCCATATTGGTCCACGACTGGCCTGCGTCAGTGGATTTATAAATCCCGTCGCCGGCGGTCTGCTCGCCGGTTCCCGCAAACACAATGCGCGGATCGGAGGGCGCGACGGTAATCGCGCCGATCGAGGCCACAGGAACAGAATCGAAGATCGGCTTCCAGACCTGCCCAGAATCGGTGCTCTTCCAGATGCCGCCGCCGGGCGTCCCAAAATAGTACTTAGTCGGATCGTTGGCGATACCGGCGACGCAGGTGACGCGTCCGGCGCGGAAGGGTCCAATCAGGCGCCAGTGCAGCGCTTGTCCAAGAGTCGAGATCGATGCCATGGACTTAGTGTCCGATTGAGCGGAAATAAATGTGCTGGCCAGCAAAAGCAACGTAGTAACGATGGCGATTTTGTGAAAGGAGCGAAGCAAAGTCTGAGCAGAAGAGAATTGTTTGGTCATGGAATGTCGAAACCGCAAATTCTAAATCAAATGACGGTGTATCGAGGATTACGACGCTTCACTATCGGATGTCCGACACGTGCAGGATGTCTGGCTGAGTATCTTTGAATGAAGCTTTCCTCTCATCAGCCGCGATGAGCGGGAAGCCGCGCGATTCTGGATGCACATCCTCTCGACGAGCTGCGTTATCGAGGAATACCCTATTCCGCCCTCAGCGTGATCGCTGGATCCACCTGGGCCGCGCGCCAGGCAGGCAGCCAACAGGCTACTGCTGAAACTGTGAGCAGCAATCCGATCACGCCAACGTAGGTGACGGGATCAAGGCGGGAGACGCCGAAGAGCAGCGTGATCAGCGCCTGGCTGGCGGCGAATGCGCCAAGCAGGCCAATGGTGATCCCAATTCCGGTGAGCGTCATGCCCTGGCGAACGATCAACGCAAGGATACTGCTGCGCGATGCGCCCAGCGCTGAGCGAACTCCGATTTCGCGGGTGCGCTCAGTGACGCTGCCGGAGAGAACGCCGTAGATTCCTGTAGCTGCCAGGATCAGTCCTACCAGGGCGAAGGCTTCGAACAGCATCAGGGCAAAGCGGCGCTGGGCCTCTGACATGGCTACCAGGTTCTCCATGGTGGCGACGCGTACGATGGGCTGATCTTTGTCCACCGACCAGATCGCGGCTCTGGCGGCGGGAGCGAGCGCCGCGGCGTCAGCGCGCGTGCGAACTACGAGGCTTTGCACGTTGTCCACCCATGCCCACTGCGGAGCCGTTGTATAGAAGGCATCCGGCTGGCTAGTCGCCAGCGACAACTGCTTCACATCTCCCACCACGCCGACAATCATGGCCCAGGGACGATCCGCATGGCCCATATCGGGACCCATGCGCACGCGCTGTCCAATCGGATCTTGATCGTGGAACTTCCTCCTGGCTAGCGACTCGCTGATCAGAACAGCCACCGGCGCGCCGGCGCGATCGTTTTCATTGAGCAAACGTCCACGACGCAGGGGGACGCGCATGGTCTGGAGATACTCCGGGCTTACGGCATAGCGGAAAGCAGCTTCTTCTCCATGTGGATAAGCCTCGAATTCAATTCCATACACTTCGTAATCGTCGCTAAGCGGCAACTGACTGGTGAATGCTGCCGTAGTGACGCCAGGAAGGTGGTGCACGTTGTCGAGGGCCTGCTCGAAGAAGCGGGCGCGAGCCTCATCGCGTGCATACCGGTTACTGGTTTCCTGTACCTGCATGGTCAAAAGATGTGAGGCATCGAAGCCGGGATCGATGGCGAAGAGGCGATTGAGCGTGCGCAGCAGAAGGCCCGCGCTAACGAGAAGCACAAGGGCAAGTCCGACTTCCGACACAACCAACGAGCGACGCACGAGCTGCTGCCTGCCGGCGCTGGTGCGCGAGCTTTGCTGCAGGCTGCTGTGCGGATCGCTGCGCGACGCATTGAGCGCCGGCATCAGTCCTACCAGTAGTCCGACCGCCGAGGTAACCACCAAGGCAAAAACGAAGACGGCAGAATCGACGCGAATGTCGGCAAGGCGAGGAAGCTCCGAAGGACTGAGCGCGACGAGAGCGCGCACGCCCACTTGCGCGATCGCTAAGCCCAGAATGCCGCCTATCGTTGCCAGCAGGAGCGATTCGGTGAGCAGTTGCCGAACGAGTCGCCCGGGCTGCGCTCCAAGAGCGGCGCGCATCGCAAATTCACCGCGACGTTGCGCTCCGCGGGCAAGCAACAGGTTGGTGACATTCACGCAAGCGATCACCAGGACAAGGATCACTGCGCCGAGAATGGCGAGGAGCGCCGGCCTTACCCCTTGCGTCACGGAATTTTGCATCGAATCTACGATCATGCCTGACGGGGTGCCGCCCGCCGTGTCGAATCCTTTGGCGTAGTGTTGTCCCAAGGTGGGCAGAAAAGCATCGAGTTGACTGGCCGCCTGAGCTCGGCTGACGCCTGGCCGCAACCGTCCAACCATGCGCAGGTGGTGTCCCCACTCTCTGCCACCCAGCGGCAGCGAGCGGTCATACTGTAACGGCGCCCACAGCTCCGCCTTGGGAGCGAGGACGTTTTCGAACGAGCGGGGCATTACGCCGATGACCGTGAACACATTGCTCACATCAAGCTGGCTGCTGCTGTCCTCCAGCGTGAACTTGCGGCCGATGATGGCCGGATCGCTGTTGAAGCGGCGCCGCCACATGCGATCGCTAAGAATCACTACATTGGGACCGTTGTGTTGGTCGTCCGGTGACTGGAAGTCACGTCCCAGAGCGGGAACGATTCCAAGGGCGCGAAAGAATTCGGCGCCGACGCGCTGTCCTTCGAGCCTCTCGGGCTGATCCAGCCCGGTGATTGCAGGCTGCCATGCTTTGAACGCTGCCATGGCTTCGAAGGGACCGCTTCGCTCGCTTATTCCGTGAAAGGTGCCGAAGCTGGGCAGGCGCGAGCCGCCGTCCTTCATCTCAAAGAGCATAGTCACGCGCTCGGGATGCGGATACGGCAACGGCTTGAACAGAATGGGATTTACCGCGCTAAAGATCGCAGTGCTGGCGCCGATGCCGAGCGCGAGTATCAGAATGGCGGTGAAGGAGAATCCAGGATTGTTGCGCGACTGACGAAATGCGTAGTGAAGATCGCTGAGCAGCGTTCCCGTTACAATCTCCCATCCGTGGGAGCGCACGCGATCGCGAAGGACGACGGGGTTGCCGAGTTCATTGCGCGCAGCCTGCCGCGCATCGTCCGGCGAAAGCCCGCGCGCAATCGATTCCGCCGTGGCCTGATCGAGATAGTGCTGAACCTCGTCGGCGAGATCGTTGTCGGCATCCGTAGGATGGATGAGTACGCGTAGCCCGTGGCTGATTTGACGCCACAGAGACATATCTAGACCTCCGCTTTCAATAGCCTGGCAATCGCGGACGCCCGGCGTGTCCAGTCCGCGGTTTCGACTCCGAGCTGCTTTTTGCCTTCGCGTGTGAGGGTATAGAACTTGGCGCGACGGGAATTTTCCGTTTCGCGCCACTCGGAGTCGAGCCATCCGGCGCGCTCCAGGCGCTGTAGTGCTGTCAGCAAGGACCCTGGGTTTACCTTGAAGACGCCGCGCGAAATCTGCTCAACTCTTCGGGCGATGCCAAAACCATGCATCGGTTCGAGGCTCAAGGTCTTGAGGATGAGCAGATCAAGCGTGCCTTGAATCACGTCAGTATTGGGTTCGTCCATTGCTGTCCCTTGATCGCACTACATAATGCCTCGCCTTCATCTTGACTGTCAAGATGTGGCAGTCAAAATGAGAACTTTTCTTTTGGGACGAAGGGGAATCTTGTAAGCCTCAACTAACGGGCCACAGTGCTGATAACTGATACATGCCGTTGGTTATACTCGCTGTTTGTTTTCGACCCGGAAAGGAGAAGTGATTGCCGACGCTTATCAGCAAACCTACACGCATTCAAGCCGCGGGAAGCAAGCCCAAGCTGATCGACGAGTACATCGGACGCGTAAACACAGCGACGCAGAGCACCAGCGTCGCGCATATGCGCAGTCCAGCGGGATGGGAGGAACCGGGACAGCGTCCGGAGTTCGATGAGTTCACGATCGTGTTGAAGGGAATTGTGCGAGTGAAGCATGAAGCCGGGACTCTCGATGTCCATGCCGGGCAAGCCGTAATTGCGCACAAAGGTGAACGGGTCCAGTACTCGACACCGGAAGGAGCGGAATACATCGCAGTGTGCATTCCAGCTTTTTCGCCGGAGACGGTTCATCGCGACGCATGATCACGAGAGGAAGAACAGCGACGTGAAGTTGAAACCGAATTCTGATCGCTGCCACAAGGCCAAAAGACGCGGACGAAAAAGGGCCTTTGTGCTATAAGAGTCGGTCACTTCAAGGAGCTTCATGCCTCGTCGTCTCCGACTGATTGCACTGTCTCTTTGCCTTGGCTTCGCGCTTCTAGCTTTCGCGCAAAAGCGTTCTATCACCGAAAAAGACCTCTTCCACTTCAACTGGATTGGCGATCCTCAGATTTCTCCCGATGGATCGCAAGTAGTGTTTGTGAAGGTCACCGTAAACGAGAAGAAAGACGGATACGACACTTCGCTGTGGAGCGTTCCTATTGGCGGCGATGAAGCTCCACGGCGCCTCACCAATAACAATCACGATTCGTCTCCTCGTTGGTCACCCGATGGCAAATGGCTGGCTTTCATTCGCTCTCCAGAGCCCACGGGCACCCAACCGGGAGCGGGTGGAAGCGCGGGCTCGCGGCCGCCGGCAGCTCAGCTCTACCTGATGCCGATGAGCGGCGGCGAATCCTGGCGAGTTACCGACTTGCCCAAAGGCGTAAGCTCCCCGGTCTGGTCCCCCGACAGCAAGGCCATCGCTTTCACCAGCACCACCTCGCCGGAAGACACGGCCAAGCAGAGTCGGGAAAAACAAAAGGCAGCGGAAAAAGACGAAAAGAAACCAGAGCATGATGAGGCGGGAAAAAATCCCGAGGAAGGCTCGCAGTCCAAGCCTGCTGGGCCGGAGCCGGAACATGAGAGCGATGTTCGAGTGATTACTCGCGCAGTCTATCGCTTCAACGGCGAAGGCTACGCTGATCCCAAGCATCCGCAACACATCTGGGTGGTCACTGCGCCGCAGAGTTCCGAGCAGACAGTTCAACCTAAACAGCTCACCTCCGGGCAGTTCCAGGAAGGGAATCCCATCTGGTCAAAAGACGGCGGCCAGATCTATTTCACCACCGAGCGCTTGCTGGAGCCTTACTACGAACTGCCCCACACCGATCTCTATAGTGTCCACGCCGAAGGCGGCGAACCGGCCAAGATATTCACGGTCAATCTGGGCGTAAGCGAAATCTCGCTGAGTCCGGACGGCAAGCGCATGGCGTTCTGCGCATCCGTGAACGAGCCGGTGCAGTCCTATACGGAGCCGGATCTGTGGGTGGTCGATCTATCTCCGGATGCCAAGCCTCGCAACCTGACCGCCAACTACGATTTCGATATGTGCAGCGGAGTCGGCGGCGATCAGGCGGCGCCACGAGCCTCCGGTTCCGACCACGTGATCTGGTCCGCAGACGGCAACACGTTGACAACGATCACGTCGCGGGAAGGCAAAGCGAATCTGGTGCAGGTCGATATCGCCTCCGGCAAAGTCACGGAAGTCACCCACGGCAACCTGGCGGTTCAGAGATATCGGGCCACCACCGATGGATCGAAGTTCGTAGTGCTGATTTCCACGCCCAACAGCATGGGCGATCTCTTTGTGTCGGATAGGGCAAGTTCCGGATCACAGCCGCTGCAGATCACGCACATCAATGACAAGCTCTTTTCCCAACTTAACCTCACTGCTCCCGAAGAGATCTGGTACACCAGCTTCGACGGCAAGCGCATCGAAGGGTGGCTCCAGAAACCGCCTGATTTTGATCCTGCGAAGAAGTATCCACTGATCCTGAATATTCACGGCGGGCCGCACACAGCTTATGGCTACGTGTTCGATCACGAATTTCAGTGGATGGCGGCCAAAGGCTATGTGGTGCTCTATCCTAATCCGCGCGGCAGCACATCTTACGGGCAGCAGTTTGGGAACGTCATTCAATATCACTATCCGGGCGACGACTTTCGCGATCTGATGGCGGGCGTGGATGAAGTGCTGAAACGTGGATACGTTGACCCCAAGAAGTTAGGAGTCACGGGAGGCAGCGGCGGAGGATTACTCACTGATTGGGTCGTCGGCCACACCGACCGCTTCGCTGCGGCTGTGGCTCAGCGCGATATCGCCAGTTGGGCGGCTTGGTGGTACAGCGCGGACTTCACGCTGTTCCAGCCTTCCTGGTTCAAAGCTGCCCCCTTTCAGGATCCTCAGGATTTCGTCGCCCGATCGCCGATTACTTATATTCAAAATGTAAAAACCCCTCTCATGCTGGTGCTGGGTGAGGCTGACTATCGCACACCACCAGAAGCAGGTGGGGAAGAGATGTTCCGGGCCCTCAAGTTCCTGAAGCGGCCGGTAATCATGATCAGATTTCCGGGCGAATCGCATGAGCTTTCCCGTTCCGGTCAGCCCTGGCACAGGGTTGAGCGCCTGCAGCACATCGTCGGCTGGTTCGATAAGTACCTGATGGGCGCACACTTGCCTCAATACGATGAAGTCATGGGAAGCGAGGTCAGCACAAAGCCCACCGAGGCGGCGGGGAAAGCAAAACCCTAAGTAGCGCCTCCTTCGCGACTTGAGAGTTTTTCGCCACTTTTGCACAGCCGTAGATGAGACAAATCTCTGCGGCGCACGTCATTGCTAACAAAGATTAGGAGGTATATACGTGTCTCCTATCGCACTCAACGTCAACGGCAAAGCGCAGAGCGTCGATGCCGATCCGCAGACTCCGCTGCTTTGGGTCATTCGCGACAATCTCAATCTAACCGGCACGAAGTTCGGGTGCGGGCGCGGTTTCTGTGCGGCCTGCACGGTGCACGTGAACGGACGCGCAACGCGGTCTTGCATTACTCCGGTTTCCACAGTTCAAGGGAAACAAGTGACGACCATCGAAGGTCTTTCACCGGATGGCGCGCATCTTTCTGCAGTGCAACAGGCGTGGATCGCTGAGCAGGTGCCGCAATGCGGATACTGCCAATCCGGATTCATCATGGCCGCCGCAGATTTACTTGCGCGCAAACCGCAACCCACGGAGGACGACATCAACGAAGCCCTCTCCGGTAACTTGTGCCGATGTGGGACCTACGTCCGCATCCGGCACGCCATTCATCGAGCGGCGGAGATCAAACGCGCTGAATCTGTCTCCCACAGGAAAGGAGAACTCGCATGAGGGCCGAAGCGGTTACTCGCCGCGACTTCCTCAAGGGCGGAACGGCGTTGGTCATCGGCTTCACCCTGCCTCTGGACATGGCTTGCCAGAGCGACTCGCGCCCGCCCGCGAATCCATTAAACGCCTGGGTGAAAATCGCTCCCGACAACAGCGTCACACTGATGCTCGCGAAATGCGAGATCGGACAAGGGATCATGACTACGCTGCCAATGGTTCTCGCCGAGGAGGCGGATGTCGATTGGAATTCGGTTCGCGTAGTGCATGCCGACCTCGATCCGACTATGTACGACATGGGAACGGGCGGCAGCGGCAGCACGACCGCACAGTTTACTCCAATGCGTCAGGCGGGAGCGGCCGCGCGCCAAATGCTCCTTGCGGCGGCGGCGCAGCGCTGGAACGTTCCACGCGAGAGCTGCCGCACGAGCAAGGGCGTTGTCTATTCCGGATCGCAAAAAGCCACCTACGGAGAGCTGGCTGAAGCCGCTTCCAAGCTGCCGGTTCCCGACTTGAAATCGGTCCCTTTAAAGAATCCGTCGGAGTTCGCTTACATCGGCAAGCCCCTCCCGCGACTCGAGATCCCCTCCAAATGCGACGGCTCTGCGCAGTTTGGGCTGGACGTACGCGTTCCCGGAATGGTTCGCGCGGTGATCGCACGGTGTCCATATTACGGCGGCAAGCTGAAGAGCTTTGACGCGAGCAAAGCGAAAGCGATTCCCGGTGTAATCGCCGTAATCGAAGTTCCCGAAGTGCGACAAGCGCATACGCGTGCCGGAGTGGCTGTGGTTGCAGAGAACACTTGGGCAGCAATGCGAGGCCGGGATGCTTTGGTAGTGAGTTGGGATGGCGCCAAGCCAGAAGACACAACCGAAACACTGCGCCAGCGCATGATTGCGTTAGCTGATCAACCTGGCAAAGTTATCCGCGATGAAGGGAATGCATCGGACGTGATCGCCAAGTCGTCGAAGAAGCTGGAAGCCGTTTATGAAACCCCATTTCTCGCCCATGCGACCATGGAGCCGATGAACTGCACGGTTAAGGTTAGTTCAGACGGCGCGGAGATCTGGGCTCCCACTCAATCGCCTGAATGGATCGCAGGAGCGGTGGCGCAGGCGACGGGCCTCTCGCCGAGATCGATCGTCGGTCACACTACTCTGAGCGGTGGAGGATTCGGGCGGCGCTATCAACTCGACTTTGCCGTCGAAGCTGCGCTTGTCTCCAAAGCAATCGGAAAACCTGTGCAGGTGGTCTGGACGCGCGAAGACGACATGCGCTTCGACTTCTATCGCCAACTGACGTATCACAAGATGACTGCCGCGCTCGACGAGCAGAATCGCCCGGTTGCCTGGCATCACCGTCTGGTTTCAAGTTCGATTCGGGAATTCTGGGGCGGCAAGCCGGAAGGTCAGGAGATTGAGGGCACGGATCTGCCTTACTCGATTCCCAACGTCCGACTCGAGTACGCTCCTGTGCCCACGAGCATTCCGCGAGCCTGGTGGCGGTCGGTTGCGAATTCGTTCAACGCTTTCGTGGTGCAGAGCTTCATCGATGAACTCGCGCATGCTGCCAATCAGGATCCTGTGGCATTTCGACTGTCACTGCTGGCCTCGACGCGTCCTCCCAAGACGGCGAGCGATGAACCCATGTTTGAAAGCGAGCGCATGCGAACCGTTATGAACGTGGCGGCGAAACGCGGGGAATGGGACAAATCGCTGCCGAAGGGTCGCGCACGGGGATTCGCCGCGCATTATTCCTTCAACACCTACGTTGCGGAAGTAGCCGAGGTTTCCGTCGAGAACAATAATCTGCAGGTGCATCGGGTAACCTGCGCCGTCGATTGCGGACGTGCAGTGAATCCGGATGGCGTGAAGGCGCAGATGGAGGGCGGGATAATCTATGGCCTGTCGGCGGCTCTGTCAGGTGAGATCACGGTGAAGGACGGAGCTGTTGAGCAAAGCAATTTTGACGACTATCCGATTGCGCGCATCTTCGAAGCTCCAGAGACGGAAGTGATCGTCATTGCGAGTGACAAGCCCCCGACCGGCTGTGGTGAGCCGGGAGTACCACCCATTGCTCCAGCGGTGACGAATGCCATATTTGCTGCCACTGGGCAACGAGTGAGGAGACTGCCGATCCGGTTAGGGTAGCGCCAAGTCTTTTGCAATTTCAGCTAAACTAGTTGATAGACTAGTTGTGAAGAGAGAACACTTATGACGACAGTCGGGGCCTTCGATGCCAAGACCCACTTGAATGCTTTACTTAAAAGGGTCGCTAAGGGAGAGACAATTCAGATTACTCTGCGGGGCGTGCCTATTGCCAAATTGGTTCCGGCAGGAGAAGGAGAACGGCGCGACCCTAAGGATGTGGTGCGAGAAATCCGCGCATTGCGGAAAGGTGTGACACTTGGCAAGTTGAGGATACGCGACTTGATCAACGAGGGGCGCCGCTATTAGGCCAATAATCGTGGACGCTTCAGTGACTCTCGCCTGGTGTTTTCAGGATGAGGCAACATCTTTTACTGAGTCGGTGCTCAACCTTTTAACCAAAGACGCGACCATTCGAGTACCAGCGATATGGCTGCTCGAGGTTGCCAACGCGTTGTTAACCGCGGAACGAAAAAAGCGGATCACGACTGCGCAGGCGTCCGCCTTCCTACGGTCTATGGAAGATCTTCCAATTTCTGTCGATTCGACACCAATGGTACTTGCATTCGATCGGATCCTGTCACTCGCCAGACAGCAAAATCTTACCGAATACGACTCCAGTTACTTGGAGCTCGCCATTCGTGAATCGCTCACAATCGCTACACTCGACAATAGCTTGCGGCGCGCTGCTCGTGCGGTCGGCGTCAAGCTATTCGATAAGTAGCGCTTCGGCAGAAATACCGCATGGGCGATGGCCATTCTTTTTCTATCCCCGAGTTTTCGCGATCTCGGGGAACTCGCCTTGATCTTTACCGTCTTCCTTTTCCGGCTCCTGAATGCGGGCTTGCTGCGCTTGCAGATGGTATTTAGTCAGACTGTCTTTCAGCATCTCGAACCCTTCTTCCGGCGTATCGACATAGCAAAAGAGTTCCCTGTCCTCCGGTGAAATCGTTCCGGCTTCGACCAACGCATCGAGATTGAGAACGCGATTCCAATATTCTCTGCCGTAAATGATGACGATGATTTTCTTCGCCAGCTTCTCGGTTTGGGCCAGTGTAAGTATCTCGAATAGTTCGTCCAGAGTCCCGAAACCGCCGGGAAAGATCACCAGAGCCTTCGCCAGATAAGCAAACCAGTACTTGCGCATGAAGAAGTAATGGAACTCGAAGTTCAACTCCGGAGTGATATACCGATTTGGGAACTGCTCAAACGGAAGCCGGATATTGAGTCCGATCGTCTTACCTCCAGCTTCGCTGGCCCCGAGGTTGGCGGCTTCCATAATCCCGGGACCGCCGCCTGAGGTCACTACGAAACGGTGGCGCTTCGATTGCAGCTTCATCGCCCATTTTGTCAGGAGAAATGCCAGCCGCCGCGCGTCTTCGTAGTAACGCGCCATCTCCACCGCAGCTCTGGCGCGCTTCAATTTGAGAGAGCTTTCCCGGCCATGCAGCGCGCCCTCCAAAGTGGCAGGTTGTTCGTGCTCCGGGGCAGGATTTGCCGAGCCCGGCTTCTCCAGCAGTTGCAATGCGCTTTGCGCAGAACTCAGGTTGGCAAAGCGCGCAGAGCCAAAAAAGACCACGGTGTCCTGAATGCGCTCGCGCCGGAAGCGGGATAAGGGCTCTTGATACTCAGCCAGGATGCGTAGCCCCCGGCCATCGGGGCTATTGAGGAACGAGGGGTTCTCGTAAGCCATCGGAGCCGGAGCAAGGATCGGTTTCTCGTTTTTTTGCATGAATGAAGGTTTCTATCGGTGTCTAGCGTCGAGCCATAAGATTATAGGAGGGAAACACACACCGCTCACAGCGCGGCTAGCGTCGATCACGGTAATGCACGGCTTCCGAGATGCCGATCCATAAGTCGAGGACCCCCAGCCCGGTAGCGAGTCCGCGAACAAAGCCGGTTCCCAGGAACCACCGCAGATTCGGGGAATTGTTTACCAGGGCGTTCTCAGTCCAGGCCGGCTGCCAGGGCAGCACAGCCAAAACGAAACCAATCCACAGGCAAATCATCACTGTGGTCACCAGGAAGAACCGCTGCATCCAGATCGGTGGCGGAGGTTCGTTGGCAGGCGAGGCTGGCGGCGGCAGCACTGCCGTGGTCGATGTTTGCGCCTGAGCTTCCATGGGCCTCTCTTGCTCAGATGCACCATTGGAGTCCATCGCTCTCTCGGGAGAAAACTTCAGGATCTTAGTCTCCGGATCCATCTGTCTCGATTGTAGAGCATTTACTTACGCAGGCTGCGGATACGATCGGCAACGTCGCGGTAATCGATGTTGGAGCCGTACACTTCCATGAAGTTATCCAGCGCCGCCTTTTTATCGCCTGCCGATTCAAAGGCGTTGGCCATGTCGTAATAGACAGCCAGGCGGCTGTCTTCACTGATGCCTTGCACCCTCAGGGCTCGCTCGTACCAGCGGATGGCGGCTTGTGCGGCGCCTTTGTCCACCAGACATTGCGCAAGCCAGGTGTACGCCTGGATGGGCTGCGAAAACGGCTTGCCGCTATCCACTGCGCGACAAACCTTCTGCAGTTCGCCGATCGCCTCATCCAGCAGGCCCATCTCGCGGAAAGCTACGCCGAGATTGTAGTGCGTGTCAGGATCATCACCATCTTCGGATGGCTCTTCGATTTCTTCCTTGAACTCGTCCAGCAGACCGGAAAGCATCGAGTTGGCTTCGACCTGGGCTTGTGCTGAAATCTGCGGTGGAGCAGCTACTGGCAATTGCACAGATTTCAGCGAAGCAGCCGCAGCCATGGGCCGTTGAGTTGGCACCGGGGATTTCGCGGCCGATACAGGGGCGATGTCGCCCAGCGCATCTTCCAGATCGGAGACCATTCCGGCGAGAGGATTTTCCGGAGCAAGGGCAACTTCTGATTCTTCTTCACCAGCCAAATCGCCCAGAACATCAGTCTCCTGCATAGCAACCGCAGGTTGTTCTTCTTCTATTGGCCCTAGTGTTGCCTCTGTTTCCACTGTTACTTCGGAGACGGGTTCTGGTTCGCGAACCGAAACTTCCTCAGCCACCGGTGGAATAGGTGCGATGTCAATCTCAGGTGCAGCAATGCTCTCCGGCTCAAGACTGGGTGCCGAGGGCTGGAGTTCCAATTCGGTAACTGGCGCCTGGGCTTCTTCGACCGGACGGGCGGCTTCAGAAGGAGCGACTTCAACTTCAGGAGCGGCAGCCACTTGAGCCGTAGCCGCCGCAAGCCGCAATTCTTCCAGCGCGGGATGATCCGGAGCAACTTGCTGGAGCCGCGAAATTGCCGAGTGCGCTTCCGTCGTCATGCCTTGGGAGAGATAGAAGCGCGCTTCCTCGAGAATCTCGTCCGGCGTCTCCTCGGCGGTGATCTCCTGCACCTGACCTTCGTCAGCGAGTTGCGAAGTGCTCTCTGCCGCCGCACGTTCCGCTGTCGGCTCCTCGACAGTGAGCATGTCTTCCCATTCGTTGCCGTGTTGGGCTTCAGCGGGGGGCAAAGCTTCCGGAAACGCAACGGAAGAATCCGCGGGAACCGACGATAAATCGAACTCCGCCACCGAGGATTGGGGCTGTGCAGGAGCTTCAATCGAGAACTCAGCCACCGAAGACGCTTTGAACGGCGCGAGTTCTTCCGCCGGGACAACTTTCGCCTCCGGTCGCGACGCGGGCACTGCAATAACAGGCGCGGACGCTGCGACGCCACCGGCCTGTTCGTTGTACTTGCCGGCCATTTCCCGATACTGAAGTGCTTGGTCGGTGAGGCCCGCACCAGCATGAATATCGGCCAGAATGCCGCAGGAATTCGCGGCATCAGCAAATCGCTCGACGCGCGCGTATAGCGAAGCCAATCGTTGGCGCAGGCGGACATCGTTGGGGGCCTTGGGCAGCACACGTTCCAAAGGGGTGATCGCCTTTTCGGGAACGTTGTACGAGGAGAAGAGCTCGGAATCGGTAAGTGCAGAGTTAATGGCTTCGGCGATCTCACGGGGATATTCCTGCATGACGGCGGGAGCTGCCTCCAGCTCGTCCACCATCAGTGCCTGACCACCCTCTTCCACCGACAGTTCGCGCGTTACTGCATCTTTTCCCATGCGCGATATGATCTGCCGGTAGTTCTGATCGTGCAGTGGATTTTCCGGCTCGGCCTCGGCCAGCGCGCGATACAGATCGGCCGCCTTCTGCAGCTCTCCGCTCTGCGCGCAAGCGTGAGCCAACGACTCCTGGACTTCGCGAGGCGCATGTCCGGTAGCGCCAGCTTTCTGCAGCAGCCTTAGCATGGATTGCAAAGCCGGCGCGTTGTCGCGAGCTTTCGGTATCGAAGCCGTCAGCGCATCGATGAGTACCTGTTTGTTACCCGCGAGAAGCTTGTCCGCATTTCTTTCATAGACACCAAGCGCTTGGTCGGGCTTGTCGGCGCTGAATAAAGCATCCGCATACAGCGAAATCGCGCTCAGGTCGTTATGGACATCCACCAGCTTCGCCGCGATCGGGTCCGCCTGCTCGAATTTGCCAGTCTGCACATAAGCTTGCAGCAGAGGACGCAGAGCTTCCGGACGCTTATCCAAATCGGGAAGCTTGGACAGGCTCTCGATCGCGCGTGCGCCGTCTCCGTCCTCCATCGCCATTTGTCCGCGCAACAAAAGAGCCGGCGCAAAATTCGCATTCAGTTTTAGAACCCGCTCCAAGGGCTCTTGTGCACTATCCGCCGCCCCACGCTGATACAGCGATTGAGCGGAATTAAAGTAGATTTCCAGCGCTTCCTGGTTTTTGCCCAGCTTCAGATAAAGGTCCGCGACCTTGGTTTGCATCGCAGCATTGTCGGGATCGAGATCCAGCATCTTTTTGAGAATGCCGGTAGCCTTCTCGCGATCGTTGTTTTTAAGGTATTGATCGGCGACTGCCGTGTACTGCGCTCGAGCGTCGTTGTAGAGGCCCTGCTGGGTATAGAGCTCGGCCAGGCGCACTACAGAATCCAAAGCTGACGGATTGAGCTTTGTCAGCTTCTTATACATGGCAATGGCTTTTACGACGAAACCATCGGCCGCGTAGGCGTCGCCTACTTTCCTGAAGTTCTCTGTAGCCTGATCGGCGCGGCCCAATCGAGCATAGAGATCGCCGATGGTGTTAAGAACGGTAAGGTCTTTCGGATCCTGTTTGGCAACCTTGTCGTATTCAGCGATGGCGTTCTGCAATTTGCCCTGTTGTACGTATTTCTCAGCCGCACCGAGGGTCTTCGCTTTGTTGAAACCAAAACCGAGCGCCATATTCTAATGAGTTCCGCAAAGATGACTACGCCATCGCGCCGTGACTCGGCCGATGCGCTACCGCGTCGCTTAACGCCGGTGGCGTGAGACACAGCGGGAGCCTGCTTAGGCCAAAAAGCCTTGCCTCACGGGGCTGCGTAGGTGGCTAAAACTTATCACAATCATCATAAGCCCCAAAGCGGATCGGCTCTTAGTTATGACAGGGAAATACCCGATTACCTTCTGGTTGCCACAAATTGCGCTTGTCGGTCCCTTCAGCGTAGAAAGGCTTTTCGTGCGCCTGTGATCGGGCTGAACGCCAAGGTCTGCCTCGTCCAACCTCGACCAGAGCCTCGCATCTAATGTTGGTGTGAACCCTCCCAGGAAATTGCTGGCCCTAGCGGTCTTCGTAACCGCCGTGGCCATAGCTCCCTGGCTAGGCGCCACTCCGATTGAACCAACGGCTAAGCAATTAATCCAGGAGTTGCAGCGTCCTCCTGCGACGTTTGTTCCTGCACGCGTAGGTTGGGACACAGCACAAGAAAGAGTGCCGAACTTCAATCTGACGTTTGAGCAGTACGGGCCGCAAGCCACAGCGCGAGCGGTGCGAGCTTCGTTAAGAGCGGCTCTGACGCCGGATCCGCTGGCTATGGCGGCTTTGCTGTTTTGCGCGTTTGCATTGCGGTGGATGCGGATGCGCGCGAAGCAACAGCCCAAGGAACCGCCGTCGGCGATACCGGCCGGAGAGCTGGTCTTTCCCAAGGCTGCGTAGGATTTTACAAGGTTTACACCGGCGGAAAGCCGGCAATTCGTTGCCGGAAGAGGAAAGGCTTCTTTACCACCTCGGTCTAGCTCGTGCGAGAGTGCGGGCCAGATGATCCTGAGTCGGGTGGGAGGAAGCCTTTTGCTTTGCAAGACGCAGTTTGACGCTCTTTTTTCCCAACCTCTAGAATCGCACTAAGCCACTCGACATCGCGGTCGAAGGAGAATCGTGCCTCTCTACGAATTCGAATGCAAGAAGTGCCATCATCGTTTCGAGAAAATTCAGAGCGTTTCTGCTCCCGATCCCGAGTGCCCAAAATGCAAGAGTAAAGTCGAGCGGCTGCTGCATGCGCCTGCGGTGCAGTTCAAGGGCAGCGGTTGGTACGCGACTGACTACGCCAAGAAGGGCGCATCAACTGGACAATCTGAATCCAAGCCTGCCGCCGAAGGCAGCCCTTTGAGCAAGACCGAGTCCAAGACTGAATCCAAACCGGAACCCAAAAGTACTACGCCTTCCAAGGAGTAGCTTGGTCCGCTAGGCTACGGCTTTCGCGCTCATCTGCATTGGCACGCGGTGCTTGACGATCGCCGCAGCGACGAGCCCTACACACAGGAATCCCACAATCTCGGTAAATGCGTACGCGACGGTATAGCTGCCGGGAAAACCGTACCAGTTCCAGTAAGACATGTTGGTGGTGATGCCGGCCAAGAGTCCCGCGACCGTCACAAAGCCCACGCGAGCCACATAGCTACGCAACCCGGTTGCGAGCGAGAGCAAGAACGCCGCGAGAATGCCTTGAACGATGTTGGTGCCGAACTCCGTTAGCAGTTGGCTAAGACTCAGCGCCTTCTGTCCGCTCGGATGATAGATAAGAATGCCGCTCGGTCCATCCTGGATCTTTTGCGCGTAGACCTTCATCGCGGCGTTCTGATCGGCGCGCGAAGCGCCTGGAGGTAGTCCCAGTCCGGGAAAGAAATAAAACCCGGACTGCGGCAAATTGGAGCGCATAGCTCCGAGCATCGCCTGCTCGTTAGGAATGTCTTTGATTCCTACGGAACCGGTGCCTAACACCACGTGGGCCAAAGAGAGCCACAGGAACATCGCCACGCCGCCCAGAATGCCTGCGGCGAGAATCCGCTTTGCCATGGAAGTCTCCTGATAGTGCGGCGAAGATTATGCAGCAGAAACGAGAAGGTGAAAAGAGGTTATGTAGGCGGCGTCTCGCAAATATCATTGATTACAGTGGGGATGCCCAAGGTCGAGGAATATCAAATGGTCGCAGCAGCGATGCCGTTTTCCCACTCCAAGTTAAACACTTTGATTGGCTCAGCTTTGCCTTTTACCATCAGTGGTTCAAGAGTCCGCAAAGAAAATTTGCCATCCGTGAGGTCGGCAGCCGTTGCTTGCGAAATAATGATGTTGCCGCCTGGTGCGTTCGACATCAGCCGCGACGCCGTATTTACCGTGTCACCGATTACCGTATAGTCAATTCTCCTGGGTGAGCCGATGTTGCCCGCAGTCACGATGCCAGTATTGATGCCAATCCCAACGCGTATTTCCGGCCATTTTCGCGATGAAGCATCGCGATTCAGTTCCACTACCAGCCGCTGAATGGCTTGCGCCGCGCGGACGGCGTTTTCGGCGTCGTTGCCCTTCGTGATCGGCGCACCGAAGAGGGCCATAACGCCGTCGCCCAGGAATTTATCCAGCGTTCCCCCGTGATCGAAAATGATGTCGGTCACGTGCGTGAAGTAATTGTTGAGGATCTCGACGATTTTCTCTGGTTCTAATCTCTCGCTGAGGGTGGTGAATCCACGAATGTCCGCAAACATGATGCTGACCTTCTGGTTGAGTCCGCCCAGTCGGACGCCTTCCGGATTCTGTGCCACCATCTCTACGACTTCCGGAGCGAGGAAGCGCTCCAGCGCAGCACGCTGCGTCACCTGCTTCGCAATCTGCTCGTGCGCATACAGAGTATCGATGGCAGCCCCTGCCTGAGCCGCCACGAGGGCGAAAACGTTCCATTCGTCCTGGGTAAACGCCTGCGGTTTTTCCAGGTTATCTACGTACAGAATGCCAAACAGTTTGCCGCTGCCAAGCAGCGGGGCGCACATTGCAGAGCGCAATCCCGAAATGCGCATGCTCTCGCTGCCGCGAAAGCGTTCGTCGGCTGCGACGTCGGTAATGAGAATTGGTTTCTGTTCGTTGCGGATGCGATCTAGGATCGCTCGGCTCAGAATGATGTGCGGCTGGCTGACGTTCCCTTCTACCGGAGGACGCCGGTAACGCACTTCCGTTTGCCTTGTGACTTCGCCATTGTCGTTGAAAAGCATCATGAAACCGCGCTCCACGCCTTGAATGCGGAAGGCAAGATTCATGACTTGCTCGGAGATGCCGTCCAGCGAAAGCTTGGAGCTCAGCGCAATGCCCGCGTCGTACAGCATGGTGAGCAGGTGATTCTCGCGCTCCAGCCGCTTGATCTGCTCGGCGAGTTCGGGAGAGAGCTGTCCGGCAAACTGTGCCGCCAGCCCTTCTCTACGGCCGCCGCGCAGAACTTCGTTGAGCGTGGGCGGAATGTCGGCGCTCTTGATAAGGATGCCGGAGTCGCGGACCTCTTCGAAGCGCAGCTCATAGGATCCGAGCCGCGCAATGTCGTTGTGCCTTAGTTGCTGTTCGCCGGTGATGCGGTGGCCGTCGACGACCACGCCGTTCGTGCTGTTGCGGTCCGCGATGAAGGTGTTGCCATTCTCGCATTTGATGACTGCGTGAAAGCGGCTGACACTATTGTCATGAAGGACAAGGTCGTTGGCAGCTCCCCGACCGATGGTTACGAGTGGCTTGGTCAATTCCAACATGCCACGCTTGCCGTCCGGGCCCGAGATGATAATACGGCTCATAACTTATTGCGGTTCAAGGGTTGCAGTTACCTTGACGTTCTTTCCCGCCTCCACATGAATGTTCTGCTGTACTGGTTTATACCCAGCTTCGCGGAATTCGATGCGGTAATCTCCTTCTGGAATTGGCACGTGTGCCGGCGTCGCAAAAGCCATCGCCCGCCCTTGGATGAATATCTTGGCCCCAGGAGGATTGGTGACGAAATCTATCATGCCTTTCCCTCCACGGATACCCCCTACGAAAATCTTTCCCAGGCGCGTAGTAACCGGATTGGTATTACCTGCCTGGCGAGCATCGCCCGGATTCAGAGTTGGCGAGAAGTTAAAGACCTGTCCCTTGCCCACAGTAGCCCTCGTCTGGGCGGTGTGATAGCCATCTAGATGGAGGGCGATCTTGTGATCCCCCTCGGCGACCGGTATCTGCGCCGGGGTTACTTTTCCAGTATCGCGTCCATCTACTTCAACGCTCGCACCAGGCGGCTCGCTGGAGACCGAAAGTGCTGTAGTTACGGGAACCAGATCGAGGCTATAAGAAGATTTCTTTGGACCAATCTCCAGATTGCGCGTTTCTGTCGAATAACCCTGCTTGGTAAATACAACTTCGTGAGAACCGGGAGTGAGATCGGGCATGGTGAACGGAGTTATCCACGCCGAACTCGACTTCCCATCGATCTGCACAAAGGCGCCAGTGGGACTCGACGTGAACCGGACTTCAACTTTGCCTGTAGGCGTTCCCTTCTCGGGAAGGTGGTCTGGCTTCTTCACGGCAATCTTGGCTGGTGGCTTTTCCTCCGCGGGCTTCGGAACTGCCGAGTTGATCTCTGCCCTTTGCGGAGCGGTGTTTGCCGTTTGCGATGTGGAGGTTTGTGGCAGAGAAGAAGACGTAGCCGCTGCAATCTGCTGGGCTGTCGTAGCATTCGGCCTCGTCTGTTTGCGGTGCTTGACGCCATATACTGTCGCCACTGCTACGGCTATCAACAGAACGATCGCTAAAACGACGCTCGTGCGCTTCCTCGGGACTTGCGTCGCGGCTACAGCGGATGTTTGCTTTGCCGTTTGCGGCGCACTTGAGGAAGCAACCCTGGAAGTGCGAACCGCAGCGGCTTGCGTGCCTGTTGCTCGTCCACCGACAGATGCGGCCTGAGTCGCAACGCGTGGTTGCGGGGGCAGTGGCGCGGCGGGAGGTTGGTTGTGAGCAGGCAACACGAACGTTGCATCTCCTTCGTCGCCGAAGGAGCGATAGTTCTCCATATCCCTGGCCAGTTCCGCGCCAGTTTGGTAGCGATCATCCGGATTCTTGGCGAGACATTTGCCGATCACCGCGCTTAATCCGGGATGAACCGTCATTTCCAGATCGCTGGCTGCAATCGGATGTTCATTGATGATCTTGTAAATAATGGTGGTGACGTTCTCTCCGGCGAACGGCCGCTCTCCGGTCGTCATTTCGTAAAGGACTACTCCGAAGCTGAAAAGGTCCGCCCGACCATCCAATTCCAGCCCCTTTACCTGCTCGGGCGACATGTAATTCGGCGTGCCTAACACCTGGCCGCTACTGGTCATGCTGCCGGCAACTTTGGAAATCCCGAAATCCATGATCTTGGCCACGTTCTGACGCGTGATCATGATATTGGCCGGCTTGATATCGCGATGGATGACTTTCGCGCCATGCGCGTAATCGAGACCAGCGGCAACTTGCCGGGTAATTTCCACGATCTGGTCGGCAGGAAGCACGCGTTTTTCCACCGAGAGCGATTGCAGCGTCTCGCCTTCCAGATACTCCATGGCGATGTAGAAAAGTCCATCTACTTCGTCGGCGTCGTAGATGGTGACGATGTTGGTATGGTTCATCAGACCGGCGGCGCGAGCCTCGTATTTGAAGCGGCGCAGCATGTCGTCGTGCTCCATTCCGTGTACATCCAGGCGCATGGTCTTGAGCGCCACCGTGCGGCCGATGTTGGGATCGATCGCGCGATACACCACTCCCATCGCGCCGCGTCCCAGCTCGCTGACGATTTCGTAGCGTCCGATCTTTTCCACCGTGGCCACCATATTAACTGCGACAAACTCGCCCATCGGCTGGCAATTTGCGACGCCAGCCTTGCTCTTTCTGCAATGGAGAAATTTGGCGGGTTCGAGCCGGTTCCCGGCTCAATGAGGGAGGTCCCCGAGCACGAAAGTTACAGCAACTTATCTAAAAGGTCAACAAAATGACGGGGCTAAAACGTTACTACTGAGGCAGCGCCAGTCGCGCATCTAGGCTACATACCTGAGGTAGCAGGCAAGCTTGCCGTCACCCGCTGAATATGGGGACGTGAGCGGTTCATCCAGTAAGCCCACAAGACTAAAAGGCCGAAGAACATCAGGCTGCCGATCGGTGCAGTGCGAGGATTCGGCGGAGGAGGTCCGGCGATGTTGTTGTACCAAACCAGCGTCAGGAAGATAGCAACAACCCAGAAGAAGACCTTTCCCACCCAACTCTCCGCCCGCGTACTGCGAGCATACACCACGATTCCCGCCGCCCAGAGACCGCCTTCGATAATCAGCGTGGCTGGAATCCAGCTCCAAATGCCCAACCCGTAAGCATGATGAGTTCCGGGCGCGAGAGGCATATCCGGCTTGTGGGCGATGAAGTCCAGCACCCAATGGCTAACAACCGCTGCGAAGAGCAGCCATGCGCCGCGGGAATTGTGTCGCAGGAGGAAGTAAACTCCCGCAAACAAAAGTCCCCACATAACATCCATCAGGAGGCTATGGCTGTAGGCGATATTTACCGGATGAAAGTAATTCGCCGCTCCGCGTCCCGGTCCAAAATCTACTTGCTCTATGCGGGCGAGCAAAAAGGTAAAGACTAAAAGATCCGCCAATAACGCGGCGAAGACATATGTGCCGAGAGAAACCTTCGGCTCAGCACGCTTGGCCAGCATTCCTACTGCAACATGTCCGACGAGCATGTTGTCTCCTGTGGAAGGCGTTGAACTCCCGACACCGCAGGGCGTTGCAGGGTTCCCGGGCGAGACGGGTCTACGAGGAATGATCGTGCACGATGCGCCAGCCTTCAGGCAGGCGCTTACACAGGAGGGTTGTTAGTCCTTCGAGTTTCTTTCCGTCAGACATTTCCAGATGCCACCTCGCGGTCACCATCGCCGCATCGCGGCTCAGCATTTCAACCTTCTCATCGCTGAAGCTGAGCTTGCCCATCTCCTTGCCCGCGCTCTGATAGCGGTCGCGATAGCGTTGCAGTGTCGGCTCCCAGCCTTTGACGATGGTGTCGCCAGAAAAGAACGTCACATCGGGTGAACCCCAGTAGCCTTGCATGAAAGCTTCAAGATCGCCACGGTTCCAGGCCGCAGTCTGATCATCGAGCAGCTTGCGCAGGCCGGTTGGTGTCTGCGCGGCAAGAGTTAGTGAGAGAAAGATGAGTACAAATGAGAGGCGCGCTCTTTGCATGAGTTTTACCATCTTCAGTCCTTATACGTTGCCGAATCTGCCTGTTGCTTATTGCCTATCACCTATTGCCGATTTGCGCTCTTTCTCCTCTGCCATTCGCGATAAGCCTCGCTCTTTGACAAACGAAACTCTTTCGCGACCTGTTTTAGCGCCACTTTTTCGTCGAGCGATGCCGTAGTCATCAGCTCGCGCATTCTCCCGATCAGATCTCGTTCAGGTTCCTTGTCTGCTTGGCCTTTGAGGCCGCCGGAGACGATTACCGTCATCTCGCCCTTTACTGCCGGGCGTTGAGCGAGTTCCGCCGAAACCGCCGCCGCAGGTCCACGAAGAAACTCTTCGTGCACTTTCGTCAGTTCGCGGGCAACCGTGACGCGTCTGGATTGACCAAAGATCCTTCCCACATCGGCGAGCATCTCCAGAACACGGTGCGGCGCCTCATAGAAGATCAGAGTCTCGCTTGCATTGCGAAGATTTTCCAAGGCACTGCGTCGCTCACCGGAACGCGAGGGGAGGAAGCCAATAAAGCGGAAGGTGCTTGTGGGCAAGCCGCTGGCAACCAGCGCGGAAATCATAGCCGACGGACCTGGAATCGTCACCACATTCAGTCCGCGTTCGAGTGCGGTTCGAATCAGGCGCTCGCCCGGATCCGAAATTCCGGGAGTGCCGGCGTCGCAGACGAGCGCGATGCGTTCGCCCTGCGCAATCCGGTCCGCAAACTCCTGGGCGCGGGCAGCCTCGTTGTGCTCGTGATAGCTCTGGGTGGATGTCTTGATTTCAAAATGATTCAGCAGCTTTTGTGTGTGTCGCGTGTCTTCGCAGGCGATCAGGTCCGCTTCACGCAGCACGCGCAAAGCTCGCAGCGAGATGTCTTCGAGGTTGCCGATTGGGGTAGCGACGATGTAAAGGCCAGGCGCGAGGCTCGAACTATCTGCGGAAATAGAAGACTCGTCCTTGCTCATGGTTAGAAAATGCGAGTGCAAAGTTTTTAAACGACCGAGAGAACCGATTTCTGAACGGAATCCCACACACTCGACGCGGGATCAACGATTTCAAAGTGTCCCGACTTAGGAATCTCGAGCAGTCTTACGTCTTCCTTCTTTTGCTGTTTTAGCTTTGTGTAATCGCGGCTCATTCTGACGGGTACGATGTCGTCGTCGCTTCCATGGATCAGAAGCTGCTTGCAGTGGATATCGAGTTCGGCGGGCGAGGCCTCCCGATAGTGGTCGGGCACGCGCTCCGGAGGCCCGCCGAGAAACTCGGAGACAGCGTCGTTACTCAAATGCAGATTCCAGGCTTCCCGCAGATTGGCAACTCCCGCCAATGAGACCACGGCGCGCATGGAGTTATGATGCGCAGCGAGAGCGAGAGCTAACTCACCACCAGCGGAGTGTCCGAGAACGATGATGCGCTTCGAATCGATAGGGTACTTGCCCGCAAGCTGTTTCAGGAACTGATAGCCTGCAGTTACATCCTCGAAACTACCCGGCCACCCGCCTCCTGAGTTTCCCACGCGGCGATATTCGAGATTCCACGTAACCATGCCGGCTCGTGCAAGCGCGGCACAGAGGAAACCTGTATGGACCAGATCATAACGAGCGCGCCAAAAGCCGCCGTGCACGAACATGGCTGCGGGAAACGGGCCAGAGCCTTTCGGAATTCGCAAATCACCGAACTGATATTGATCTGAGCCATAGCGCAGGCGCGCATCGGCTGGCGGCGGAGAGTCGGAGAGAATGTGTTCGCTGTTCTGCACGAGGAGCGCGCCGGCCCGCTCTTGTGGCGCTTGGCGCTAGCGTTGGGAACCAGACGCGGCTGCGGGCACCGAAAGAATATCAGTTGTCATCGTCGTCGCTCATCATCATCATGTTCTTGTTGCTCTTGCCACGTCTCTCGGAGACGATAATCCTCCCCGCAGGCGCGCCCGCGAGTTCGTCAGCCAAGGCTATTTTGGAGAGAACACGAATCTCGTCATCGGAGATATCCGCGATCATGGTCTGGGCATACGCAGGGGAAATGCGCTCTCCAGCCCGCAACAGACTTTGCCAGGCCGCTGCGGAAGGCCAGTAGGCCTTGAGGGCACGGTTCGGATCGTCGGAATTTTCATCCGTCTTCACCAACTCGTTAGCCTTAGGAACCGCCGATTCCAGTACTTTCCTGGCGCTGGCATCGTCTTCCAGTTTCAGGTAGAGCTTGGCTGCTTCCACCAGCATTTGGATCTGTTTTGGATCGACATTTTGTAACGCTTTTACCATGTCTGCGACCGCCTGCCTGGCCACCGAGGGATTGCTCTTGAGACAGGAATTCGCAATGCCTCGCAGGGCATTGGCGCGAATGGGAAAGTCGCCTCCAAACATGTTCATCTTCTCGGGGAGTGTCTGCGCTTGAGCAAGAGCTTGCTTGGGATCGTCGGCCGCCGACGCAACGATGCGATCCGCCTGCGCTTGCCACGCCTGTCCTTCGTCCACTTGCGGGAGCTGCTGCGTTGGCTGACCGCTTCCTCCTCCTTCTCCTTTGCCGCTTCTAACCATCATCGACATGCCGTGGGTCTGCGGGCCCTTCAGGGAAGCATTTTGCGGTTTGGGAGAAAGCGATTCCTGTCCATTGGGATACTTCGAGAGCAGGCCTTGCACCGCCTGGTCGTCGCGTAGAAGCTCCTCGGCTTTGCCTTTGTTGATCTCTCGCAGGATGGGGAGAAGCTGGAAGAGCCGAAACTCGTACACCGAAGCGAAGCTCGCTTGATCGCCCTTATCGGAGGCCAGACTGACGGTGGCGGCGTCCTGATTGCTTTTGGCCTGCTTGAGGACCTCATCGATCCCTTGCTCCACCTGTTCGGGCGGGAGATCGCGCCAGTTAGCAGTGACCATGTCAGCAAATCCATTGCCAATCTGGATCTGCTTGTGTTCGCTTGCGGAATAACTGGCCAGCGCCTGGGAAAACACGGCACTCCGCCGCCATGATTCCTCTTTTGGGAACGCCTGCATCAGCTCGCTTCCCTCAGCGTAGGGAAACTCCGAAATGCGTGAGATCTGCCCTATGAGTTCTCCCGCATCGTCCAATTTCTTGGAACGGATATCCTGGCGGATCAGCTCCTGCGAGATCTCGGCGCGTGGCTTATCCTCCGCTTGCGGCAGAAGTTCGTTGGCTTTTGCATGGTCAAGCGCCAAAAGCTGAAGCAGGATTTCGCGCTGCAGCGACTCTTTAGCCATTTTGTCGTCGGGAGAGATAGCGGTGGTTGCGCTGAATGCATCCGTAAGCAGCGAAGGCGCTTTGGCAGGTTCAATGCGGGAGTATCCGCGGGCCACCTGCAACAGCGCGTAGGCCCGGAGGTCAGCGGGCAGCGCCCGTGACTCGGCTTCGCTGACCTTTAACAAGGAAGCGGCCGCCTTCCGCTCCGCGCTCGTCAGCTCCTTCCCCTGCTTCTTCTCAGATTCCGACGGGCGATCGCCTGCGCTGACGTTCTGAACTTGCTGGTTCACCTGCTGCGCGCCTGCCATGATCGATAGACACGCTACAGCCAAAACCATTCCAAATCGCATGGCGGATCCTCCAGAGATTTTATCGATGCGCGGTTTAGACGCAGGTGGGACAAAAAGGTAATGCTACAGTTATCCCGTCTTCTTGCCGGTGGCGTGGGAAGCGTGAGTTTGCGACGCTTGCTGCTGCAAAAACTCCTTTAAGCCCTGCGGGATACGCTGCGCGGGGAACTTGCCGGCGCTGGCAGCGGCTTCCAGGTAAGCCCAGGTCAGGCCGCGCATGCGGTCAAGAGCGGCTTTGAATTCCACAAGCCGGGAAAAGCCGGATTGGGGATTCGGTCCCAACAGTTCATCTACGTTTTTGCCGGCGAAGTCGCCATGGGCCAAGCGCATCTCCAGCTCTTGGAGTTGGGGAGTAATGGCTTCCACAGCTTGCAGAATCTCCTTCATAAGGGGCTCCCAACGGAAAAGACAAACGGAGAATAGTACCGTAGCGGTACGGATTTTTGACACAAATCGATGGTCTGGGCGAAGTAATATTTCAGGCGATCCTGCGATGGTAAAGCTGGAGGAGATTGATCGCGACCAGGAGGCCACTTTGGTAGTAGTAAGCTTTTGTGACCAAAGGGAATCGCGGGTACTCTAAGAGCAGGAGCAGCAAGCTCCAGCAGACAACAAAGACTAGATCCCCATGGGCCACGAAGCGAGCGAAATCACTCAATTTCTAATCCGTCACGGTTACTCGGTGATTTTCTTCTGGGTGCTGGCCGAGCAGGCCGGAATCCCGGTGCCCTCGCTTCCTCTTCTCCTTTCGGCGGGTGCGCTGAGCGCGGAAGGAAAAGTGAGCTTCCACGTCCTGCTGCTTCTAACCTTCTGTGGCGCCTTTCTTAGCGACCTTACCTGGTATCAGCTCGGGCGAACGCGGGGCGGGAAAATCCTGAGTCTGTTATGCCGCATCTCGCTCGAACCCGACTCATGTGTCAAGAACACGGAAAACCTGTTCATAAAGCGGGGAGCGAACTCGCTGCTAGTCTCTAAATTCCTGCCTGGCCTTAACACAGTGGCGCAGCCGATGGCTGGTATCGTCCGGCTGTCCTGGCTCAAATTCCTCTGCTACGACGTCGTGGGAACTATGTTCTGGGCGGGCAGCATCCTGCTTACTGGCCGGATCTTTCATCATCAGGTGGAGGACGTTCTCGCCCTCCTACGCCGCTCCGGCGCCTCAATGCTGGCGGTCGTTTTCCTGGCCGCCATCGGGTGGATCTCGTTTAAGTACATCCAGCGACGGCGCTTCATTCGCAAGCTGCGCGTCTCGCGCATTCCGCCCGAGAAACTGAAAGAAGAGATCGACAAAGGTCAACCGGTGGTCATCGTGGATTTGCGCAATGAATTCGCGCTCGATGACGACGCGGTGCAGATTCCCGGGGCCTTGCGGTTCACACCCGAGGAGCTCGAATTGCGCCACGACGAAATTCCGCGCGACCGCGAGATCATCGTCTATTGCACTTGACCAAACGAAGCGACCAGCGCCCGGGTGGCGCTGCAATTGCGGCGACGAGGCATTACTCGCGTGCGTCCGCTGCAAGGTGGACTCGACGCGTGGGCAGCGCAAGGATTTCCCGTCGAAAAGATAAGGGTCGGCGATTCAGCGATGGCGTAGCTTTAGAAAGTTGGGTCATCGAAATCAGAGTCAGTACCACCGGCGGTAGCGGGTGGGTTTATGCGAGTCCACTTCTGCGATACCGGAAGGCTCCTGATCAACGCTTCAACGCGAAGGCCAGATAAATCGAGCAGGCCAGCAGAACAGCCCAGGCAAGAGCCATGAAAGCGATCACGTCGGCCGCGCTTCGCTTTGGTTCCTTCTCCAAATAACGAATCGTGGCCCAGACTTCCGCGTCGGAGAGATGGCGCGGATGCGATACTCGCTTGGTTTTCAAGACCCTGTTTCCCGTCGAAACGTCAGTCCGCCCGCGGTAGCGGGTGGGCGAATACGAGCCACAACCCGTCCGCTACCGCAGACGGTACTGACAACAATCCGATCGCCTTACGAGGCTGCTCCGGCGAGCTCCGGAATGTTGGTTTCTGCGTCCGCTTCGTCCACAACCAGAGCACTGTGCTTCCGCGCCACAAGCATGTAAATCGAGGGCACGACAAACAGCGTAAATATGGTTCCGATAATCATGCCGCTCACCAGCATGATGCCGATGCTGTTGCGCGCGCCAGCTCCGGGACCCCGAGCCAGCACGAGTGGAAAGTGTCCAACCACGGTGGCGGCAGTGGTCATGAGAATTGGTCGCAAGCGAGTTTCGGCCGCTTCGATCACCGCCGCGAGCTTGTCTTTCCCTATCTCCTGAAGATGGTTTGCAAACTGGACGATCAGAATTCCGTTCTTTGACACCAGCCCAACGAGCGTGATCAATCCGACCTCGCTGTAGATATTCAGCGTCGTAAAACCGAGAAATGAAAACAGCAACGCCCCGGAGATAGCTAGAGGAACCGATCCGGCGAGCACGATGAAGGGATCGCGGAAGCTCTCGAATTGCGCCGCCAGTACGAGATAGATCAGGATCGCGGACAACAGGAAGGTGCCTAGAAACTTGCTGCCTTCCACGCGAAGCTGACGGGACTCGCCTGCATAATCGACGATGAACCCCGGTGGTAGTATCTTGGCCGCTTCGCCTTCCAGAAAGCGCAGCGCGGTATCCAGCGGTACTGGCGGCGGAATTACACCCTGTATGCGCACGGCGTTGAGCTGCTGGAACTTGTTCAATTGCCGAGGCTCGGTCGTGGTCTTGAGAGTGGCAAACGTAGAGAGTGGCACAAGCTGGTCGTTTGAGCCCTTCACGTAAATCTGCGTCAGTTGTTCGGGAGTCAACCGCTCCACTCGTTTCACCTGAGGAATGACCTTATAGCTCTGGCCCTGAATACTGAAGCGGTTCACGTAGTTTCCGCCCAGTAACGTGGAGAGGTCCTTACCAGCCTGACTCAGATCGACGCCCTGCGAGCGCAACTTATCTCGATCGAATACGACCTCAGCCTGCGGCTGGTCGAACTTCAGATCGGAGTCTGCGTAGATAAACATGTGGCTCATGAAGGCGCGCTTCACGAGCTCGTTGGCAAACTGCGCGAGCTGCTGAGGCTCCGCCGACGAGGCAATTACGAAATCCACCGGGAAGCTGCCCCCGCCCGGCAAAGCCGGCGGGGTGAGCGGAATTACACGAACGCCGGCGACCTTCGAGAGCGGTCCCGCCGATTGCACCAGAAGTTGCTGCGCCGTCTTCTTGCGCTGGCTCCAGGGTTTCGTCACCATGCCGCCGAAGCCGCCGTTAGGATTCGTGATCTGAAAGATGCTCTCACTCTCGGGGAACGAGTGGTACACGTCGTAGATTTGCGCAGAAAACAGCTTAGTCTGATCGAGTGTTGAATTGGGGGACGCCTGCACAACTCCAAAAACGACACCTTGATCCTCAGCAGGCGCGAGTTCGCGCTGCGAGAAGATGTAGAACGGGACCATCAATAACGCCACGATGATCCACACTCCGAAAACCACGGGACGGTATTGAAGCGTCCCGGTTAAAATTCGCCCATAGATACCGCGCACGTTCTCGAAGCGGCGATTGATCCAGCCTGCAAATCCGCGCTCGGTATCGCCTTCCCGCAGCAGCTTCGAACCCATCATCGGCGACAGCGTTAGCGCGACGATTCCTGAAATGACAACAGCGCCCGCCAGCGTGAACGCGAATTCACGGAACAACGCTCCGGTTAAGCCGCCCTGGATTCCAACTGGCGTATAGACCGCCGCGAGCGTGATGGTCATCGCAATGATCGGTCCGACCAGCTCGCACGCGGCATCGATGGCTGCCCGATAAGGACTCTTACCCTCGTGTAGATGTCGTTCGACGTTTTCGACCATCACAATAGCGTCGTCCACCACCAGACCGACGGAGAGCACAATGGCAAGCAACGTCAGCAGGTTGATGGTGAAGCCCGCCGCAAGCATCAGGAAGACGGCGCCTACCAGCGAGACCGGAATGGCGACTACCGGAATCAATACCGACCGGAAT
>Ga0206935_10106_pt1 | contig 29303 bp, 35 predicted proteins | sample Alteio_BWOrgHeat_13_FD_152924 | JGI IMG/M metagenome (GOLD analysis project Ga0206935, IMG submission 152924) | Enriched cells from forest soil in Barre Woods Harvard Forest LTER site, Petersham, Massachusetts, United States -... | ecosystem: Environmental > Terrestrial > Soil > Temperate forest >...
AAGAACATTGCGCCTATGGCCTGGCCGCGAAATGAATTTGCCTTGTAGACGGTTTCCATTGCGATTCTCCTGTAGCGAATGCTTAGGCGTCGATGGCTGCGCCCAGCAGCTGCTTGAGCGCCTGCACGTAGTCAGTGAGGGCCTGACGGCCGGTTTGGGTCATTCGGTAGAGAGTCTGTGGTTTGCGGAGAACGAACTTCTTCTCCATGGTCACGTAGCCGGCTTCTTCCAGCTTGAGCAGTTGCGCCCCCAGGTTGCCGTCGGTGGAGTTGGTCTTGGCGCGGAGCCAGGTGAACTCAGCTTCTTCGACGGTGGAGAGCAGGGAGAGCAATGCCAGCCGCAGCTTGCCGTGGATGATGGGGTTAAGCTCCGGCAAATCTGTTACGGGTTGTGGCATGGGCTCAGGCATGGGATGGCCCTTCTTTCCCGGACCGGTTTCGGATGAGCCTGGCTTCACGGGCTTCGCTCATCATCATGTACACGCCAAAGACGATCTGGCAGAGGAAGATTGCGGTCAGAAAGGCGATCGAGCTCTGGCTAATTGTGCCGAAGAGCGAAACTACGCCTGCGGCCCACCAAATGATGGCGCAGGCAAGCTGCGGCTTCCAGCGGAGGATGAAGCTGGAGGTGGCGTTGGCCATGCCAAGCATGGTGGCGATGACGGCGATAACGACATGCTGATCAGCTCGGCCGCTGAAGCCGGCGCAGATGCCGAAGAGGAAGAGCGAGACGCCGAGCGAGATCCAGATGGAGGCCATGGAGCGCCCGAGCGTAGTTTCAGGGCCGTCAGTAGAGCGGCGGGAGGCGATGATGCCGGTGATGAGGCCCGCTGTGACCATGGTGACGGGCCACGCGATGGCCGGATTGCCCCAGTAGGCCCAGGCGATGGCGACATAGTAGGCGATGCCCCAGAGCACGAAGGTCCAACCCCAGCTTTGAGTGGATTGGCGCCCCTCGGCAATCATGGTTTCGATGAGATTGAGGCGGTCTTTCAGTTCCTGTTCTTCGGCGTTAGACATGGAATGTTCCTTTCGCTGGCAGATCTGGAGTCAACTTCTGCCTGGAAGCATCAGGCTTTGCATCGCCAGGCAAGCTTCCATTGAGAGTACTCTAAAATATAGAGTACTCCTTGTCAATAGATTTATTCGCTGATGGCACTTATTGTTTTGAAGGATCAGCCCTGGGTTGCTGGATCGTCTTCCGAAGTGAGTTCCGGGAGTTCGGTCAGTTGTGGCGGCGGAACGACTTCGGGCTCTTCGACAAGGACCGGGACGGGGGTGACCACGCCGGGCTCGTCGCGCCAGAGCCAGATGATCCACCAGACGAGAACTACGAACCAGATTGCGGAGCGGCCGTTTTCCAGGTTAGTGATGAGGCGGACGACGCGAGCGTACTCCTCGCGGCTGGTGAGGTGAACGGTGTGCTTGATGATGTCACTGATGCCCTGGACGGCGAGGAAGCTGAGCGCGTTGGTGGAGAGGCCGAGGGCGATCTGCCGGGGGTGGCTACGCCATCCGTAACCGAAGCGTCGGCCGAAGATAAGCAATAAAAGCGTTACCTGAGCGGTCAACAGGGCGACGAAGAGTTCGCCTTTCATGCCGGTGAGGATGACGATGAGTAGGGGGATCTGGGCAGGCTGAGCTTTGAGGGCTGCCATGGTGGGCCACGGACCCCAGGCCCAGACAGCGGCGATGGATATGGCGACGGTGAGCATGGTCCAGCCAATCCAGCCGCGGGCCTTGAGGATCAGGCCCGCCTTTCCGCTGGAGAAAACACGGCGGGCGAGTTCAACGAGGATGAAGATGCCGACGATAGCCTGGATCGCCAAGGTGGTGTAGCTCTGCCAGTAGAAGGCGATGGTGGTGAGCTTGCCGTGGAGAAGATGATTGGCGATCAGACTTACGGCGGAAAGAGCAATGCCGGCTGTGAACCACGGGAAGCGACTGACGCGGTTGCGGCCCATCAGGACGATGAGCAGGATGAGATGGCCAGCGAGAATCAGGGCCCAGAGAATCTGTTCAACATTCCAGTGCATGAAATCCTTCTACGCCGTCGTCAGAGGAAGATGCGGCATGGCATATCCAGTGTAGAGGCAGTGAATGGGATGCAGGGAGGAGAAGCTTCTTTACACCTTGAATGGGTTGCGATACAAAGCGTGCATGAGAAAAATTCTGTTGCATGCAGTTTTATCTGCGTTGAGTATAGGCTCGCTCGTTGCGCAGAGCGGCAAACAAGCGCCGGCCACGCTGGACATGACGGTGGTCAAGCCGGAGAGTGTGGGCTTTTCGTCTGAACGGCTGGAGCATCTGCATGCGCTGATGCAGGAGGCGGTGGACAAGAAGTACCAGGCGGGAATTGTCACTATTCTGGCGCGGCATGGCAAGGTGGTTGACTACCGCGCTTACGGCGAGCGCGATATGACGAGCCATGCGGCGATGACGAAGGATACGATCTTCCGCGACTACTCGATGACGAAGCCGGTCACCGCTGTGGCGATGATGATTCTGTATGAAGAGGGCAAGTGGCTGCCTTCGGACCCGATTTCGAAGTACATTCCGGAGTTCGCGCACCTGAAGGTGTACAAGAGTGCGGATGGGACGGGGAACCTGATCCTGACAGATCCAGATCACGCTCCGACGATGCGCGAACTGATGACGCACACGGCAGGGTTTACGTATGGTTTTTTTGGCGACACGCCGGTGGATGCGATGTATCGCGACGCGAAGGTGCTGCAGTCGGCCAATCTGCACGAGATGGTGGAGAAGCTGGCGAAGATTCCGCTGGTGTACCAACCGGGGACGCAATGGCGGTACAGCGTGTCTATGGATATTCAGGGGTACATTGTCGAGAAGCTTTCGGGGCAGACGTTGCCTGAGTTCATGAAGCAGCATATCTACGACCCATTGGGGATGAAGGATGCGGGGTTCTTTGTTGCAGAAGATAAGCGCGCCCGGTTTATGACGCAATACCGCAGCGGGACGAATGGGGAGTTGGTGGCGGATGCGAATGCGGGGCCGAATCCGCGGGATTACGATCATCAACCGGTAATGCCTTCCGGGGGAGGCGGGATGGTTTCGACGGCGGAGGACTACTACCGGTTTGCCTCGATGTTGGCGAAAGGCGGCGAATTGGACGGGGCGAGGGTGCTGGCGCCGGCTTCAGTGAAGCTGATGAGCTCGAATCATCTGCCGCCGAGTCTGCTGACGGGCGAGTTTGGCATTGGGGCACAGACAATGCGGCCAGGATTTGGCTATGGGTATAACTGCGCGGTGATTTTTTGACCCGCCGACGGCGAATCTGCCGGATGGCAAGGGGACGTTCTTCTGGGATGGCGCGGCGGGAACGTGGTTCTGGATCGATCCGACGAACGATATTGTCTTTATCGGGATGATTCAACGGATGGGCGGGAACGGCGGGATGAACCTTCAGTACCTGAGCCGCAGTGTGGTGTACGGGGCGCTGGTGGATCCGGCGAAGTAGGCTCTGAGGCGGGGGGTGGCGGATGAGGCGGCGCGAGTTTATTCAGTCGGGGATGATCACGGTCTTGACAAGCCTCTCTGCTGTTGCTCAACGAAGTGCGACGCAGGAAGCGCCGCCGGCCGCTGGGCGAGGCTTGAGAGATCGTGTTGCGCATCCGAAATCCTCGGATGCGCTTTATCTTCCTGTCGAAGGCGAAACTCACTTGGAAAACGGCCTCTGGGACGAGTGCCCGAGGGAGCGGCAATTCGTTAAGGGCGGAAAGGCGGTCATCGCTGATATTCAAGGGCCCGGCGTGATCACCATGATTCACTTCGCGCTGGGGGCGGTTGCGTTATCAATCAACCGTGACACAATTCTGCGTATCTATTGGGATGGAGAAGCGACGCCGAGCGTTGAGTGTCCTCTGCCGGATTTTTTCTGCGATCCGAATGGAGCGATCGAGCGCATCGATAGCCTGCTGATCAACAAGCTGCGAGGGTGGAATGCGTATTTCGAGATGCCGTTTGCGAAATCTGCGCGGATCGAATTGACGTACGACAATCCTCGTTATGCCAACGCGACGTTCTCGCCGGGCCACTGGGGCGGAGTGCCTGCTTATAGCTCGGTTACGTATCGCAAGCTGGAATCGCTTCCGGCAAGCGCGGAGTATTTCCATGCCCAATGGCGCAAACAAACGCTGCTGCTGGGCAAGGACGATTACGAAGTGGTGCAGGCATCCGGCGCCGGCCAGCTGATTGGCTGGAATGTGACGCTTCGGTCGCTCTCGGGCGAAATACCTCCATGTGATCAGAATGAGGTGATTCAGGTGGACGGCTCTGCTACGCCTAGCGTCGAGTGGCAGGGGATGGAGGATTCTTTTGGATTCAGCTGGAACTTTCCACCGGATGCGAATCAATTCCCTTACGCCGGGTATAACCCGTTTCTCGGAGGCTACGCGGCGTATCGGTTTTTCCTGAGCGACCGCGTGCCGTTTCGGAAATCGCTTCGCATGGCTATTGTTGGAAAGGGGCAGACCGCGGTAGGGTCTACCGCGCCGGGGAGTGAACTTGAGTTCACCAGCGTGGCTTATTGGTATCAAAGGGAGCCGCACCGGCCATTCGAAGCGATGCTATCGGCCGGCGACAGGGAACCATTTGCGGCTGCACTGTCACCGGATCGGCTGGCGGCGGACCGGAAGCATCTCGAGGCCGGGGAAGCGATGGTGTTGAATTGTGGCGGGAGTTCTGAGATTGAGTTTCTGAAGCCTGGCTGGGGAACGGAGCATGGCTACATTACTCATCCTCCATATCGGATTCTCTGTTCGTATATGACTCCCGAGGTCGAGTTTGCCAAGCAGGGATGGGATTTCAGACTAGATGAAGGGCAGCCGCTCAATGACAGCATCGCGCGGGTCGAAGGCTGGCCTTCCGGTTCATGGCGCAGCATTGGTGGACTGCTGCAGTTTCGGCTTCTCTGCCCGCAACATGCGAGTGGCACATTGAAACTATTTTTGCTGGACGGGGACAAGGCGGGGCGCAGGCAGTCTGTTACGGTGGCCGAACGGCTGGTAGGCAAGTACTCAAATTTTGAGAACGGAACGTGGATTGAGGCGACGATCTCCGCGGCTGATACGGTGAAATCCGTGATTCCGGTAACGATCAGGCGAACTGCGGGGCCGGATGCCGCGCTTTCGAAGATTATTTTTGTTGAGGCGCAGGCGACCGGCAGAGGTCTCGGTGAACTTCCTCAAACCGGATCGGGTTGAACTTGGGCCTAGCTCGGTGGCAGCTCCTGGAGGCTGCGCTTGGCTCGGATAGCTTCTTCCTGGCACGGCGGGATGAACCTGCAGTACCTGAGCCGCAGTGTGGTGTACGGGGCGCTGGTGGATCCGGCTAAATAGGCAGCTTGATGCACAGATTCGACAGGGGCATTGCAGAAATTCTCAGGAATAGCGCAAATACCTAGCAATTCTGATAGTTGTAATGCTTGTTTTTGCGTGATTCACTTGTCAGGTTTTCCGAGTTACCCATGAGGGCTCTATGAAATCTGATCGACTGCAATGGTGGCCTTGGCTGCTTTTACTCGTCTGTTTTTCCCAAGCGTTCCCGCAGGCCATCCCGGCCGTCAACAGCGGTGGCCCAACAGATAGTTTCGGTGTAGCTAGCTACGAGATCGCGCGCACTACGGTTGCTCCGCTGGACGCAGCAACCGATGGTCAAGTGTCTTCTCAGGCTCCGCAGACGCCGGCCAAGCCGGAAGAGCGGCCGTATGGATGGCACACAGCTATCTATCCGGCAATGGCGTGGGTGCCAATATTCGGCACCAGCGTTGATCTTCCGCCGCATGTGAGCCCCCCTATCGCTCCCGGTGCATCGGGAAGGACGGACAATTCTCTAAATGGTGCGTACTTCGGCGGTGCGCGTCTCGAAATGGGGAAGTGGTCTGCGGACGCTCTATTCATGTGGGCCGCTCTCTCCGCTGAGCGCAAAACACCGCTCGCGAGTGTCAATCTCGATTTTGTCTTCGGGGATGCACATGTGGGTCGCGAGGTGCTTCCCAATCTTTATCTGGAGGGCGGATTCAGGCGGCTGGCCCTGGATGTTCGTGCCACGGTCGGGACCAATAGCGCCAGCGGTTCGCCCGGGTACTGGGACCCTCTTGTCGGCCTGACCTACCGCCGGTCTCTTGGCAAGAAGTGGCAGGTTCTAGTTCATGGGGATGGCGGAGGATTCGGCGTTGGCTCTGACGTCGACGTGTCCGCGTCGGGGCGGGCGGACTGGCAGTTTGTTCGTCATTTCGGGTTGACGATGGGGTACGGGGGGTTGCACTTAAGCAGCAGCACCACCACTGCTGCGGGAAAGCTGTCGATCAGTCCCACGCTGCACGGCCCGATAGTTGGATTAGGCGTGTACTTCTAGCCGTTCCCGTCACCGCCGATCTGTTCGCTTCTGTTTGGGGGGAGTCTTGAGGTGCTAAGCGAGACCAAGTTCGCGTTCTGGCGCGAAGAGGCTCCCACGTCGATCAGATGGGTGGAATAGTTCTTTTGTCAAAATAAGTATGGTGCGCCCGAGAAGATTCGAACTTCTGACCTAACGCTTCGGAGGCGTTCGCTCTATCCAGCTGAGCTACGGGCGCGCTCCTTAAGGATACCCTATCCGGGATCAAATTTGCCGGGTTATCCGCTAGCGCGGTGACTGACCCTCATCTTCGTTTGCTACACTCCCGGTGAGGTGTTGCGATGCGTTTGGGATCTCTGAAGCTGGTTTTCGTTATGCTGTGTTGCGTCGTTGCTGGAGCGGGTATGGTGCAGCTTGCTTTTGCCCAGGCTCCAAAGTATGTGAGCCCGCCGGCCAAAGCCAACGTTAGTCTTGGAAGCACGGCGATCACCATTGACTACTGCGCGCCGTCAGCGCATGGGCGCACGATCTTTGGCGGGCTGGTGCCTTATGGCGAGGTGTGGCGCACGGGGGCCAATGCTGCTACGACGATGACCACGACTGGCGACCTGCAAATTGGCGATCTGAAGGTGCCGGCGGGGACATATACGCTTTACTCCGTGCCGACTGCCAGCGGATGGACACTGGTGGTGAACAAACAGACCAAGCAATGGGGCACGGTGTATGACAAGTCCCAGGATCTGGGGCGCGTGCGGATGGCTGCGGGCAGCACGGCTGCTCCGGTGGAGACCTTTGTCATCGGTTTTGATAAAACCATGGGTCAGACGACGGAACTGCATTTGAAGTGGGCGGGTGTGGACGCCTCGGTGCAGATTACCGCGGTGAAGTAAGCACGGATGTTATTGAGGCTGCGCCGGAGTTGGCGCGGCCTCTTTAGCGCGCGCTTCGCGCTCGCGGCGTAGCTCTTCCATGACGGACTGGACGAGAGCTTTGGCGCCTTCAATGCCGGAGATGACGGCTTGCAGGTCAAGGCGCGGCTGCGATGGGTTGCGGTTGGAGACGCAGTAGACGCCGTGTTGGCCGGTGAGGATGAGCGAGTCGGTCAGCAGATCGAGCGCAACGGCGAGGCGGCCTCTCTCTTTGCCCATCATGAATTCGTATTTCTCGAGGTCGGCGCGTCGTTCGTCAAAGATCGTCATACTGCCAGTTTAATTGGGTGGTGACTCGCCATGCATCGCTATCGGAATTGGAGCGGGACTTCAGGGATTCGAGCCTATGAGGTGGGGCTGGATTTCATCCGGCTCTGGTGGGATAAGGGCGAGCCTTATGAGTACTCCTATGCGACGGTGGGCGAGGTGCATGTGGAGGAGATGAAGCGGCTGGCGAAAAAGGGAAGCCATTTGAATGCTTATATCAATCGGCATCCGGAGATTAAGAAGGGATTTGTGAAGTAGCGATTCAGCTACTTCACTTCCGGTTTCCAGCGCAGGATTGGCTTTCTAGCTGCTGTCACTTCATCGAGGCGGGAGACGCGCGTGGAATGCGGGGCATTCTTTACCAACTCCGGTGTCTCTTCCACTTCTTTGGCTATGGAGCGCATTGCTGCTACGAAGAGGTCCAGCTCTTCGCGGGATTCGCTCTCGGTAGGCTCGATCATGAGCGCGCCGGAGACGATAAGCGGGAAGCTGACCGTGTAGGGGTGGAAGCCGTAGTCGATGAGACGCTTGGCGATGTCGCCGGTCTTGATGCCTTTGACAGCCTGGCGCTTGTCGCTGAAGACAACCTCGTGCATCGAGGCGGTTTTGTAAGGGAGCTCGTAGAGGTCTTCAAGGCCGGAGCGGATGTAGTTGGCGTTGAGGACGGCGTCTTCGGTGGTCTGGCGCAAGCCGTCGGGGCCGTTGGCCATGATGTAGGCCAGTGCGCGGATGAACATGCCGAAGTTGCCGTAGCTGGCGCGAACTCGGCCTACGGTCTGGGGGCGGTCGAACGACCAGCTAAGCGCATCGCCTTTACGGACGAGGATGGGCGTAGGAAGGAAGGGCTCGAGAATAGCCTTGCAGGCTACGGGACCGGAGCCAGGGCCTCCACCGCCGTGGGGCGTGGAGAAGGTCTTGTGCAGGTTAAGGTGCATGACGTCTACGCCGAAGTCGCCGGGGCGGGCTTTGCCGACCAGGGCGTTCATGTTGGCGCCGTCCATATAGAGGAGCGCGCCCTTGGCGTGGAGGATGTCGGCGATCTTGTGGATCTCGCTCTCGAAGACGCCGATGGTCGAGGGGTTGGTGAGCATGAGCGCCGCCGTGTCTTCATCGACGACGCGGGCGAGCTCATCGAGATCGACCATGCCGAGCGCATTGGACTTGATGTTCTGCACCTGATAGCCGCAGAGCGCCGCAGTGGCAGGATTGGTGCCGTGGGCTGAGTCGGGTACGAGGACTTTACGCCGCGGGTTGCCCTTAGACTCGTGGTAGGCGCGGACGAGCAGGATGCCGGTGAATTCGCCGTGGGCTCCGGCGGCGGGTTGCAGCGTGATGGCATCCATGCCGGTGATGTCGATGAGGCACTTCTGCAGCAGCTCGACGATGGCGAGCGAGCCCTGCGAGAGCGATTCAGGCTGGTAGGGGTGCGCTTCGGCCAGGCCCTCAATGCGCGATACGAATTCGTTGACGCGCGGGTTGTACTTCATCGTGCAGGAGCCGAGCGGATACATGCCGAGGTCGATGGCGTAGTTCCACGTGGAGAGGCGCGTGAAGTGGCGGATGATCTCGATCTCGCTCAGTTCTGGGAGCTCTGCTCCCTTGATCCTTTGGACATCTCCGAGCAATACAGCCGGGTCGACTTCAGGCACGTCGAGCGGAGGCAGCTTGTAGGCGCACTTGCCGGGTGAGGACTTCTCGAAGATTAGGCCCTCGTTCTGGGACTGGTGGGCGCGGACTTTGCCGAGGGAGGTGCGGGGTGTTGTGAATTCGGATGCTGCCATGGTTATGCCTCTGCCGGGCTGAGCCCGGTCTTGTGAAAGGGCACGACTTCAGTCGTGCCGCCCGTGTCAGAGAGTGATCCCGGGGCTTTAGCCCCTGCGTGCTGATTGCGGTTAGACTTCTGCTTCGCAAGGAACCTGTAACAGAACGGATATTGTTCAGGCGAATCAGCGAGTCCAGCTTTAACTGGATTCATCGCGATGTATGCCTGGTGTTGGAGAAAACTTTCGTGATTCAGCACCTGCGAATCTGTGAATCCGCGCTGCCAGACTTCGCCCAGGTATTTCTGTTCCTGGCTCAAACGACGAGAGAACCTACCCTTGACCAATTGCATTGCTTTTTCGATCGTCATGCCATCCGATACGGTGAGAAGCAGATGCAGATGATCGGGCATGATGACGAAGTCGTGCAAAGTGAACTTGTGTTCTGCAACGAGAGAGCGTAGCACGTCTATCAGCAGTCCTGCATTGCGTTCAGATTGGAGCAGATGGCGGCCCATGCTGGTCTTAGTAGTCGCGAAGAAGATGCGTGCGGAAGACAGGATTGCATCCGGGCTGGCATTTCGGTCAGGTTTCGACATGGCAGGGGCTAAAGCCCGTCTCTCCTTTTCTCTTCTTTGGCACGACTGAAGTCGTGCCCTTTCACAAAGCCTTAGGATTCAGCCGCCAAGATGATCTCGGCCTTCAACGAACGATTCCCAAGGCCCAGAAGTTGCCGTATTGCATCGCTGGCGAATTTCATCTAGTTCTGCTTGAGATAGCAAGCTATCTTGTGAACTCATTGCAGCCTCGTCCTTACACCTTCATCTGTCCAGTGGAGAGGACGTTTGCCGTTGCTTCAATCTGCGCGCGGGTATTGAGTTCGGTGGCGCACCAGAGGGTGACGTTGCCTAGTTCTGGATACCACTTGCTCAGGTCGAGGCCGCCGATGATTTTCTGTTCGAGAAGGCGAGTGCTCAGGGCTGCTGATGATTCGGTTGTCTGCAACACGAACTCGTGGAAGCGTGGGCTGCCTGGGAAGAGCAACTTTGCGCCGGGCTGGGAGCTTAGAGTTTTTGCGGCGAAGTCGGCTTTGGCTAGATTCTGGACTGCGAGGTCTCGAATGCCTTCCTTGCCGTAGACGGTGAGGAAGATCGTGGCCATTAGGGCGACGAGCGCCTGGTTGGTGCAGATGTTCGAGGTGGCCTTTTCGCGGCGAATGTGTTGTTCGCGCGTTGAAAGCGTGAGGACGAAGCCGCGGTTCCCGTCGGCGTCTGTGGTCTGGCCGGCGAGGCGGCCGGGCATCTGGCGGAGGTACTTTTCTTTGGTCGCGATGACGCCGCAGTAGGGGCCGCCATAGGTCATTGCGACGCCGAAGGACTGGGCCTCCATGCTGACGATGTCGGCTTCGGCGGGGGGGCTTGACGATGCCGAGCGAGACTGCTTCAGCGATGGAGACGACGAGCAGCGCGCCTTTGGCATGAGCGAGATCGGCGATGGCGGGAATGTCTTCAATGACACCGAAGAAGTTGGGTGACTGGATGAGGACGCAGGCGGTCTGAGCGGTGGTGGCGGCGTCGAGGGCTTCAAGATCTATGCGGCCGGTTTCGGCGTTGTAGCCGATCAGGGTGGAGGGCAGGCCCTGATGCTGCGCGTAGGTGGTGAGGACTTCGCGATGCTCGGGATGGACGGTGGAGGCGACGACAGCATGGGTGCGGCCGGTGATGCGCGCGGCCATCATGACGGCTTCGGCGGCGCCGGTAGAGCCGTCGTACATGCTGGCGTTGGCGATGTCCATGCCGGTGAGTTCGCAGATCATGGTCTGGAACTCGAAGATGGCCTGCAAGGTCCCCTGCGTGATTTCGGCTTGATACGGGGTGTAACTGGTGAGGAATTCGCCGCGCTGGACCAGGGAATCAATGATGACAGGGCGATAGTGACGATAGCTGCCTGCGCCGAGAAAGCTGGCGTAACCGACTGCGTTCTGTGCACCGGCCTGGCGGAAGTAATCGATGATCTCGCTCTCGGCCATCTGGCGCGGAACGTCGAGGTCGCGCTGCAGGCGGTATTCCTCAGGAATTACGGCAAAGAGATCGTCGATGGAGCCTGCACCGATCTGGTGGAGCATATCAACGCGTTCGGCGGGAGATTTGGGAAGATAACGCATATTCAGCTGCTAGCCTCTGGCTCCTAGCTCTTAGCTAAAAGCTCCTTCTTTTTGCGGTGATGCGGATTTGGATGCAGTCCCTGGCATTGAAGAATCAGCTCCGACAAGCTTAAGAAAAGCTAGAAGCTAGAGGCTGATGGCTGTCGTTAGTGTCCGGTTTCTTCGGCGATGAAGGCTTCGTAGGCGGCTGCGTCGAGGAGCTTTTCAACCTGAGACGGGTCGGAGAGCTCGACCTTGATCATCCAGGCGTGATGGGCGTCTTCGTTGACCTTGTCGGGAGAGCTATTGAGCTCTTCATTGATAGCGGTTACGGTGCCGCTTACGGGCGAGTAGAGATCGCTGACGGCTTTAACGCTCTCGACTGAGCCGAAGGTCTGGCCGCCGGTGACGGTGTCGCCGACTTTGGGCAGTTCGACGAAGACGATGTCGCCCAGCGTGTCCTGGGCATAGTTTGTGATGCCTATAGTGCCGATATTGCCGCTGACGTCGAGCCATTCGTGTTCTTTTGTGTACTTGTAGTTGGACGGGTAGGGCATGCCGGATCCTTTCTGGTTCGGGTAATTGCCGTGACTTTCTAGTGTAAGGGCAGGGGAAGGGGTAGGGGAAATCTGCCGTGAGACGTCAAGTGGCCGGGCAGAAGCCGGGGTAGGGTTGAAGCGGAATGAGAGCGACGATCTCGAGCATTCCAGCTTGTGCGATGGGCAGGCTGTCGATGGCGGCGCGAACTTCCGATTCGGAGCCTGCTTCCCAGAGGATGCCTGCTCCGGGGATATCGCCGCGTTTCCATATCTGGCGCAGGGTGCCAGCGGCGTAGAGTTCGCGAATGCGGGCGGTTTCGCTGGCCACCAGGTCAGGGGTGAAGGCTTCGGATGGGAACTTGTCGACGAGGCGGCGGCTAAGTGAGAGAAATTGCATGGTGGGATTGTATCGGAGCTTACAAAGGCTTAACGAGAATCGTGCAACTGTTGGGTTGCATATTTGCAAGAGCCGCGATAATATGCAACCAAGGAGTTGCGCATGACGACAGAGACACAGGATGCGATCGAGAAGCAGATTGAGCTGAAGGCGCCCATTGAGCGAGTATGGCGGGCGCTGACGGATTACCGCGAGTTTGGAGCGTGGTTTCGCGTGAAACTTGAAGGGCCGTTTGTGCCCGGCAAGCTGTCGAGTGGCTACATTACGTGGCCGGGCTATGAGCACTTGAAGTGGCAGGGCACGGTGCAGGCGATGGAGCCGCCGACGTACTTCAGCTTTACGTGGCACCCGTATGCGATTGACCCGGCTGTGGATTATTCAAACGAGACTCCGACGCTGGTCGAGTTATGGCTGGAAACAACAGCTGGCGGTACGCTGCTGAAGGTGCGTGAGTCTGGATTCAGCAAAGTGCCTGCGGAGCGGCGAGAGCTGGCTTTCCGCATGAACAGCAATGGATGGGCGCAGCAGGTTGTGAACATCGAGGCGTATGTCGCGCAGAACCCCTAGCAAGGCTCATAGCGGGCCGGCGGCGCATGCCCGCGTCTTCGCCGCGCTGGGCGATGAGACGCGGCTTCGCCTGCTGGGCAGGCTGACCAGCGGGGAGCCACAGTCGATTGCGCGGCTGACGGAGGGGTCGGGGCTGACACGGCAGGCGATCACCAAGCACCTGCGCGTACTGGAAAAGACGAAGCTTGCGCGTTGTGTGCGGTCGGGGCGGGAGCGGCACTATGCGCTCGATCCCCGGCCGCTGGTGGAACTGGGTGAATATCTAAATCAGATTTCGCAGACGTGGGATGACCGACTGGCGTGGCTTAAGGCGCTGGTGGAGGAGTAATGCGAGTGGCCCGAGGCGCTACTTCTTTGGGCGCTTGTAGAAGGGTGTCGGCACTTGCTTGGCGCGGACTTTGTTGGCGCGGACCTGGACGAAGACATCTTCCTTACTTTCGGCCACTGCGGTGGGCACGTAGGCGTAGGCGATGTTGGTCTTGAGGAAGGGTGCGGGTGAACCGCTGGTGATGGTGCCAATGGCTTCCCCGGCTTCATTGAGGACAGGGTAGCCATCGCGGGCGATGCCGCGGTCGACCATTTCGAGGCCGACGAGTTTCTTGGCGGGGCCGCCCGACTCCTTGATTGCCAGCAGGGCGGCGCGTCCAAGGAAGTCAGAGTCTTTGTCGAGTTTGAGCCAGCGGTCGAGACCGGACTCCCATACGTTGATTGAATCGGTGATCTCGTGCTCGTAGAGAGGCATGCCGGCTTCGAGGCGCAGGGTGTTGCGCGCGCCGAGGCCGCAGGGGAGAATGCCGAATTCCGCGCCTGCTTCGAGGATCGCGTTCCAGGCTTTCTCTGTAGTTGCGACGTCAGAGGGGATGTAGATTTCGAAGCCGTCTTCGCCGCTGTAGCCGGTGCGGGCAATGAGCGTGTTGTGGATGCCGGCGACCTGGCCCCAGTTGAACCAGTAGTTCTTGATAGCGGAGAGGTCTACCTTGGTCAGCCTCTGCAAAGTTTCAAGCGCGCGCGGGCCCTGGATGGCGAGCTGCGAGTAGTAGCTGGAGTAGTCGCTGATGTGTGCTCCGGACATGGCGCCGACTTGCTTGCGGATCCAGGCGTAATCTTTGTCTTTGGTGCCGGCGTTGACGACGAGCAGATAGTCGTTGTCACCGAGTTTGTGGACGAGGATGTCGTCGACGAAGGTTCCCTGGGGCGTGAGCAGCGCGGAGTACTGCGCCTGGCCGTCTTTGAGGCGTGAGGCGTCGTTCATGGTGATGCGCTGCACGGCGGCAAGCGAGTTGGGCCCACGGAATTGAATCTCGCCCATGTGGCTTACGTCGAAGAGGCCCACGGCGGTGCGCACAGCGAGATGCTCGGCCATGAGGCCGGAGTACTCGACCGGCATATCCCAGCCGCCGAAGTCGACCATCTTGGCCTTGAGAGTGCGATGCGTCGCATTGAGGGCGGTCTGCTTGAGAGCGGGAAGAGCAGGTGTGGACATGGGTTGGGACCTCGAAGGAAAGGACCACGCAGGGTTGATTCCAGCGGGGATTCCTGTACCTTTGAAGATATGGAGTTACGGAGCAAGCGGTCAAATCGGCCTGCAGGCATAGTCAAATTATGAGTGACAGGGTTCGGGGAGCAATTGCAATCATCGTAGGCGGTTTTGCCCTTTGGCAGAGCTACATGCTCTATCAGGCGCATCGTGTGGACTGGCGCCTGTGGGTGGAACTGGTAGCGGGACTCTTGCTGATCCTCATTGGTATCTGGCGGGCAAGTCGTAAGGCCGAGGACCCGACTGCGGAGCTGCTGAAGTAGTCAGGAACTACGATGCCTACCGGCGATAACACGCAGTACAACAAAATCCAGGGGCGCAGCGTGGAGCGGCTGGCTGCGCTGAGCGACGGCATCTTTGCCGTGGCGATGACGCTGCTGGTGCTGGATATTCATATTCCTTCTGCCGGGGCAATTCACTCTGAGGCGGAGTTGTTGCGGGCGCTTGGCAGGCTGGCTCCGCAGGCGACTGCGTATGTAATGAGCTTTCTGACGCTGGGCATCTTCTGGGCCGGGCAGCAGACGCAGTTGAATCACTTTGGCGAGGGCAACCGTGATCTGATGTGGATCCACCTCGGATTTCTTTTCACCATTACGCTGATGCCGCTGACGACGCGGCTTCTGGCGGAGTTCATTACCTACCGCACGGCGCTGCTGATTTACTGGCTGAATATTCTATTGCCGGGTGCAATGCTTTTCTGGAGCTGGAGTTACGCTCTGCGTCATGACCTGGTGAAAGAGGGAACTGCGGCTGAAGTTCGCGGAGCTATCTGTCGCCGCGTGGTGATTGCGCAGAGCCTGTATGCCTTTGGCGCGCTGCTTTGTGTGGTGAGTAACTATCTGAGCATGGCGTTCATCGTGCTGGTGCAGTTAAATTATGCGGTTGCACCACGATTTGGCCGGAAACTGGGTTGAGTGCCGATGTCGTACTGGATGGAGCTCTCAGAGTGAATGTCACCGAAAAAATAGTGTCTAAAGTTATTCCTGCCGCAACCTGTCACGCAAAACAGGTGTCTACTTGTCTGTAACGAAGATTGCAAGACTGCCTGCGGAGGGATACATGCTAACGGCAAATCCGGGCGCATTGGCGTTTGTTTATCATTTCGGCGTTCGCAGCAACACGGAGTTTGTATTGCTACTGGTGGGGCTTGCGTTTGCGGGCTTGCTGGTCTGGGCGATTGAGCGCGGTGGCAAGTCCACTACTTAGGACAATCTTGTAAAGAGTTAGACGGTCACCGATTCGCGATATTCGCCGAAGACGGCGCGGAGAGTGTCGGCGATTTCGCCTACAGTTGCCAGGGCTTCGACGGCGTTCACGATGTAAGGCATCAGATTGCCCGTGGTTCGCGCGGCATCACTGAGCTGCTGAAGAGATTGTCTCCACGAACCTTGATCGCGGCGAACGCGCACTGACCGGAGGCGCTCAACCTGGCGGCGTTCGAGGTCGGGGTTGAGGCGTTCGATGCGGGGTTCTGGTTCGTGCTCGTTTTGAAACTTGTTTACGCCGACGACGATCGCTTCGCCTGAGTCGACTTTGCGCTGCCAGGCGTAGGCTGCTTGTTGAATCTGCTGCTGGACCCAGCCTGATTCGACGGCGCGCAGGGTGCCACCCATAGATTCAATCTTCGCGAAAAGTGCTTCGGCTTCCCGCTCCAACTGGCCGGTGAGGGCCTCAATGTAATAGGAGCCGCCAAGTGGGTCGGCGACGTAGGGTACGCCGCTTTCATGCGCGATGATTTGTTGTGTTCTGAGAGCGATGCGGGCGGCCTGTTCGGTCGGCAGCGCGAGGGCTTCGTCGTATCCATTCGTGTGGAGACTTTGGGTGCCGCCGAGGACTGCGGCGAGCGCTTCAATGGTGGTGCGGACGATGTTGTTTTCGGGCTGCTGGGCAGTGAGCGTGGAGCCGGCGGTCTGGGTATGAAAACGCAGCATCCAGCTTCGCGGGTTGGTTGCGCCGTAGTGCTCGCGCATACACCGGGCCCAGATACGACGGGCGGCGCGGAACTTGGCGACCTCTTCGAAGAGATCGGAATGGGCGTTGAAGAAGAAGCTGAGGCGTGGGGCGAAACTGTCGATCGTGAGCCCCGCGGCTAGCGCTGCATCTACGTAGGCGCGGCCGTTGGCGAGTGTGAAGGCCAACTCCTGCGCGGCGGTGGAGCCAGCCTCACGCATGTGGTAACCGCTGATGGAGATGGTGTTCCACTGTGGGACTTGCTCGCCGGCCCAGGCGATGAGATCGGTGGTGAGGCGCATGGCGGGGATGACGGGATAGATGTAGGTTCCGCGGGCGATGTACTCCTTGAGGATGTCGTTCTGGACGGTGCCGGTGAGTTTTGCGGTGTCGGCTCCGCTGCGCCGGGCGGCGGCGACGTACATGGCGAGCAGAGTGCTGGCGGTAGCGTTGATGGTCATGGAGGTCGAGACATGATCGAGTTCGATGCCTGCGAAGAGCCGCTCCATGTCTTCGAGTGAGCTGATGGCGACGCCTACGCGGCCTACTTCGCCGAGCGCCAGCGGCGAGTCGGAGTCGTAGCCGGTTTGGGTTGGCAGGTCGAAAGCGACGCTCAGGCCGCTGGTCCCGTGGGCGAGCAGGTAGTGATAACGCTTGTTCGACTCTTCGGCGTCGCCCATACCGGCGTACTGGCGCATCGTCCAGAGACGGCCGCGGTACATGTCACGCTGGATGCCCCGGGTGTAGGGGTATTCGCCGGGGGTAGACTCGGTGGCTGATCGGGTTTGGTCAACATCTGCCTGGGTGTACACGGGTTTTCGTTCATCAGGCAAGCGATGTGTCTCCGGCGAAGTTTGAGTTTACCAGTGGCAACGATTTGACTTCAGAAATGAATTGGAGGTAATTTAATTGAACAAATGTTTGATCAATTAATTGGAGATAAGTCAATGACTGAGGATACGAAGCGAGGATTGAAGCTTGGGCGGGCGATGGTGATGTTCCTGCTGGCATATGTGGCGGTGACGATTCTGGGGACGGCTCTGTCGATGGGCATTGGCGCGGCTGGCCATTACCCGGAGACCGCGGAACCGATGAAGAACCAGGCTTATCTGATTGCAGAGCAGTTTTTGCAGGTGTTGAACCTGCTTGTCTGGGGAGTTTTCAGCTGGCTCTATTTCCGGAGACCGTCGGGTATGCTGACGGTGCGTCAGGAGGCGCTGCGGCTGGGGGTGTTCTGGCTTGCGGTGGCGTTGCCGGTTGATTTTGTGGGGTTTGTGCTGATCAAGAATCCGATTTCGTTGAGTCCGCATGATTTCTATGTCGTGCAGTTCCCGTGGATTTATCTGATTTACGTTGCCGTTTTCATGAGCCCGCTCTGTTATGTGATGCTGGTCGATAGAAGGGCTTTGGCTTGAGCGAGACAAAACTGGCGGAGAAGCAGCAGCGGAATAACAGGCGGCAGCAGAGCGAGCGGACACGGAAGAAACTTCTCGAAGTGAGCCTGCGGCTGTTTGTGCACAAGGGCTACGCGGGTACGACGGTGCGCGATATCGCTACAGAAACTGGCGTTAGCCCGGGGCTGATGTTTCACTACTTTCCTTCCAAGCAGGCGATTCTTGAGGAGCATGTCCGTATCGTGGAATCGGGCGTGGAGTCGGTGGTGAATTTACTCGCTTCCGGGGAGAAGCCGCTTGAAACCGTTGCCCGAATTGCGGAGATGATTCTGACTTCGTTCAGCGATGTGTCGTCCAGGTATCTGTTCCTGCTGGCCAGCCAGATTTTGTCGCTGGAGTCGATTCCTGCTGAGGTGCGGCAGAAGGTGAGTGCTTCGAAGTCGATTCAGGCGAGTGTGCCATTGATCATGCTGGGCCAGCAGAGGGGCGAGATTCGACAGGGTGATCCGATGGCGCTTGCTGTGGCTTTCTGGGGGGCGCTGCAGGGGATTGCTGAGGTGCTGGTCTGGAATCCGGAGGCGCCGATTCCCGAGGCGGAGTGCCTGGTGCGCATTCTGGCGGCCTAGTTCTCTTGGTCGGAAGGAGGGGTCAGCGGTTCTGAACCTGGCTATCGTCTTTGCGCGCGCCAGAAGGCGCTGATGCTCAGGTAGGCGAAGACAGCCGTCATTCCTGCAGCGATCAGAAAGCGTTGATGCTGAGGGCCGCTTGCATAGCTCAGGCGGGTGCGCCAGAGGTCGCTGGCGAAATAGATGGCGAAGAGGCCGAAGAAGAATCCCGTCACTTCAAGCCACAGGATGCCGCCTACGCGGCGAAAGGGGCGTAGAAATCCGCCAATGCCCTGCCCGGCCGCCCGGCCTACCTTGCCCGTCTGGGCCGCGACCTTGCCGGCGCTGGCCGTGAAATTGGTGGAGGGAGGGAGGACTACGCCGCGCGGGCCTGTCTGTGGGGATTCAGTTGAAGCTGGTCGAGTCTGGTTGGATTGGGCCTGGTTTGACTGCTGGGCTCGCTGCTGTGCGATACGTCCAGCGACGCGTACTCCGATGCCCAATCTCTTGCCAAACTCGTTCGCATTCATCCGCATCTGAGTTTAGCAGCGCGGAAAGCGGAAGTCTTTTCCCCACATTTTGCCTGCTACCCAGTTGCCGAGGTTGCGCGTCGGAAGTAAGGTAGAAAGATATTGGCCGTCCCCGGGCTGGTGCTCGCTGCCCTTTTGGGCTTGCATCAGGGCGAAGACCATGCCGGAGGAATCATGAACCCACGCTTGCGTGACCTGATCCAGCAGCTTGGAGAGGCCATTCACGAGTCCGTCATCGAATCAGAACAAATTGCTGGGGTCGTGCAGAATATTCGCCGTCATGGCTTTGACGTGATGTTGATGCTGGAGGCGACTATCGGTCTGAATGACGTAAGCGAAGATGCCGATGAAACTTCGGCTCAGCGGGATGCACAGGAAGATGAGGGCGGCCCGTTTACCTCGCACGATGTGAACTTTCTCAAATCACTCCGCATCTCGGTCGAGGGCGAAGAGCAAGACGAAGCGGACGCATAGGCTTGCTGCTGTCGAGTTAAACTCCCGAATTGACCGTTGCCCGGTTCAGATCTCTCCGCAGTCTCGATCCAGACACACCGTTGTGCATTTTGCCTCAACAGCTGTAACGCTGCTGTGGTATTCTCGCCCGTCTGGTAGCTCATGCACCTTTTGCGGCGCCTGAGAACATGCAGTACCGCGAGATGGAATGCGGTTTCATGCTTCGGAATCTGACGAACGTTACGCGCGAAATGGGGAGTTGATAGAGAGATGAAAGATACCCTAGGAGTGCTTCTGGCTGGCGGCGCCGGTGAACGGCTTTTTCCGCTGACGCGCGATCGCGCCAAGCCTGCCGTTCCATTTGGCGGGCATTACCGCATCATTGATATCACGCTGTCGAACTGCATCAATTCGGGACTGCGCAGGGTCTACATCATGACGCAGTACAAGGCTCTGAGCCTGAATCGTCACATCCGCGAAGGGTGGACGGGCATTGTGGCGCAGGAGCTAGGCGAGTTTTTTGAGATTATGCCGCCGATGCAGCGAACCGGAGCCAACTGGTACATGGGTACTGCCGATGCGGTGTACCAGAACATCTACTCGATCGGTTCCGAGCAGCCGAGCCACGTCATCATTCTCTCCGGCGACCACATCTACAAGATGGATTACAGCCGGATGCTCGAGCACCACAAGGATACTGGCGCGGAGGTGACGCTGGCTACGTTGCCTATCGCTCCAGATGAGGTTTCGCGTTTTGGGGTGGTGGAAGTGGGACAGAACGGAGAGATTCTGGGCTTTGAAGAGAAGCCGAAATCGACCTCATTCCGGTCGCCGTTCAATCCCAATTCTGTAGATGCGTCGATGGGCATTTACATCTTCAATACTGAGACGCTGTTGAAGGAATTGATAGCGGACGCCGAAGATCCTCACTCCAAGCACGATTTTGGCCACAACATTCTGCCCAGCCTCCTGGGCAAGAAGAAGATGGTGGCCTACAACTTCGTGGACGAGAATCGGCAACAGGCTCTCTACTGGCGCGATGTGGGGACCCTGGACTCGTATTATGACGCGAATATGGATCTGTGCTCCGTTTCGCCGACATTCAACCTGTATGACAAGCACTGGCCGATGCGAACGCGAGTGCGGCAGTATCCGCCAGCGAAGTTTGTCTTCGGCGAGCCGGGTAGAACGGGCAAGGCCGTGAACTCCGTGATTTCGGCGGGCGTAATCATTTCGGGCGCCGAGGTGATGAATTCAGTACTGTCCCAGGATGTGAGGGTAAACTCGTACTCCAGCGTGGACTCGAGCATCATTTTTAGCCATGTGAATATCGGGCGGCACTGCCGCATCCGGCGGGCGATCATCGATCGCGATGTGGAGATTCCCGAGGGTACGGTGATCGGGTACGACGCAGTCGAGGATAAACGGCGATATTTCGTGACGCCGTCGGGGCTGACCATTGTGACGCGTGACCGGTCGCTGTTTGAGAACCCTGTCGAGCCGGAGTTTCAGGAGCGGTACTGAGAAAACGGCCGGAAGCCAACAAATTTAGATGAAATGGACACGAAAGGGGAGGGCGTTGCGCTCTTCCCTTTTGTTTGCTGCGGCGATTGAAGGAGGTGGATTGGACGATGGAACTAACTGCATCTCCTCTCCGTACAGCTTGGTATGGCTTGCGCAGGTACAATAAGCTGGTTTGACGCAGGGATCGCGATGCCCACCCGACCCAGGATTCGGACGGCGTCGATTTCCGCACAGCGTCCCGCAGTCGGACCAAAGGAACGGATGCTGGCCCCCCGGCAGTCGGATGCGGGTCAGCCGGTCGTGCGGCAGGCGGTTCCCGGCCATATTGCGATTGGAAAGAGCCCGGAGGTGGGTGCACAGGTGGAACTCGACTGGTCGGAAGTCGTGCGCCGGTGCCTCTCCGGTGAATCACCAGCCTGGACCGAACTGGTTCGGGCGCATCACCGTCGTGTCTACGCGCTGTGCTATCGGTTTACTGGTTCCGGGACGGATGCGGAGGACCTGACACAGGAAGTCTTCCTCAAGATCTATGGCAATCTGACCAGCTTCGACGCAGAGCGCGGCAGTCTGCAGGTGTGGATCACGACACTTACGCGCAACCTGCTCGTGGATCACTTCCGCAGGACGCGCAATCTGCGCATCACAGGATCATTGGACGAGGGATGGGACGAAGGCGGGGAATCGCGGCCGTTGCTTCAGATTGACCGGCTTGAGTCCAAAGGACCGACACAGCACGACCAGGCAACTCGCAGGGAGCTGGAAAAAATGGTGCAGGGGGCGCTGGCCCAGGTTTCCCCAGAACTGCGAGAGGCGGTTATTCTGCGTGATCTGCAGGATATGGACTACAAAGAGATTGCCCAGGTGCTTGGAATTCCGGAAGGAACGGTCAAGTCCAGGATCAGCCGGGGTCGCGCGGAACTTGCGCGGCTGCTGGAGCGTAACAAAAGGGAGGTGATGTAACCATGGCAGAGCGAGACAAGCCCCGCGTGAACATTCCGAACTCGCCGGCCTGCGGGCAGTGGGAGACACTGCTGGCGGATGCGCTGGACGGGCTGTTGCGGCCGGAGGATGAGGCTGTCTTCTCCACCCACATGGCTAGCTGCGCGGCGTGCACGGCGTTGTTTGAGGAGGCGAGGCGAGGTCAGGAGTGGCTTGAATTTCTGGCCCCTGAGCCCGAGGTTCCCGAGTTTCTGCTGGACAGGATCCTGAGTGAAACCGGCCATGGATTGGGTGATGTTCTAGCCAATGGCTCGTTGAACGCAGGCAAGCTTGCGGTGGCTGGCGTGGGTGCGGGAACGGGCAATGTGCTGGCCATGCCACTGGTGCGGCAGCGGCCTGGATTTGCCGCGAGGATGCGTCGCTTTGCTGAGCCTCGACTATTGATGACTGCGGCGATGGCCTTCTTTTCGATTGCTTTGACGTTAAGCATGGTTGGGGTGCGGTTTGACGGATTCAAGACAGTAGATCTGCGGCCTGGAACAGTACGGTCATTGCTGGAAAAGCGGATTATGACGGCTTCGACGCCAATCATTCGCTATTACGATCATCTGCGGTTTGTATACGAGGTGGAGTCACGGATGCGCGAGTTACGCCGTACAACAGACGCGCAACGCCAGCAGAAGCAGCAGCAGGCCCAGCCTAATGGCGGCGAAGGCCAGACACATCACAAAGACGGCGGGACGCAACTGAACCCTAAGGATGCTCCACAACAGACGGTGAACCCACCGGCCTCGTTGTGGGGCGGCGACACATTGGAGGCTCGGCTTGAACCGCTGCCAGGCCTACAACTCAGGAGCAAGGAAAACACGGACGAAGATGTTGCAGAATCTGGTTTGCTCAGAACTGAAGTGGTCGTGAAAGGCATGAAGGCAGTGCGTGAAGGGAGCAAGCCATGCAATGTGTAAATCATCCCGGAGTGGATGTTCAATCTTTTTGCCAGAACTGCGGCAAGGGTCTGTGCGCAAATTGTGTGCGCACGACAGCCAGCGGTCAGGTTTTTTGCGAGACGTGCTTCGCTTCCGGCGGGGCTGATCAGAGTCAGGCCTACTGGCAGCAGGCGCAGGCATTTGTGATTTCTCCGCGGGGGACACCGAACCCCTCTGTTGCGGCGGTACTGGGGCTGATCCCGGGCGTCGGCGCGATGTACAACGGACAGCTCTTCAAGGGGCTGATTCATGTGGTGATCTTTGCCGTACTGGTCTCGATCACTGAGAACTATGGCGTCTTCGGGATCTTCATTGGCGCGTGGGTGCTGTACCAGTCGTTCGAGGCGTTTCATACAGCCAAGGCGCGTCGGGATGGACTGCCGTTGCCCGACCCATTTGGGTTGAACGAACTGGGAAGCTGGCTGAACCTGGGGTCATCGAATCGGCCGCCGAATGTGCAGCCCGGACAGACTCCGCCTCCGCCGCCCGGTGGTTTCGCGCCTAATCCTGCCGGGGCCGATCCTGCTGCCGGTGCGACAGGAGCAGAAGCGTCTTACAGCGTGCCGTATACGAGCTCGTGGAGCTCCGCTCCGAGTGCAAATCCTGCGCAGGGCTATACCACTCCGCCCTACAACGCCCCACCTTACAGCGACCCCTATGCGGGGAGCTATCCGCCGGGGTATGTTCCCCCGGTTCCGCCTATGCCGCCTGCTCCGCCGACGCCACCGTATGGCTGGCGCGGCCGTGAGCCGGTATGGGCAGTAGTGCTCATCGTTCTGGGCCTCATGTTTCTGTTGAAGACGATGGGATTTGTCAGCCACCTTTTTCACTACGCGTGGCCTGTATTGCTGATTGGATTTGGCGTATGGATGATCGTGCGCCGTGTTGGTTACACACAAGGAGGTCCCAAATGAACCGCTACATGATTATTCACCGGTTGCGCTGGCCGTCACTGCTGCTTCTCACGGGCATACTGGCCCTGCTCGATCAGGCCGGTGTATTGCACTTCTGGCATTTCTGGCCGCTGTACCTGATCCTCCTCGGAGTACTTGCACTGGCCGAACGAGCGTCGATGCCGTCAGCGCCATCGTCTGGTTATCCCTATGGAACGGGCTATCCAGGAAGCGAATATGGGACCGGCTATGCTGCGCAGGCCGGCTATGCGCCGCCTGTTGCCGCGCCTCCTGCTCCGGAGTCATCGTCGACAAGTATTGTGCCGGCGAGTAACGATGTCGAAAGTCTCACAAAAGAGCCCCGCAAAAGCTGGGATGAGGAGGGACGCTAATGGCCAGCATGCCTCCTCCTGGAAATCCTCCCGGCAGTCCTGGTGGTATTCCTCCCGGGCGCCCGCCTGGGCCGCCTCCCGGTGTACCGCCGTATGGCGTACCTTATGGCGCCAACCCGCGTGATTACTGGCGCTATCAGAAGGAACAGAACCGCGCCGCATGGCGTGCACAACGCGACGCCTGGAAGATGCAGCGCGATGCCATGCGCGCCCAGAGCCGTGCGGCTCGGGTGCCATCCGTGGCTGGTCCAATCGTCCTGATCGTAGTCGGCATCATTGCCCTGTTGCTGATTACCGGACACCTTGACGCAGACATGTTCTGGACGGTAGTCGATCACTGGTGGCCGATGTTGCTGATTGGTCTGGGGCTGATTGCCCTTGCTGAATGGGCTATCGATCTGCGCCGTGAGAATCCTCCTGCGCGTCACTTTGGTGGCTATATCTGGCTGATGGTGCTGGTCATCATTCTGGTGACAGGCGGAGCTGGATGGCATCACTACTGGGGTCCGCTGAGGGCTCAGTTTGGCGATGACAATGACAACTTCTTCAACGCATTCGGCGAGCCGCAACACGATCTTGACCAGTCGGTGCTGGATACAGAGATTCCTGCCAACGCTCAGATTGCGATTCAAAATCCACGTGGCGATGTGAGCATCTCTGTGGCGGATGGCCCGAATATCGGTGTGCGTGCGCATCAGGTCGCTTATGCGAGTTCAGATGAGTCGGCAAAAAAGATCTTCGACGCTCAGCAAGCGCATGTGACGGTGAGCGGCAATTCGGTGCTGGTGAAGGTGGACGGAAACAAGAGCGGCCGTACCAACCTGACGATTACCGTACCCAAATCGGCGTCAGTAAATGTGACCACCGGTCACGGTGGTCTAACCGTAGCGGGACTAACAGGCAATGTAGATGCCGAGCTGCAACATGGCGATATGGAGGCTACCGGAATTCAGGGGCATGTCCACGCGCACATGGCCAACAATGGAGACTTCTCCGCGCACGATATTGGCGGAGACGTAACGGTTGAAGGCAATGGCGGCGATCTGACCCTCTCCGACATCCACGGAAAGGTGATGCTGCAGGGCGACTATACCGGCGACACGCACCTCGAGCGAGCCGATCAGTCGGTTCACTTCCACACTTCACGGACGGATCTGGAAATTGCACGATTGCCCGGGGACATGTCGCTCAACGGGGATTCGCTACACGCTACTCAGGTGGTCGGCCCAGTACGTGTGGTGACGCACTCCAAGGATATTGAGATGAGCCAGGTCTTTGGCGATTCTCATATCGAGGACAGAGACGGGCGCGTGGAACTTGGGATGGCAGGTTCCTATGCGGTTGAGGTGAAGAACCAGAAGGGCGATGTAGAGATCGCGCTGCCGCCGGGCGCAAATGCCACCGTTGATGCGCGGACTCACAACGGCGATATCGTGTCGGATTTCCCGCTCGTGATCGGCGGCGATGAAGACAAGACGATGAGTGGCACGATCGGTAAGGGTGGCCCGCGCCTCACCATCTCTACTGAGCATGCTGATCTGCGGATTCGCAAGGGCGACGAACCACCTGCTCCTCCGGCACCGCCAGCTGCTCCGAAGGCTCCGGCACCGCCAGCTACTCCGAAGGCTCCGGCACCGCCAGCTACTCCGAAGGCTCCGGCTGTGCCGCATTTGAAGAGCTCTACGAGCGAGACTCCGGCGACGGTAGCTCAGTAGCGCCAGTTCGACGTCAGCAGGAACAAGGCCGGAACACTTCGCCAGAGGTGTTTCGGCCTTCTACTTTTCGATCTCAATTGTTCTGCAAAATCGCTGAATCCGCTCTCAGCCGCACTGCGAGCTTTTTTAGTTTGCCAGCCTTTATCCAGACCGTCGTGGAATAAGGGGCAAATCCCGGACTTCCTACCAAGACGAAATAATGGCCTGCCGGGAGTTGAATCGAAAAAGATCCGGAAGAGTCAGCCTGTGTAGCGAAGTTCGCTTTTCCCAATTGCTCGTGAATCCAAATGCTTGTCATGCGGATAGGCGCGCCATCGTAGCCATAAACTACGGTACCGTTCAATGTCCCAGGCACTGGACTCGACTGTGGAGAGGCAAGCTGGATAAAGTGCCACAAGAAGATGGCAGCCAAGGCTGCAAGCAGTACGCGCTTGGGTTTCACAGCGTGGCCCCCTGGGTTGCGCGATGATTGTCGCCTTAGCGGGATTGCGATTGCAATGGGATCCCAATCTCCGGGCCGAGCTTCTGGATAACGATGGCTTCAGCCCGGGCTACCACCTCGTCCAGGGTCAGGTGGGTAGAGTTGAGCAGGACGGCATCGGCTGCAGCTTTAAGGGGTGAATCAGCACGATTGCGGTCACGCTCATCTCGGGCGCGTAGCTCGCGGACGATTTCTTCAGGCTGAGTGGTGTCGGCCAGGGCTGTTTTGTCGTTCTGGGTTGAAGTATCGTTTAAGGCTGTCTGGTCGAAGCGGCGCAAACCCCGGACTTCCGGTGCAGCGTCGAGGAAGATCTTCACGTCGGCATGAGGAAAGACGACGGTGCCGATATCGCGGCCTTCCATGACGATGCCGCCAGATGCGCCAAGCGCCTGCTGCAAGGCGACCATCCATGCACGAATCGGAGGGTGCACGCTGACACGCGACGCGGCATCTGAGACGCGAGGGTTGCGGAGCAGCGTGGTTACATCGGCGCCGTCGAGCAGGACGCGGTTGCCTGTGGAGGTTGGTTCCAGCGTGATTGAAGTCTGAGTTGAAAGAGCAAGCAGAGCTGCCTGATCTTCAAGATTGAGGCCTGCGTCGAGCGCCTTGAGAGCAAAGGCCCGATACATGGCGCCTGTTTCAAGATTGAGCAGTCCGAAATAACGGGCCAGGTGCCGGGCTACGGTGCTTTTACCCGCGCCCGCCGGCCCATCAATTGCGATGATGGGCCGGCGAGTTGTGGAAGTGGAGGGTTCAGAGGCAGTACGGACTTGCATGCCTTCGACGGTCATCCGCGGCGTTTGGTTGGAGCCGGCCGCGACGAACGTGAGGACGCCGAAGCAGGCCGACCAGTTGAAGGCCGCTTGGAGGCGGACTTGGGCGCCTGTTTGGCTTGACCGGCGAAGCTGTATCGCTTGGAGGCGGCCGGTTCACGCTTTGTCGACTCGACCGCTCGCGAACGAGTCGCAGGGCGCGAGGCGGTCTTGGAGACCGGGCGCGCCGAGCCAGCGCGATTGCGCGATTCACTGCGCGTGCCGTTGGAACTTACCGGCTTCACACCATTCCTGTTAGGAGTGGCGGAGGCGTGGCCTGATCCGTTGGAGGTGGAACGTCCACGAACAGCAGGAGCAGTGCGGCTAGTTGACCGACTTTCAGGCCGGTTGCTGGGCCGGTTGGACCGAGCGCCGTTGGCCGGCTTTGAGCCGTTTGAAGCGCCGCCGTTGCCAGCGGCATGACTCCATGTCCCGTGTGTCCCGTGCGCGGGCTTCGAAGACTTGTGCGCGCCGTTTTTCGCTGGGGCAGCCGGTTTCGCAGAATGATGGCCATTGCTGCCGCTGGCAACGCGGCCGTTTCCGTTGCTGAAGCTGGCATTCCGGCTCCGTGCAGCGGGGGAGCCAGTTGCTGTGCGGCTGCGTTCTCTGGGATGTGGATGAGCCGTGCCAGAGGCTTTGCCTGCACGCGGACGTGGCGATGTGGCTGCTTTGCCGCTTGAAGCGCCGTTGCCGGTGACGCTGCGCGGAGCAGGCTTGCGTCGCGCAAGAACAGGTTCAGCCGCCCTGTGCGCTGGTGCTGCGTGAGCCGAAGCTGCGTGTAGCGGCGCCGTTGGTTTTAGATTGCCGTTTGCGGTGCTCGCTGCGATATCCGCGGTTGAATCTTCTTCTTTTGTCGAAAGTTGAACTGGCGCAGAATTACGCGGTCCCGAATAACTCAAATCATCGAGGTTGGAATCGGAATAATCATCCAAATAGGAGGGCGTGCGATAGCCAGAGCTGCGGTATGAAGACTGAGTCGCGCTGGACTGATAGCTGGGCGTCGCCGGGAATTCAGGGAGCGTGCCGGCAACGTAGTACATCGGTCCGTGACCGATTGTGGTGCTGTGTACCTGACGGGTAGCGGCCAGACCGCGAACCACTTCGCGAATCTTGCTACGCGAGGTGAGCGGCGAGAGGAACATCTCGACGTCTTCCATGGAGGCGGCGATGACGGCCTGCAGATAGATAGAGGCGAGCACCGAGATGGCTGTCACCTGTGAGGTGGAGGCACCCTCGGCGATCGCTTTCTGGAAACGCTGGCGCAGGGGCTGCCAGATCGCCGGTTTTGCGACCTCAGGCACAACGGGAATGACGCGCAACTGCCTCCAGAGCTCGTGGAGGGCGCGTAGCACGGCAGTCTCAGTAGTTTCGCGGCCCAGGGCATCGCGAATCTGCGCAGCGTTTAGATTCGCTGTTTCCAACTGCTTGGCTGCCTGCACTGCGAGAGGCGATACCTGACGCGAGCCGGTGAGCTGGGGCGAGCGCCGCCAGTCGCGATCTCCGCGCAGGGCATAAATGTAGGGAAGTACCCATCCGGCGACGACATAATCAGGCTGATCGCCGGGCTGACCGGAAAGACTAAGCCGGACGGCAACGCCTTCTGCTTCAAGGCGGACCAGCAAGGACTCGGCGGCCCCAATCAATTCCAGGGTAGGTTCTGTAGTTCGCCGGCCTGCGACGGCCTCAACAAAGGTAGGAGCGGTGAATCCTGCCTGCGCAGAACGAGGGAGGAAAATACAAAGTCCCGTCTCCTCGATCCAGGTACGGACATCCTCGATCGTAATGGCCCCATGTCCGTTTTGGCGCATCCGTTCGGCGCGCGCTGCTTCTAACTGCTCTGCTGTCAAAGAGTTACCTCATTTCCAGGCTGAACCGTTCGCGCTCAAAGCTGCTTTATCCAGTTTCCGGTGAAAGTCAGTTCTCCGAAAGGGGGGCCGGAGAAATGCCGGGCTGGGGTGGAGCAGACAGCGCGGACGGTCTGGCGTACTTGCCGGGCTACCCCTCTCCCTTGGGAGTTGGAGAGCCACCTTCCCCGAATCTAGATTCGTTGGAAGGCCCGCTGGATCTCTTTCCAAGAATACCTCAAAGCGATAGGTCTGCCATGGGGACAGTTGGTCGGATGTTCAGTTTTTGA
>Ga0206935_10098_pt2 | contig 29247 bp, 5 predicted proteins | sample Alteio_BWOrgHeat_13_FD_152924 | JGI IMG/M metagenome (GOLD analysis project Ga0206935, IMG submission 152924) | Enriched cells from forest soil in Barre Woods Harvard Forest LTER site, Petersham, Massachusetts, United States -... | ecosystem: Environmental > Terrestrial > Soil > Temperate forest >...
TCGATTGGCTAAACAGGCGCATTACTAATTGAGGTTGATTTAAACGTTAACAACCAGCAATAAATTTAACGGTATGAAAAGCGGCGGTAAATAGGATATTTGCCCTATATTGAGGCCAAACGCGACCTGGTAACGGGGCCAGGTAAGCGCAGGGCAATTTTGATGAAGATTAAGGGATTATTTTTAACCCGTTCCTCCTGCCTTAGACGTATCCCGGATCGGGAAAAGAACAAAAAGGTATACATAAGGTATACATAAGGTATACATAAGGTATACATAGTTCAAGAATTTTCAAAATAAATAAATCATAACTTTATATTAATCAATTAGTTATGTTTTTACCGGCAAGGGCAGGGTTTACATTCTTTTTAGCATTCCGGATCATCCGGTTTGCAAAAAGCACCTCAAAGTGCCGGGCTATACAGGGAAATCGCTTTTAAAAAATGGCAAACAAATTACCGCATAGCGACGGGTTTCAAACTAAGCGCGTTCGAAACATGAAAAATAATTGCAGCTACCCTCTTTTTTGCTTGCAAAAGAGAGGGTGAACGAGCGAAGCCCCGTACATACGGGGTTCGGGTGAGTCAACCCTCTCTCCCGCAAGCGGGAAAGAGGGTAAGGCCACTTATCTACAATTTAGCAGCCAAAAACATTTTAAAAGCGATTTCCCTGATAAGAATCCAAGGATCAGAGACCGGTTGTAAAAAAACTAATCTCTTCCCGATAGCTATCGGGACGCTAACATCAATACTTCAGCACAATAAACCCGGTTTTATGTTTGGTGATACCGCTTACCGTATAATCCAATTGATAAAAATAAGTCCCCGGCAACTGCATTTGCCCGTTTTTGTTTGAGTGTCCGTCGAATACTTTTGAGCTGTTATCATAACCCTGGACTTCAAAGATCAATTGCCCGTTCCGGTTCATGATCATCAGTTTATTTTCAGGATATTGACTGATATTGTCGATCTGGAGGAAATCGTTTATCCCATCCCCATTGGGTGATACACCCTGGTGTACTTGTATGCCATCTTCAGCCAGTGTTGGTGTTTCGGTTGTCCCGATAGCTATCGGGATGGTTACGCTGATCCCCTTCCCGATAGCTATCGGGACATAACTATCGGCGCCGCCTGATGCCCGTGTTACTGTCAGGGTATAGGTTTTGGTGGTGGTACCATTCTGGGCGGTTACTATCGTGGTAATGGTATTGGGGCCTACTGCCAGGGTTATCGGTGCGGTTGTCGTCCCTGATATTACCGTTGTGCCGTTCACCTTTATAATGGCATTGGCATCGCTGCTGACGGGCGTTAATTTCATCGATGCGGTTGCATTACCCGTACTTATGGTATAGCTGGTGGTTGTAGCGCTAAAGGCCGGCGTTAACCCGCCGATACTCGGCCCGAGTTTGGACAGGGTGGCATCGGTTGAGGGCGCCCGGGTAACGGTTACCGTATAGGTTTTGGTGGTGGCGCCGTTTTGAGCGGTTACCACCGTATTGATTACCGTCTGACCGCCTTCGGCCAGCGCGATGGCTCCGGATGCCGTGCCTGATGTTACGGCCGTGCCGTTTACTTTTATGGTCGCATTGGCATCGCTGCTGACGGGGGTTAGCGTCATCGATGCGGTGGCATTGCTTACACTTAAGGTGTAGCTGGTGGTGCCGCCCGAAAAGGCCGGGGTTAACCCGCTGGCGCTTGGCCCGAGTTTGGACAGGTTGGCATTGGCGGATTTTGCCTCCGTTACGGTAATGGTGTATGTTTTGACGGAGCCATCCTGCGCGGTTACTGCTATTGTAATCGTGTTGGGACCAACTGCTAAAGGCAGGGTCTGCGAGGCGCTTCCTGATTTTACAGCAGTTCCGTTTACGGTTAAAGTCGCCGTGGAATCAGCTGTGGTCGGGGTAACCGTCGTGGACGCGATGCCGTTGCCCACACTTACGTTATAATTTGTGGTGCCCGCAGCAAAAACAGGTTTTAGCGCACCGTTGGCAATGGTCAGGCCGGAAAGATTTGCGTTAGAAGAAGCGGTTCGCGTTACGGCTATAATGTAACTTTTCATGGTAACACCATCCTGCGCAGTTACGGTGACGGTAATCGTATTTTTCGCCCCATAATTCAGTGCGATTGCTCCGGACGCCGTTCCCGAGGCTACTGCTGTGCCGTTGACGGTTACCGTTTCCCCGGTGACGGCTATGGTTGGCGTAACCGTTATTGACGCGGTTGCATTGCTTACAGTTGCCTTATAGTTGGTAGTACCTGCGGCAAATGCCGGCGATAACGTACCGCTGCTCAGCGATAAACTGGCAAGATTGTCGTTATTTGGCAGCTGGCGCGTCACCACCAGCGTATAAGTTGTGGTGGGTGTGCCGCCGGAAGCCGTAACCAAAACGGTAATGGTATTGGCGCCGACCGACAAAGGTATTGCAGTTGAGGCTGTTCCTGAAGTCACCGCTTTTCCGTTTACGGTAACGGTTGATGTCGAGGTTGCCACAGTTGGTGTAACCTTAATTGATGTTGTTGCATTGGTAACGGAAACCGCATAGCTGGTAGTACCGGCAGCAAAAGCAGGGCTAAAGGTTCCGGCACTTGTTGTCAAAGCTGAAAGAGCTGAAGCAGTCGGCGGAGCTACTACCCCGATATTTACAACTGCCTGCTTGCTTGCGCCCACATTATAGGCCGTAACTGTGTAATTCGCTGCCGCGCTTACTACAGCAGGCGTACCGCTTAAAACACCGGTTGATTCCGAAAAACTTAACCCCATGGGCAGCGCGTTTATAAAGTATCCGCCAACTGGTTTTATCTCTTTAACGGCATTGTTCCCGTAATCGCCCACAAAAACGTCGCCCTTACCGTCCACGCATATACCAAAAGGAAAATTAAAGCCCGCGCTGATGATAACCGTCGTATTGGTACCCGCATAAATTTCTTTTATCGCATTATTATTCCTGTCCGTTACGAACAAATTACCAGCAGCGTCAACCGCGACTGCAAGCGGCTGAACGAACCCGGAGCCGACAATAACCGGCGCGCCTCCGCCAACAGGTATCTTTTTTATGGCATTATTTCCTAAATCGGCAAAATACACGTTGCCCGCAGCATCCACACACAGATCATCAGGTATATACAAGCCTGATGCAAGAACAACAACAGGCTTGTTGCCCGCGGGAATTTTCTTCACCATATTATTGCCCTGGTCGCCTACATATACGTTCCCTGCCGCGTCCACGGCTACCCCGTAAGGATGATAAAAACCCGAGCCCAATACTACAGGCGTCCCCGTTCCGCCTACAAACTCCTTTATTTCGTTATTGAAATAGTCCGTCACATAAACGTTGCCCGACTTATCCACTGCGACGTCCGTTATGAGGTTAAAGCCGGAGGCGACCACAACGGGTGTTCCATTGCCGGCCGGGATCTTTTTAAGCTGGTTGTGGATCGCATCCGCTACATAAAGGTTGCCTGCCCCGTCAACGGCAACCCCCTCGGGACCGCTAAACCCGGAGCCCAGTATCAAGGGCGAATTACTATACCCCAATGCAGCCACGCCGGTTTGTGCAGCGGGTGAAAGCGGTGTGACTGCCGATCCGGACGTATAGGTTTGCGGCGTGGCATAACTTAACGTGGGCGCCGCCGGAAGATTAATTTTTATGCTTACAGTTGCGGATGCACTGCCCGAAGCGTTCCAGGCGGTAATTGTGTAATTGGTGGCCGGGCTGGCTGCGGTGGGTGTGCCGGTGATCGCCCCGGTCGAACTGTTGAAGGACAGGCCCGCCGGTAACGCCGGGTTGATTATATACCCGCCGGTTATATTTAATTTTTGAATATAGGAAAGTGTGGGGTCGCCAACATAAACGTTGCCGGCAGCATCGGTGGTTACCTCGAAGGGGAAAGTAAAGTTAAAAGATAAGGTAACCAATGGACCGCCACCGGCCGGAAGCATTTTTACCAGCCCGTTGTTTGAATCGGTTACAAAAATATTTCCCGAAGGATCCACCCACATACCGTTTGGGTTGCTAAGGCCCGATAGCAATACGGTGAAAGCACCCCCGCCCGGTGGTATTTCATATAACGCATTGGTTGCATCGGTAGCGTAAACAACGCCGTGGCCATCTACGGCTACACCGAACGGATTATTGAATGATCCCAGGCTGACAGCGCTGCCGCCACCAACCGGCAGCTTTCTTACCAAACCGTATCCGGGATCAGCCACATATACGTTCCCGGCTTTATCAACCGCTATGGCAGAAGGCGAACCAAGGCCCGAGGACAATGTAATAATACTACCCCCTCCGACCGGAATTTCTTTCACGGCATTGTTGCCCTGGTCGGCCACGTACACGTTGCCCACGGCATCAACCTTTACGTCATTCGGATGGTAAAATCCCGAACCTATGGTAACGGGCGTACCGTTGCCGGCAGGTATCTTTTTAATTAAACTGCTGCCGTAGTTGGCTACATAAATATTGCCTGCGGCATCTACGGACACCCCTGCCGGCTGAGAAAAGCCGGAACCAAGTATAACAGGCGTACTACTATATCCCAGCGCCGCAACCCCGGTACTTGTGGGTGTAAGCGCCGTAATTGCGGTGCCGGCAACATAAGTTTTTGGCGTGCTATAGCTTATAGTGGGCGCCTGTGCAAATAAATTGTAATAATTTATTAAACAAAACAGGAAGATAATGGCAGGTATAATTCTTTTCATGTCAATGATTTATCAGGTTTGTAAAACTAAGTGATCGGGAAATCGAAATAAATAATCCAAATGGGTACCCCGTTTACCGGAATTGTGAACAACATCCCGGCAAGGTTGTGCCTATTGGCATCTCTAAAATAAGCGGATTAAACCGGGCTTTTTTAAGCGCTATCCGACACGCTTTAAATACTTGACGACAGGGAATATTTACTTGACGTGCGGAAAAAACCCTGTGGCGGAAGATGCTTCCTGGTTTTCAGGCGTTCCCGCCGGCAATTGAAGCGGCGGTTGCGGCTTTCGCTCGTCTGAGGTATAAGGACCAAGCGCACTATACGCCACAGCCGCTACCACTACCCGTCTGACCCATAAATTATGGAATTAACGAATTAGCCGAGTTCTATAAATTCCGGGGCAGACAAATAACAAAGCCCGGCGTCCGACCAGGCTTTGTCTTCATTCTTACATTTCGTTACAGCATGCGCGAGGATTTGCGGGCGAAAGGTCACGCTTTTTGACCGATCGCTAACCGCCGATCACTACGCTCCAAACTCAATACTTCAGCATAATAAACCCGGTTTTGTGTTTGGTGACGCCGTTTACGGTATAATCCAATTGATAAAAATATGTCCCCGGCAACTGCATTTGCCCATTCTTGTTTGAACGACCATCAAATACTTTTGAGCTGTTGTCATAGCCCCGGGTTTCAAACACCAATTGCCCGTTCCTATTCATGATCATCAGTTTGTTATCCGGATATTGGCTGATGTTGTCGATTTGCAAAAAGTCGTTTATGCCGTCTCCATTGGGTGATACCCCCTGGTGCACCTGTACGCCGTCGTCGGCCAATGCTGGTGTTTCGGTTGTCCCGATAGCTATCGGGATGGTTACGCTGATCCCCTTCCCGATAGCTATCGGGACATAACCATCGGCGCCGCCTGATGCCCGTGTTACTGTCAGGGTATAGGTCTTAGTGGTTGTTCCATTTTGTGCGGTTACTACCGCGGTGATGGTGTTGGGGCCGACTGCGAGTGCTATCGGCGCGGTCGTTGCTCCTGATGCTACCGTTGTACCGTTTATTTGTATAGTGGCATTGGCATCGCTGCTGACGGGTGTTAATTTCATCGATGCGGTGGCATTGCCTGTACTTATGGTATAACTGGTATTGGTGGAGCTAAAGGCAGGCGTTAACCCACCGATACCCGGCCCCAGTTTGGACAAGGCGGCATTGGTGGATGGGGCGCGGGTTACGGTTAGGGTATAGGTTTTGGTGGTGGCGCCATCCTGTGCCGTTACTACCGTGCTGATCACTGTTTGAGCGCCTTCGGCCAGCGCGATGGGAGCGGTAGCCTTGCCTGATGTTACGGTCATTCCGTTTACTTTTATGGTCGCATTGGCATCGCTGCTCACCGGGGTCAGTGTCATCGACGCCTTGGCATTGTCCGCAGCTATGGTATAGCTGGTGGTTCCCGGCGAAAAGTCCGGTGTTAACCCACCGACATTTGGCCCCAGTTTGTACAGGTTGACGGATGCGGCACGCGTTACTATCACTGTGTAGGTTTCGGTGGTCGTGCCGTCCGGCGCGGTTACCTTTACGGTGATGGTATTCGGGCCCACAACCAACGCTATCGGGCTGGAAGCTGTGCCCGAGGCTACCGCGTCACTCCCGTCAACCAACATTGTTGCGCCCGGGTCTATCGCGGTTGGCGTTACCGTTATCGAACTCGCCCCATAACCAACGGTGGCTGTATAACTGGTATTAGCAACGGTAAAGCCGGGGTTTTTAACCCCCGCGCTAAGCGTTAAAGCCGAAAGTCCTGCAGTTAAAGGCGCCACTTTAATATTAACCATTGCGATACCGCCGCCGGCTGCGTTAAAGGCGCTTACGGTGTAGTTCGCAGCCGGGCTTGCCGCAGGCGGCGTGCCGCTGATAGTGCCGCCGGCTGGGTCGATGTTAAGGCCCTTCGGCAATTCGGGGCTTACAAAATAGCCGCCCGTGGGGGTCATTTCATTTACGCTTCCGGCCACATCATACAAATTAAAATGAGTGTCGGTTGCCATGCCGGTAATAAAGCTGCCGCCAAAAATATTAGGCAGGTTAGCCGCCGTGGCCCCGCCGGGATAAATTATATTTAACGCCCCGAAATTATCCAATACATAAAAATTGCCCGACCGGTCTGCAGTGAGCGCCGCAGCGCCATTAATCGGAACAGATTGCCGCGAGCCTCCTTTTGGTATTTCATAAATGGCGGCGCCATTCGATGCAGAAAAGATGAGGTTACCGTTCATATCCGCCGCTATGCTTGCTGCAGGCGTATTATCTATCCGGGTTTTCTTTGATCCGTCTGCCGCCATTCTGTACACGCCGTTCACTACGTCGGCCACATAAATATTATTTGCAGCATCCACCGCTATGCCCTGGGCAAGGCCCCAGGTACCTAACCCAAGTGTAGGGCCGCCGCCGGTGGGTATTTTCCATACCGATCCATCCGTCACGTATACGTTTTCTGCCGCGTCGACAGCTATCGCGCTGATCTGGTTGAACCCTGTGGCGATAGGGACAGCCGCAGTAGATCCGCTGGACAATTCGGAAACCTGCCCGTTTTCGCCGATATACATGTTACCTGCCTGGTCGAACGCCACGCAATTGGCGTCGCTAATGCCGGTGGCCACGGCCGACTGACCGGAGAACCCTGCGCCGCCCACCGCGCCGCCCGTATTTGCCGGCGCCAACGGAGTAATTGCCGCGCCCAACAGATACGTATCCGGGGTACTATAGCTGATGGCCGGCGCCGAAAGGCTGACCCCGATATTTATCGTGGCCGTGGCCGATCCATCTACGTTAAACGCTGTTACGGTGTAATTAGCAGCTGCGGTGTTTGCCGCAGGTGTGCCGCTGATAGCGCCACTGGTTGGGTCGATGCTTAGTCCGGCCGGTAATTCGGGGCTTACAAAATAGCCGCCCACGGCATTTGTTTTGAAAACCCCCTGGTTTGTGAAATACAAATTAAGGCCCGCGTCGACCATCAGGCCATTGGAAGCGGTACCGGCCTGCGGGCCAACCTGGACCGCCGCGCCTCCCCCGGCCGGCAGCATATAGACGTGGCCTGTATTTGAGGTGAAGTAAACATTTCCGGACGCATCTGTAGTTAGTGACTGCACGTTATCGGGTGAATTATAAAACGTTTTTTGGACGCCCCCGACGGGTAATTCATAAATAAAATTGAGGTTGGCAAAAAATACGTTGCCATTCAAATCCACCGAAATGGCAGTTGATCCAATGCTGCTTATGCTCATTTGCCCGCTGCCGTCGGGGGCCATTTTATATACCCCGGTTAGCCCATTGGTGACATAAATATTGCCTGCTGCGTCAAGTGCAACCCCTTTTGGGGCGGTAAAGCTTCCCAGGCTGACGGCTGTTCCGCCGCCGGCGGGTATTTGCCATACCGATGCACCCGCAGCATCCGCTACATAAACGTTTCCGGACGCATCGACAGCAAGGCCATCCACCGATCCGAATCCATTTGCAAAAACACCGGGCGTGCTGTTGCCGGGCGCCAGTTTTAATACTTGTTTGGACGTATTATCGCCGATATAGATATTTCCGGCCTGGTCCATTGCCAGGGCAGTGTAGGTGTCGGTAGTAGCGGCGCTGAGGGCGGTTGCCGAGGGGTTAAAACCCGGAGCCGCCACCGCGCCGCCTGTGCTGGCCGGCATCAATGGAGCGATTGCCGTGCCTGTAGTGTAAGTTTGCGGCGTACTGTAGCTAATGGCAGGCGGCGCAAGGTTAACGGCAATATTTACCGTAGCCGTAGCGGGGCCTGCAGCGTTAAAAGCCGTAATGGTATAATTGGTAGCCGCGGAAGCCGCTGTCGGCCCCGGCGTGCCGCTGATGATGCCGCTGGTCGGGTCGATGCTAAGGCCGGCCGGCAACTCGGGGCTTACAAAATAGCCGCCTGCGGCGTTTGTCTTAGAAAGACTGCCGGAATTTGACCAATACAAATTAAAATTCGCGTCGACAATTAAGCCCGTTGTTATAGCGCTCATCTGAAAAACATTTACCGGGGAGCCTCCACCGGCCGGCAGCATTGTTATAAATCTTGCGCTGCTCCAGAAATAAACGTTACCGGAAGCGTCAACTGTGAGCGACCAGAACCGGCCCTTCTGGATCGGGGTAGTATAAATTAATTTTTGCGTGCCTCCTGCAGGTATTTCATAAAGTTGGCCCAGGTTGGTAAAAAATACGTTGCCGTTTAAGTCCACCGCCACAAAACCGGCCCTCGTGCTGCTGAGGTTGGTTTGCCCTGTCCCATCCGGCGCCATTTTGTAAACGCCCGTAAAGCCATCGGCCACATATATATTACCCGCCGCATCAACTGCCACCCCATTTGGGGCGGTAAAACTTCCCAATGAAACTTTGGCGCCGCCACCGGCGGGTATCTTCCATAATGCGCTTTGCGGGTCTGCTACATACACATTGCCAGCCGCGTCAGTGGCCATCTGGTTCACTTCATAAAAGCCGCTGGCAAAAGCGGTTGGCGTGCTGCTGCCGGGCGCCAGCATAACAATGGTACTGGCAGGCGTATTGTACTGGCCCTGTACGCTTAAATAAATATTCCCTGCTTTGTCCATTGCAGTGGCAGCAGGGAAACTGCTCAAACCGGTGGCAAGGGTGGTTACCGCTGTGTTAAGCTGTGGTGCAGCCACCGGCCCGCCTGTGCTGGCAGGCGTTAACGGTGTAATTGCGGTACCGGTGGTATAGGTTTGCGGTGTACTGTAGTTTATAGCCGGCAGCGCCACATTAACGCCGACATTTAAAGCAGCTGTGCCGGAGCCTCCGGTGTTAAAGGCAGTTATCGTATAATTGATTGGGGCAGAGGCGGCAGCCGGCGTACCGCTGATAACGCCGCTGGTTGGGTCGATGTTGAGGCCGTTGGGTAACTCTGGGCTTGCAAAATAGCCGCCTGTGGCGTTTGTCTTATACAGCGCCCCTTCATATGTCCAATACAAATTAAAGCCGGCGTCCACAGATAAACCCTTTCCATTTTTTGAGCTATTGGGCAATACAAACTGCATCGGCGCGCCTCCGCCGGCAGGCAATAAGTATACATAGCCTATGCCGCCAGGGGAGGACAGGGCGTAAACATTTCCGGATGCATCGCTTGTAAGTGACTGGATACCACCGGGAGCGGCGTAAGCTACTTTTTGAACGCCTCCTGTTGGAATTTCATAAACTCCGGCGGCCAAAAATTCGTCAAAAAATACGTTGCCGTTCAAATCTACCGTTACAAAGTCCGCATTTGTGCTGCTTATACGCGTTTGCCCGGTGCCGTCAGGGGCCATTTTATATACCCCTGAAGGGCTATCGACCACATAAATATTGCCCGCGGCATCAGTGGCCACGCTACGCGGTGCTGCGAAGCTCCCAAGTGTTATGGAACTTCCGCCTCCGGCGGGTATTTTCCACAACACCTGGTTGGTTCCATCCGCCAGAAAAACATTACCGGATGCGTCCGCGGCAAGACCTTCCGGCACACCGAAACCGCTGGCAAAAACAGAAGGCGTGCTGCTGCCGGGCGCCAGCTCATAAATTATGCCGCCCGAGTTGCCGATATAGATATTCCCTGCCTTGTCAATGGCAGTGGGGAAGTAACCATTGCCTAAACCGGTAACGAGGGTAGTTTCCGATGTATTAAAACCCGGTGCAGCCACCGCGCCGCCGGTGCTGGCAGGCGTTAATGCCCCGATAGCGGCGCCTGCGGTAAAGTTCTGCGGCGTACTATAGCTAATGATGGGCGCTGCCGGATTGACAGCGATATTTACAGTAGCTGTGGCGGAGGCCGCGGCGTTAAAAGCAGTTATAGTGTAATTGGCGGCCGGCGCTGTTACAGCCGGCGTCCCGCTGATGACCCCGCTGGTTGGGTCGATGGTAATGCCGGCCGGCAGTTCGGGGCTTGCATAATAGCCGCCCAGGGCGTTTGCCTTATTGACACCGGCAGATGCAACATACAAATTATTGGCGGCGTCAAACATTAAGCCAAATGGGTTTATACTCGCCGCAACGGAACTAACCTGCAGTGGCGTACCCCCAGCGGCCGGCAACATGTAAATGCCACTATTATTAATGTAACCGTAGTAAACATTTCCTGACGCATCTGTTTGAAATGCGCGTAAAGAGCCCGGGGCAGAATAAAATAATTTTTGGGCGCCCCCGACAGGTATTTCGTAAATATTTCCTGATTCATCTGCAAAAAACACATTGCCGTCTAAATCCACCGATACGTAAATGGCCTCAGTGCTGCTTATGCTTGTTTGACCGCTGCCATCCGCTGCCATTTTATACACGCCCAAAGAATTATCAGCCACATAAACATTACCTGCGGCATCAATGGCCACACCAGCCGGACGGACAAAGCTTCCCAATGTAAATTTAGGGGCTGTCCCGCCGGCGGGTATTTTCCATAACGATGCGCCGATCGCATCTGCCACATAAACATTCGCTGACGCGTCGACGGCAATGCCATTGACTGAACCATAACCGCCGTTAAAGACGGTTGCCGTACTGGCGCCTGGCGCCACCGCTAAAATCACCCTGCCCGACACGTCGGCGACATAAATATTCCCGGCGTTATCCATTGCAAGCCCGCGATCCACTTCCCCCCGGCGTATGCAAATATAGGTTGCCCGTGTATTATAGGCCGGCGCTGCCACAGCCCCGCCAGAGCTGTTGGGTGTTAATGTGGTAATTGCCGTTGCCACGTTATACGTTTGCGGCGTACTATAGCTGATCAAAGGCGGCAGCGGGCTAACCGTCATCGGCAGGTTAGCTGTACCGGAACCGGTGGTGTTAAATGCGGTCACCGTGTAATTAGTGTACGGGGCGCCCACCGCAGGTGTGCCGGTTACCGTGCCGCCGGTGGGGTTTATGGTGAGCCCGGCGGGCAATTCGGGGCTTATAAAATAACCGCCGGTAGCATTTGTTTTTTGAAGGCCGCCAATCATCCAATACAAATTATAGGCAGCGTCGACCAGCAAGCCGCCAGCGCCTTTACTAATGATGGACGGCCCAACCTGGATTGGCGCACCCCCGCCGGCCGGCAGCATATAGATAACGTTCATACGGATAACGTAAACATTTCCGGAGGCATCGCTCGTAATGGCCAGGAAAAGCCCTCCCACATGACTGAATACTTTTTGAGCGCCTTCGGCGGGTATTTCATCAACATTTCCGCTGAAATCGGTAAAAAATACATTGCCGTTCAAATCTGCAGTTACGAAATTTGAACCGGTGCTGCTTATACTGGTTTGCCCGGTGCCGTCGGGCGCCATTTTATATACACCCGATTGCTTGTCGGCCACATAAACATTACCCGCTGCATCAACCGCCACACCGTACGGAACATTAAAGCTCCCCAATGCAATGGCAGTCCCGCCGCCGGCAGGTATTTTCCATAACTTGTCGCCGGTCGGATCGGCCGCATAAACATTCCCGGACGGATCGACAGCGATGCCGGCGACCGAGCTGAAACCGGTTGCAAAAACGGCAGGCGAACTGCTTCCTTTGGACAGTTTTAAAACCTCTTTGGCTGTATAGTCGCCGATATATAAATTCCCCGCCTTGTCCATTGCCAGGCCAAAAGCAAGATCGCCGCTCGACCAAACAGTGGTTGCTGATGAATTAAAAGCCGGTGCAAGCACTGTGCCCCCGGTGCTCGAGGGCGACCATGGGCTAATCGCAGTGCCCTGTACAAACGTTGGGTTCCCGTAATAACTGATAGCCGGGCCTGGCAGCGCATCGATCGTAATAGCAAGCGGGGCCGACGAATTGCCGAACGCGTTGAATGCGGTTACGGTATAATTGTTATTGGCCGATATCACACCCGGCGTCCCGCTGATCTGCCCGCTGTTCATATCAAACGTAAGGCCCTGCAATAAGGCAGGCTTTATGAAATAACCACCGTTAGGATGGGTCTCGGTTAGGGCCCCGTGTGCCTGGTAGAGGTTAAAATTTGCGTCGACGACCATCCCGGTTGCATTGAAAGCTGTTCCGGAACCTACCAGCGAAAGGCCGGAGCTCCCGACGGGCATCATATATAAACCCGATGTCATTAATGCATAAACATTTCCGGCTGGGTCAATGGTTACTGCCTCCGGAATGACCGAGCTGCTGATCGTGTGATCGCCATTACCGCCATTTATGGTGTAAAACGTCTGCGCAACGTTGTCAGCCACATATAAAAGGCCATTGGCGTCAACTGCAATACCGGCAATGCTTGTCGAATAACTGCGTATCTCCGTCTCAGTCCTGTTCGAAAAAAGCTCAATCACACCCCCTCTATTCGGGTCATTGTCAATAACGTAAAGATTGTTATCGGTATCGATGGTCACGCCGGTTGGCTGAGAGAAACTCCCCACTTTGGAAGCGGTACCACCGCCGGCGGGTATCTCCCATATAAACGACCCATCCGCAAGATATACATTATTGGATTGGTCGGTACAAATACCGGTAACAGGCCCAAACCCTGTTTTATAAACCGTAGCCGGCCCTCCGCCGGGTGTAAACACCGAAACCTTGCCGGAAGATTGGCCGATGTAGCGTTTTCCGTCCGTGCCTATAGCTACACAATTTGCATCTGAAATGCCTGTGCCTGGTGTCGCAGCATTCGGACTAAAGCCAGCCGCTCCAACTATGCCGCCGGTATTGGCGGGCGTTAGCGCCGTTATCGGCGCGTACTGTGAATACGTTTGCGGCGTACTATAGCTAATTGCCGGCGCCTGGCCGACAGCGATATTTACAGTGGCTGTGCCGGGGCCTGTGGCGTTAAAGGCGGTCACTGTATAGTTGGTGGCAGCAGCAGTAGCAGAAGGCGTACCGCTGATGATGCCGCTGGTTGGGTCGATATTAAGGCCGTTGGGCAACTCGGGGCTTACAAAATAGCCGCCGGTAGCGTTTGTTTTATAGAGCGACCCGTTATATGTCCAATACAAATTAAAATTGGCATCGACCATCGTACCCTTATTGGGGGTTTGGATGGACGGTCCAACCTGGATCTCTGCGCCTCCCCCGGCCGGCAACATATACATTGCGCCCAGCTTGCTCGTAACGTAAATATTTCCGGACAAGTCATTCGTAAATGAGTAGAATTCATATGCGGGACTGTAAAATACTTTTTGGACTCCTCCCGCAGGTATTTCATAAATAGTCAGGTCAACCTTGGTAAAAAACACGTCGCCGTTTAAATCAACGTTTATGTAAAAGGAATTAGTGCTGCTTATGCTGGTTTGCCCGGACCCGTCCGGGGCCATTTTATATACGCCCGACTCATCATCCGCAACATAAATATTGCCTGTGGCATCAAATGCAACCCCCCGCGGAGCGGTAAAGCTGCCTACGGTAACAGCGGTTCCGCCGCCGGCGGGTATTTTCCATAACGATCCGCCCGCTGCATCTGCGACATAAACATTACCAGTTGCATCAAGGGCAATGCCAAATACCGAGCTGAAACCGGTCGCAAAAACCGTAGGGGTGCTGCTGCCGGGCGCCAGTACTAAAACCTCGTTGGGTGAGTTTTCGCCGATATAGATATTCCCGGACTTGTCCATTGCGAGGGAAGTAGCAGTACCAAGACCGTTGCAAAGCGTAGTTGCTGTTGAATTGAAAGCCGGAGCAGCAATTGCGCCTCCGGTGCTTGCCGGCGTTAATGCCGCAATGGCCGTGCCGGCAGCGTATGTTTGCGGCGTACTATAGCTAATTGCCGGCGCCTGGGCAAACAGTTTGGAAGAAGGCCAGGCCATAATAGCCAGCATGGCTAAACATTGTGCTAATGTTTTCTGTAATGAAAAAAATGTGCGAAGGTTGTAAAGAGTTTTCATGCCGATTTGTTTATTGGTTCAGTTCATTGGTTCACTTGTTCATTAGTTCATTGGTGTTTTATTTTTTACCTTTCACTACTCACCGTCTCACCCACGAAATTCGTTTTAGCTGGTCATCAATATTTTTTATGCGCCGGTTGTAATAAATGATCATCGCTATCAACAAGGCCATCAAAAGCAACATGATCAGTATCCATTTAAAATGAGGCGCGTTAAAAAAAAACCTTTTCACTTGTTGTTAATTCTGAAGCGAATATGAATAGGAATTTTCATCCCGGGCTGGGACAATGGTGGGACAATTGGGGGTGGGTGAAAGGTTAAAGGCAAAAGGTGAAAGGTAGAAAAAAGAAAAAGGTTAGGTAACGAGGCAAGAATGAACACCCCACCAACCTTTCACCTTTCACCTTTCACCTTTCACCTTTTGCCTTTCACCTAAAAATCAAATTCCCGCAACAGCCTCTTCCAGGCTATTTTCTTCGGGGACGCCTGCTCTTTTACGCAAACGCTGCTTTGATTTTCTAACACCTTCAACAGTGATGCCAAGCATACCTGCCATTTCGGTATTGTTTAACCTTAGTTTTATAAGCGCAAGCAGGCGGATATCGGTGTCGGTAAGGTTTTGAAAGCGATTATTTATTAAGGTGAAAAAATGAGGATGCACTTTATCAAACAGGCTTTTAAATTCTTTCCAGGCTCTATCGGTCATGATGTGGGCCTTCATCATTTGTTCCAGCTCGGCAACCCGCAACTGGTAAACGGGGTCGGCTTCACGCTGCATATTGTCCATTTCGGCTTTAAAGCTTTCAACCAGGTCGTTTTGCTGCCGCAGTTTGTCGGTATAGTCAACAAGGGCCAGGCGGGCTGTGTCGCGCTCCTGCTGTGCTTGCGCGGTTTGAAGCTGCAGCGCGGCCTCGTTCCGTTTTACCATGATCTTTTGCCGGTTGTACAGCAAAAAAGTGATCACGATTAACAGGACTAAAATCCCCGCAAGGCCGTTCCGCTCCAGGATATTAATGGTTTTTTGCGACTCGATCTTAGCTATCGCCGCACGGTTTCGTTCCATATCGATATTCTGGCTTGCACGCAACATTTGCAGCGCGTTAAACTTGCGGTTTAAACTGTCTTTCACAGACACAGAAGAATCCAGGTACTGCAGCGCCTGTATCGGATGATTGGTTAGCGAATAATATTTCGACAGGAGCGCATACAAGCGCTGATACCGTTGATACTGGCCCGAGCGGTTTACAAAACGGCGGCAAGAGTCGATTTGCTTACCGGCTGCGGTTAAGTTTCCATCCAGCAGGCTAATGTTTGCCATAACCATCAGCGACCCGGATGCAAGGCCCCAGTCGGAACGTTTTACTGCGATATTTACATCTTTTTGCAGCAGGGGCAACGCTTCAGTATATTTCCCCTTCAGGAAAAGGATATAACCGAGGTTCCCGTTGCCGATCCCATCCCAGGCTTCATCTTCCCTTTTTTTTGCAAGGCTGACGGTGCTCCGGAAATAATATTCGGCCGAATCGGTCATATCAAGCTGCTGGTAACACAGTCCGATGGTATTGAGGGTGTTGATACCTATCGGAAACCCCTCAACCGGAGTGGATACTTCAGCCCGGACAGACTGAAGATCGTAAAAGATGGTCTGCCGGTAATCATTAAAAAAATAGTGCATTTCGGCCATTTGCGAAAGAAAGTTAGACTTGAAGGGAAACACCGGCGGGGTCACCTTTTTCATCATATCGTATACGCGCTGCGCGTGCTCAAAAGCCTGCTCGTAGTGTTGCAGCCTGTTAAAGTTATAGGTGGCCAGCATATCTTCCGTCATGATCTGCAGCCATAGCCTGTTCTGCTTCTTTCCTTCCCGGTTTACGCTGTCCATCATGGATAAAACCAGGGTATGCGGAACTTTCCGGTAATAAAAAAACTCGAGGCGCATCAGGGCCGCCTCCATGAGCAGATCATCGTCGTTATTATCCACGGCAAGTTTCCTGATGCCGTTGATACGGGCAAGCAAAGTAACCGAGTCCAGGCTCACCACATCTGTATTGTAAAAACTGTTGAGCAGGTGGGACCGTTCTGCAAAAGTTTTGTGCAATAACCGAGTGTCTTGCGCACAAACGTTCAGCGTACTGCAAAACGCAAACAGTATCAATAAAGTCCCGCGTAAAATAGGGTGACCTGCGGGACAAATGCGGAGGATCGGCTTGGAAAACATGCTATTTTGTAAACACCGGCGCTACCGGCAATTTTTTAATTCAAATGGCCGCTTATGACTCACCAAAAATTAAGCTTTGTTGAACCGGTCTTTTTGGGCATAGCTTTTTAATGTCAAAACTTTGGGCATTAGCCTGTAATATTACGAGTAAAAGGACACTGGTGTCGTGTCAATTATGAATTGACGCTTAGTTTTAAGTCGAAAGCCTTGAGTCTTAAGCCAGAAAAGCGCAAAATTGACTTAGGACTAAAGACTTGTGATTTGACACTCGCCACCCCGATACGTATTGTTCGACGTATAAAGATAATTTTTTTAGTCGGAAAAGCCCGAAGTCAGCAGGCTGCAATTCAAATTGTCGCGGTTCATCTGTTTGCTTAGCTTACGCATCTTGCGGAATTTGGCTAAAGCCCTTGCTTTGATTCTTTTTTTATCCGTCGGTTAAAACCGACGGCAATGAAAGTAAAAAGGCCTATTCATTGCCGTCCCTTTTAAGGGATGGCCTCCTGGCACAGCGCTAAAGGGCTTTAGCCCCAATTAGCCGGCCGATTAGCGACAATCTGAATTGCACCCAGTCAGCACGGTGCAATTCAAATTATCGCATAGCCACCAAACGTTCGGAACGTAAAGAATATTTTTTACTTTCTACCCACCAGACGCCCCTATGGGGCGAAACTTCTGCAATCCTCGTCCCATAGGGGCGGTTGGTGGGTAGGTAAATTAAATATTGGTTTTAGCGTTCCATCGGAACGCCTGGTTAGCGAAGCGACAATTTGAATTGCACCCAGTCAGCAAAGTCCACAAGAAAAAAGCCTTACAAAGCTTCTAAAACTTTGTAAGGCCAGGTGTTTTTTAGCTATTGCTTATATCAATATTTCAGCAGAAGGTACCCGGTTTTATGTTTGGTAACGCCGTTTACGGTATAATCTAACTGATAAAAATAAGTGCCCGGCAGCTGCATCTGCCCGTTTTTGTTGCTGTGCCCGTCGAACATTTTTGAACTGTTGTCATAACCCTTTGCCTCGTAGATCAATTGCCCGTTCCGGTTCATGATCATCAGTTTGTTTTCAGGATATTGACTGATATTGTCGATTTGGAGAAAATCGTTTACACCATCCCCATTGGGGGATACCCCCTGGTGTACCTGTATGCCGTCGTCTGCCAGTGTTAGCGTTTCGGTTGTCCCGATAGCTATCGGGATGGTTACGCTGATACCAGTCCCGATAGCTATCGGGACATAACTATCGGCGCCGCCTGATGCCCGTGTTACTGTAAGGGTATAGGTCTTGGTGGTGGTCCCGTTCTGGGCGGTTACTACAGTAGTAATGGTATTGGGGCCTACAGCCAGCGTAATTGGTGCAGTTGTCGTTCCTGAGGCCACCGTTGTGCCGTTCACCTTTATGGTGGCATTGGCATCACTGCTAACAGGTGTCAATTTCATCGATGCCGTGGTATTACCCGTGCTTATGGTGTAGCTGGTGGTGGTGGAGATAAAGGCCGGCGTTAACCCGCCGATACTTGGCCCGAGTTTGGACAGGGTGGCATTGGTTGAGGGCGCCCGGGTAACGGTTACCGTATAGGTTTTGGTGGTGGCGCCGTTTTGAGCGGTTACTACCGTATTGATTACCGTCTGACCGCCTTCGGCCAGCGCAATCGGAGCGGTGACCGTGCCTGATGTTACTGTGGTGCCGTTTACTTTTATGGTTGCATTGGCATCGCTGCTGACGGGCGTTAAGGTCATCGATGCGGTGGCATTGCCGGCACTTATGGTGTAGCTTGTGGTACCGCCGGAAAAGGCCGGGGTTAACCCGCTAATGCTTGGCCCCAGTTTGGACAGGTTGGCATTAGTTGATCCTGCCCGTGTTACCGTCAGGGTATACGTTTTGATGGTAGCGCCGTCTTGTGCCGTTACTACCGTTGTGATCGCCGTTTGGGCGCCGGCAGCCAGGGCGATGGGTACAGTCATTGTCCCCGACGTTACCATTGTTCCGTTTACCTTGATTGTTGCATTGGCATCGCTGCTAACCGGTTTTAGGGTCATCGTTGCGACAGCATTGCTCACATTTATGGCATAGCTGGTGGTTGCGGGTGAAAAAGAAGGGGTCAACCCGCTGGCGCTTTGCCCCAGGGTGGACAGGTTGGCGTTGTTGGAAGGGGCACGGGTTACCGTTACCGTATAAGTTTTGGTCGTGGTGCCGTCCGATGCCGTTACCACGGTGGTGATAGTATTAGGGCCTGCCTTTAAAGGAATGGCTGCGGACGCTGTCCCCGATGTTACCGCAGCGCCATTAACTTTTATGGTGGCGCCGGCGCCGCTTGTTGTTGGCGTTACTGTTATGGAAGCCGTGGCATTGCTAACGCTGGCCGTATAGCTGGTTGTACCCGCCGCAAACGTTGGCTTTAAAGTTCCGTCGCTTAACTTAAGCCCCGATAGATTCGCATTCGCTATTACACTGATGTTTACTTTTGCCGAATTTTTTCCATATACGTTATAAGCAGTAACCGTATAGCTTGTGGCCGGGCCGGCGATAGTTGGCGTCCCGCTTATTATCCCCGTACTGTTACTAAAACTTAATCCCGCAGGTAAAAAAGCGCTTATATAATAGCCGCCGACCGGTTTCATTTCATTTATCTCGTTATCGGTTTGATCTGCGATATAAATATCCCCCGCAGCGTCAAATGCTAAACCTGACGGGCCGTTCAGCGCTGAATTTAAACTTACCGGGGTCCCGCCGCCCGGGGGTATCTCATAGAGTGTATTGGCGGTCCGGTCAGCGACGTACACATTGCCTCCTTCGTCAACGGCTACTCCTTGCGGAAAACCGAACCCCGAACCCAAGGTAATAGTGGCGCCGCCGCCTGCCGGGATCTCTTTTATCGCCTTGTTTCCTGCATCTGCTACATACACATTGCCTGAAGCGTCAACCGATACCCCAAGCGGGTTAACAAATCCCGACCCGACAGTCACGATAGTTCCTCCGTTTATGAGAATTTTCTTTACGGCATTGTTTCCATAGTCCGCAACGTAAACGTTGCCTGCCGCATCTACGGCCAAACCATATGGACTGCTAAAACCTGTTCCTATCGTAAGCGGAGTATTGCTGCCGGCCGGGATCTTTTTTACCGTATTATTGTTTACATCGCTTACATATACATTGCCCGCGGCGTCAACAGCTATACCGCCCGGCACGCTGAAGCCGGAGCCTAAAACAACTATGGCCCCACCGCCTGCCGGGATCTTTTTTACCGCATTGTTAAATGAATCCGCAACATAAATATTGCCCGCGGTATCGACGGCTACCGCACTTGGCGTTTGGAATCCTGAACCTAAAATCAGCAGGTTGCCGCTATAGCCGCCTGCAGCAGTCCCGGAGCTTACCGGCGATAATGCCTTGATGGGCACGCCGGTGGTATAAGTTTGCGGGCCGCTATAACTGATATCGGGAGCAGATGGTAATTTAACCCTGATGTTTGCGGTTGCCGAAGTGCCGCCCGCAATGTTATAAGCCGTAATGGCATAATTTATTGCGGGGCCAGCCACCGTCGGTGTGCCGCTGATGATACCGGTAGCACCGTCAAATATCAGCCCGGCAGGTAATACCGGATTGATATGGTAGCCGCCAACCAGCTTAATCTCTTTAATTGCATTGTTGGTATAATCGGCTACGTATACGTTACCGGCCCGGTCTGCTGCAATCCCGTGCGGAAGACTGAAGCTGGGGCCTATTGTAACAGGTGCGCCTCCGCTTACCGGGATCTCTTTTATGGCAAGATTGCCGGCATCGGCTACATACACATTGCCAACAGCGTCTACCGATACACCCACGGGCTCGCCAAAGCCGGAGCCTACGCTTATCTGCGCCCCGCTGCCTCCCGGAATTTCCCAAACCATATTGTGAACCTGGTCCGTTACATATACATTGCCCGAACCATCTACCGCCACCGAGGTGGGCTGATACCCGCTGCCTATTACTACCGGGCTACCGCCGCCGGCAGGTATTTTCTTCACTTCGTTGTTGGCGTAATCTGCCACATATACGTTCCCCGCGGCATCTACGGCAACGCCTGCCGGGTGATCAAAGCCTGTTGCTAAGGTAACCTGGCTACCCCCGCCGGCCGGGATTTTTGTTAACCCGAAAGCGACATCCGTTACATATACATTCCCTGCCGCATCCACCGCTACTCCTGACGAAAAAGCAAAACCTGACCCTATATTTACCGGGTTTCCGCCGCCAACCGGGATCTTAATTACTAATGCGCCCCCGTCAACCATGTAAACATTGCCGGCAGCATCGACCGCTATGCTATACGGCTGGTGAGCAAAGCCGGACCGTATGGTAACGGGGCTGGCGCCGTATCCACCTGCAGCAACTCCGGTGCTCGTTGGCGTTAGCGGCGTGATGGCTAAATTTGTAAAATAAGTTTGCGGGCTGCTATAACTGATAGCCGGCAAAGGTGGTAAATTAACTTTGATGTTTACGGTTGCCGAAGTGCCGCCCGCAACGTTATAAGCCGTAATGGTATAATTTGTTGCAGGGCTGGCCACCGTCGGTGTGCCGCTGATGATGCCGGTAGCACCGTCAAATATCAGCCCGGCAGGTAATACCGGATTGATATGGTAGCCGCCAACCAGTTTAATCTCTTTAATTGCATTGTTGGTATAATCGGCTACGTATACGTTACCGGCCCGGTCTGCTGCAATCCCGCGCGGAAGACTGAAGCTGGGGCCTATCGTAACAGGTGCGCCCCCGCTTACCGGGATCTCTTTTATGGCAAGATTGCCGGCATCGGCTACATACACATTGCCAACAGCGTCTACCGATACACCTACGGGCTCGCCAAAGCCGGAGCCTATGCTTACCTGCGCCCCGCTGCCTCCCGGAATTTCCCAAACCGTATTGTGAACCTGGTCCGTTACGTATACATTGCCCGAACCATCTACCGCCACTGAGGTGGGCTGATACCCGCTGCCTATTACTACCGGGCTCCCGCCGCCGGCAGGTATTTTCTTCACTTCGTTGTTGGAGTAATCTACTACATATACGTTCCCCGCGGTATCTACGGCAACGCCCGCCGGGTGATCAAAGCCTGTTGCTAAGGTAACCTGGTTACCCCCGCCGGCCGGGATTTTGGTTAACCCGAAAGCGCTATCCGTTACATATACATTCCCCGCTGCGTCTACTGCTACTCCGGATGAAAAAAAGAAACCCGACCCAATATTTACCGGGCTTCCGCCGCCAACAGGGATCTTTACTATTGATGCGCCCCCGTCAACCACGTAAACATTGCCGGCAGTATCGACCGCTACGCCATACGCGTTTTGTGCAAAGCCCGACCCTATGGTAACGGGGCTGGCGCCGTATTCACCCATAGCTACTCCGCTGCTCGTTGGCGTTAGCGGCGTGATAGCCGTACCCGCAACATAGATTTGAGCGCCCGAATAACTGATGACCGGCGCTGCAAGCACAACCGGTCTTTTTGGTGCCTTGCCTAAATCGGATGCTTTAGACTTTACAGCGGCACGAGCTTCTGTTTTGGCAACGTGGTGACGATAATATTTAATTACCGGCCTGACGCCTGCAAACAGCGCATCATTAAACGCTAAGGAACCTACAATTAACAGCAATGTTAATTTGCATGCCCAGGTTACTTTAACAAACGGACTTTGCGAATAGGGAAAGGTCGTTCTCATCATTTTTATTTTTTTTAGATACAGGTGCAAGAAAATATCGTTGTATTCCTATCTGTTTCCGGTTTTACTTATTGCTTAATTATCAACCAATTAAAAGATCCGGTATTCAAAGGTTATTTTTAGTACTTCAGCATAATAAACCCTGTTTTATGTTTGGTGATGCCGTTTACGGTATAATCTAACTGGTAGAAATATGTTCCCGGTAACTGCATTTGCCCATTCTTGCTACTGTGCCCGTCGAACACTTTTGAACTATTGTCATACCCCCTGGCTTCGTAAATCAATTGCCCGTTTCGGTTCATGATCATCAGTTTGTTATCCGGATATTGGCTGATGTTGTCGATCTGTAAGAAATCGTTTATCCCGTCCCCGTTTGGCGAAACGCCCTGGTGTACCTGTATGCCGTCCCCGGCAAGTGTTGGCGTTTCGGCTGTCCCGATAGCTATCGGGATAGTTACACTGATGCCAGTCCCGATAGCTATCGGGACATAGCCATCGGCTCCGCTTGCTGCCCTTGTTACGGTCAGGGTATACGTTTTGGTAGTAGTCCCGTTCTGAGCGGTTACCACCGTAGTGATGGTATTAGGGCCTACTGCAAGCACTATCGGCGCGGTCGTCGTTCCTGATGCCACTGTAGTGCCGTTCACTTTTATGGTTGCGTTGGCATCACTGCTGACGGGTGTTAATGTCGTCGAGGCGTTGGCATTGCCCGTACTTATGGTATAGCTGGTGGTGGTAGCGCTAAAGGCCGGCGTTAACCCGCCGATACCCGGCCCGAGTTTGGCCAGGGTGGCATCGGTTGAGGGCGCCCGGGTAACGGTTACCGTATAGGTTTTGGTCGTGGCGCCGTCCTGGGCGGTTACTACCGTGGTGATCACGGTCTGAGCGCCTTCGGCCAGCGCGATGGCCCCGGATGCCGTTCCTGACGTTACGCTCGTGCCGTTTACTTTTATCGTTGCATTAGCATCGGTAATTGTTGGGGTGATCGTTATGGTTGAAAGGTTATTTGCTACGCTGGCGGAATAGTTGACCGTACCGGTGGCGAATACCGGGGTTAGCGTACCATTGTTTAGCTGCAGGTTTGAAAGGGTGGCATTGCCTGATGGGGCCCTGGTTACTGTTAAAGTATAGGTTTTGGCCGCCGTGCCATCCTGTGAGGTTACAACCGTGGTGATCACCGTCTGGCCGCCTTCGGTCAGCGCAATCGGAGCGGTCGCCGTGCCGGATGTTACCGGCGTTCCGTTTACTTTTATCGCCGCACTTGCATCGGCCGCGGTTGGCGTTAGGGTGACGGATGAAACGGGATTTGCCACACTGGCGGTATAGCTGATGGTCCCGCCTGCGAAAACCGGGCTTAACGTGCCATTATTGGGGTGCAGGTTTGAAAGATTGGCATTGCTTGACGGCGCCCTGGTAACCGTAAGGGCGTAGGTTTTGGTTGTCGTTCCATTAGCCGCGGTTACTACTACGCTGATCATTGTCTGGCCGCCTTCGGTCAGCGGGATAGCGGCGGTGACCGTGCCCGATGTTACCGGCGCCCCGTTTACTTTTAGGGTTGCATCGCCATCGCTGCTCACGGGCTTCAGCGTCATTGACGCGGTGGCATTGCCCACATTTAAGGTATAGCTGGTGGTGCTGCCTGCAAATACAGGCGTTAATCCGCCAACGCTTGAGCCCAGAGCCGACAGGTTGGCATTAGTTGCCGCGGCGCGGGTTACTTTTAAAGTATAGGCTTTGGTAGTGGCCCCGTCCTGCGCCGTTACAACAGTACTGATCGTATTTACGCCGACCGCCAATGGAATGGCCGCTGAGGCTGTACCTGATGTTACCGCGGCGCCGTTTACTTTTACCCTGGCGGCGGCATCGCTTGTAGTTGGAGTTACTTTTATGGAAGTTGTGGCATTTGCCACGCTTGCAGTATAGCTGGTTGTCGCGGCCGCAAAAACCGGCGCCAGCGTGCCGCTGCTTAATGTAAGATTAGCAAGGTTTGCATTTTTAGTTATTCCAATATTTATGACAGCCGACTTGCTAACGCCAAAGTTATAGGCAGTAACCGTATAATTAGTAGCAGGGCTTGCAACGGTCGGCGTACCGCTGATAGTACCGGTCGCGTTAGAAAAACTTAACCCTGCAGGTAGCGCGGAGCTGATATAATAGCCGCCGACCGGGCTGATCTTTTTAATCTTGTTGTAAATATGGTCACTTACATATAAATTTCCTGCCCCATCCGTCGTCACCCCAGTTGAAACCAGGATTACAGGGCCTATGCTGACCATACTGCCGCCACCGGCGGGGATCTCTTTTAGCGGAGAAATGGACTCGTCACCAACAAACAAATTGCCGGTTGCATCAACAGCCACGCTTATCGGGCTGGTAAACCCGGAGGCCACGGTAATTGTTGCGCCGCTGGATGCCAGTATCTCCTTTATTACATTGTTGCTGAAATCAGCCACGAAGACATTGCCGGCGCCGTCAACTGCCAGGCCGCTTGGATGGCTGAACCCCGAACCTACGTTTACCGCCGCCCCGCCACCTGCCGGGATTTTTTTTACCAGGCTATTGTTAAAGTCGGCTGCATAAACGTTACCTGCATAATCAACTGCTATATACTCAACGCCGGCTATAGTCGCCAGCGTAATTATCGCGCCCCCGTCGGCCGGAATCTCTTTTACAGCGTTGTTGCCTGTATCGGCTACGTATACATTGCCAAGCGCATCAACCGCTACACCCGCCGGAAAACTAAAGCCCGAGCCGATAGTAGCGATGATACCCCCTCCTGCCGGAACTTTTTTTATTGCGCTATTATTATAGTCGGCTACGTATATATTACCCTTAACATCTATTGCCAATCCAAATGGAGCGCTGAAACCAGAACCCACATCAACGGCCCCCGTAGCATAACCGGCAGCCGCCACCCCGGTGCTTACGGGCGCCGCCGGCGTAATGGCAATGCCGGTAACATAGGTTGGAGGATTAACATAGCTAATGGTGGGCGCCGGCGGCAGACTTACCTTGATATTTACGGATGCCGACTTGCTCACGCCGAAGCTATAGGCCGTAACGGTATAATTTGTGGCCGCGCTTGCTGCCTGCGGTACACCGCTGATTATACCGGTGGCGTTAGCGAAATTTAGCCCGGGAGGCAGGGCTGCATTGATATAATAGCCGCCAACGGGTTTAATTTCTTCAACAGTCGTGTTGCCAATATTAGACAAGTAAACGTCACCCTTCCTGTCTGTCGCTACGCCGGTGACCGCCCCTCCCAAACCAATAATTACCGGCGTAACCTGTCCGGCCGGGATTTCTTTTACGTAGCCACTTAGGAGTTCGCCTACAAATACATTACCCGATGCATCTACCGCCACGCCCCAGGGGTTGTTAATGCCAGCGCCTAAAGTAACCGGGGCGCCGTCTCCGGCAGGGATCATTTTAACGGCATTATTACCGTAATCGCCAACATAAACATTGCCCATGGCATCAACCGCCACGCCGGAAGGATGCGCGAAGCCACCGCCCAGCGTAACAACGCCCCCACCGGAGGCTTGTATTTCTTTAACGGCATTGTTGCCATAATCGGCCACAAATACATTACCCGCAGCGTCAACCGCTATGGCAAACGGATCGGCGAAGCCTGAACCTAACGTAATTATGGCGCCACCGCCTACCGGGATCTCCTTTATCAAGCTGTTGCCCGAATCGGCAACGTATACATTACCCCCAGCATCAACCGCTACCCCGTATGGATTAATGAAACCCGAACCTATAATGACGGGCGCCCCCCCGCCTGCCGGAATCTTTTTTATGGCATTATTGCCGTTATCAGCAACATACACATTGCCGGCGCCATCAACTGCCAGGCTTATCGGGCTGCGGAAGCCCGAGCCTAAGTTCAGCAGGTTGGTACTATAGGCGGCCGGCGCCACGCCGGTGCTTGTGGGTGGCAGCGGCGTAATAGCAGCGCCGGCTGTATAAACCTGGGGAGTGCCGTAACTAACGGTGGGGACGGCGGGAAGGCTAACTTTTATGTTAACCGTTGCAGACTTGCCGCCCCCATAGTTATACGCGGTCACCGTATAATTTGTCGCCGGGCGCGCTGCGGTCGGTATGCCGCTAATAGCGCCGGTGGAATTATTAAAACTTAGCCCTGCTGGCAGCGCATTTATATAATAACCGCCAACCGGTTTAATTTCTTCAATGTTATTATTGCCAAAGTCACTTAAGTACACATTACCTTTTGTATCGGTTGCAACCCCTGGTGCGCCGCCCACCACATTACGAATGACTATAGGGTTAACCTGGCCGGCAGGTATCTCTTTTATCTCCCCGTTGAAAAAGTCGGCCACGAATACATTATTCGACGCATCTACCGATATGCCCCATGGGCCGCTAAACCCTGATCCCAGGGTAACCGGTGGGCCGCCGCTTGCAGGAATCTCTTTAACAGCACTATTGTCGTAATCAGCAACATAAATGTTGCCTGCGGCATCAACCGCCACACCGGCGGGATGCGAGAAGCCGGAACCTAAAGTAACAACGGCGCCACCGGCGGCCTGTATCTCTTTGACCGCATTATTGGTAAAGTCGGCCACATACACATTGCCGGCTGCATCAACCGCCACATTGAACGGATCGGAGAAGCCTGAACCCAATGTGATTATGGCGCCCCCGCCTGCCGGGACCTCCTTTACCAAACCATTGCCTGTATCTGCCACGTACACATTCCCCGCGGCATCAACTGCCACGCCATGGGGCGCGAGGAAGCCGGAACCGATAACAACCGGTGCGCCCCCGCCCGCCGGGATCTGCTTTACCGCATTATTGGCATTATCGGCAACATATATATTACCCTGCGCATCAACCGCCAAGCCCATCGCGCTATTAAAGCCCGAAGCTGACACGGAGATGCCCGTGCTATAAGCCCAAGCCGTCACCCCGGTACTTGTGGGCGTCAACGGCGTAGTAACAGAACCTGCCGTGTCAATCCGGGCAGCGCCATAACTAAGGGTTGGCAACGCCGGAAGATTAACTTTTATACTAACCGCTGCAGATTTGCCGCCTCCAGGATTATAGGCGGTAACCGTATAAATTGTAACCGGGCTTGCCACCGTTGGCGTACCGCTGATAACGCCTGTAGAATTATTAAAACTTAAGCCCACAGGCAAAGCCGCACTGACATAATAACCGCCGGCAGGGTCAATTTCTTTGATCACGTTTGTTGGATCGGTCACATAAACTATTCCTGCAGGGTTAACTGCGATACCCAATGGTGAAATGGTTCCGGGACCTACCGGGATTACGCCGCCACCGCCCGCCAAAATTTCCTGGAAGGGGTTTGAGGATTGATCGCTAACAAATAAATTCCCCGAAGCATCCACAGTGATAGCAGACGGGGAAACGAAACCTGTGCCGCCGATGGAAACCGCTGCGCCCCGGCCCAGGGGAATTTCCTTTATGGCATTGTCCCCGCTATCGGCTACGTACACATTCCCGGCCGCATCCACCGCTACACCCGCGGGCTGATTGAAGCCTGAGCCAATATGCTCGACGGTCCCGTTAGGAAAAATTTCATCGACCGCACCGTTACCGGTATCTGCTACGTAAACATTACCGGCAGCGTCCACGGCGATACCCTGCGGCCCGCTAAAGCCGGTCGCAATAGTTATGGTATTCCCGCCGGCTGCTAAAATTTCTTTTACCGAATTGTTCCCGTAATCCGATACGTACAGGTTACCTGTGGCATCAACTGCCACGGCTTTTGGGCTGCTCAGGCCGGCGCCCATGATACTTGCATTGCCGCCCAACAACGGAATCTTGTCAATTGCATTGTTGCTGGCATCAGCCACATATAAATTGTCTGCAGCATCAACTGCTAAACCTTGCAGCGTACCTGCACCGAAGCCCAAAGTAGTTACGGTAGTTTTGTACGCCGGGGCCGCTACCCCTGTACCCGCCGGCACCAGGGGTGTGATGGCCGTCCCGGCAGTATATACTTTTGCCGCGCCATAGTTGAGCGTTGGCAGGGTTATTTTAACCTGTATGTTTACCGATGCCGTATTGCTGCCGTTACTATTATAGGCGGTAATGGTATAATTTGTTGCCGGGCTTTGCACAGTAGGTTTACCGGTTATGGCCCCCGTGGTGTTATTAAAAATCAGGCTTGCCGGTAAGGCTGCGCTGATATGATAGCCACCGATAGGATTAACTTTCTTAATGTAATTGCTATTATAATCCGCTACATATACATTCCCGGCGCCATCCACTGTTAAACCGTATGGATAACTAAACCCGGAACCTATATTAACGGGGGTGGTGCTCCTTGCCGGCAGCTCTCTTACCAAATTGGCGTTTCGGTCGCTATAAAACACATTCCCGGAGGCATCAACGGCTACGCCATAAGGATCGATCAAACCAGAAACAAGCGTAACCGGCGGGCCGTTACCGGCAGGTATTTCTTTTATCGCGCTATTATTACGGTCAGCAACGTATACATTCCCGTAGCTGTCTACCGCAATTGCATCGGGCAGATTAAAACCTGAACCCAGCGTTATAACACCGCCCCCGGCAATAGGAATTTCCTTTACTAAACTGTTGCCTGTATCGGCCACATACACATTGCCTGCCGCGTCAACGGCAACTGCCTCCGGCCCGCTAAATCCCGACCCTAAGGTAATCGGAGCGCCTCCTCCAACGGGGATTTCCTTTATTGCGTTATTCCCATAGTCGGCAACGTATACATTACCCGCAGCATCTACCGTTACGCCAAATGGCTGGCTAAAGC
>Ga0206935_10109_pt1 | contig 29125 bp, 24 predicted proteins | sample Alteio_BWOrgHeat_13_FD_152924 | JGI IMG/M metagenome (GOLD analysis project Ga0206935, IMG submission 152924) | Enriched cells from forest soil in Barre Woods Harvard Forest LTER site, Petersham, Massachusetts, United States -... | ecosystem: Environmental > Terrestrial > Soil > Temperate forest >...
ATTTTGCTTACGGACGGCGAAGACCAGGGCAGCCGCGTGAAGCTGGCGGGGGCAATTGAGGCGGCGCAGAAGGCCAACGTCATGATCTACGGGATTCTGCTGGCTGATCGCGCCGCGTATTTCAACACTTTTGGCGGCTATTCAGGCAACTTTGTGCTGAAAAAGATGGCGGATGAGACCGGCGGCCGGATGATTGATGTGGGGAACAACGGCAAGAAGCTGGAGGCGGCGTTTCAGCAGATCGAGGACGAGCTGCGTACCCAGTACGTTGCCTCGTATACACCTACGAATGCCAAGGCCGATGGCACTTATCGCAAGATTGCCGTTGATTGCAAGGCAGACAAGGGCGAGGAGCTCAAGGTGCAGGTACGCAAGGGCTACTACGCCGTGGCGCCGGAGTAAAGTCAGACCTTAAATACAATCGCCTGTGTCTGATTTTGAAACAGGTTTTGGCTTCGTACCCTAAAGTTCTGACGGCGAACTAAGAGCCGTAATCTGGTGCAGAGGATCCTTCATTCTTATTATCGGCTCAGGTCGAAGAAGCTTTAACTTTCCTGCACATGGAGAGAAGCAAGTGTCCGGCCATTTTAGGAGTCCGTGTGAATGCTTCCTCAGCAGCCGGCGAAAGTTTTGAGATCAGTTTGCGGTTTCGCGAGACCCTGGAAACGCGCATTGCGCGACTGGAACGGGATGCAGCTTTGGACGAGCAGATGCTGGCAAGACTCACGGATGAAGGTCACCGATTGCGGCATCGACGGCTGGTGGTTGTGCAGCGTACCGAGGCGTTGAGGATGCGGCTGTTTCTTGATCGGGCGCGAACTCGGCAGCCGCGCCCGATGATTGCTCTGTGATGGCAGCGCTGCCGTGCTACCAGGGGAGTTCGCTGCCTAAATGAATGAAGCGGCCGCTGGGCCCATCAGCGCCGATCGTGGCAAGCGCAACGCTAGTCTTGGCTCCGTCGGGGATTTCCATAGGAGCAGCATCAGTGCCCATCTCTGTCTTGACCCAGCCGGGGTGTGCTGCGTTGACCTTGATAGGCGTATCTTTCAGTTCCCACGCGAGGTGAATCGTGTACGCATTGAGCGCTGTCTTTGAGGCATCGTAGGCAAACGACTTGAAGTCGGCGATAGGACTCTTGGGATCAGCATGAAGGGTATTGGAGCCGAGGATGCTCGACAAGTTGACGATGCGTCCTGCCGGGCTCTTGCGGAGGAGCGGAAGCAGCTCGCGAGTAAGAGCGACGACTTCGCTGGCGTTTGGCGCGTTAGGCATAGAAAGCTCCTCTCAAATGTTTGGTGTTGATGCGAAATAACGAAAAACCTGCCCGGGATCGGGCAGGTTCTGGATTTGCTTCGCATAGTACGCGCACTGAGGAGCCTGTGCAATTACGATTTTTCTTGTTCGAGGCAGAGATCCTGGGTCGCTACTCCGCCACGATGATCGAATGTGCACAATTGACAAGATGACCCATGAGGCGTGTTTGATAGGGCGACGGCGCTGTCTCCGCAAGGTGGAGATCAAGACCTGCCAGTTTTGCTATGGCGTCGATTGCCCTGCGCTCATGCAACAGGGTCGACTGATAGGGAATTTCCCCGATAACGATCAGCGACCCACCCTTCGCGATATTGGCGCGTAGATACTCCCGAGGTTCGCGAGACGCGCCACAGAACTCCGCGCCTGTAACTCCGGTATACGTCAGCTTGTGTAAGCCAGCGACAGTCTCCGCTGCCGGGACGTCAGCTCCATGAAATAAGCTGTCTCCTACTCTCGCATGCCGATGCGAAGACCAGTCGGATAGGTGACCGCGTATAGCAATCGCAACCTCCCAGTCACTGCTTAACCGCCGCCCGGGCTTCACCTTATGGTTAGTTTCCGGAATCGCTGCTGCACGAAAAGCCTTTCCGGCTGACTTCTGAGTCAGATCGATAGTGTAACTGTGAGGATCGAGCAGCGAAAAGCTCGAAGCTGCAGGCCATCGCTCGCACTGGGGATCATCTAACTCAGCATCAGAAAACCAGACACCCGGAACAAACACAGCTCCGATCGGATGCCCATTCGACGGCGCGAAGACTTCGACGCCTGTTACTAAACCGCCATCAACTGCAGGCACAAACAACAAAGGGCCGGCAAAGAGAATATCCAGCTGTGCCGCTCCTCTAGTTGATTTTGAAGTGGTCTTTTTTCCCTTGGATTTTGTCTTCGACGCTGGCATGCAACTCTCCTGTTTTATGGGTAGGACCTTGAATGGACTCCCGGCCTGTTACATAGTAAGCACCCCAGTAATAAGGATTGCTATAGGAAGAGTCTTTTGATTGTAACTTTCGCGCCGCAGTTAGTGCCGCTGCCACGCTGCCGCCCTGTTTGAGGTTTCGGTACATGCTATCCATGAAAGGCACGGCGGCTTCGGAACTTATCTGCCAGCGTGTCGCCACCACCTCTGGCACCCCGAGCGAGCTGAGTGTTTCAACGATGTCCTGTAGTGGATGATTCCAGGAGGCGTCATGCTCTCCGGTGGCGCAGGCTGACAATACCGCGAGCCGGCAGGCTCGCGGCGGATGCTGGCGCAGAAACTCGCCGTCAACCCACGGTCTCGAATCGCCGGCAGACGTTGGAGCAAGCAGCAACTCTGTCCCGTCCTTGCTTTGCACCGCATGCCCCGCAAAGTGGAAGACGGTAGCGGTGCCCATCCTTTGCGCTATGCGGGCAGTTGTGGCCTGTTCCCCCAGCAGAAGATCAGGCGCATGCAGAAAGCCGTTGACCGCCTGCGCCTCATGGATCGCCTCGGGCAGCGGCGGTTCACCCTCCGCGGCAACAGAGGCACCAACCACCAGCGCGTTCTCCGAACTCGCAAGCGCAGGCCGGTTATTTTTTTCATCAGCCAGAATGGACGGCAACTCAGCCACCGCATAGTGCAATCCAAGCGGCCCGGCAGCCGTCGGCAAGATCGGCCAGGAGAGATTCTGCAGCATCGGATCAGGTTCCAGCAGCACTACCGCGTCGGCATTGAGACTTGCCGGAATCGTTGGCAGCAGGGAATCGCTCAGGTGCACACCAAGCTGCTCGGCAGTCGCCGTCGATGTGAAGGGGGAACTGACTGCGCGCTCCAGTATTTGTGCCGCATCCAGCACATCCCGGCGGCGCAGCGGTTGTTGGCTCCATACGACGCCATTGCCGTCCATACGGTAGACAAGCACACGGTCCAGAAGCACGATCTGCCCAACCAGAACGTTGTTCCCAAGCTTGTGTTGTTCTGCTAAAACGGAACTCTCCTCGCAATCCAGCGCGTGCCCGGGGCAGGCCCGGATTGGCAGTCCGCGCGAGCGTAGGCGGAAGCGCTCCCACAGGGCAAGCACGCTGGCTGGCGGGCGACCCTGCGCCAGCCACGTCGCGGCCAATTCTGCATAGAGGTCATGGTCCTGAGCAGCATATTCGATTGCGGTTACCCGGTCCCCCTTCCGAACATCCTTTCCTTCACTGCTTCGGATGTCAGACTCCAGCGTTTGTGCTGCAGAGTCATATTTTCCACGCGACAAATCCAACTGGCCTAGGGCGGCGGCGTATTGCCGCTGCTCCCACATATCTGAGTCATGGGGCAGATAGACGGAGACCTGATCGAGCAAGCGTGTTGCTCCCGCCCAGTCTCCGCGTTCCAGCAGAACTTGGGCCAGACTAGTCTCAGCCTCGGTGATGTTCAGACCTCCGGATTTACCCCATCCGAATGACTCAGTTTCCGCATAGGCTTTTTGGAGTTGCATCTCGGCCTTATTCACTGCGCCAATCCGCATCTCTAGCTCCGCCAGTTTCATTCGAACGTCAGCCTCGCGCGCAGGATCGCCTTCCAGTTCATACCACGCCAGTGTTTCTCGAAGGCTCAGTTCGGCCATATGCAGACGGGGGGAACTCTGCTCCAGGAACGATACCGCGCTAACAGTATTGACGATGCGAACTATTGGTGGATCCGTGGCGACAAGATCCCGGAGGACCGCTAACAGCATCCGTTGGGCGGCCTCATCGTCGCCACCGTTCACTGCGTCGACCGTCTGTATCGCCCGAACCCGCGCTCGCAACAAACTGTAATTAGATTCCGTTGCCAATTGAAGAGCATGCGTCTCTAGTTTTCGGCCGCCAGTTCGCGTCTCCGGCGTATCGTCACAGACCCCCTCCGTAAGCTGTGATACTGCCTCGATCCACCGATAGCGATCGCTGTCACGACTGAACTTCGGCTCTTTTCGCATCCTCTGCGCAAAGGCCCGACCGCCCCGAAAATCCAGTCTCCGCTGCAAAGCGAAAAGGTATTCTACCGTCGCGCGCTGCTCCCCAGCGTCAGCCGCCTTTCGCAGAGAACCATCCGAGCCTTCCTTCAATTGCTCAAAGAGCGTGCGCGATGCCATCGCGAGGCGGGCACCCTCAGCAGGCTTCCCGGTCTGATCTTCGCGCGTAGCCTGGCCCAGCAATTGCAAGGCCTGCTGGTATTGAATCTGCTTGTCAGCGGAAAGAGAATTGGGAGGGGATTCGAGGTTTACAGAGAGCAGGTCGGAAAGCCAGAAATCGTGATGCTGTGTTTCTAAAGATCTAGCAGTAGCTTGCAATAATCTACGAGCAGCCATGCACAGCGCCGTACATGGCGAACCGCGAGCCTGACCTGTCGTATCGGAGTTTGCCAGACCCGCCGGATATGCGATGCGCAGCACCTTGTCTAATTGAACAGAAGAGAGTTCCTCATCAAGCGCCGCGAGCTTCTGCGGATTGTTCGCCAAAGCGTCCATGGATTCGGGCGTGGCCAGCATCTGCCGAATGCGGCTCTCATGACTCTTCAACTTATTCAGTGTCTGCTCAAGTGCAGCCAACTTGCGCTTGCCTTCGGCGGCCCATTTCACATCGCGCTCCACCGTGATGTAGCGGTTCCACACCTCCACGGCGTTCATCATCTGCCCGCGATCCTCCATCACGATTGCCTCATTGAAGAGAACAACCGGATCGGCAGGCGCAAGCTCATCGGCTCGTCGAAGATAATCCAGCGCGGTCGACCGGTCCAGCTCTCGGCCTGAAACCAGTCCTCGCTGATAGTAAGCCGCCGCGGCGTCCGTCAGCAGTTCGGCAGTGACAGGTCCAGCCGCCAGTAGCCTGTCGAGAACATCGATCGCTGAGTCGTAGTGCTCTGCCAGCACGTCCGCACGGGCCTGCAACTCCAGCCAGTGAGCATCCTGCGGGGAGCGCTCCAGGTGGCGTGCCAAGCCGGCGCGCGCCTCAAGCAGTGGCGCCGCTTCGCTGTCGACGGCTGTTCCGCGCGTATGAGAGTCAGCTGTCAAGCCGGTATAACCAGCTTCAGGAATTCGCAGCTCAATAGTGCGCGATTGCTGATAGGCCATCGCCAGCAGATGTTCGGGAGAACTTTCCTGTCTCTGCCATGCAATGAGCCCCACTGCGGCTGCCACTCCCGCTACAGCCGCGGCGGTAGCCAGCCATTGCTTGCCCGACCTGGGCCCCAAAAATCTTGTTACGGGCGGCTTTCGCGTCTTCGTAGACGCCAGCCTCTCCGCCAACTGCTCCTGCCATGGAGTCTTCGCTGCAGCGAGCTCCGCGATAGCAGCGACTTCTTCGGCGCTGGGATTTCCCTCCAGGGCGCGCAGGCTGGCTGCTAACATCGCCCCGCAGGTCTCGCAGCCTGATGCGTGTTCCAGCAGGCCTTCCGCTTCTTTGCCCTCTGCAGAGCCCAGAACAAGACGCATGTAGCTGCCTGCCGGCGGGCAGCCTGATTTCATCGCAAGACCCTCATTCCGTGGCGGTTTGGAAGAGAGGGAAGCCGTATCGAGGAAGTGGAGGAGTTCTTCCTTTGAGATATCTGCCGGGTTGTTGCCTTGCTGACTCATTTGTAGGATTTACTGTCGCTTAACACTATCAATCGCAACCACTGAGGAAAACCCTTTTAATCCGCTAGGTTGAGGTAGCTTTTTTTGGGGCGGCCCGGCCACAGGCTTGCCATTCGCAATAATCTCACGCAGTAGTCTGGTCAGACGTAGTAGAGCACTCTCCACACCCTTGGCACCAAGCCCGATCGCCGGAATGCGAGAGATGGCCTCTGCCGTCAGCCCGTGTCTGTAGTAGAGCCAGAAGAGATATCGATCGCGAGCACTCACAGACCCAGGATAAAGTCGTAGTAAACCATCGAGTTGAGCCATCAGCGTCGGCCACTCGACAGCCCGGGTAGAGTTTCCGTCCGATAGATCTTCTTCAATCAGCGAGGACTCCAGCGGAAGAGCACCGTTAATGCCGCCGCGCTTCTCTGCGCGTGTCCGTCGGAAGTAGTCAGTCGCGACCGAAACCGTAATCATGCGGAGCAGTTTTAGAAACGAGTCGTTGCCACGATCTTCAAACTCCCGCAGGATACGGCGGTCGTCTTCACACAGCTTCAGGAAGACTTCCTGCACGATCTCGCTCAAAGTAGTCTTCGATGGATCGCCCCATACGACGCTTATCCGCCTTGCGGTCAGACCCACAACTGGCGTCACAAGACGCACAAATTGTTCCCATTCCGGCGCCAACGTCGAATAGGCACAAAGTCGGGCGAGTTTGTTGGCCGCAATCGAGGACACGTTAAGTGCATACAGTCTATCCCAGACCCGTTGCGTGCGGCTGCCGAAATTCCAAAGTACAGGTTGTCCTCCTCGGGGCTCGCCAGGGCCGCGCCGGTGTGTGCTACTATCCGGCGTATCCGGCTCGACGTTATTACCCTACTGACCCACGCATATCGCGTAAGCGAATGGGTGCCAGACGGCCTGCACGGCATGGAACCGGGGCACAGACAAGAAAACGAAGCGCGGGCAGCAGAGTTCCGGCTCAGCCGGACCCCGGTCGACCGACCCGCACGAGGAGTAACCATGGCCACCACAACGCCGCCGCTGTCGCTGGGCGAAATTCTCGATCGCAGCGTGCAGCTCTACCGCCGCAACTTCCTGCTTTTTATGGGGATCGCCATGCTGCCGTCTGCTTTCGACGTGCTGATCTCCGGCGGGCTGGGTATATTCTTCACCTCCCGAGCACCAGCGCTCCAGACCTCTGCCAATGGTGAGGTATTGGCTTTATTCTTGCTGGTTCTGGCACTGTTTTTCCTGATTGGCCTTCCGCTTTTGATGGCTGGTATCTCGTTGGGGCTCAGCGCGTTGACCCACGCCGCGTTTCTGCAAAATCGCGGAGAATCCCCAACAGTCCGCTCCAGCTATGCCTATGCCTTCAAGCATTTCTGGCGCTACCTGGGAGTGCTCGGGTTTCAGTTCCTCTTCGCCGCTATCATCCCCGGCGCGGCCTTCTCTGGCATATTTTTCATCGGCGCAATGGCGACAGCTCTGGTTGCTACTACTGGTGCGGGCAAGCCCATCGCCTTTGTATTTGGGCTGGTGCTTTTGTTACTTGGCCTTGCGGCGGTTGTTGTCGCCGTGTGGATATGGTTGCGCTACAGCCTGGCTTTCCCGGTATGCATAACCGAGCAAAGGAAGGCATGGCCCTGCATGCAGCGCAGCAGCCAGCTTAGCAAGGGATCGCTCGGGCGCATCTTTGTGATGTATCTGCTCGTCTTCATCCTCGTCTTCATCGCCTACTACGCACTCACCATTCCGGTGAACCTCATCCTCAAATACACGATCTACAAGTCCATCGCGGGAATGGCGATCTTTACGCATCCACCGCTGCCGTTGCAGGTAATTAACCTCTTCATCAGCTTACTGGAGCGTTCGTTCGCAATGCCCATCCAGGCCATTGCATTGCTTTTCTTCTACAACGACCAGCGCACGCGCAAAGAAGGCTACGACATTGAGCTGCTGATGGATCAGGCCGGTTGGACTAACCTATACGTCCCTCAGCCCGCCGCGGCTCAGCCATCCCACGCAATGGCGCAAACCGAAGCATCCCCGATAGAGGCGGCCGCGTTACCCGTGCCAATCCCTGAATCGGCGACGTCTCCACCGAATGAACCTGACCAAAACATTTCCACTTCGTCCAGTCATCCAGAGGTGAGTGGCGCGTGACAGGTTCCGCCTCGTCTGCAAACAGGTCTTCCCGCGCAGGTGCTACACCGCTGCGACGGCTTCGGCTTGTCTTTTCGTTGGTTATCGCGGGAGCAGCTGCTTCATTGGCCGCTGAGCAGCAGATGACTCCTGCGCCGCCAGGCAGCCCTACTATTTTTCTAGCTGACTACAGGACCCGCCTTCAAACCCTGAGGGAACTCGTCGCCGCCTGCCGCGCTGCCACTACATCGGCCAACTGCCACGGAGACCAGGTTGGCCCCGATGTTGTGATAGCCCTGCCCTCCGGCAATCGCCCCGTCGGCTTCGGCTGGCTGCGTGATCTGCTCGAAGAAGCCGCGAAAAACAATGCAAAGAACAAGCCGGCACCACGAGATAAACCGGCCATCAATCAATCAGCAGCGTCGGGTGCCAAGCCACCGTACATAGTCTCGATTGCAAACGCGGACTATGTTTCCCCCACGCTGCAGCAACGGCTTGAAAATGCCGGCCAGCGTCTCGCTGCCGACGAGCAATTCGCCGCGCAGGCCTCAGGGGAGCACTCAACTCCTGGCAGCCCCCAGCGCGCAGCTCTTGCCGCCATTCTCGCCGCCGGCGAATATCACACAGCCATCGCCAAGCGATCTCTACGTGACAGGATCCTCGAAAAAATCGCGAACTGGATCGACAAGTTCTTCGGCAAGCTCGTCGAAGCAGGCTCGCGTTCCAAATGGATCGGCATCACTGCGGAGATTGGCTTCGTGCTTCTGGTTTGCGTTGCCGTTGTCTGGTTTCTCATCCGCCTCGAACGGCAGAGCCGCTTTGCGCCCACCGGAATCGGCTCTGGCATTGGAGCAGGCGCAGCCTCCGCACGCGATTGGCAGCTCTGGCTTGAGGACGCGCGTCAGGCAGCCTCTCGGGCAGCCTGGCGTGACGCTATTCATCTCCTCTACTGGGCCAGCATCTCGCGGCTTGAATCGAGCGGTCTATGGCCAGCCGATCGCGCTCGCACTCCACGCGAATATCTCGCACTGCTAGCGCAGGACAACCCTCAGCACTCCAGTCTTAGCGTGCTTACCCGCAGTTTTGAACGCACGTGGTACGCAGGCCGCGAAGCCGGTGTAGCCGACTATCAGCAAGCCGAGGAACTGGCCGCCCAACTCGGCGCCAAATCCAGCGGTGGCACGGTGCTGCGATGAGCATAGCCACAATCCTCAATCCGATAGCTGGTTCCTCAGTCTTGCGCTCTCTTGATCGCAAAGACAGGCGTATGCTTCTCATCGTCCTCGGCTTCATCGTCTTGTTATTTGTATTGCTGGGTCTTTTAACACCCGGCGAGGATGCAGACAGCAACCGTATTCCCAACAGCTATCTCCCAGGCAAACATGGCGCCAAAGCTGCATACACCCTGCTGGAAAGAAGCGGCTACGCAATCGAACGCTGGGAAGGGCCGTTAAGCGAGCTTGCCATCCATGCAGATTCCAGTACCGTCCTGATTCTGGCTGAGCCTGGTACGCTGCCCCTCGAAGATCGTCATGCAGTCACAGCCATTCTCAACAAAGGCGGCCATGTTCTCGCCACAGGCTTTATCGGTGGCTTGATCCTTCCTGGAAATCACGTCGCGCAATCGAAACAAGCCTCTTTTGCCGCGTGTGAAGCGAAACCTCAGGGTCTACAGCCTCTTGCAGGCACCGGCCCAATCTGGATCGTGCCAGCCACAGCATGGAACGGCACCGACTCGGAAACCCGCGTGGCCTACACCTGCGCCGGCGAGGCAGTTGTCGTAGAGTACCCGGTAGGAAAAGGTCGCGCCATCTGGTGGGCCAGTTCCACTCCGCTTGAAAACGGCTCCATCGAACGCGGCCAGAATCTTGAGCTTCTTCTAAACTCAATCGGTCCGCCACAGGGCCAGCACATCTACTGGGATGAGTCTCTGCATGGCCGCGTCAATACTCCGTGGGACTACGTCAAAGGACCCGTCTGGCCGCTCCTCCTCTCCGGTGTGTTTGGTCTGGCGCTGCTTATCATTCTCAGCTTCAGCAGGCGAAGTGGGCCGGTGCGTCCGCTCCCGCAAGCACCTCGCACCACGCCTATCGAATTTCTCGATGCGCTCGGCTCCTTGTACCGCAGCACCGGAGCGGCTTCAACCGCACTCCAGATCGCATGGGATCGATTCCGCACGCAAACAGCTTTGCTGACAGGCCAGCGCAGCACAAAACTCGATGCGCGCGAGCTGGCCGCCGCTCTCAAGCATCGCTTCGGCAACATAGCGCCCGATCTGGAAGCCGACCTCATCGAGGCCGAAGAAGCCTGTTGGGAAGAGTCCCTCAAAGCAAGCCGCGCCCTGATCCTTATTCGCGCGCTGCGCCAGCATGAAGAGACGTTTCGTGCTGCCAGCGCCCGTCGCATAGCTCAGGTACCAGCGGTCACGGAAGTTAAACTCGTAAGTTAACTAAAGCAATCGGCAGCGGGAGATGCATCGATGGATCAGCGGCAACTCTACAGAAGGATTCTGTTGCGCTACTTCTTCTTTGGATGCGTCACGGCGGCGATAGTCTGGATGTATGTTTCCGGCATACTTTCGCCACGCGGTCTTGGAATCGCGATGGTTGCAAGCATGGTGATCTTCTTCATCGTCACAGTAGTTTTGCAACGAAAGGCTTCCAGAGACTATTGGAAAGATCGCGAGCAGCCAGAGCGGGCAATCGTTGAAACCACGAGAAAGTTACGAAACAAATCTATTCGGGCCCAAACCCGTCTTATTGTCATTTTGCAATTGTCTCTATGGTTCGGGCTTTGGATAAATCGAGCCAATCTTTTTTCCTTGCCAATGCTTGTCGGCGTGACAATCAATTTGTGCTTTACGGGCCTGCTGATCAGATCAGTTTTTTCGTTGCGTAAGAGCCTAAAATTGACTAACCCTCAAATTATTTCCCCGCCATCCGGTGGCTCTAACTGATTGCACACAGAGCTAAAGTAAGATCCACCTAAAGCGATATTCGGAGACGGTATGCCCGAGGAATCAAATCAACCGGCCAGTCAGGACGCTACAGTTGAAACATCTGGCTCGCAATCCCAACTACACTCAACCCGCCAGCTGCTCGACCACGCTCGCACGCAATTGGGACGGGCGATCTCGGGTCAGACAAGAGTCATCGATGAAGCATTGATGGCGCTGCTCTGCCAGGGTCATGTTCTGCTGGAAGGCGTACCCGGCATCGCCAAAACCCTCATCGTCAAAGCCCTCGCCCGCCTGCTGGCCCTCGACTTCCATCGCGTCCAGGCCACGCCAGACCTTATGCCGGCCGACATCCTCGGCACCACCATCCTTCTGCAGGGCTCGAGTACCTTCTCTTTCCATCACGGCCCCGTCTTCACCGACCTGCTGCTTGTAGACGAGATCAACCGCATGCCTCCACGCACCCAAGCCGCGCTGCTTGAATGCATGGAAGAGCGCCAGGTCACCTCCGACGGCGTTCTGCGCCCGCTGCCTGCCGATTTCACCGTCTTTGCCACAGAGAACCCCATCGATTTTGAAGGCACCTATCCCCTCCCTGAAGCCCAGCTCGACCGCTTCCTGCTCAAGACTGTCGTCAGCTACCCAGCCGAAGAGGAAGAGCGCCACATTCTCGAGCTCCACCTCGCCGCCACTGGCGCGCTTCTGCTTGATGCTGCAAACATCGAACCCATCCCGGCCGGCCTTCTCAATGCAGCCCGCCAGGAGGTCCAGTCCATCCGCATCGAGGCTGAGCTGCTCACCTACATCCTTGCCCTCGTCCGCCGCACCCGCGAGTGGCCCACGCTCACTCTTGGCGCAAGCCCCCGTGCCGCCATCAGCCTTATGCGTGTGGCACAAGCAGTCGCCGCACTTGAGGATCGCAACTATCTCGTACCGGATGACGTAAAGCGCGCCCTGCTGCCAGTCCTGCGCCACCGAGTCCGCCTCAAGCCCGAAGCAGAGCTCGAAGGCTTTGACTCCGACCGCATCCTGGCCGACATCGTAGCCGCCATTCCTGTTCCGCGCGCATAACTCTTGCATGCTGCAGCCAACCCTCCATCCCGAAACAATAATGGCTACCTGCAAGCCGCGCAGCCGTTTCGCCTTTGGCCTCACACCGCGCGCGCTCACACTGCTTGGCCTCGGCTTCCTCTGGCTCATCCCCGGTTACTACATTCCGCGTCTCGCCTGGGTCATGCTTCTCTGGGACGCGCTCATCCTTCTCATCGCCCTCGGCGACGGACTGCGACTACCACGGCCATCCACGATCACCGCCAGCCGCACATGGCTCTCTGCCCCATCCCTGGGAGCTTCAGTCGAGATCGAATTGGCTGTTACTCATTCGAACCGCATCCTCTTCGATTGCCAGCTTACAGATGACCTGCCTCCGCAACTCCTTGAAACCCCCATCACCCGCCCCCTCCGCGCCTACTCTCGCGTCCCAGCTACCCTGCGCTACGCCGTGCGTCCACGTGAACGCGGGGATGTCAGCACTGGAGCCCTCTACGTCCGCTACCGCAGCACGCTTGGCCTTGTCTCCCGCTGGGCCATCGCTGCGCTCTCGCAGCCCATTCGCATCTACCCCGAACTGCGCACCGCCGAAGACCAGCAGCTCTTCCTCGCGAAGAGCCGCCGCATCGAGCAGCAACTCCGCCTGATGCGCCAGCGTGGCCTCGGCCGCGAATTCGAGAGCCTCCGCGAATACCGCCCTGGCGACGACCTCCGCGACCTTTGCTGGACTGCCTCCGCCCGTCGCGGCGAGCTCGTTACACGGCAGTTCCAGGCCGAACGCAGCCAATCCGTCTGGATCGTCCTCGATACCGGCCGTCTCATGCGCGCATCAGTCGCGGACAGTCGCGCTCAGCGCTACACCAAGCTCGACTTCGCCTGCTCTACCGCTGTCGCACTTGCTCAGCTCGCCATCTATTCCGGTGACCGTGTCGGACTGATCGGCTACGGACGTCGCATTCAGCAGCAGCTTCTGCCCGGCCGCGGCCCCGCCCACATGCGCCAGTTCCTCGAATCGCTCGCACAACTGGAGTCCGAGCCCAGCGAGGCCGACCACCTACGCGCAACAGCGATCCTTGGCCGCCTACAGCCGCGCCGTTCCCTCATCCTCTGGGTCACCGATCTTGCCGAGTCCTCTATGCGCCCTGAAGTCATCGACGGCGCCGCCCAGCTTCTCCATCGCCACGTCGTCCTCTTCGTAGCCATGGCCCAGCCTGAAGTAGCTGCTATCGCCCGCGTCATCCCCTCCAACGTCGAAGAGATGTTCCGGTCCGCAGCCGCCCAGGAGATGGCCTCCCGCCGCGATCTGCTACTCGCCCGTCTCCGCGAGCAGGGCGCCATTACCCTCGACACACTCCCTAGCGAGATGACAGCCTCTGTTCTCAACCACTATCTGTGCATCAAAGAACGCGCGGTGCTTTAATCTTGGGTTGTGGAAATCTCGAATTAGAGTAATAATTAACACGGAATCGAGAAACCCGCCACAGAGGTTTAATTTTGGCAACATTACCCATACCAGCCCCAACCTACCCCTCCACCTTCTTTGACCGCGCGCCCGACCTTACGGACCCCGCTGAGCGAGCTCGGCTCAGCAAGAGCGCTATTCGCGCGTTCGCGAACATCGCCGAAAAGTGGGAACTCAACGAAGTTCAGGCACGCGGCCTCCTCGGGGGCGTCGCCTCATCGACCTACCATGCCTGGCGAACAAAGCCCGCAGGCAAGCGTTCCGCCGCTCTCCGTCTGGATCAGGACACTCTGATGCGCATCTCGCTGATCATCGGCATCTACAAAGCCCTGCACATCTACTTCGACAGGACATGGTCCGACCGCTGGCCTGTCCTCGGCAACCGCGCCCCCATCTTCCAGGGCCAATCCCCCGTCGAATACATGATCCGCGAAGGCCAGCCCGGCATGATCCACGTCCGCCGCATGCTCGACACTTGGCGAGGAGGCCAGTAATCCTCCGCAATGCCATCCCCCGTCCCCCGCAAACGCGCCTCTAAAAAGGTCCAGTCCATCCATCCTGCCGAGGGCAATGTTCCCCCTGAGCGGCCGTTCCACTTTGACGGCATGCACCGCCTCATCCCCTCGCGTTACAGCGAGCCCTCCATCTCCGGTGAAGGAACTGTCCTGTCCGCGATTGCCGACGACGAAGCCATGCTCGACGACATCACCCTGCTCGATGGAGCCTCCAACGAGCGCATCCGCGCCGAAAACCGCGGCACGCTGGGCATCAGCACCTACGAGCTTGTCTATGGAATCCCCAACGCTCATATCGTCAACGCTGCTTACTGCTACACCAGCGAAGATGGCTCCCGTTTTAGCGATCACACTCGAGGCGCATGGTACGCAGCTGATGAGCTTGAAACCTCACTTGCCGAAGTCACCTATCACCGAGCCCTCCATCTAGCCGAGATCATCGTGCCCGGCCTGCCTGGTGAACGCCCTGACCGCGACACCTCCACCTACGACGACTGGCTCTCTGATTTCCGTACCAGTTTCCACGAGTTGGCACCGGCCGCAAGCTACGCAGAATACCTGCAACCTGAGCCCGTACCCCACTGCTATCGGCCCGGCCAACGGCTCGCGAGAGAACTGCTCGAGGCCGGATCAAATGGCCTCGTCTATCCCAGCGTGCGCCGCGCCGGTCACATCTGCATCGCCTGCTTCCGTCCAGCCCTTGTCTACAATCCCCGTCGCGTAGACCGTCTCACCATAACCCTCGAATACACAAGTTCAGGCTATGAGGCTCATATTTCAAGCATCTAAGTACCTGTTCAGCATTTGTTCGGCGGAGTTATTATTTCTGCGCGTAACCACAGCGCCATCGCTTCCATCTTAAGAAGTGAACCCAGAAACGGATCGGCCAGCAAAGGAGGGTTCAGATGCAGGGAATCCACCATCTCACTACGCACCGCACTCTAAGTCGGCGCAGATTTCTAGTCGGCGCAGGCACTTTGCTGACTGGCATCGTGCTTGTCCCCACCATCGAAGCTGACGATACCGTCACCGTGATCCAGTATTCTCCTGAGGGCAAGAAGATCGGTAAAGTCAAGCTGGCAAAAGTGGTGAAATCCGACGCTGAATGGCAGCATCAGCTCTCGCCTATCTCCTATGAAGTAGCTCGTCACGCCGGCACCGAACGCGCATACACAGGCAGCACATGGGACCTCCACGACAAGGGCATCTTCCGCTGCATCTGCTGTGATCTGGCTGTCTTCAGTTCCGACACAAAATTCGACTCCGGCACCGGCTGGCCCAGCTTCTGGCAGCCTATCGCCCGCGAAAATGTCAGCGAAGGAAAAGACTCCAGCCTCGGCATGGCCCGAACTGCAGTCTCATGCAAACTCTGCGACGCGCATCTTGGTCATGTCTTCGACGACGGCCCACGCCCCACAGGCGAGCGTTACTGCATGAACTCTGCAGCGATGCGCTTCGTAAAGCAGGCCTGAGTCGCCCAATCAACGAGGGTCTACAAGCTGCATCGCAAGCATCTCAAGCGCGGTGATGCTGGGCAGGAAGAAGTAATCTCCACCGCGCAGCTCTACAAAATTTGGCAAATTACTGCAAATAAACGGCGGATTGCTCAGGCTGCGATCTCCCTGTACGACAAACTTGCCCTGACCTCCATGATTTCCCGCAAGAATGTCTTTGTCGTTTCCCGAATGAGCGTCATTGCCGTACTCGATCCACTGCTGCTGCACAAACTCAAACTGTCGCGAGATGCTGGCATTCAAAGCCATGAAGATCACGCCGCGATCTTCCGCATCTGAAATCTGTTCGCCCTCAGCGGCAAATCTCCCATAAGGCAGCCCTCGCCGGGTAATGCGCCTGCGGTTGATCAGCCTGCCGTTGAAGCCGAAGGCGTCCCGCGGATGTACTCTCCGCATATGTGCTCCCAGCGGGCACCGCGTGCCCTCTGCATCCGTGCCATAGGTAAAGTTGGTGCTCCGGCTTGGATCGTGGGCAATCGATTGGTCGGGTGCATCCGGTGCCAGTTCCAGTGGAGTGCCATCGCTCCATCTACCGATGAATTTAGCTTTCAGCTTTTCTTTTCCACCGGTGTACAACGGCGCGTTTGCTTCTAGAAATGTACGGAACGAGGCCAGATTCTGATGCAGTTTGCGATAGACCATGAAAGTACCGTTGCCTGCCAGAATGTGCGGCACAGGTGCAACCTGCAACTCTCCCGCCTCATCCGCATACCCCAGCAACAGCTCACCCGTAGCTAGCGGTGCCCAGGTACCGTCCGGCATCAGCTTACCCTGACCCGGCTGTGATTTCCGGTCCACTCCCAGATAATCAGGATTGCCGAAACCATCGGTGTAGCCAAAGTGTTCGCGGGTTGTCTGCTTGCCGTCTATCTGCTCGGAGGCCGCGTCCTGTGCATCCAATAAAACAGCTCCACGAGTTTGTTCGAGCAGCGCAGCAACCTTTCGATGCCGGGCCTCAATCCCTTCTGCTGATTGGGCGTGAATTGCAAGCCACATATGGACCTGCTTGCCTAGCCAGACTGCATCCCAGCGCTCCGGCGCATTGGCGCCGCAGTCACCCAGTATCGCCGCACGATCTTTCATCCCTTGCTGAAACTCGACGGGAAAACTGATCAGTGTAGCCTTGGGTAATTCAAGCTTGCTGAGCCCTGCAAAGGTGAAAGCAATATTCAGCGTGCTCTGCGGTTTTCCGCCATCCCATCGCTGTCCGGTGGTGATATGGGGCAACAACTGGCCAATCAAAGTGCGTGCACATCCGGCATCTACAAAATGAAGAAAGAGAAAGCGGGCAAAGGGAAGGTTGTAGCCGCGCAATACAAATCCCTGGATGTCTGTCTCATTCAACTTACTCATTATGGCCACCCGTCTTGATCTCTCTGCGCGAACCCATAACAGAGCTCATCGAACCTGGTTTCGGAATAGGCTCAGCATTGAGCCTGGCGGCAAATGCTACAAATTCGGCTTGCAGCTTCGCAGGCTCCATGCCCTGATGCATTGCGATGAACTCAGCCACTGCTTTCTGTGTCTGCAAGGCCTGCAACGATTGTGGAAGCGACCTGTCATTCACCGCAGCAAAGAAGAACGTCGTCTCCATCTGGCAGGCTTTCATATAGTCCACAAAGGCCTTGATGTTTCCCAGGCCCGGATACCCGACACAATGGCTCCATATCGCATCCACTTGCTCAGGTACAGTCTCTGCCAGCCCTCGCAGATAGCGCTCAAGATTCCCGTCCGCGCAGTCAATGTTCGACTCAAAGATCAGATACTTCGACTTGAGATGCTCTTCGCATGCGGGCATACCGACATAGATCACATCGTCCATAACCACCAGCCGTGCGAGGTGCGTGCCCGGTGCTTGCGCGAACGGGCTGTTCTCACCCGTTGGCAGAGTGGCCAGGTACCGGCGAATTTGCAGATCGTGCGAAGGCGTCGCCTTTTCATCATTCAAGATGGGCGACAGAATCGTGAGTCCGTAAACAGAACCATTCTGATTGGGCATGTCTGCTTTCCTACAGCGCATTCTGCAGTGCATTCCTGATCGATAAATCAGGAACTCATTCCGTGAAGACTTGTCTTAGAAAACGACAGGCGCTTCTCCCGTTTCCCCGAGGTTCCCCTGCACCTGAAGCTTGAAGGTCAGATAAGCCTCAGCAAACTGATCGGGCGAGAGACTGGCGGCTCGCTGGCTCAGGCTGTCGAACGAAGTCTGGACAATGTGCGCCGCTTTCAGATCGTTGGCCGTCGCATGCGGATAGGCCGTGTAGTAATAGTCGGTGTCAAACTGCACGCGGGCTATGTACTCCTTGAACAGTGTCACCGGCACCGAACCGGGAAATTTTTCACTCCACCGCCATACCAGGTTTAAACCCTTGGCCAGTACGGCTGAGAATGCATCAATGTATTGGTTCCAGGTCCCGTTGAAGTTACTGAAGAAGAGCAGGTAATCGTATTTCAGCTCTTCTTTCGGTTGGCCATTTCCTAACTGCGGAAATCGGTGCCGCGGGATAATAACCCAGCGGGCGAATTCTATAAACGAGAGGTTGATCAGGTCGTTTTGCAGCGGCTTGATGTGCCCCAGCAAGAAGAAAATCAATCGCAATACCCAAGTCTTCCATGGTTTCATCGGCGTGATGGCATTCATTGCGTAGACTTTGCCGTGAATGTTACTCATGGGCCTCCTTCACTGCGCGCCGTGGATACACGCCTGATCTAAGGTAAGAACGGGTCAGGCTACTTCGATTGCTATGGTTGTCGAAGTGAGTTCAATGGCTGTCCGAACGACGGGGCTAACTATAATCAAAAAATCCTGCCCGTGCATCAGAATTTTGGCTCCGCATTTGCTCCTGCTCCCGAAGGATAAATGAACAGGGTAGATCGCGCTTGGTGCGTACTACGCTTCAGGAATGAGAGATAACAACCTCATCAAGACCTCTTGTACTGTCGCCGGATTGCCAGAAGAAACAAGCCGCCCAGCGTTGTCGTCAGTAGCAATTCGAGCATTGCCATCGCTCGCCCCCATGGATACGCGGGAGAGTACCGTAGTTCTTTCTGAAACCCCGCTACGGAAAGGGCTGTCATTCCGCTGTGTACAAGCAGCGGCAAAGCTGCATGGCCGCCTGTCATCTGCCGCATCCATCGCGGCACAGGATTCTCCCTATCGTGTTCCTGAAAGAACTGCCGCGCATTCCAGTAGTTCACCTGCCATCCGGCGAGTCCCGGCTCTCCTGCTTGCGGATTTACTTCGAGGCTGGGCAACGGAAACAGCAGCGCGAAGAGGAGAATCATTGCTGCGAGCCACGCCAGGGGTTTCTTCATGCTTTCCCCGTAAGAGCTTCCATGTTTGTACAGCGCAGTCAGGCTGAAATTGTGCGCCAACCAACGCAGCGGCTTCAACCGGAGCCTGCTGTGCAGTCGCAGCATCTCCATCTCGCCGTAGTGGAAATGTCCCGCTGTCCAGAAATCCCCTTTCGCATCAAAGTTTCGCTTGAGCTGATGATAGGTTTCGGCAATCAGGCTATAGTTGCGCTCATCTGAACTGCTTGCAGTGGGAGCTAAGTCAGCAAACTCTTCGATGTCAATGACCTCTTCGAACAACGAAAAGCGCTTTCCCCGTTTGCGGTATCGCGCCAACGTGAAATTAATCTTCGAAACGTCTGTGTTGTAGAAGAGCGCATGGCTGAGATCGGTCTTGTAGAACTCAATGCGCTCTGGATGCTCTAGTTTTACCTCGTTAAACCATAGTCCTGGTTCCATCGTGGCGTCTGTGCGAAAGCTTGTTTCGCGGAAGCTTGCAGTATCCCCAAAAGATGCATTTCTAAAGTTCGCGGATAGAAAGAATTTTGTTTCTTCGAAGTCGGCAGGCCCGGTAAATGTGGCCGAACCAAAGTATGTGTCCAGGATGAAGGTAGCGTCGTAGAATGTTGCTCCCTGTGCAAACGTAGCAGCGCCGAAGTATGCTCCCTGCGAGAATGTGACAGCACCGAATTCAGCTTGCTGAGCGAACATAACCGCGTCGAAGGTTGCTTCAAAAACAAACGTGGCGCCATAGAAGTTTGCTCCCTGTTCGAACTTGGCCCCGTCGAAATATGCTTTCTTTGCGAAAGTGGCTCCGCCGAAGAGAGGTGCCTGCATAAACGTGGCCAGCCAGAAGATCGCCTCCAGCTCGAATGTGGCGTCGATGAACTTTACCTCTTGCGTAAATGTGGTCCCATTGAACCTTGCATCTTGTGCGAACGTGGCGTGAGAAAAACAGCACGCTACTGAGAAAGTCCTGTCGTAGTAATCCGAAGAGGGAAATTGGAATCGGGTGAAGTCTGCAATGCTCTTGTCTTCTTCCGCTTTAGAGAGAATGCGCTCAAACTCTGCCTGGAACTCTACATCGCTCTTCTGAGGGGCCTGTGAGTGCATAAGACATACCGGTTCTATGTCATGTTCCGGCGCTTGATAAATGGGCCGTCCGCATACATCACCCTTCATCTCTACTAAACAGCGCACTAGTCCGGTGTCGGTCGCCTCTGTCATGCCTCACCTTCCCGTCACTTCGTCTCTCTTGCCGCGGCGCATAAACGTAAGGCAGTATCTAAAATGGCTTAGACAGGCTCCGCAACAGTTGCAGGAACTGGACGAAACAGCCAGGTCAGAAGCAACGCGAATAAGGCGGCGCCGACGGAAAATTTCAACGCCACCGGAGCAGCCGAGGGCGAGAAAAATCCCTCCAGGCTACCTGCAATAAACAGCAGCGGAATCGCCCCGGAAACCAGTTGTACTGCTTCGTGCCCTGCGCGGGCGACCGAATCCTTCCAGCGATAGATACCGGGAAAGAGCATTCCGTGTCCAAGCCTTAATCCCGCAGCACCGGCAATGATGATGGCCGGCAGCTCCAGCGACCCGTGCGGAGCCACAAAGCTCCACAGCGATATAGCCATGCCTGCCTTCTGGCAGATCATCGCCACCGCACCAAGCATCAGACCGTTAAAGAACAGCAGGTAAACCGAACCCCCTCCAAAGAGCAACCCTCCGGCAAACGCAGCGAAAGAGACTGAGATGTTGTGTGTCATGAGAAAGCTCGCCGCCTGCGGGGCCACGCTCACGACCGAGCGGGTCCACATTTCATGCCGCTCGACGGATTGCAGCACCAGCGGACCAACGATCGGTGCGGCAAAGCGAGAGTCCGCGAGCGTGAATGCAGCAGCCAGAACCGTTCCGGCCAGCATCATCACCAGTGCGGAGAAGACATATGCGATATGCTTTCGGAAAACCAGCGGATAGCCATCGCGCAGAAAGAGGAAGAAGTTCCTCCAGGTCGACTTGCGGCTCGAATAGATAATATGGTGAGCCCGGGCAAGCAGGCGATTCACATGGTCGGCCAGAGCAGAAGACGTCTGATCCTGGCGCAGGGTCGAGAGGTCTGAAGCCACCTGGCGGTACAGCAACGCCAACTCCTGCAATTCGCTTCGCGAGAGCGCTTTAAGGCCAGAATCACCCCGTGACTGGGCTGCAGCCACCAAGGCTGCCAGACGTTCCCAGTGCGGTGTACGCTTCTGTATCCATCGGTTGGAAAGGACAGTCATGGCGGAGCCCGGAATCAAAATGGAGTGGGACCAGCTTAGCATCGAAACACCAGAGCTGGTGGCGATCGACATGCCGGTTGCTGGCATCGGTAGCCGCTTTGCAGCCCTGCTGGTGGACTATCTCATCTGGGCCGTCGCTATTATCGGCATCGTTGTCTTCATCTCCCTGGTCGACCCCAGCCTCTATCACTTCAGCAAATTGGGAGCCAAGTGGGCCAAGGCGCTCGAGCTGCTCATCCCCTTCCTGCTCTACTGGGGTTACTTCACGCTCTTTGAGGCGTTCTGGGACGGACGCACGCCAGGCAAGCGCGTCGCCAAAATCCGAGTTATCCAGCGTTCCGGCCGAGGCATCGGGCTCTTCGAGTCAATGACCCGCAACCTTTTACGCCTCGTAGACCAGTTTCCCTTCATTTACGTGGTCGGTGTCATAAGCATCCTCGTCACCCGTAATCATCAGCGTCTGGGGGACCTGGCAGCCGGCACGCTCGTCGTTCACGATCGCGAAAGCGCGAGCGATCTGAGTTCCGTCTCCAGCAGCCGAACCTTTACCGCGGGGATCTTTGACCAGCCGGTTGCCCAGGAACGTCGCATTGCCGCCCCGGAAATACCAGCTGCCCGGGTGCAAAATCTCAGTCCCGGGGATCTCGTCGTTTTGGAAGGTTTCTTTGCTCGCCGGCTCGACTTCAGTATGGAAACTCGCGCCGCCCTCGCTCAGAGAATTGCCGCCGGTATTCGCGTCAAGGCAGGCCTCGAAGTCCCTCCGGGAATGAGTACGGAGACCTTTCTTGAAGAGGTTGCAAGCCAGCTTCGGGACCTGTCGCGGTTGGGTTGAACCATGCCGTCAACTTCAATTCCGTTCTCGGGGCCAAAATAAATTTGTTTTCCCATTGGCCAATTCAAGGAATTCAGCCAATTTTGCCTCTTAACCCGTCCGTCCGGTCAAATGACATTTTCCCAGCCGAACTGGCAGGGGACAGATGAAAACCATTACATTTCTGGGTTCGGTGAAACGGCTGGTTTCTTCGCAGAGGTGGTATTGACAATCGTTCTCGCTAACGCTTTTAATGCATAACGGCGCAAACCACGACATCCTAGGCCCACTCTGGTTAAACGTTTGACCAGAGTCACCATAGGGCAAAGTCAGGTGTGCGCAAACGGGAAGGCGGGTCGTCCCCGCAGATGCCCGGAGGCCGTTTGGTACTTCAACCGATAGGGTGTTAACCACTGAACTGCAAGAATGATTTTCCACTTGACAACGGACACACTACTAGCCTTGAATGCAACGGGCGGAGAAGTGTGCGTTTTTGGACACCTGTAACTAAATCGCTTCACCCGTCGCAAACGAACGGTAAGAGCTGTAGATGAGTACGGAAAAGGGAAGTATTTGGTTCCCGATTTTGAAAAGAGAGCGCTTATTAAAGGCTTAGCTATCGACCGACGTGTACTGCGTTTCGCATCCATAACGGCTTCATCCCAGATGTTCGGTCGAAGCGAAAAAACAAGAAGTTAGTAAACGCAACAGTAGCAATTTGAAAAGGAAGGTCACATGAGACTCACAAGACTCAGATTTCTCATCGTGCCGCTGTTTTTTGTGTTCGCATGCGTTGCAGTAATAGCGCAGCAGAACTCAGAAATCGTCGGTACCGTCACGGACCAGACGGGAGCGGCCGTACCAGGAGCAAAACTGGTACTAACGCAAACCGAAACTGGCTTCACGTACAACAGTGTCAGTAACGCCACCGGTGGATTCGTTTTCCCCGGCCTGAACATCGGAACCTATACCCTCAAGGCAACCGCCAAGGGTTTCCAGGGTTACTCAGTGACTGGGCTGGCTCTGAACGTCTCCCAGACTCTCGGAGCGGACGTCAAGCTGACTGTCGGTGCGGACACGCAGGAGATTTCGGTGACCGCCGACGCCCTGCAGGTTCAGACGGATTCAAACACCGTCAGCACCCTGATCACTGGCGAGCAGGTAACGGAAATCGCGACCGAAAATCGTAACTTCACCGCTCTGGCGGCACTCGGTCTCGGTGTCAGCTCCAACCTGCCAGACAGCAACACGCCAACCTCTGTGGCCTCCAGCGCAAGCATCAGCATCAACGGTCTGCGCCAGTCCCACAACATCTGGCTGATTGACGGTGGCGAAGCGGATGACCGCGGCGGCGCCGGCGGCATGGACGTCATGCCTTCAATGGACGCCATCGCCCAGTTCGAAGTACTGGCCAGCAACTATCCTCCGGATTACGGCATCTCCTCCGGTGCGACGATGAGCCTTGCGCTCAAGAGCGGCACGCAGAAGTTCCACGGCGAACTCTACAACTTCTTCCGTAACGACGCCCTTGACGCCAACTTCTTCTTCAACAAGTACAAGCGAGCCAGCCCCGAAGACTACTCGCCGGTTGCCAAACTTCGCCAGAACATTTTCGGCGGCAACATTGGCGGCCCACTCTTCATTCCAAAGGTCTACAACACCTCCAAGCAGAAAACCTTCTTCTTCTACAACCAGGAATGGCGCAGGATCGTTCAGGGCAGCCCGCCGAACGTCCAGCCGACGATTCCAGATGCGGATCGGCCTGTAGCTGGGCAGGATCTACACTATGTAGCGCCGAAGTATGCACCTGATCAGGTGCTTTATGTGCCGACAGTAGAGCAAGTCCCAGATCCTGCATTCGCTGCAAAGTTGGCGGCTGCGGGCCTCACTGCCTATCGCGGCCAGCCATACCCGAATCAGGTGATACCTGCTTCGATGTTCGACAATAACGGTGTGCTCTATCTGAACGGCCCGCTGATTCCGAAGGTCACTCAGACATCGAATGACAATAGCGTTTCGTCCATTACCAACCCAATCGATGTGACCGAGGAAATCGTCCGCATCGATCACAAGGTCAACGACAAGTGGCAGATCCTCGGTCACTACATCCATGACAGCGTGACGCAGGGCTATCCCCTTGCTGACCTTGGCTGGAACTGGGAGTCGTACAACACCATTGCCAGCACGCTGAGCAACCCCGCCAACAGCGCGGCTATCAAGATGAGCGGCACCATTACGCCGAGCCTCTTGCTTGAAGCCTCGATGAACTACGATGGCAACGTCATCAATATCACCAACTCCGACGCATCGTTGACCTCCAACTCGCCAGGCTGGATTCAGAACACATTCTTCAGCAACTCTGGTTCCAACCAGTATCCCGGCATGACCGGAATCTGCGGCAACGGCGTCTGCGTGGGAGAATCGACAGGCTACGGTAACTGGCACAATGCTGCACAGGACTATTCGCCTAAGCTTGACATCTCCTACACGCGCGGCAAACACTCCTTCAAGTTCGGCCTCAGCTACAACCGCTACACCAAGAATCAGCAGTTGCAGGCGGATGCAGCCGGAGACTACAACTTTGGGCAGGGGCAAACCGGTAATGGTGACACCAAAGCTGGCGACCCGTTCATGAGCGTGGTGATCGGTCTCTCGGGTGGTTACTCACAGCCACAGTCGATGTCGATTCGTCACTATGTCAACCAGACGCCGTCCGCCTACGCCAACGACAACTGGAAGGTCAGTCCGCGGCTGAGTCTGCAACTCGGACTCCGCTACGATGCGCTGCCGCACGCATGGGAGCGCAACAACGCATTGGCCAACTTCGATCCGAATTTGTATGTCAACGTTCCGCCAGTCTGGGTTGCCAACATCAACTCAATCGATCCCAGCAGTGTAGGCGTCATCAATCCCAAGGGATTTGAAGGCTTGTACTACATGAACGGTATGTACATCCCAGGCCAGAGCGGTTATCCGCATGGCGTGGTCACCAACGACTACGACACACTGCAACCGCGTGTCGGATTCTCCTACGATTTGACCGGAGCTGGAAAGACCGTTCTTCGTGGAGGCTTCGGTACATTCTACGAGCGCATCCAGGGCAACGACATCTATGGTGTCTCCAACAGCAACTTGCCCTATGAGTACACCCCCAACGCCGGCAGTGTCTATTACAGCAACCCACATTGCTCGTGGGCTTCTGGTTTGACCACTGCTGATCCGGGCAACTGCGCAAGCGTCACCAACCTGCCAATCTTGCCGGCCAGCCTCACAACCCTGGCGAGAACCTACAAGGCTCCTGCTGTGGCACAGTACAGCCTCGGCATTCAGCATGAACTGAAGCCCTCAGTCATCTTGGTGCTTCAGTATGTAGGCAACAATGCGTGGCATCAGAACATCGATCGCCCGATCAACAATTTCCCACTCGAGACTTCCAACCTTCTGCGTCAGCAGTCTGCAGGCTATCAAGGCCAGAGTCTCGGCTCTCGTCCCGGTAGTGCAAATTCGCTGCGGACCTACCAGGGTTATGGCAGCATCACCCAGGAAGAAAACACCACCAACACCACTTACAACGGCGGTCAGGTTGGTCTTCGTATCCAGAACAAGTGGGGACTTAGCGGCGAGCTGGATTACACCTACTCGCATAACATTGACATCACCGACACCGACCTCGCGACGATCAGCAACCCGTGGAACCTGAAGTATGACAAAGCGGGCAGCGGCTATGATCGCCGTCATATCTTCCAGGGCAACTACATCTACAACCTTCCCATCTTCAGGAAGAGCACCGGACTGGTGCACACCTTCCTCGGCGGGTGGCAGGTTGCGGGTACATTCGTAGATGAGTCGGGTGAGCCGGTTGCCTCTGGCTTCGGTGGCGTGCCTGACACCATCGGTCTGGGCGGCAACTATACCAACCGTGCGGATATCGTGAGGCCGATCCACTATCACCACAAGGTGGACAATTGGTTCGATCACGATGCCGCAAGCGATCCACAGGCTGCACCGGTACCCGGCTACGCGGGCGGCTCGGATCTGGGCTTCGGAGATGGCAGAAGGGATACCTTCGTCGGGCCTGGCCGTGTCAACTTCACGACCTCGCTCTACAAGTCGTTTGCCATTACTGAACGGGCTCATTTCGAGTTCCGCGCGGAAACGTTCAACACCTTCAACCACACCCAGTTCAACGGGTTCGGCGCAACCACAGGCGGAGGCAACTACGGTGTAGCTACTGGCACCTTTGATCCTCGCGTCATGGAGCTTGCCGCCAAGTTCGTCTTCTAAACGCAACATCAACCAGGGCGCTGCGGAGATCCTCCGCAGCGCCCTTTTTCTTTGCCTCTCTCTCGTGTCGGACCGTGAGCCTCGGCAGTAGATATGCCGGCTCGCTACGCGTATTCTATGAAGTAGAAGGTTGATTGAAGATGATGTTGAAGTGCATTCGGTGGGTCTGCGTCGTAGTTCTTCTATCAGGCGCACGAGACGGACTTGGACAGTCCACCGCGGCACACCCTACAGACACACAACCTTCCGCGGCAGTGCAAAAGGCAATCAGCCTGGAGCAGCAGGGTAATCTCGTTGGCGCCCAGGCAGCCTGGGACATCGTAGTCAAATCTGAGCCACGCAATGCGCAGGCCTTCGCACACCTCGGCCTCCTCCGGGCACGTCAGGAGCACTATCCTGAAGCCATCGTTGCCTACCGCAAAGCCATCGCGCTGAACCCCGCCATTCCACAATTGAAGCTGAATCTCGGACTCGCGTTGTTCAAGTCGGGCAACTTCACAGAGGCGGGAAAAGTCTTTGAAGCTGAGCTGAAGAGCCGCCCAAGGAGTCCCGACGCCGGTCGGTTAACCATCCTCGTTGGCATGGCACACTACGGAGCGCACGAATACGGCGCGGCCATCCCATATCTGAAGGAAGCAGTTGCTTCGGACCCGCACAATCTATCACTGCTTCTCACACTCGATCATTGCTATTTGTGGACCAGGCAGCTTGACGCCACTATGGACGTCTATAAGCAGATCCTGGAAATCAACCCGGACTCAGCTGAAGCAGACATGATCGCCGGCGAAGCGCTCGACGAAAAGGGTGACAACGCCGGTGCGGTGCAGCAGTTTCGCGCGGCGGCCCAGGCCAATCCCAAAGAACCCAATGTCCACTTCGGCCTGGCTTACCTGCTTTGGGCGCAGAAACGCTATGACGAGGCGATTGCGGAATTCAAAGCTGAACTTGCCAATGATCCTGAAAACAGCCAGGCGATGATCTACCTGGGAGATACGTACGTCCAGCAAAGCCAGTTCGATCAGGCTCGCGAAGTGCTCGAGAAAGCAGTTAAATACAAGCCGGCCGAGCCTCTGATCCATCTCGACCTTGGCATCGTTTACATGGAGACAGGTAACAAAGAGGGCGCGATCAGCGAGTTGAACAAGACGGTCTCGCTCGAACCAGACAACGTCACAGCCCATTTCCGGCTCGCCACCCTCTATCGCTCAATGGGCAAGAAGGACGAAGCAAAAGTTGAATTCGCAAAAGCCAGCTCGCTTAACAAGAAGACCGATGAAGGTCTGTACAAGCGCATAGCCGACGCCAACGCCCGTCCAGACTCAACAGCAGACGGTGCAGCTAACCCGGACGGCAAGCAGGCCCACCCCGAGCCTCCGCGATAGTCTAGAGATTCTCTGAGTAGAGTGGATGGCGTTTGCGGTACCAGCACGCATCCATGCCATCCTGCGGAAAAAGCGCCTGCGCGCATGGCGTCATTTGCGTTCCTTCATAAAAGTATTCCGTCTTGTGGCCTTTCAGCGGAGTAGCCATGTACCGCGTGACCTGAATCTGATCCTGAGGCTTGCCGCGCGCGTAAAACACAGCCCAATCGCCTACATAGACCAGCGCCGCAGCACCTGCCACTCCCAGTGCCGCGAAACCCAACCACCTCAACATCATTCGCAGCAGATTGGGTTCTCGTCTAATTTGAATGATGCGACTTGTCATAGCTCCAGGCCAGCTCTTAACTTGCGTTTGCTGTCGTCGTTTTCCGGGTCCTTGAGGGTGGTCCCGGTAGCGTGCCTGAGGCGCGCCTCGCGCACGTAGTAAACAAGTCGCCCAGCTGCCTCGGAGTAGCTCAGCCCCTCATCTCTTATGTTGGAGATGCAGTTCCGCTCGGCATCGGTTGTGCGCCCGGGCTGCGGCTTCCACGTGATGTAAGCCCCCAGCGAATCTGGCGAACTAAGGCCCGGCCGCTCGCCGATCAGCACAATCGCCAACTCGGCCTCAAGAGCGCGAGCAACCTCATCTCCAATTGCTACCCGTCCCTGTTCTGCAATGCACACAGGCCCGATACGCAAATCAGGCAGAGAATCCGCAAGCGCTGAGAACAGCGCCGAAAGCAGCAGCGGAGCATGTCGCTCTACAGCGAGAGCAGACAGCCCATCGGCAATAATGATCGCGAGATCATGCGCAGACCGCATGCTTTGCAGTTGCATCAGCCGCTCATTGCTAGCATTGTCGAGAATCCGGCCAAGGTCAGGCCTTTGCAGATATTGCTGACGATCACTCGCTTTTGAGTGAACACTGATCGCCTCAGCAAGCGGCAGACAGCCCGGCAACAAGCCACGCAGAGTGCCAAGTAGAGCTGCGGCTTGCAATCCGGCATGTACAGCGTCCCGAGCGCGTCCATGAGCTAATTGAAAATCCAGGACCTCCGCAGTCGCCAGGCTCATACCAGCACGCCGCAGCCCCACCCGCGCTGGAGTAAGTGCGCGAAGCCGTGCCGCCAACGGGGCAGATCTCTCAGGCAAATCCATCGCTTCAACCTGACTTGCGAGAGCCTTCCGTATAAGGTCATTGGCCTCCGGTTTCTGTCCTCTCATGCGTGCAACAGCCTTTCGAGCAGACCCTCAAGCGACGCATCCGTGCGGGCGGCATCGGCGCAAAGCCGCTGAAATCCGTCTCCTCTCAACCACGCCTCAAACTCAGGCGCAGGCCGCAATCCAAGCAGCCGCCGCACGTAGAGAGCATCATGAAAGCTTGTGCTCTGGTAGTTAAGCATGATGTCGTCCGCACCCGGCACTCCCATGATGTAGTTGATCCCGGCGGCGCCAAGCAGCGTCAGCAATGCATCCATGTCATCCTGGTCGGCCTCTGCGTGGTTGGTATAACAGACATCGCAGCCCATCGGCAGCCCCAGCAGCTTGCCGCAGAAGTGATCCTCAAGCGCAGCACGAGTGATCTGCTTGCCGTCATAGAGA
>Ga0206935_10112_pt1 | contig 28942 bp, 28 predicted proteins | sample Alteio_BWOrgHeat_13_FD_152924 | JGI IMG/M metagenome (GOLD analysis project Ga0206935, IMG submission 152924) | Enriched cells from forest soil in Barre Woods Harvard Forest LTER site, Petersham, Massachusetts, United States -... | ecosystem: Environmental > Terrestrial > Soil > Temperate forest >...
GATTTTCCTAATCTCTATTCTCTATTTAACTAACCTCTAACTTCTCAGCATGCGTTTCATGCAGCCCGCATTCCTTTTTTGATTGGTCTTCCCACCACCAGCGGCCGGCCCTGAAATCTTCGCCGGGCTGAACGGCACGGGTACATGGGGCGCAGCCGATACTGGGGAACCCTCTGTCGTGCAACGTGTTGTATGGAATGTTGTAAAGTTTGATATAATCTTTAACCTCGTCGAGGTGCCAATGGTAAATGGGGTGGAATTTGACCAGGTTATTTATTTCGTCCCATTCAATATTATCCATATGCTGCCTGTTTGGCGATTGCTCAGCCCGGATGCCCGTTATCCAGATATCGTTACCCGCTAATGCACGCCTTAATGGCTCCACTTTGCGGATATTGCAGCACTCCTTGCGGTTATCAACCGATTCGTAAAAGCTGTTTGGGCCTTTTTTGGTCACCATTTGTTCCAGCAGGTCCTGGCGGGGATAATAAGCATGAATCGGTTGACCGTAAATTTCCATCGTACGGTTCCATACATAATAGGTTTCCGGAAATAAGCGGCCGGTCTCCAAAGTAAAAACTTTGATCGGCAGGCTATTATCAAATATCATATGGGTAACCACCTGGTCTTCCCAGCCAAAGCTTGTGGAAAATATGATCTTGCCGGGAAACGAATCCGCAAGAAAAGTTAATGCTTCAATTGGGCTTAATCCCCGGGTTTGCTGTTTTAATTCTTCTGATAAATCAAACATGGTATAAATATTTGTACAGCCGATATGGACAGGCTGCTCTTCTTTATAAATTTAAGTTATCCGCCAGTTGCAGCTTCTTTGCGCCACCGCTAAAGCTAAAGCGGCACGCGGTCGGACTTCCGGACTTACTGACTTTCGGACTTATTTTTAATTCCTTTCTCACCAACCAGCACGGCGGTGATCTCATTTAACGTTTTTACTTTTCCGGCGAAATCACCGCTCAGCGAATTTCGTAGTTCGCTCATCCGTTGCAAAGTGGTGTCAATCTCTTCGGGCAAAGCCTCATTTAAAACTTCTTTCAGCCTTTTAGCCACAGTAGGCGATTTGCCGTTGGTTGATATGGCGATTTTCAAATCACCTTTTTTCACGATAGCACCTAAATAAAAATCGCACAGGTCAGGCTTGTCCGCCACATTCACCAATAATCGCCGCTCATGGGCCGATTCCACGATATACATATTCAATTCAGCGTCATTGGTAGCTGCCACAACGATGTTTGCGTGGTCGAGGTCGCTTGCCTTAAATGATTTTTGCTTAATAACAACGCCCTTATATTCGGCCGCCAGGATATGTATTTCGGGCAAAAAGGTCAAAGCAATAACGGTAACCTCCGCATCAGGGCTGTTGTTGAGGATCGCAGTCAGCTTTTCAAGGCCAACGTTGCCTGCACCGATCAGCACCGTATGCAAATTATTCAGCTTCAAAAAAACAGGAAACAGGGGATTACCCTGCTGCTGCTTTTCGGCCGCCAGTTTGCCCGGGTTGTTATTCTTCAGCGACAATGCCATAAAACTCCCTGATAGGTTGAAATTTTGGGTGAAGGGACACTACTTCTCCAAACACAATAAGCGCCGGCGAAGTGATCTTATTTTCTTCAACGATCTCAACGATTGTGTCTACAATGCCTATGGCTACTTTTTCATTATTTGTCGATCCGCTTTGGATGACAGCCACGGGCAGCTTATTTTTGCCTTCGCCTTTAAAAATTTCAGCAATTTCCGCCAGCTTATGGATGCCCATCAGCACCACAACGGTAGCTTTTGAACGGGCAGCTTCATACAGGTCATTTGATACTTTCCCACTCGCGGTGGTACCTGTTACTACCCAAAAACTTTCGCTTAAGCCCCTGTGCGTTACCGGTATATTTTGCAATCCCGGCACACCAATCGAACTGGAGATTCCAGGAATAACCAACGCAGGAATACTGTAAGCAGCTGCAAAATCCAATTCCTCAAAACCACGACCGAACACAAACGGGTCGCCGCCCTTCAGGCGCACCACATGGCCATAATTCAAGGCATAATCAACCATCAGTTGATTCACCGCATCCTGTGAATAAGTATGATCTCCTGAGCGCTTACCAACGTAAACTTTCACCGAAGCTTCGGGCGCATGCGCCAACAACTCTTCATTCACCAGGGCGTCGTATAAAACCACATCGGCAGTGGCCAATGCTTTTACACCCTTAAGCGTGATCAATTCGGGATCCCCCGGTCCGGCGCCTAAAAGCGTTATGCGCGGTTCTTTAATATTTTTTTCAGTTGTCATGATTGTACCAATTCCTCTCTCTTTGCTTTTACAGTATTTAAAAAATCAGCGGCTTGTGCAATGTAGCTCGCAGCAAACGCCGCAGAAGGCTCGTTTTGATTGATTTGCAGCACCAGGTCATTAAAGCTTCCATCAATATTGATCTCGCCGGTAGTGATATAGTGGGTGTCAAATTCGCGGATAATACCTGTCTGGGTACTGCTGTTAATATTTTTGTCAAGCAGTAAAGCCTTCGCCGAACTGATAAACGTGTTATAAGCGTGATAAATAGCATCGGCCCACCTACCGTCTGCAAATGCTTCGTTTGCCCAGCCGAATTTTTCATCAGCCTCATATAACAATGTTGCAACCAGGTCAATCACCACACCGGCACATTCGCCCACGCCAATGGCTGTCGCGAAGGTTTCCTCGTGTCCCCAATCAACAAACTCATCTTCGCTTAAGGTACTCAGATCAGCCAGCGGTTTTAGCAGTTGGTAGAAGTAGTCTTTTCCCTGCCTGTCGTAATACCCGTGGAAAGTTTCCTCCGCGATCGAATTATTTTTATAATCGTTCAAAACGGCCCTCAAAACATGTGTAGCGCGTTTTGCCGGCACTTTGATAACCTTCTCGGCTGCACGGCCCGCACCATCGCCTACAGTTCCGCCACCCAAAAGTACCTGTACCGAGGGCAACACTCTTGTTCCGGCTTTTAATGAGCTGCCATGGAAGCCGATGTGCGCCAACCCATGCTGCCCGCAGGAGTTCATGCAGCCGCTGATCTTTATTTTTATTTCGCGGTTGAAGATAAATTCTTCGAATTCATTGTAGATCAGATCTTCCAGCACTTTAGATAAAGTCATGCTGTTTGATATACCCAGGTTGCAGGTATCGGTGCCCGGGCAGGTAGTTACGTCAGCAGGACTATCGTGGCCCGGAGCAGACAAATCAAGTTCGGTTAAAGCATTATAAAGCGCAGGCAAAGCTTCCTTGCGCACATATTTCAGCAGCAGACCCTGGGTTTGGGTGATCCTGATCTCATCCGCCACATAAGGCCTGATGGCCTCAACCAGCTTACGTGCAACAGGCGTATGAATATCACCAACCGGAACTTTTACATAAACTCCGTAAAATCCTTTTTGCTTTTGTTCAAAAACATTGGTGATGAGCCATTGCTCATAGCGAAGAGGGTTACTAAGTACCACTTCTTCAAAAGACTGTTCAGCCGGAAGGGCAGGAGCTGGGATGGTTTCCCGGTTTATCGGGTAGGTCTTTACCTTGAGTGCCTTTCTTTCTTCACCCGCCAGGCGTAAAACTTCGTCCAAACCTATTTTTTGCACCAGGTATTTTAAACGGGCTTTGTTACGATTATTCCGCTCGCCGTGACGGTCAAATACGCGGATGATCGCCTCGATATATGGGATCAGTTGGTCTTCGGGCAGAAACTCTTCGGTAACAAGCGCCAGAAACGGCTGCGCTCCAAGACCGCCGGCAAGCAATACTTTAAAGCCGCGCTCGCCTTTTTCATTTATTTTAGGGATCAAACCAACGTCATGGATATACGAAAACGCCGTGTCAGCCTCGCTGGACGAGAATGCTATTTTAAACTTGCGGCCCATATCCTGGCAAACCGGGTTGCGCAGAAAATACTCAAAAGTAGCCTGCGCATAGGGCGAAACATCAAATGGCTCGTCCGGGTCAATACCCGCAGCAGGAGAGGAGGTAACATTTCTTACGGTATTGCCGCAGGCTTCGCGCAGGGTAATATCGTCCCGCTCCAGGTCGGCCCATAGCTGCGGCGTACGATCCAGGCTAACATAGTGGATTTGTATATCCTGGCGCGTGGTTAAATGCAGGTTGCCGCTGGCATACTCATCGGAAATATCGGCGATACGCAACAGTTGTTTAAAAGTGATCTTACCAAATGGCAGCTTTATCCGCACCATTTGTACCCCCGGCTGACGCTGGCCATAGATGCCCCTGGCAAGCCGCAGGCTCCTGAATTTTTCATCATGGATCTTTCCTTCGCGAAAAGCCCTGATCTTGCGTTCCAGGTCGATTATGTCTTTTTCAACTATCGGGTTCTCCAGTTCTGTTCTGAAGCTTTGCATAGGTTGGTTTTAGTTTTTTGTGTTATAAAAAAACCCCTTTGGGTTGAGGCAAAGAGGCTTGAACTTATTATTATTAACTGTGCAAAGCCCTCACCTGTTGCAATCTATGCAGCAACACATCATGGCTTTGGTCATATTTAAAATTCTATTCTCCATTTTCAATGCAACAAATATATACATAGTATACCGAATTTGTCGTATTTAATTTAAAAATTCAGGATTTTACCTTTTAATTACAATTAAAGCCGGCAATTAATTGAAAACAACGGTTCATTTGATCGGCAATTTTCCGGAAAAAGCTGCCGGTTCACAACAAAAAAGGCTAAACTACAGGTTCATAACCAAGTGACTCTCGGTTGTAATGATATCGGCAATACTGGTTTCGGTAAGTATTTTTAATGTAGCATCGCGTACCTTTATAAATACATCACGAATACCGCAGGTAGTTTCCTGCTGACATTCTTCGCATTTGTGGAAGAAATTAAGACTTGCGCAAGGTACCATGGCGATGGGTCCGCCGGTGATCCGCATAATGTGGACTAAGAAAATCTCCTTCGGATCCTTATTCAGACTATAGCCGCCGCCTGCACCTTTTTTGCTATATAGATAGCCCGCATTACGCAGGTCGAGCAATATCTGCTCGAGGAATTTTTTAGGAATACGTTCTTCCTCCGCTATTTTTTGGATCTGCATCGGCGGCTGGTCCATATTTTTGCCCAGGATTACCAGGGCTTTTATGGCATATTTCGTTTTTTTGGATAACATATTACTGGGACGGCTGGCTTCGGATCATCAGTTATTACTAAACTGACAAGCTTTTCAGCATTCTAAACAATTATAAGCTAATAATTAACACAATTATACCAATGTTTTATCAATTTCGATGAACTTCTGATTTTGACCGTTTATTATAAAACGCTCATCGGTATGATATCTTTTAACCTCCAGGGCATCCCCAACGCTGACTAAGCCATTCCCCCGGTGGATCAAATTTTGGCCGAAATAGACTTTATTATCCCGCTGGCGATATTTTGCGAACGTTTTTAAAGGCTCCTTGCCACGTATGCCGGTAATTTGATCAATGGTTGGGATGGGACAGCGGGCACACAGCTTCACACCAAAAAAATTCATTGAACCCAAGGTAAAGTGCGCCATTAAATCCTCTTCATACGGGCTGCCACCGGTAAAAACCAGGTTCGGCCTGAACCTGTTCATGGGCAGTGCGTCGGCAAGCCGGCTATTCAGATCATCAAGCGAAGCTTGCCCGATCATCAAAAAAGGATAAGCATCCGAGAATGATGTAATGTTGTCACCCGGCGCATATTTCTGGTCGACGATCCTTCGGCTATCATCAGGCATGTGCACCAGCCGGCAATTGAAGCCCAGCGCCTTTGAAAACCAGGCATCTGCTTCAACACTCACATATTCAGCGGCACAGGTATCGTCCCAAACAATTACTTCAACCGGGCTTTTTTCTTTCAAATGGTTTGTTTTGAACGGAACCAGGATCGAATCGCCATTTCGTTTGTCAGTCACCCTAATGCCTTCATGCTCAAGAGACAGCGGCAGCTGCGTCATCTCGGGCGCTTCCCTTTGCGAAATAAATATATTGTTTTCATCCACCAGCATCCAGCGCCGGTCATGTTCAAAACCACGTTCGGTTACACGGGCTTGCCGGAGGGAAATGCCCGGCAATGATTTAATTGGGTAGGTATACAGTTCGCTGATTTGAAGCATATTCCTCAAAGTTATGAAATGTCGCGGTTATTAATTCGCATGCTAACCCGGGAACTTTTTAACAATTCCACCTTTACAACCTTTACAACTCACTACAACCTTTACAACCTATTACAACTAATCCCACAAATCACTACCTTTAAAAACCAATTAAACAACTATGCTAACCGGAGAATTTAATTACACCCCAAATAGCGACCATACTTATGATGCCATCGTTATCGGCTCAGGCATCAGCGGTGGATGGGCGGCCAAGGAACTTTGCGAAGGCGGCCTAAAAACCCTTGTTTTGGAGCGCGGCAGAAAAGTGGAGCACCTGAAAGACTACCCCACCGCAACCAAAAACCCATGGGAGTTTAAGCACCACGGCGATAACACCTTAAAAATACAAGAAGATAACCCCGTAGCGAGCAAATGCTACGCTTTTGACGAAAGCACGCATCACTTTTTTGTGAAGGATAAAGAACATCCGTACATCCAGCAAAAACCCTTTGATTGGATACGCGGTTACCAGGTAGGCGGCAAATCGCTGCTGTGGGCGCGGCAAACACAGCGCTGGAGTAAATTTGATTTCGAGGGGCCTGCAAGGGATAATTATGCGGTCGACTGGCCCATCCGTTACGACGATATAGCGCCCTGGTATAGCCACGTGGAACTTTTTGCCGGCATCTCAGGTAATCGGGATGGCCTGGAAACCCTGCCCGACGGCGAGTTTCTGCCGCCCTGGGAAATGAACGAAGTAGAGAAAGTGATCCGGCAACGCATTGTTGATAATTATAAGGACCGCAGCGTGATCATCGGTCGCTGTGCACATCTTACCAAACCAAAACAGATCCATTTGGACCAAGGCAGGGGACAGTGCCAGGCGCGAAACCTGTGCCAGCGCGGCTGCCCCTTTGGCGGTTATTTCAGCTCAAACTCAGCTACTTTGCCTACGGCTAATAAGACCGGCAACCTGACCATCTTGCCCAATTCCGTGGTGCATTCCATTATTTATGACGACAAAAAAGGCAAAGCGACAGGGGTGAGGGTGATCGATGCGCATACCAAACAGGCTACCGAGTATTACGCGAAGATCATTTTTGTGAACGCGGCCTGCATCAATACCAACCTGATCCTGCTCAACAGCACTTCATCGCGGTTTCCGAATGGTTTTGGAAATGATAACGGCCTGCTGGGCAAGTTTATCGCCTTCCAAAACTACCGTGGCAATATCTCCGCCACGTTCGATGGCCACCTGGACAGTTACTATTATGGCCGCAGGCCCTGCGCGGTGATGATGCCGAATTTTCGCAACGTGTACAAGCAGGAGATGGATTTTAAACGCGGTTATATGGTATTTTACTCGGCTACCCGGGCAGGGGCGGGGCACGGGGTTGACGGGCAACAAATAGGTGGAGATTATAAAGACAACATCTCCGAAGCGGGCGGCTGGGATATTTACATGATGATGCAGGGCGAAACCCTCCCCAAAGAAACTAACCTGGTTTACCTGGATAAAGACAAAAAAGACGACTGGGGCGTGCCGCTGGTCAACGTGTCGGTCGACTATGACGACAACGACGTAAAGCTGATGAACGACTTCCTGCAAACCGGCTCCGAAATGCTGGAAAAAGCAGGCTGCAAAAACATAACGCCCTATGATAATCACTGGCCGCCGGGCCTGGACATCCACGAGGTGGGCGGCGTACGCATGGGTAAGGACCCCAAAACCTCCCTGCTTAACGGCTGGAACCAGTTCCATAACTGCCCAAACGTGTTTGTAACCGACGGCGCCTGCATGACCAGCACCGGCGTGCAAAACCCCTCGCTTACCTTTATGGCGCTAACCGCACGGGCCGTCAACCATGCTTTGAGTGAGTTGAAGAAAGGGAACCTGGGATAGAGCGGGGAAGAAAGAACCAGGAGCCAAGAACCAAGAGCCAAGATGAAGAGCTTTTTTCATCTTGATTCTTGACTCACCTCAAACAGGGTGCGAAATGCTATCGAAAAAATCAAACCGGCATTAAAAAGTGCTCATTTTTGTTCATTTGGATGAACGCCTTTTTAACGCTCATAGCCTTGCAGCGTGATGATTGAGTTAAGGGTACGATGTGAGACCGGGGTAAATATTTCAGCGTGGACGCTGAAAATTATTTAAAGTCAAGCGTTGACGCTTGACTTGGCGGAGGGACACGCTTAGCCGGGCGGGATGAACGCTTTTTTAACGCGCGTAGCCTTGCAGTGTGCGTCTTCGCAGGGTCTCTCGAAGAGGACCCTGCGCGGTGTTCCCGGATGTACCCATATGTTGTGTTCAGTTGAGAAGTGCCCATCAAAAGTAATAAGTTATATTTGGCATACGGCGCAGGGTCCGCGTTGCGAGACCCTGCGAAGACGTGATGAGATTCAGTTTATCATCCAGCTTTCTCCTGAAAAAAACCTACAGCCTCGGATCCACCGGCTCGCTTTCCAGCGCAAGCACGCCAAACACGCACTGGTGTACCCGCCTTAAAGGCTGTTTATCAGCAAATCTTTGTAGCCCTTCAACACCCAGCGCAAATTCCCTTAGTGCAAGCGCTCTTTTTGCATGCAAGCCGCGTGCCTTTAACCGGCTCATGTTTTGCGATTCGGTATATTCAGGACCATAAATTATCCGCAGGTATTCCCTGCCCCTTATTTTTATAGCCGGCTGTATAACTCCTTTCGCATTTTTTTCGATAAAATTATAAGGCTTCACTACCATGCCTTCGCCACCCTTTTCGGTAAGGTTCAACCACCAATTCGTCGCATCGTTAACATTTTCATCATTATTCAGATCGACGATCTGATAGGGTGTCGCCAGCAGGGTCTCATCACCGGCCAGACAGACCTTTTTGATCTGCTCCATATGCCATTCATGGTTCTCATCTGTCCATTGCTTTCCCTCTGTGGCAAGGATATGGAAAGGGGCAATTTTATGATCCTGGGGCTTGTTAACCGGCCAGCAATAAGTTTGATAGGCCTTTACAAATCGGGCTGTCTCCATCTCCCTGGCTTCAAACAGGTTAGCCAACTCGTTTCCGCCGATGTTCCTTTTAAGTAGCTGCCCCAGGGCGTTATTTGTTTCGTGCAGGGCATGGCTTGCCGATGCACCTACTGCCGCATACTGTTTTTGTAAAAGCGCCTGTGCTTTTGCGCTCCAGGGCATCAGCTCCGTATCCAAACATACCCAGTCGGTATCAAAAGTATCGTAAAAGCCTGATGTCGTCAACCCTTCATTCAATGCCGACAATAAATACCGTTCGGTTTCCTTATCGTTAAAAAATGGCCGGCCAGTGCGCGTATAAATAGTGCCAATTCCCTCCCCCGTAATGCCGAAGGCTTTGCCGATTGCTTCTTCATTTCGACCCACGATAATTACCGCCCGCGAGCCCATATGTTTCTCCTGGCATATCACCTTATCCACGCCGGCTTCTTTGTAATATTCAAACCCTTCGGTCGGGAATTCCAGGTATTCATCCAAACTGCTGGTTTTGGCCGGGCTCATTGTTGGCGGCAGGTAAATCAGCCATTTAGGGTTAACAGCAAAGCGGCTCATCGCTTCCAGTGCAGCGACGGCGTTTTCTTCTCTGATGGTGACGTTTTTCGCCAACCCGGTTTGCACAATCTGTTTCCCCGTAAAATCCGCGATATCCAGCACATTGTCGCTTTCCTGCTGCAAGTTAAGGGCGGATGTTTTTTCGTAGTCCAACGGGCGCACGGGTTCGCTGTACACTTCGGCCGCTTTAACGGCAACCAGTTCCCCCTCAGGATAACGCAACGCCGTAAGCGACCCGCCAAATACACAGCCCGTATCAATATCGATAGTGTTATTAAGCCATTCGGCCTGCGGTACCGGGGTATGCCCGTAAACCACCTTGGCCCGACCTTTATATTCGGATGCCCAATTATAACGTACTGGCAAACCAAACTCATCCGTTTCGCCGGTCGTTTCACCAAACAGGCAAAATTCCCTGACCGCTCCGGAACCGCGACCCTGCATTTCCTCTTTTAAGCCCGCGTGCGCAACTACCAGCCTGCCCTCATCAAATACATAGTGGCTGATCAACCCGTCCAAAAAAGTCTTCATTTTTTCCCGTGATTCCGGCGTTTCGTTAACCAATTGTTCAATCGATCGTTCCAGCCCATGTTTTATTTGCACGTTCCGGCCATCAAACCATTTTAACAGCTTAATATCATGGTTGCCGGGTACGCACCAGGCATTCCCACTTTCAACCATCGCTATCACCAGCTTTAACACCGCCGGCGTATTTGGTCCGCGGTCAACAAGGTCGCCAACGAAAATGGCTTTTCTTCCTTCCGGATGAAACAAGCTTTTGCCATTATCCAAATATCCCAGTTCAGCCAATAGCTTAACCAGCTCGTCATAACAGCCATGTACATCGCCGATAATATCAAACGGCCCCTTTTCCTGCTTTTTATTGTTATACAAAGGGTCGCGAATAATGTTAATAATGGCGTCCACTTCTTCCGGCGACCGTAACTCAATAATATTCCTAAACCCTTCAAATTTCAGCTTTTTAAAGCCGCGCTTCAATTGTGAGATATGCTGCGGAATAACGTGAGCGCCAAAAGCCCTGTCGCTTCTTAAAGCGTTTCTATCTGCGCATACCCTTTCAGATAAATTCAGAACGATAGCCACAGGCAAAAAATGGTGTTCGCGGGCAAGTTTTATCCAATCACGACGTGATTCTTCCTGCACATTGGTTGCATCGATAACGGTAAGCAGGCCGTTCTTTAGGCGTATGCCGGTAATGCAACGCGCCAGCTCAAACGCATCGCCACTTGCCACCTGGTTATTTTCGTCATCGCTAACCATTGAGCGGCAAGCGTCCGACGAAACGATTTCACTCGGCTTAAAGTGTTTTTTAGCGAAGCTTGATTTGCCCGAGCCCGTGGCGCCGATTAAAACAACCAGCGAAAGTTCGGGTATTTGTATAGATTTATTGGGTAACATGAATATCTTTTCAATTAATAATTTTGTTTAATTTTTTAACGTAAATATTCCCATTTGGCTCAGCGCTCCCACCTCTTCATCAACTTCACCCACTGATTTATATACAGCCGTATAACCGTAGCATGCTGCAATACCGTTACCCCAATCCTCAAATTCCTTGCGGCTCCACTCAAACCGGTGGTCGCTATGGCGCATTTTGCCATCTTCAAAATTTTCAAAGCGCACGTTGTACTCTGCATTGGGCGTGGTGATCACCACCGTTTTCGGCCGGGCATCCTCAAACACAGCGCGCTCCAAAGCGGCCAGCCGTGGTTCGTCAAGGTGTTCTATAACCTCTACCAGCGCTGCACCGTCAAAACCCCGTAGCCGTTTGTCGCGATAGGTGAGAGAGCCCTGCACCAGTTTTACCCGTTCCGCTTGTTTAGGCGGCAGGCGGTCCAGTTTTAACCGGTCTTTAGCAATTTCAAGCGCACGGTAGCTTACGTCCATGCCCAATATAAACTCAAATTGTTTTTCCTGCATCAGGAGCCTGGTCAACCGGCCCTCGCCGCAACCCAGGTCGGCAACAGTTTTTGCGCCGGCATGTAAAAGTTGGTCCCTGGCTGCCAGCAAGCGCAATTCGTGTATCTTGGGTTTTGGTTCTGTAAGCGCTTCTGTTGTTTCAGATGACACTTCTTCGTCGGTATCGTCACTTTCATCCTTGCTTAACAGCACACCCAATGCCTGATTGGCCATAGCGCGCTGGTTTTTCAGATATCTGCGTACGATCATTTCTTTCAACGGATGCGTTTCCAGCCAGCCTTTTCCTTTGTCGAGTAACTTTTCAATTTCATCATTGGCTATCCAATAATGCTTGTCATTGTCGCAAACCGGAATTAGCAAATACAGGTGAGAAAGCAGGCTCTGCAGCGTTATTACGTGGTTAAGTTCCACCGTAAAATACCGGCTGTCACCCCATTCGGGAAAGGCAGGGTCAAGCGGGTGTTGTATGGCATCAACGTGGTAGCCAAGCGGTTCAAAAAGCTGCCTCAACACGGCTTCCCCGCCGCTAACCGGCAGCACAGCCAGCTTCACGCTGAAAGGCATTGCTACATCAACCTTTTCTGGCTTATCCTTGCACTTCCCGTTCATTGCCGAAGAATAAACTTTGCTGATAGCGTTACTCATGAACGAACTGGCCACGTATGGCCTGTCGTTTACATATTGTTCCAGGGCAAAATCATTCCCCCGCGGCCCTTCGCTTCGCACGAGACCTACCGGGTCAATGTCCAATAGTAGTGCAGCCGAACACTTTTGTTCGCTCACCTCGGTATAAAAAACATACGCTTTTCCTGCCGAAAGGTCAAAAGTCTGGATTTTGTCCGGATGTTTATGCAGGAGATAGCCCAGGTCGGTAGCCGGGTAGTGTGTCGTAGTTATGGTTAAAAGCATATTAAGTATGAAAATATTAAGTTTTTAAAGCTAATAAAACTGTGCTAAATAGGGGAGGTAATGCGCAGCCTATTTGCGCAGTTGAATTTTTTTATTTTTTATCCCCATCGATTGTCCTGCCTGAACCTAAACCCATGTCACCACCCACACCGCCGCCAATTCCCCGCAATTTTCTGTACTTTCCCCCCATGAACTTTAACAAAGCGCTCCCAGCCTTAGCACTGCTTGTTTTACTAACCGGCGCTTCAAATTATTGCCAGGCGCAGGTGAAAGATGCCGCGCTCATCAAAAAACTAAGCATAAACGGTTTGTGCCTTTGCAATACAACGCTCGATTCGCTGCGGGCAGCCGGGTTAAAAGATACTACCGTGGAAGAAATGGACACGCCTCCTGGCTGCATTGCCCAGGATTCGCGCTACGTAGCAGGTATGGGTTATTACAGCAGCAAATATCCCGGGATGATTTTCCAAAGAGATCAAACCACAAACCAAATCAGTAAAATCAGGCTCACCCGGCAGTTCAAAGGCAAATTGCCGGATGGTACGCTCGTCGATCTGCAAAATATGCGCCTTAAAGACCTTTTTAAATTATATCCCAAGTTAAAAGATGCCTGGGGTTCGCGGGGCTGTTCAACGTATTGGAATTTTTCAAACGATACGCTGTCATTTTTTGTAAAGATCGACACCAACAAAAAACCGCAATTTCCAATTGACGAGGCGTATTACCAGGATAAACCAATAGCGGCCGCCGACCTTATGGTTTCCTGTTATAGCTTTAACCAGTTTGTACCGAAAGATTTCTATATGGAAGAAAATCCGGGCGATCCAATATACTTTCTCGACAGCATCAGGATGAACAGGATGGCGCTGGAAAACTTCGACCCCGCCGATTTTGTTGCCATAACGGTGATTAAAGGCAAAAGAGCGCTGGAATTGGTAGGGCAGGAAGGCAAAAATGGGGTAATTTACATCGAAACTAAAGAAACGGCTAAACGGCATTACTGGGCTTACTTTAAGTCGAGATCAAAGGACTTGGCCCAATTGCCGGTCGACCCTCAAAAAGACTCATCTTTTCAATTTATTTTAAACGGCCGCCAGATTACCGGCGACTTTGATAATGAGCTGATGGATATCAGCGATAAAAACCTGAAAAGCATTTCGGTCATCGGCAAAGACGAACTGGCCAAAAACTACGGTATTAGCGGCAAAAATTACGGCGTTATAATTTTAGCTGACCTGCCGCCGAAAAAGCAGTAGCTTTTTGTAGAACACGCAGCCCAGTTGCCCATAGCGTTCCTCGATGGATACGCTATGCCGGTAATCTATAAATTAACACTAAAACCTTATATTTAACCGCAGAACAGATAGGCTAAAACCTATCTGGCCACAACTCAATCCAGCAACAACAATTCAATAACTCACTAATTCACTAACTCACTAATTCACTAATTCACTAATTCATCAATTCACTAACTCACTAATTCAAAACTATGTTAGTCACAACCAGCACATTTTTAGAAGGGTACAAAGTAACCCAGCATTTAGGCATCATAAGGGGTATAACCGTACGCTCGCGCGGTGTAGGGGGTAGCTTTGTCGGCGGCCTGCAAACTGTTTTTGGGGGACGCAACACCATCTATACCGAGCTTTGCGAAACCGCCCGCGAAGAAGCATACCAGCTAATGCTGCAGCATGCCCATGAGCATGGCGCCAATGCGGTGATCAGTATGCGCTACGACGCTAATGAGGTAATACAGGGTGTTACCGAGGTGCTTGCTTATGGCACTGCGGTGGTGGTAGAGAAGATTGCTTGAGTTAAGTTGTAAAGGTTGTAGAAGTTGTAAGGGTTGTAGAGGTTAATCTTCCGTAATTTTTCTTAACTCATTACAACACTCATTACAACTTTTACAACCCTTACAACCTATTACAACTATTTTTGCGATGGTTACAGAAGTTGACCTTTTGTAAATTTCGTCAACTCATTACAACTTTTACGACCCTTACAACTTTTACAACTATTTTTGCCTTTCAAAAATCACTATCATGAACATCATCGGAATTAACCAGGAAAGCCGCAAGGCGGTATCGGACCAACTGGCAAAACTTTTGGCCGACGAATTTGTGCTTTATACCAAAACGCGTAATGCACACTGGAACGTTGAGGGAACCGATTTCCACTCGATGCACCTGTTTTTTGAGAGCCAGTACGAACAACTGGACGACTTTATGGATAGCGTGGCCGAACGCATCCGCACCATTGGCCACTACGCGCCGGCAACATTGAAAAGCTTTTTGGACCTGACGCATTTAACCGAAAAAACCCGGGACAAAAACGACAGCCTGTCCTTCATCAAAGAACTGCTGGAAGACCACGAAAGCATCATCGAATTTATCCGCGGCAATATCGATCCCTTCGCATCCAAATATCACGATTACGGTACCAGCGATTATATCACCGGCCTTATGGAAGACCATGAGAAAATGGCCTGGATGCTAAGGGCGCATTTGAGGTAAAGATCAGGGACTGGAGATTAGAGATCAGAGGTTAGGAAAAGTAGCTTCAATTTGGCTTACTTTTACAAAAACTATATTTGATGGCTTCGTTCACTGATCTTGAGGTTTGGAAAAAAGCGCGGGCATTGAGGACCGCGATAAAATTACTGGTTACTTCATTTCCCAACGAAGAAAAATATCGTTTGACTGATCAAATCATTAGATCTTCAAGGTCGGTCGGCAACAATATTGCGGAGGGTCACGGAAGGTTTCATTATGCAGATGCAGCCAGGTTTTTAATTAATGCTCGCGGATCTGCGCCGGAAACTATCGATCACCTGATAATCGCGAATGACGACGGATACATTGACAAGGCCACGCTGGATTCCCTCGCAAAAGATTGTGAAGAGTGTATGCGAATGATCAACGGCTATATAACATGGTTGAGAAAACAGTCGGGTGATTAAATTAAGCGAAAACAACTAATCTCTAATCTCCAGCCTCTGGTCACTAAAATGCAAAAAAGCAAACTTACCTTATACATCTTTGTCGCCCTCGTTTTGGGGATAATTGCCGGGTATTTGTTCAATGTACTGGTTATCAACCAAATTAATACCCGCATCAGCAATGCCCAGGCCGGGATAGTTAGCGTACAAAAGGCGCTAGCGGGGCTGAAGGATACCACCGACCGCGATTACAAGATGCTGATACAGCAACGGGCTTTGCTTACTGCGCACAGCCGATTTAACCAGGCACTCCGCGAAAAGCGCCTGCAGGGCTTCACCATTTTAAGCGATATTTTCCTGAAGCTGATCAAAATGATTGTAGCGCCGCTGGTGTTTACTTCGCTAGTGGTTGGCGTAGCTAAGGTCGACAATATTAAAGCCGTGGGCCGTATTGGCGGCAAAACGCTGTTATGGTTTTTGGGTGCAACACTGGTTTCGCTGTTACTTGGCATGCTGCTGGTTAACCTTTTCGGACCGGGCAAGGCGGTAAATCTTACGGCGCCATATGCTGATCCCGGCACAATCCTGCCGGCAACGCCTTTCTCGTTAAAAGACTTCGTCGAGCATATTTTCCCGGAAAGTTTTATAGCCGCTATGGCCGGCAACCAGATTTTGCAGATCGTCGTGTTTTCGTTATTTTTTGGTATCGGCACCGCCGCCATTGGCGAAAAGGGGCTTATCATCATAAAAGTTTTCGAGGCCATCACACAGGTGCTGCTTAAAATTACCGGCTATGTAATGTACCTGGCGCCCCTTGCTGTCTTCGGCGCCATGGCGGCTATCATTGCCAAGCAGGGGCTGGGTATTTTATCAACCTATACCGTTTTTATCGGCGAGTTTTATTTTTCGTTGCTCATTTTGTGGTTCCTTATTGTTGCAGCCGGCTATTTTATCCTTAACAAAAGAGTTTTCAGGTTGATAGGGAAAATAAAAGATGCGATACTGGTGGCCTTTGGTACTTCAACCAGCGAAGCCGCTTATCCAAAGCTTTTTGAAGAGCTGGAGCAATTTGGCTGCAGCAGCAAAATAGTCAGCTTTGTTTTGCCGCTGGGCTATTCCTTCAACCTCGACGGCGGCATGATGTATATGACCTTTGCATCGCTGTTTATTGCCCAGGCTTACGGTATTCACCTATCACTCGCGCAGCAGCTAACCATGCTGTTGATTTTAATGCTTACCAGCAAAGGAATAGCAGGCGTGCCACGCGCAGCGCTGGTAGTGGTGGCACTTATACTTCCTCAATTTAATATCCCTGAAGCGGGTTTTGCATTGATAATAGGAATCGACCCAATATTGGATATGGGCAGATCCGCGACAAATGTGGTCGGGAATGCAGTTGCCACCGCTGTAGTAAGCAAATGGGAAAATGAATTAAAATGAAATATTAACTTTGCAGCCCAAAACTAATTAATTTCCATGACGGACAGAGCAAAAAAGACGTTTCTACTGGTTACTATAGTCGGCTCATTTCTCGCATACAGCCTGATATACTACGCACAGGTATTCAAACACGCCCCCTACAATTTTTCCGAGTTTAAATCATTTGTTTTTAAATACGGGAGCCGCGACAGCATGGTTAACTACTATAATTCAGGGACAGGCGAATATGATTATTTAAACAAACACGATTCGCTTGTAAAAACGCATTTATTTTTAACTAAAACTGAGTTGGATAGCTTACACGTTGACGCGCGACATCTGGGTTTCTGGGATTTTCCGGACATGGAGATAAATACTGATAGCACAAGGCCTGGATATGGTAAGGCCCCGAGGTATTTTATTCAATTCAATTATAAGCGAAAAACCAAACAGGCTTTATTCGATGCCGACTACAATGGTCCTTTAAAGTTAAAAGATGCCAATACGGTAATGATCAAGGACATCACAAAAATTTTAAGCGAGGCTGAAGAAAGGCAAAATAAATAACCCGATATGACTTCACCCGATGGACTTGGCCTTTTTTTGATCCTGCTTTGCGCAACCCTGGTTTTTGCGGTTATTTTTTTAATCTCGAAGCGAAAAAGTAAGGGAATTTTAGGTCGCCGGTTTTTGCTTGTTGGGGCCATAGTGGCGCTGGTAATTGTTTTTTTGGCGGCAAAAAATACAATATTTAGTTATTACGACCAGATATTTGCGCCGTCGCCGTATGACTTTTCCGAATTTAAATCTATCGTATTTAAGTATGGCGAAGGGGATAGCCTGGTTAACCAGTACAACTCCGCTACCGGCGAATATCAATACCTCAACCGGCAAAATCAATTGGTAAAAACCCGCTTATATTTAACCCGTAACGATCTCCTATACCTGCACCGCAAAGCCGCGGAACTTGGCTTTTGGGAATTTCCCGCCAAAGAACTCAATACCGATACAACCAGCAACAATGGCGCAAAACCGTTTAAATATTTTATCGAACTGAATTACCGGCAGAAAACCAAAACAGTTTTATTTGACGCCAGCTATGATGGTCCGCAGAAGCTTGCCGACGCTAATCGCCTGCTGATCCGGGAAATTGAAAGTGTGATAAGCGTGGCTGACGACCGGCAGAAAAAATAAAAATCATGAAGTATATTTTCGTTTGGATGGTGTTACTTCCGATCTGCTCAATAGCGCAGCAGATAAGCTATTCGCAATTTCAGGAAGATGCGAAATCAGAGATTAATTTGAGGCCCGAATATGGAAATGTAAAAAAGGATAAGGACCATATTGCGGACGATCAGAAATTTATCGAAGAAGAATTAAAACATGAAAGTACACGTCATAAGGCTTCTGAGGAATTAGTAAGACTAGGCTTCGATTATTTATATCGCCACGATTTAGAAACAGCCATGCGCAGGTTTAACCAGGCCTGGCTTCTCGACCCTAGCAATGAAAACGCCTATTGGGGGTTCGGCGCGGTATATTTTACTTTCGGCGACACCAAAGAAGCGCTAAATCAGTATGAAAAAGGACTTTTGATCAATCCGTCAAGTAGTGATATTTTGACCGACAAAGCGACTATTTATATGACTTTGTACGAAAACACTAGAAATTTAGACGATATGAATAAAGCGATCGGCCTGTTTATTCAATCGTACAAAGTTGACCCAACCAATCAAAATACCTTGTTTAAGTTGTCTGCGGCGTATTATTATAAACAGGATTGCACCAATGCACTGAAATATTATAACGAATGCATGAAATTGGGCGGAAAATCGATTTCTCCCGGATATGGAGATGCTTTAAAAAAACAATGCGGGTTGTAATTTGACAGCGTTGCTTTTTTTAAAATTTATTTCTATATTTGCACCTCGAATTTTAAAAACAATAATTAACAAACATGTACGCAATAGTAAGTATAGCAGGACAGCAATTTAAAGTTGCAAAAGACCAGCAGCTCTTTGTACACAGGCTACAAGGGGATGAAGGCGCTAGTATTGAATTTGACAATGTATTGTTAGCCGAAAACGAAGGTAAATTTAAATTAGGAGCTGATTTAAAAAGTGCTAAAGTATCTGCTAAGATCGTGTCGCATTTAAAAGGTGATAAAGTGATCGTCTTCAAAAAGAAAAGAAGAAAAGGTTACGAAAAGAAAAACGGTCACCGTCAGCAGTTTACCAAGATCGAGATCACCGGTATAACATTATAATTAAAGTTTAATCGCTTTCGCCTTGCAGGCGGATCACAAAAAGAAATTTAAGAAATGGCACATAAAAAAGGGGCCGGTAGTTCACGAAACGGCCGCGAATCACATAGCAAACGTTTAGGTATCAAAATTTTCGGCGGTCAGCCGGCAATTGCAGGCAACATCATCGTTCGCCAGCGCGGTACCCCGCATAACCCAGGCCTTAATGTAGGTTTGGGTAAAGACCATACTTTATTCGCACTGGCAGATGGTATCGTAGTTTTCAAAAAGAAAGCCGATAATCGTTCATACGTTTCGGTTATCCCGGTTGCCGCCGAGCCCGTAGCCGAAGTTGCAGCACCCGCACCGGTTGCAAAGCCTGTAGCTAAAGCAGTTAAAGTGGAAGCGCCGGTTGCCGAAGAAAAAGCTCCGGTAGCAGAAGCAACCGAAGAAAAAGTTGCAGTAGCAGAAGCAGTGGCAGTTGAAGAAACTCCCGCAGTTGAAGAAGCTCCAAAAAAGAAAGCTGCGTCGAAAAAGAAAGCAGCAGATACTGAAGAAAAAGCAGCTGAGTAATTCAGCATTTGATCATACTAAAAGGCCTGTATTTTTAAAAAATACAGGCCTTTTTTTTCACAGGACTTCGCCCCGTGTTTGTACATGGCGCACCTTCAGGGCTCTTTTTGCTTTAAAGTGTTTTTAATTATCCTTAAAGCTCAAAAGTAACCGGCAGCGTATACTGTACCCTTACCGCGCGTCCGTTCTGTACACCTGGTTTCCAGGGCGCGGATAATTTAACAAGCCTTACCGCTTCCTCATCGCAGCCGTCGCCAATACCCCTTGCTACTTTTACCTGGCTAAGTGAACCGTCTTTTTCAACTACCATAGTTACAATCACCCGTCCTTGCGTGTTATTTTCCCGTGCTGCCGCAGGATAACGCAGGTTTTTTGCCAAAAATTTATAAAATTGACTGATACCACCAGAATACTCGGGGACATGTTCTACCGACACAAATACCTTGTCATTACTAATTCTGGCTGAATCGGTAAGTTGGGCCTTGGCTGTCAATATTATTAACAGGGGAACTAATGTTAGCAGGATTTTTTTCATCGTGATTATTTATCAAGTGTAAAATTAATAGGGACCGCATAAGCAACCCGTACAGGCCTGCCGTTTTGTATGCCCGGGACCCATTTGGGGCTCAATTTAATTACCCTCGTCGCTTCGGCATCCAGGTCGTCCGAAACGTTTCTGGCGATTTTCACGTCAGTCACCGTGCCGTCTTTTTCAATAACCATGGTGACAATTACCCTTCCTTGCTTTTTATTTTTGCGTGCTGTTTGCGGGTAGCGGATATTGGTGATTAAAAAATGGGAAAAGGCATCTAGTCCACCCGGGAATTCCGGTTCCTGTTCTACAGAGGTAAATACCGTTCCTTTGTCTTCGGGGCCGCCGACCGGGGAATCTATTGTTACTTCGACGCTCGCGGTTTTTGCTGTTTTGGTTTTAGCGGTGTCGGCAGTTTGGGCCTGTGCTGTCGATAACAATAACAGTGTTGTTAAGGTTAGCAGTATTTTTTTCATGATAATTAGTTAGCAAGCGTAAAACTGATCGGCATGGAATATTGTACCCGTACCGTTGCTCCATTTTGTGTTCCGGGATTCCACCTGGGGCATAACCTCATTACTCTAAGTGCTTCCTCATCCGTATCATCAGACAAACTCTTGATCACCCGGAGATGGGTTAGTGAACCATCCTTTTCGACAACCATGGTCAAAACCACCTTACCCTGGATGTTCTTTTCCCTTGCAATCGCCGGATAGCGGATCGTTCTGCTCAAAAAATGATAAAACTTCTCTTTGCCACCCGGGAATTGCGGCATGTTTTCAACCGCTGTGAATATCAGCGTATCCGCTGCCGCATCTTTCAGCGTATCACTTTTTTGGGCTGTGGCCGACATGGCATACAAAGCGGCAATTATTGTAAATAAATATTTTTTCATTCCTGATTTGTTATTCAATGGTGATTTTCTTCAAATAATACATATCCGGATCAATCACCGGCAGTGTTTTGCTTTTTATGGTTATACCTTTCGCGTTAACCACCAGCCGCTTGGTGCCGGCATCGGAGCTAATATCCAGCGGCAATGGGATAGACATGTTTTGCAACTGAATAAGATATTGATCGCCGGGCAGTTGCTTAACATATACGTCCAGTTTGTTGACGGTATACAGGTACAAGTCGAACAGCGGTTTCAAATCCTGGCCGGCCTCCTTGCTGAAAAACTGCTCCACATCATCCGTGTTGACCAGGTTATCATAGGTATACTGCGGCGAGGTGACAAATTTTTTAAGGGCCGGGAAAAACAGGCTGTCGCCCATTACATAGCGGATAGTATGCATAAAAAATGCGCCTTTGGCATAAATATCGTCGGTGTAGGCAGCTTCTTCGTCAATATCTTTCCCTATGATCACCGGTACTTTATTACCGATCCGGGGCGCAAAGCTTTTAAACTGGTCGATATAAGCCCGCTCACCGCCAAACTCACGGTAATACAGCACATCGGCAAAAGTATTTATGCCTTCATGTATCCAGTAGTCAGCCCAATCCTTAGCGGTGACTTTGTTACCCCACCACTCATGCCCAAATTCATGGTGCATCAGCCAGTCGTAATCCTCGCCCCCAACTTTGGTGTAGCGAAATTTATTGCCATAAGCCACCATGGTTTGGTGCTCCATGCCCAAGTGCGGCGTTTCAACCATCCCGATCTTTTCCTTCGCCCAGGGATATTCGCCGAAATACTTTTCCTTTTCGTGTGTTACCTTCACCAGCATGTCCAAAAAATGTTCAGCCTTATCCGCATGCTCTTTCAATACATAAAACTGCATGGGCACGTGATGGCCGTCAACCGTGGTATAGTCCCTGCTAACGACTTTGTAATCGCCCACGTTAAAAATTATGCTGTAATTGTTGATGGTGTAATTGGTTTTCCAATGATAGGTAGCTTTATCGCCGTGTTTAGTTACGTTTTGCAATAAGCCAGGCCCGGCAACTACTAAATCTTTCGGTACGGTTATTATCATATCTACACCCTCGTTAGGTTCATCCGAAGGGTGGTCCTTACACGGAAAATACAGCTTGCCGCCGGTCCCTTCCGCGGTAATGGCCATCCAGGGATGACCGGTGGAATCGCGCGACCAGATAAACCCATCATCCCAGGGTGGTCTCACCGCTACATGCGGCTTGCCGCCGTATACCACCTTAACAACGGCGCGTCCGGCCGGCAGCTCATCCGCCAGGCTGATCCTGATCATATCGTTTTTATGCTCAAAAGGTTCTTTTTTATTGTTGACGAGCACTTGTCTCACATCCAGCGAGTCGAGCAGGTCGAACAACAAAACATGCGTAGGCTGCGCCATGATCACATCGATGGTGGTATACCCATCAATTGATTTCTCATCAAAATTTACATCCAGCGCAATCGTGTAATGGCGGATATCCATAATGGCCTGCTCGGGTTTGAGCTTGCCGCCGGAGGTGAGGTGTTGCTGGGCGTGTACTACTAAAATGACCAGACAAAAAAGAGCACTAGCTAAGATATTTTTTTTCATATAATTATTCTCTTAAACTGAATTTGACGGGAATAATCAATCTTACGCGTAAGGGTATCCCATTGACCAAAAATGGTTTTTTTATTGTTGATTCTTTCAAAGATCGTAATGCTTCTTTATCTAAATCTGCCGAGATGCCCTTTATTATGGCCAAATTACTTAGGCTCCCATCTTTTTCTACTATACCAGAAACTTTTACTATGCCTTGCAAGCCTTCTTCTCTTGCATTTAATGGATAATGTGCCGAGTCAATATCGGCTTTAAAGAAGTAATTCCACGAGTTTCCTTTTCGGGAGGTATCCCGAGACAATAATACAGTTAAAGAATCAATTGAATAGATTGTTGTATCGCTTTTAGCATAATGAATGGAGTCGGTGGATTGAGCGTCGCCTGCAATCGTGAACAAAAGCAAAGATGAAAATAAGACTAATCTTGTCACCCCATAAATATACTAATTCTCTCTGACTGCCAACCCGTCTGCAAAATAACGTCGCCGGCTTTCCCCTACAAATCATCTACAATCCTAAAATTTATCGTAATTGCAAATCGTACCCTAACAGGTTTACCATTGTGCATACCCGGTTTCCACCTTTGCAAACGTGTGATGGCGTTCATAATTGCAGCATCTTCCTGTTGCGAGATCCCGTGAAGCACCTTCACATTGCTTACACTGCCGTCTTTTTCAACAACCATAAAAACAATCACTTCGCCGTGCCGGTGGTTCATCTCATCCATAAAAAGGTAGGGGATATGCTCAAGCCGGGCATAAAACCTGGCCATGCCGCCTTTATATTCGGGCATTACTTCAACCGGTGACGCGAAAATTTTATCCTCAGCCGCGTAGCCGGACGAATCGGTTTTTTGTGAAAATAAATAGGTTGGAAAACAAGCGATGAAAATAAATAAAAACTTTTTCATGGTAGCCCTCCGCTAAATCTATCAGGCCTGAGAGGCCTTCCCAATCAAGAAAAATAAATCCGAAATCGAACATCCGAACGGCGAAGCCCTCTTGAATGCCGCTGAAAAACAAACACATCGTGAAAAAATCCGAAATTAAGCTAATTTTCTCTAACTAACAACCCATCGGCAAAATACCGCAAATATTGTTTTTGCTCTGCCGGCAGGCTGATCTGGTCAAGTGCTTTAAAAGCTTTTTCGGCATGGGTTTCCATCTCATGTTCGGCGTATTGCCTTACGTTCAGCTGGTTGTATAGCTCTGTAACCGCATTTACTTTTTGCTCACCATCAAAATCTTTTGAATTGATCCAATCGTTCAGTTCACTGGCCTGGGCCCAATTGGCCAGTTCAAGCGCTTTTATTAACAGGTAAGTTTTTTTGTTCGACATGATGTCGCCGCCAACCTGTTTGCCAAATTTATCCGGGTCGCCGTACACATCCAGGATGTCGTCCTGCAATTGGAAGGCAATGCCCAAATGTTCGCCAAAGCTATACAGCAATTCGGCGTCAGCTAAATTCGCTCCGCCGATCAATGCGCCGATCTTCAACGCTCCGCCCAGCAGCACTGATGTTTTCAGGCGGATCATGTTCAGGTATTCGTCAATCCCAACCGTGTGCCGCTTTTCAAAATCCATATCCAGTTGCTGCCCTTCGCAAACGCCGACCGCCGTTTGGCTAAAAACATCCAATATCGTGCGCAACAGGCCGTCCTCAACCTTCATCATCAGTTGATAAGCCAGCACCAGCATCACATCGCCCGAAAGAATACCCGCGTTTTGGCCCCATCGTTCATGCACCGTTGCTTTACCACGCCGCAGGGGCGCATTGTCCATAATATCGTCATGCACCAGCGTAAAATTATGAAACACCTCGATAGCCAGGGCAGGGGACAGAGCAGCCTCTACATCGCCGCCAAACAAATCGCAGGCCATCAGCAACAGAGCCGGGCGCATCCGTTTGCCGCCAAGGGAAAGGATATATTTTACGGGCTCGTATAATTCAATTGGATGTTCAGGTATTTCCAGTTTGGCTATAGCGTCCTCTATAATTAATTGTAAATCTCTTAACTTTTTCATTCTGAATTATGTAGAGACGCAATATTTTGCGTCTCGAAACGAAATAACCGGGTTAAAGTTTGTTACCTGTCAGCGGGAGACGCGATGCATCGCGTCTCTACGACACGAGGGAAAAATCAATCTGCTTCTTCGTCAGATCCACATTTTTCACCCTTATCCTTACCTCGTCGCCCAGTTGGTAAACCTTCTTTTTGCGCTGGCCGATGATAGCGTAATTTTTTTCGTCTAAAGTATAAAAGTCGTCCGATATATCACGCAGGCGTATCATTCCCTCGCATTTATTTTCGATGATCTCCACGTACATGCCCCATTCCGTCACGCCCGAGATCACCCCATCATAAACCTGGCCCACCTGGTCCTTCAAAAACTCAGCCTGTTTGTATTTTACTGATGCACGCTCGGCATCGGCAGCCTTTTTTTCCATCTGCGAGGCATGCTGGCACAATTTCTCGTAATGCTCGGCATTAGCCGACTGGCCGCCATTTAAGTAATGAAACAACAACCGATGCACCATCACATCCGGGTAACGGCGGATGGGAGAGGTAAAGTGGGTATAATGATCAAACGCCAGCCCATAATGGCTGCTGCTCTTGGTAGTATAAATGGCTTTGGCCATGGAACGGATGGCCAGTTGAGTGAGCACATTTTGCTCTTTCTTGCCTTCCACATGTTCCATCAGGTAATTGAGGGATTTGGCCGTTTCCTTATCCGATTTGGTATTGATCTTATAACCAAATCTGGCAGCAAACTGTGCAAAATTTGCCAGCGACTCCGGCTTCGGCGTATCATGCACACGGTAAACAAACGTGTACCGCTGTTTGCCCTTACCCAATTTACTTACATACTCGGCCACTTTGCGGTTTGCCAGCAGCATAAAATCTTCTATCAGTTTATGGGCGTCCTTGCGCTCTTTTACATAAACACCAATGGGCTTGCCTGTTTCGTCCAACTGAAATTTTACTTCCGTAGTTTCAAAGCTGATGGCGCCGTTTTTAAACTTGCGCTCGCGGAGTTTGTAGGCGAGCGCATTCAATTGCGTTATTTCCGGTTCAAAGTCGCCCGTTTTGGTCTCGATCACCTGCTGCACTTCTTCATAAGTAAACCGCCGGTCCGAATGAATGACCGTTTTGCCAAACCACTCGTTTACGACATGCGCCTCCTCGTTCAGTTCAAATACCGCCGCGAAACACAGCTTGTCTTCTTTTGGCCTCAATGAACACAACCCGTTCGAAAGGTGTTCGGGCAGCATGGGGATCACCCTGTCGACCAAATAAACCGATGTTCCGCGGTCTTCAGCCTCTTTATCCAGTGCCGAATCGGGTTTAATATAATGTGACACATCAGCAATATGTACACCCACCTCGTAATTGCCGTTTTCAAGTTTTTTAAAGGATAAGGCGTCATCAAAGTCCTTGGCATCAAACGGGTCGATGGTAAAGGTAATCACATCTCTAAAATCCCTTCGCCTGGCAACCTCTTCATTGCTGATCACATCGGGGATAGTTTCAGCCTCATGTTCTACTTCTGATGGAAACGAAAGAGGGAAGCCGTATTCCGCAAGAATGGCGTTCATCTCCGTGTCGTTTTCGCCCTGTACACCTAACACTTGTTTGATACGCCCGATGGGGTTTTTGGCATCAGCCGGCCAGTCGGTAATTTCAGCAATCGCTTTTATCCCGTTTTTAGCGCCGTTGATCTCGTTTAAGGGGATAAAAATATCGTGCATCATCTTGCGGTCGTCCGGGACAAAGAAGGCAAACCTTTCCGATAACTTCACAATCCCAGTAAACTCCATTTTGGCGCGGTGCAGTATTTCTATTACTTCGCCTTCTTTATTTTTCCCTCTACTTTTGGCATAAACGTAAACTTTTACACGATCACCGTTAAGGGCATTGCGCAACTTACGCGGGGCCACATAAATATCGTTCTCGAACTCATCTTCCGTAACGATAAAGGCCGAACCATCATTGGTCATGTCCACCACGCCCTCGATAAAGGTCTTTAGCACCAACAGTTGGAACTTACCCGGCGAAATCTCTTTTAAAGTGCCCTTTTTTGTCTCATTTTTCAGGATATCGAAAATCGCATCACGCGCCTCGGCGTCATGAATATTTAATTTGGCCGAAACTTGTTTGCAATTAAGCGGCGTATTGCCGTTTTGTTCGAATATATCCAGCACCATTTTGGTGAATACCTGGTCGATGGAAGCGTGTTTTTTGTTTTTTGACATAGGAAGATGTAAGTACGGACCAAAGATAAGGGTTTTTAAATGCGGAAATCGGAATATCGATTGCGGAATGACGGCAATGTTTGACAACCTTTGATGTTTTAATACTAACCCGATTGGTTACCGTCGTAAAATTTCTTGAGCTCTCGTGAAGACTTACCGGATAATATATCCGGCAGCCCTGCTCTGAAATCCTTGTTTGTTATCTTTTTATCGTTTTCGATATTTTTTAATAATGCTACAACGTCGGCCTCCTTATAGTTATCAATAATGATTAGTCCGTGTAAAAAATCAGGACTAATGGCGTCTTGCAATAAACCTTCCGGAACTTTGTTGTCGTCATACAGCGCTAAAATAATATTGCAGAGTTTCACATAATCGTGCACATTTAATTTTTGCATCGCGCAAATACAAACCGCAACCTGCGGATAAGTGAAGTGCCCTGCGTTAAGAAATTCATTTACGTCATTTTTGTAAAACTCGCCATGCTCAAAAACGCTTACAAATTCTTTATCAAGCAAAAACCCCTCATAGAAGTCGACGGTGTCGTTCTTACGTTCTGAGATAAATTTTATAAAATCAATTTTATGATAATCAGTGGCCGATAGTGGAGATTGTTGTTTTGCGCTGGGCTTATCAGAGCAACCTTGAATTGAGAAAATCGAGGCAATCAGGGTTGATAAAATAAGGAGATATTTCATTACAATAAAATTAATTGGATTTTTTTATCCTAACAATCAATAACCTAATGGCGTTCATTCCGAATGTTTCTCAGATGGGTTTGAAAATCCAGGGATTGTTCATCAGTCATTTTTAACTTACCTTAAAATCTTATGGCCTGATTTTTTACATGACCGGACCTTCGGCATAGGCCTCTGTGAATAATAATTCCGCGGTGCTTAATACCGCTGTGCAATATTCTTTCCGGATATAATCGAAATCACTCAAAAAATCATCTAAAGAGTCGCCTGCTTTCAGATAATCAAAGAGATTTTTTATCGGGACACGTGTCCCCTTGAAAACAGGAGTTCCACCTAAAATTTCTTTATCAACCGTAATAACCTCACCAATTTTCATGTCCGATTCTTGATTACTCAAAGATAAAACTTGTTTTGGCTAAAGCCAGAAGCGGTTTTCTTTTCAACCCGTCCCATAAATGGGAGGCAATGAATTTCTTTTTTGTTCATTGCCGTCGGCTTTAGCCGACGGAATAAATGGTAACAATAGAACGGCTTTAGCCGAATTTGGAGCGCTCTCACGCATACCAATCAGGATTCGTTCCCCGGAATAGACGCTATGAGTTTCTTCGTATACTCCTCCTTCGGCCGGTAATAAATCTCATCCGGATCGCCCATCTCCACAATCTCCCCCTTATTCATCACCATCATCCTGTCGGATATATGTTTGATCACCGCCAAATCATGCGAGATAAAAATATAGGTCAGCTTAAACTCGTCCTGCAATTCCCTGATCAGGTTTAGCACCTGGGCCTGTACGGAAACATCCAGCGCTGAAACCGACTCATCGCAAATAATAAATTTTGGCTGAAGCGCCAACGCACGCGCAATTACAATGCGCTGCCTTTGTCCGCCGGAAAACTCGTGCGGGTAACGGTTAAAATGCTCGGGCAGCAGGTTTACCCGCTCCAGCAGTTCCAAAACTCTTTTTTTGCGTTTGGTGTTATTGGCGTAAAATTGGTGCACCTGTAAAGGTTCCATTAATGAATCGCCAACAGTAAGCCGCGGGTTCAGCGACGAATAAGGGTCCTGGAATATAATTTGTATATCCCGGCGTGTCTCTCTCAAATCATTTTTTTTGAGGGCACGCAGATCGGTATTTTCAAAATTGATGCTTCCTGAGGTCGGTTCGATCAGCCTTAAAATACTTCGGCCCAAAGTTGTTTTTCCGCAGCCCGATTCACCCACCAGCCCAAGCGTTTCGC
>Ga0206935_10113_pt1 | contig 28814 bp, 22 predicted proteins | sample Alteio_BWOrgHeat_13_FD_152924 | JGI IMG/M metagenome (GOLD analysis project Ga0206935, IMG submission 152924) | Enriched cells from forest soil in Barre Woods Harvard Forest LTER site, Petersham, Massachusetts, United States -... | ecosystem: Environmental > Terrestrial > Soil > Temperate forest >...
GCTGGCGTATTTTAAAGTACGCGCATCAGGCTGAAAATTCGCGCTAGCTGTGTCGAGCAGGTTAATGCGCAGGTCGCCGTTCCTGGCAACCAGGAAGTCTTTCAAATCTTCGGAGGCAATAAAAAGCACTTCCGTGGCATCGGCATCGGGCCGTGCATAAGTAAGCGCATTATAAAAGCTGGGGTTTTGCTGATTAAACGGCAACTCGAGTATTGATTCCTTGCCCAGCTTTGAAGTATAGATGGATGGGAAACTGTTTTTATCGGCAAGGGCGAAAGCGCCGTCGTTAATCACCAGCGTGGCATATTTTGCCGCGTCGGTATAGTCTTTTTGATATAAATAAACCCTTGCGAGCAAGGCATTTATGATAGCCGGGTTGATATAATTAGCATTGCGCCCGGTTTGGCCTGCCAAAAGGGCTGATGCGCTATTCAGATCTGTAAGGATAGCCGCGTAGCTTGCGGCGACCGTACTCCGCGCCACTACGTCTTCTGCCGATTGCACAGTCAATACTACGGGGATACCGTATGGCGAACTGGCGTCCCAATGGTAGCCAAATGCGCGGAGCAGATCAAAGTGCACCAGCGCCCGGATGGCAAGCGCCTGGCCCTTTACGCTTTTTACTAATTGAGGGGTAATGTGCGGCACCGAACCAACGTTGGCAATGATAGCATTGGCGTTGGCGATGGAATAATACATTGCAATGTACATACCCTGTAAATAAACGTTTGTAGTTGTAACGCTGTAATAGCCAAATTCGTTAAGCGACGAATTATTATAGCCGCCGGCAATGCCGTTATCGCTATTCAGGTCGGCAAACAGCGGGTAAAATCCACCGTAGTAGTTTTCGGATTCCAGCGTGCTGTATAGGCCTGTGAGCGCCTCCTGCAGGCTGGTAGTATCCTTGAACATGTTGGATGCCGGCACACTGGTGGGCGACACCTGGTTAAGTTTTGTACAGCCGGGCAGGCTGAGCGATAGGAACGCCGCAATTGCAAACCCTATTGTTAAAACTATCTTTTTCGGGGAAATCGCATTGATGGCTTTATGTGAAAAATTGAGAAAAAGTGCTTTACCCTCTGTCCCGCGAAGCGGAAGAGAGGATCGAGCATCCACCTTTAGGCGAATCACTCGGAGTGAGTCTACCCGGCGGACATTTGCGCTAATGCATCGGCGGTAATGTCCGTCGTGTAGACTCACCCGGTCATCGCCTTGCTCGACCACCCTCTCTTCGCCTTCGGCGGAAAGAGGGTAGCTGCAATTTAATTTTAAATGCAATTTCCCTGTTGTCTTTTTCATGTACTTGTACATTTCGCCATTTATAATTTCACACTTGCCCCTATCGTAAATGTCCGCGCCTGCGGGTAGGCCGCAAAATCAACCCCCTGGGTTTCGTCGTCCGCGCCGCCGTTCGAACTTACTTCCGGGTCGAAACCGGTGTATTTTGTTATCGTCAGCATATTTTCAACCTGCGCATAAAACCGTATGCTGCTGTAATATTTTGATTTTGGCAGGGTATATCCAATACTTAACGTCCTGATCTTTAAAAACGACCCGTCTTCCAAAAATTCTGAAGAATTAGGGTAATAATTTTGCAGCAGGTACGATGGCCGCGGGATATTGGTGATCTGCCCGGGGTGGCTCCAGGCGTTTAGTACTGCCACATCATTATTAGCATAAACCTGCGGCAAATAAGCCGATGCCGGCGTGGAAGCGCCGCTCCAGCCAAGGCTCTCATAAGTAGTTTTGATCAGGTTAAATACTTTGTTGCCATAGCTGAATTGTGCAGACAACATAATATCAAATTGCTGTATGCGAAACGTATTGGTAAACCCGCCAAAAAATTTGGGCCGCGGGCTGCCGATGATTCGTTCGTCCCTTGAAAAATTCACCTGGTCCGCACGTTCCAGGCTGCCATCTGCTGCGTAGTATTCCGCATCGCCGTTTGCAGGGTTAACGCCGGCAAAAGGTACCCCAATAAAAGTCCCGACAGCCTGCCCTACCTTCAAAATATTGGTTGGCGGCTGATCGGTGTACGAGCTCAACAACTGGTTATCTACAGCCAGCGCTTTTATTTTATTAGAGAGGAAGGAAATATTAAACGAACTTGTCCAGGTAAAATCAGTCCGCCGGATGTTATTGGTATTGATCTGAAACTCCCACCCTTTGTCCTCTATTTTGCCGGAATTGGTGGTAATGTAAGCGAACCCGGTTGTTCCTTCAACCGGCAGCTGACCTAAAAGGCGTGAGCGGTCGGATATAAAATATTCGATCGATCCGTTAATAAAATGATTGAACAGGTCAAAATCAACACCTGTATTAAAGGTTGAATTATCCTGCCAACTGAGCGCGGGCGCCGAAAGATTGGACAAGGTAAGGCCCGGGTTGCCATTATATTTAGCCGGTCCCCAGTACACCTGGTTCTGGTAATCGGGGATTTCCTGGTCGCCGGTTATGCCGTAGCTTACGCGCAGCTTTAAATCATTTATAAAAGCGTTGTCGCTCAAAAACTTTTCATTGCTGATATTCCACCCGGCTGATGCGGAAGGGAAATATCCCCAGCGGTTGTTTTCAGGGAACCTGGATGATCCGTCCGCCCTCAACGTAGCCGTCAGCAGGTAACGGTTGTCATAAGCATAATTTACCCGCGCAATGCCCGACTGTAAAACTGAGTAAACCAGCGGGTACGGTATAATGGGCTTTGAAACAAAGGCAGCATCAGAAATATCCTGTACGTTACCCGTTTGCGGGAAACCGGTTCCCTGTAAGGCGGATTGCTGCCTTTTGATCTGCTGCTGGGTAAAGCCGGCCACTACATTTAGCGTGCTTTTACCTAATTGCTTATCGTAGGTGAAAATATTTTCGTTTAGCCAGGTAAGGCTGGTTACGTTGCCAGTTAATAATTTCCCATCCACGGTTTGGGCGTCGACAGTTAAAGCTGAAAAGTACTGCGAATCGTTTACGTCATCAAAATCAAGCGACCAGGTCGACCGAAACTTTAAGTCCGGCGCGATCTTATATTCGCCATAAATTGAGCCGATGAAACGATCGGTGTAGGTGTGCGCATTGATTTCGTTAGCTGATTTTACCGGATTATCTGAAAGCCAGGCGGCCTGGTAGTTAGTAAAATCACTGTAAACTCCGGGTGACGCGTAAACCGGCATCAAAGGCGATGCCCCTATCGCATTGGTTATAACCCCGGTATAGGTATTATCATTAAAACTCCGTTTGTTATCCGAATAAGAGGCCGAAATGTTGGCGCCGAACGAAAGATGATCAGTCGCCTGGTTCTCAATATTGCTTCGTATATTATATCGCCTGTAATAATTATTGATCACTATGCCGTCCTGGTCAAAATAGCTGCCTCCCACATAAAACTTGGTTTTGTCGGTGCCACCGCTTGCCGACAATTCATAACTGGAAACCGGGGCCACACGAAATATTTGATTGAGCCAGTTGGTGTTGACGTGACTGGCCAGGTCATAGTAAGGCGCCACCGGGTTTTTAACCGGGTTACCATTTGCGTCGACGATACCAACGGACTGGAGCACGGAAAGCGGGCCATAGCGCGACGTATCTGTACCAGCGGCCTTGCTTTCTTCATCGTATATTTTTATATCGTCGGCGATGGCTTCATTCGTAAGGTTATAAAACTCACGGGATGTCAAAAACTGGATACTTTTTTCGATAGTTTGTACGCCCGTATAGTAATTAAAACTGATAGACGTTTTGCCGGCCTTACCGCGTTTTGTGGTGATCAGGATTACGCCATTGGCCGCGCGCGACCCGTAAATTGCCGCAGCGGAGGCGTCTTTTAATATCTCGATAGATTCGATGTCATCCGGATTGATATCCGATATCGAGCTGATATTTTGCCCGTCACCGACGGACGCGCCGGAAAGATCATAGGATGTGTTCAGCGAGGAGTTGCTTTCGCTTAGCATGGGCACGCCGTCAACCACGTACAAAGGGTTTTTTGCGCCGCGTATACTTACCAGCAGTCCCGCGCCCGGCGTGCCGGAAGGTTGCGTGACATCGATGCCCGAAAGCTTACCTTCGATACTTGCGGCGAGGTTGGATACAGGCTGATCACGAAAGTCCTTGTTCTTTATGGAGGATATCGCGCCCGTTATGTCGCTTTTTTTCTGCGTACCGTAACCAACTACAACCACCTCTTTCAATTCAGATTTTAATTCACTCAGAATGATGGTTATTGTAGTTTGCGCAGTTATGGCAACGGTTTTCTTTTCAAATCCTACAAAGGTAATTGCCAAAACGCTTTCAGGCGCGTGCAGGGTGAGGCTAAAACCGCCATCAATACCGGTTACGGCCCCAACATTTTCGCCTTTTATCTTAACCGACACGCCGGCCAGGGGCCTACCTAAAGTATCATGCACAAACCCCTTCAACAGGTGGTTTTGAGCAAAAGAAAAACGCGGAAAAAAACCGGCAGCGGTGATAATTGTGATTACTGACAGTAAGCGCAGAAGTTTCCCCATTAAAGTAATTAGGTTGATACTTTTTAAGGCTTAATAATACAAATTTTTTATATTAATTCATTGTAAATTAATTTTTTAGAAGAAAGATCAAAACATTCATCATGTCAGCAAACCAGTTCCTGCTGACCCGGCTCGTCAACGATTGCGCCAAGTGGCAATGTGAAAGAAAACTGTGTTCCGTGACCCTCGCGCGAAGTTACCCATATCTTGCCGCCGCTTTTTTCAACCAGGTCCTTGCAAAACATCATCCCCATACCGGTGCCGGATTCATTGCAGGTGCCTGTAACACTATTCACTTTTTCATTAAAAAGCTTTTTAACCTTTTCAGGCGACATGCCGATCCCGGTATCGGTTACTGTAATGACGTAATACGCTTCGTTAAAATAAAGATCGCGATGCAAACGCCCGGCGATCTCGATCACATCGCCTTTCCGCGAAAATTTAAGTGCGTTAGTAATGAGGTTTCGAACTACGATGCGCACCGAATCAGCGTCGGCGAGGGGAAATATGTCCTCGGGTACGTTATCGATAAGTTTTATGCCTTTTGAAATAGCCTGCTCGCCCAGGTTGTGCTCTTCTTTTAAAATGACATCCTTTAACCTGAACACTTTTGCCGACTTGCCGAAGCTGTCGACCTGGCTGTTGATCCAAAAAAGCAAGGTATCCAGGAAATCTGAAGTATGTTCCAATCTCTTTAATACCGAGGGTATCATCTCCAAAACTTCCTCCATGGAAACCGTGTCGTCTTGCAGCAGGTCGAACACGCCGCGAAGTGTGCTCAGCGGTGCGCGCAGATCATGGGCTAATACTGATATCAGCCTGTCCTTTAAAATGTTTGAATCGTTCAGTTTCGCGGTTTGCTCGTCAAGGCTTTGCTTTTGCCGCATAATCTCCGCGTTCTTGTCGCCCAGCACAGCAATGGTTTTTTGTTGCCGGCTTTTCTGACGATAGTAGAATATAGAAATAATCACCATCAAAATAATTACCGCTTCAAAAGTGGCGTTGATTTTTTGCTGCTTGATTTTCTGCTTGTATAAAACATCCTTTTCCCGCTGCTGCAACGCCAATTGCTGCTGCTTCGCGTTGAAGTTTAGCGTTAAATTATAGGAAGTAAGTTTCTGTATGCCCTCATTTACCTTTAAACTATCCTTAAGACTGGTGTATGCCAGCGAATATTTAAAGGCGTCCTTAAATCGCCCCATCCCTGCATAACATTTATACAGTTCCATGGCTGCGTTGGCCCTGAAGTAAACATTGCCCAATCTGGCCGATAATTGCTGGCCTTCTAACGCGTATTGCCGGGCGTTTTTATAATCCTTTTGCAGGTTAAAAAACGTTGCAAAGCTAATGAGCGCAAAGGCCTGGTTATAGGTAATTTTGCTTTCGCGGGCCGTTGTCAGCGCTACTTTTAAATAGGAAGCGGCCAGGGACATTTCATTTTTATAAGCGTAGCAAAGCCCCAAATCGGCACTCACATAAGCTATGCCGTCCTTATCGTCCTGTTTTTGCGCAATTTTTAAAGCTTTATTGAGATAGCTGACGGCCTCGTCGTATTGTTTTTGGGCCAGCAGCACTTCCCCTATATTCTCGCTTGCCGTGCCAATCTCGAAGGCGTCCTTTGCTTGCTGAGCCTCGGCAAGGGCTTTTTTGTAATATTCCAGCGCCCTTGGATAGGCGTCCATATTTTGCAGCACATCGCCTATATTATTATAGATGTCTGCTATTTCAACCCTGTTTTCCGCTTTAATATCAATAAACAGTGCTTTATAATAAAAATCAAGGGAGGTGGAAAGCTGGCCTTCGCCAAAATACACCATCCCAATGGTTTTATAACAGAAGGCGGTGCCGGATTTATTGCCGATTTGCCGGTTTAGGCCGAGCGATAAATTAAGATAGGTTAACGCCCGGTTATACTTAGCTTGCTGGCTCAGCATTTTGCCGTACCATTCGTAGCACTCGGCAAGGCCCTTTTTATCTTTAATATGTTTAAATATCTGTTCCGCCTCATCAAATTCTTTTTGGGCGCTATCATAATTTCCTTTAAAAAAACTGGCATGGGCAACCTGCAGCAGCCCGTTGGCCAGGCCGGGCAGAAATTTTATTTGGCGCGAAAGGTCCACGGCCTTGCTGCCGTAATATAAAGTACTATCGGGATTTGATTCAAAATAATTCCGTGCGACGTAATTTAAACGTTGGATATTAGTAGTGTCCTTACTTAAACTGCCGGTAACTGAATACCCGATGAGCGGTTTAATACTATCGATATGACCCTTGGTTAAAGAATCAAAACTGCTGTTGCAAACCAGTAACAAAAGAAAGGCAAAACAAACCTTCATGTACAATCGGTCAAAAATTAATAGGCGTAACAAGGGGATGCTACAGCACTTAAACGCTTAACCGATATTTTTTTGTTGCATTATATTGAAATTTATTGAAAAATAATATTAACCATAATTATGAAGCAATAAATTTAAGTTAAAGATGAGTTATGAGGGTACATTTTACGATGAGGATTAGTATTTTTTATTTAATCCAAAAAGCTGAAAAGCAAGTTATTGCAAAGGAAGGATTTCAAATACCTTCCCACGTGCCCGGGCTATTGTATTATTATGGTCAAAAAACAATAAATAGTATTATCAATGCTTTCCTGCAATAACTTTATAAAAGTCGCCTAAGTTTAAATATTGGTTGGCCAGATGCTGCAGGTGTTCAGCCGAAACACTTTTCACCGTCTGAACATATCGGTCGTAATAGTCATAGTCCAAACCGGCGAAGTACAAATTTTTAAATTTATCGGCGTGCGAGAAAACATTTTCAAGGCTCCCCAGCAGCGATCCCATCATAAAGTTGCGTACCAGGGATAGTTCTTCATCGGGAATGAGCTCGTCCTGCAGCAGCCTGATCTCTTTTTCGATCTCATTTATGGCAGCTTTGCAAACATCGGCGCCTACTTCAGTGGCAATAAACAATGCACCTCCGTATTTTAACGAGCTGATGCCGGATCCAATACCATAGGTGTAGCCCTTGTCCTCGCGGATATTGGCCATCAGCCTTGAGCCGAAGTAGCCGCCCAAAACGGTATTCAAAACCTGCAGCGCCGGGAAATCGGGATGCGTACGGGTGATTGCCGGGATACCCATCCGGATAGCCGACTGCAATGCGCCGGGTTTTTCTGAAAAATAAAAATGTTCGGCCGATGGTTCCAGCGCCGGCTGGCTTACGTCGGCTCCGCCGTTGGCGCTTACCCATCCCGTATCAAAAAAGTCCGTAATTAAATTAAGGGTTTCTGCATCAATTTTTCCGGCTATGATAAGGGTACAATTTGCGGGCTGGTACATCCGGTCAAAATGCTGCAGCATGTCTTCCTTATGCAGGGTATTAAATGTGTCCGATTCAGCGCTTAGGCCATACAGCGTATTGCCATATAAAGCTTTGCTGAACAGCCTGCGGGCAACCACATCATTTTTTTGCAGGCTTACCTGCAGTTTTTGCCGCTGGTTTCGGATAAAGGTATCCAGTTCCTTTTGCGGAAAAATAGAATTGGTAAGCATATCCTTTATCACCGGCAGCGTATGCTGCAAATGTTTGTTCAGGCTATATAAAGTAACCAGCGAATTGTCAAAGCCGTAGTCAACCTGCAAAAAGGCGCCGTAAAAATCAATTTTATCGGCAATTTGCGATGCCGACAGCGTTTTGGTACCATCAGTGAGCATGCTGTTTACCGCCATATTCAGCAAGGGTTTTTCGGGGTTAAACCTCAGGTTGCCAAATATCCATTCAATGCGGACTAATTCCTGGTCGCCGGAGTCAAAACAAAACACGTTGCAGCCGTTGCTCAGCTTACGGCTTTCCGGGCGTATCAGGTTTATATTTTCAATTCCCCTGAATTCGGGGGCTTTTTTTCTGTCTATGGTCATTGGTCACTGGTCATTAGTCATTGGTCATCGGTGTTAATGACCAATACTGTGTTAATATTTCTGTCAAGCCTCTTTTTCAGCAAGGTAGATCAAGGTTGACGAGTTATCGCGCCGGAAAATCTGATTTGACAAATCCTTTATCTCCTCCGCTGTTACCGACAGGTATTTTTCCGTTTCGTGGTTCAGCATGTCGGCATCGCCATATAATTCAAACTGGGCTAGGTTCATGGCTTTATCCAGTAATGCCATTTCGGAAAAGATCATCGTCGATTCTATCTTGTTTTTAACTTTCGTCAATTCATCGGCCGGCACCAGTTCGGTTTTCAATCGACCCAGTTCTTCCCATATGGCCGCTTCCGCTGTTTCAATACTTACATTTTCAAGCGGCTTGCCTTCAAAAGCAAAAATGCCCTTATCGATGCTTCCGGTCATATAGGCGTGTACCTCGCTGAACACTTGTTTTTCTTTAACCAGGTTACGGTACAAGCGGGAAGAATTGCCGCGCGAAAGTATGTCCGAGATCAGTTCGGCAGCGTAATAGGATTCATCCAGTCTCGCCCCCATCTGGAAGGCAATATAAACATCATTAAGCGGCACTTTAGCAATAACGGTTTGGCGGCGTTCGTCGTGCTGCTCCGGTTCCTGCGGCAGGTTGCGGTGATATTTTTCACCGGCGGGTATCGGGCCGAACCATTTTTCGGCTAATTGCTTTATATCTTCGGTCTTCACATCCCCGCCGACTACCATAATGGCATTTTGCGGGTTGTAATGCTTTTTAAAAAAAGCCTTTACATCTTCAATTTTAGCGTCCTCGATGTGTTTGATCTCCTTGCCGATAGTCGCCCATTGATAAGGGTGCTTTTTATAGATCATCGGGCGCAGCTTAAGCCAAACATCGCCGTAGGGTTGATTGAGATAGCGCTGTTTAAACTCCTCTATCACCACGTTACGCTGTACGTCCAGGCTTTTTTTGCTGAAAGCGAGGCTCAGCATCCGGTCGCTTTCCAGCCAAAAGGCAGTCTCGATATTTGCAGAGGGCAGGGTGATATAGTAATTGGTGATATCATTGCTGGTGAAAGCGTTATTCTCGCCGCCTACGCGCTGCAAGGGCTCATCATAGGCCGGTATATTTACGGAGCCGCCAAACATCAGGTGCTCAAACAAATGGGCAAAGCCGGTTTGGTTGGGGTCTTCGTCGCGGGCGCCAACATCATATAAAATGTTGAGCACCGCCATCGGGGTAGTATCGTCCTCATGAACTAAGACCCGAAGGCCATTGTTCAATGTAAAACGGTTGAATTTAACCATGTATCAATTATCTGTTAACGGACAGCAAATGTAGAATTTTTGTTGAGGTGTTGAAACGTTGGAACGTTGAAAGGTTGTAATGTTGAGGTGAAAGGTTTGAGTTGCCTATTTTTACCACGGAGGACGCAGAGGAAAAACGGAGTTACACAGAGGCCAGTCGCCTCAAAAGGCAAGCTTGAAAGGGTGCAATATCTATCGGAACAAAAACCTTTAGCAAATTGAACAATACGTTTTACCTTTATCCTTTCACCTCCAAAATGATCTCAAAGGATGAGCTTATCAAAAGGATCACCGGAACCATCGGTAAAAACCGGGTGCTGGAGTTAACGCGCCTGCTTAAGGAGCATGACTTCGCCCTGCGCGACCTTATCGATATTACCTTTCATGCCGACCGTGCGATAGCCTTCCATGCCGCCTGGATACTGGAGAACGCGTTTTTGCAGGACCAGGAAAAATGCGTTGATGATTTGGAATATTGGCTGTCGCGGATAAAAGAGATAAAACACGAAAGCTGCCAGCGGCATTATGTTAAAATCGCGATGCAGGTTACCGGGAAAAAAGCGCCAAAGGTGATCCGCGAAAAAGTGCAGTCGCTGGATATGGAACCGGTTGTGGAGCAATGCTTTGATTGGATGATCGATCCGAAAGTAAAAATAGCCGTGAAATGCTTTGCCGCCGAGGCCCTTTTTAACCTGCGCGTCCGCTATCCATGGATAAAGGAAGAACTGGCCAACCAATTGCATTTTTTAATGCGGAACGGTACCGCGGCTATACAATCGCGGGGGAAGAAGTTGCTGGGGATGATTAAGTAGGAAGTGGCAGTAGCAGTAGCAGTTGCAGTAGCAGTTGCAGTTGCAGTAGCAGTCCATACGGGCCAGAAACTGCTACTGCCACTAAAAACTGCCACTATCTTCAAGAAGGCCTATCCTCCGAATGTAAAGTGCCGCTGACCTGGTAGTGATGCAGCTTCGCTTCAATGGCCGATGTGCTATCATTTGCATAAGTGCCGAACGCATTGATCAAAACGCCTTTTAAATTGTATTTGTCGGAATGAACGGCGTATACGATCGACATGTCCGAAGGGTCGCTTGCCCCTTCAAAGCGATAAAATTCGTCGATCTCAAACTCGTCGGCAATCATCTGTATTTTTTTTTCCTTATCGTCAACCGTATCGCCTTCAAGACTCAGGTTTTCTGTATACCCTCTTTTCATCAGGTCGTTAGTGGCTTCCACTAAATTATTATATGTTCTCATGGCTATCTTCGTTAGTGGCGATCTTTGTTTAAGTGATACAACTTAAAGCATAACGGGCAAACCCAGCCGTTGTTTTGATTACCTGTTATGTTTTGCTGATTGCCTATATTTGCTTGCCACCTGGTTATTTTATGAACTTTCCCCGGATTTTACTCAAGAGTTTTATTCCTAATTTAAAAGTCGGGTATAAACATTTTAAAAATTCGGGTGCACCTGTCCCATACAAAACCAGGATGATCGACCTGATCGATTTGGTACGCAGTGCGGGCGTTTTTTTACTTTTTGGTATACTGGCGCTTTTTTTATTCCTGTTCATCGCTCCGGGCCGCGATGCGCTCTCGCTGGTTTTAGAGGACGTACATTCGGGCAATATATCAAGTCTTGTATCCTTGCTCATCGGCTTATTTACCTGGAGCATCATCTCGGAATTTGGCGCCCGTTATTCCATCTATGTTACTGATAACTCGGGGAAAAGCCTGAGCGCCGAACGGGTTGAATGGCGCAAGTTTGCGCAGCGCTTAATTGCCGGCTGTTGCCTGCTGCTGCCCTCGGCGCTGGTTATGGTGAGCCTGGTAGTGATTCAACTTACCGCGCCAAACGCCCAAACAGAAGACCTGTGGCCATCGCTGCTCATCACATTGGGCTTTGTTTACTGGCTTTTAAGCATCCTTACCAATTTGTATTTTCATTCGGTGGACGATGTTAAAAAACAGCGTCTCAGCAAAAGATGGTTTCTAAGTTCTACCCGGTTAAGCCCGGCTGAACGATACTGGACCAGCAAAATTTTTGGCATCTACAATGATTTTGTCTTCCTTTTACCCAAACCCGGGAACTACCTTGGCCCTGAACGGGAAAACCTGAAAACCTTTACGAATTATTTTGAGAATTTCCCGGCAGCGGAGCGGGACAAATTTCCGCAGGACACGAAAATAGTGGCCGCGGGGGTTAGCGTACCGGCCGATTTTATATTCACCAAATTTGAAGACGGCGGATCGGACGAAGCGGGTTCATTCCGGTGGATTTACGATATCCCTTTGTCATTTTATAAAGTTTTGCACAAACAGGTAAAGTGGATCTTTATTGGCGCGTTTAGCATCTTGCTGGCTATCAGCCTTATACCTGCCGACAGGGGTATATTTGAGGTTTTGGGTGCGCCGGGCCTGCTGTGCGGGTCGCTGGCTTGCTGGATAGGCATCTACATCGGCGTTTTATATGTCGACTTTGCTGTCCTGCGTAAATCCTGGTTGTCGCTGCGTTTTTGCCTGTTTGTGCTGGTATTATGCTCATCTTATTTCAACAACGACCACCCGGTGAGGGTACATCCGACTGATTTTAAAAGGATCACTTTCAAAACGCATTTCGAACGCTGGTTTACCGATTACAAAACAAGCTTTAAGGAAAAGCCCGACTCGGGCAAATACCCGGTTGTGTTTATTTGCGCCGAGGGCGGCGCCTTCAGGACAGGCGCATATACCGCCATTTTCCTGGATAAACTGCAAAAGAAACTGGCGGCCAAAAACATCGACTTTAAAAGGTCGGTTTACGCCATGTCGGGCGTATCGGGCGGCAGCCTGGGGCTGGGCTTTTTTAACGCCACAACCTATCTCAATAGCCCATCCGATTTTGTAAAAGATGACTCAGCATCCCCGGCAGAGCTCTTTTTCAGGCACGACTGCCTGGCGCCAATCGTCGGCAAGATGTTTTATGGCGACCTGCTTAATTTATTTATCCCGATACATATTAACCGTTTCGACAGGGCTATCGCGCTGGAAAACTCATGGGAATATGCCTTTGCACAGATCATCAGGCCGGGTGCGAAAAATACATTCAAAAACGACTTCCTGGCTCCCTACCAAAACCAGTATAAGCATCCACTGCCCTTGCTGCTGATCAATACGACGGAAGTGGAAACGGGCAATCAATGCTGGATAACCAACGTTATACCTGGTAATATTATCTATGCCCGGCAACGGGACCTGCTGCGTACTAAAATGCACGATACCAGCATTAATTACAGCACGGCGATCAATTTCAGCAGCCGCTTTCCGCTCACTTCACCCGGCGGCATGATCCGGGAAAAAAATGAGTTTTATGACCGGAAGCTCCATTACGTGGATGGCGGTTACTATGAAAATACGGGCGCGGCAAGCATGGAGGAATTGCTTTACCAGGTAAGGGCCGATTCGATGAGCCGGCAAGTTTACCCCGTGGTTATTTACCTGCGGTTTAGCAACGACCCGGCAAATCAAACTAAAGACATCAGTTTTGCCAATGAAATATCCGAAATAATCCTGGGCATTTATGATACCCGGAATGGCCGTACCTATATGGCGGTGCAGCAGCTTAACGGGCTCACGAGGCACTTCAATGCGAAAGCAGGCAAACGCGAAAATAACGGGCTGGTAATTGATGAGCCGCTGGATGAAGACCAGCGCCAGGTTCCGCTGGATTGGGCGCTTTCCCAGCAAAGCATGGATAATGTTAAAAGGGATGTGAATAAGAAATTGAATTATTCGGGGGGCATACTGCCGATCATTATAAATTGTAAATATCCTTTTCCCGCAATTAAACAGAAATAATTCCGCGCTGTTTTAGTCCGGAAAGTCCGAAGTCCGGAAGACGGAAAAGATAAAGAACGGTGAAGTATATTTAACCCAACTACAATCATCTTTCGGACTTTCCCGACTTTCGGACTTTCCGGACTTCTTCACATCAATCTTCTTCGCCGCCGGCAAAAAAAATCCGGTTAAAATTCACCAGGAACAATTCATGCGTGGCACGTGTGCATGCCGTGTAAAACCAGCGCAAAAAATCAGTATTTACCATTTCTTCCGTCAGGTAGCCCTGGTCAACAAATACAGCATCCCACTGGCCGCCCTGGGCCTTGTGGCAGGTAACGGCGTAGGCAAATTTTATCTGGAGGGCATTATAGTAGGGGTTCTTCTTTAGTTCCTCCCACTTAAGGCGTTTGTTTGGGATATGGTCATAATCTTTCATCACCTCCTGGTAAAACCGTTTCTGATCATCCGCAGGCAACGCCGGCGCTTCCGTATAAAGCGTGTCGAGCAGTACTTTACATTCGATCACCGGGTCTTCGGCGTAATCGGTAAACTCCATCTGGACATCCGCGAAGCGAAAACCATACATATCTTCAACCCGCCGAACGCGTTTGATCCGGGCTATATCGCCATTGGCAATAAAATTGGTGCTGCCTTCTTCCTGGTCCTGTAGCCAGAAATAATTGTTTTTTACCACCATAACCTGGTCGCCGCCGGTTAGTTCTTCTTCACGGTATAAAATGCGGCCGCGTATCTGTTGGTTATAGGCGTTGGCATTTTTGTTTGAGCGGCAGATGATGAGTGTGTTATCGTCGCCGTATTTCCGGTAAGCATAATTAAGCCCTTCTACCAGCACCTCGCCGCCCATCCGGAAAATATCTTTGTACCCTTTGGTGACGATCTTGGGCATTTTTTCCTTTTCCGCCCGCACCATTTCTCTAACCTTTGTGGCATTAAACAAAATGCCCGAGTCCTTTTGCTGGCGGACTACATCTGTCAACTCAAAGCTAAAAACATCCAGCCCGAATTTGTCTTTCATCAGCTTAATGTCCAAAGCGGGACTGTCTTCTGAACCTACCGGGGGCAATTGAGCGGTATCTCCCACTAGCATCAGCTTGCAGTTTTTGGCGTTGTAAACATAATTAACCAGGTCGAAGAGGAGGGAAGCGCGATGGTTAAACCCGATCTCATCGCTGATCATAGAGGCTTCATCCACGATAAAAAGGGTATTATCAGCCAGGTTATCGCCTCTTGAAAACCCCTCATCCACATTTATGGACGATTTTTTCCGGTAAATACGCTTGTGAATAGTAAAGGCCTTACGGCCTGAGTATGCGGTGATCACCTTAGCTGCCCTGCCAGTCGGGGCCAACAAAACCGACTTAAAATTGTAGCCGCGCAAAGCCTTTACCAAAGCGCCGACGATGGTGGTTTTACCCGTGCCGGCATAACCTTTTAAAATAAAACATTCATCACCGTCATCACTCGCCAAAAAGCTGTGCAGCTTGTCAAAAAGCTGCAGTTGCTGCCCGGTTGGCTCGTGGGGAAATGCTTTACGAATATTATCGGTAGTCAATTGTTTTCTGTTTTACCCATTAAATTTTTGAGCCGCGTCAAATTTAACCTGCTTGCTGAACATTTAACTACTTGTTGATCAATATTTTCAAAAATATTATCATTGGCGGGCTAACTTGTAAAGCAACTATTCGTATAAAGCATAGTCGCGGAGGTTGTACGAAAATAATGGTGACCTGGACTTATTGTTATGAAAAAACTTTATCTCGAATTCTTCCGCGGCACGGCATCCGTATTTATTTTTGGCTGGCACATCGCCTTCTACGCGCCAACGGGGCATCCAACACAGTTGACGGCCTATTGGGGTATGGATGCGCTGATGATCTTTTTCATGCTGTCCGGGATCGTGATTAACCTTACCGAAAGCCGGAAGCCCAAACCGGCGATAGCATTTCTGAAAAACAGGTTTATACGCATTTACCCGCTTTTCATCGCGGGGATGTTATTGGCCTTTTTTGCATTGTTTGTAACCCATCGTCCGTTTCCATCGGTTAAAACCAGCGTGGGCAATTTCTTCATGGTCAGCACCATGGGCGACTATATGGGCTACATCGTACCGAGCATACAAAGCAACCTGGCGGTATGGACACTTTCATTCGAGATGGGATTTTATGTGCTTTTTGCCCTCACCATTGGGCGCAATCAAAAAAGGGCCGTCTTTTATTGGTTTTTGATCGCGCTGGCATCGATACCCTTATATTTTCTCAAAGTCGAAAAAGATGTTTTTTTTCATATCATCGCCATCCTGGCGTTTTCGTCCATCTGGCTGGTGGGCTACTATATTTACGAATACCGGAGCTATTTTTATGCTGATCGAAATGCTGCCTTTTTCTGCCTTGGCATCCTCCCGCTTATTTCAAGAATGCACTTCATCGATAACTTTTACGACCCGTTCAAGTATTTCATCCTGTCGTTATTTGCCATTCCATTCCTTTGGTACTGCCTGCAGCTCCCCCAGTCAGGTTATAAATTAAAACTGATCTATTTGGTGATACCCCATCTGGCCATTGTAATTTGCGCCTTAACCATCCGGTATCTGCCGCTTAAAAACGCATTGGCCTATAGCACCTTGCCTTATGTTTATATGGGCATAGGTTACCTGCTTCATATATCGAAATTCAAGCAAAGGATAATTGAACTGATTAATAAAAGCGGCGCCGTTTTAGGCAAGCACTCCTACGCGCTGTATATTACTCACTTTCCAATCGTGTTTATGTTCTCCCTGCTGATTCATAACGTAATGCTATACGTATTGATTACCATACCTGTAGTCGCTGTGGTTACTTACCTGCTCGAAAACCAGGTTCAGCCAACTATTATGCGTCTGTTTGACAAACGTCAGGCCGGCAAAACCCAGCCGGAAAGGCTTAAGGCGGAAACGACTGCCGCTAAAATTATGCCGATGCGAATGGAAAATATCTAAAAGCATAATATCATCCCGCCAAATATTGCAGTCCAATGCAAATCACATCGTCGCTCTACCTACGAGACGTTCCGATGGAACGAAAAAACACGTCCTGTCGGGACAGTATTTTAAAATTCGCCCCATCGGGGCGCCTGGTGGGTAGTAGTTCACCCGGCGTTCCGATGGAGCGAAAAAAACATGTCCTGTCGGGACGGATTGTAAAATTCGCCCCATCGGGGCGCCTGGTGGGTAGAATAATAAAAAATAGTTACTTTTGCCTGGCTGCATGTACGATCACAATAACAATTATACCGACAATAGCTTTAACCTGTACCAGGCTTACAGCTATTCGCTGCTTTTACAGGTTGATCTAACCTCGTTCAGCTATGCTTTTGTACATCAAAACCGGCTGATGGTTTATGCGCAAAACTGCGATCTCGACGAGTTGGCGCATCCCAAACAATTAAGCGAGATACTAACTGCCACTTACCGGAGAGTTATTATCGGGTTGCCGGCCACCGGGCTGACGCTAGTCCCAAAAAGTCTGTTCCAGGAAGGGCACGTTGCGGATTTTGCCCGGCTGTTAGATGTAAGGCAGGATGAAAAGGTTTTTGCGCAAGCGCTGGACGCCGAAAATAATATCATCTATAAAACGCCTGAACACCTTGCGTCAGCGGTGGAGAAATTTGGTTTTGGGAACACGTTTTATAACGCCCGCGGATGGATACAGGCAATTGCTGGGAGTCGTCCGTCATCGGGCAGTCTTTATCTCGACATCAGCAGGGCCAACGTGCAATTTCTTTATTTCCAGGGCAAAAGCATCCGGTTTTACAATACTTTCGAATTTAAAAATGAGGAAGAACTGGTTTATTTTACCTCATTCGTTTGCGACGAGCTAAACTTAAAGCCGAAAGAAACCACACTGATCCTGAGCGGGGAAGTTACTATCGATGATAAGAATATGAAACGCCTTGGCGATTTTTTTCCGAAGATGGAGATCAACGGCATCAAGGTTCTTGAGTTACCCGGCCAAATCCCATCTCATAAGCTTTTATCGCTTTCCGCATTGTCATTATGCGAATCATAGGCGGCAAACTAAAGGGCCTCAGGCTAAATCCACCCAAAAATCTGCCGGTACGGCCGACGACCGACATGGCCAAGGAGGCGCTGTTCAATATTCTGCAAAACCAGGTTGAATTTGAAGATATCCGCGTGCTGGACCTTTTCAGCGGCACGGGAAATATTTCGATGGAATTTGCCTCAAGGGGCGCAAGCCAGGTTATTTCGGTAGACAGGAGCATCTATTGCGTTAATTACCTGAAAGATATTTCGCGCCAGCATCAACTGGACAGTATAAAAGTTTATAACGACGACGTTTTTAAATACCTGCAGCTCGAGACGGATCAGTTTGACCTGGTATTTGCCGACCCGCCTTACGATTTAAATAAACTACGGGAATTACCGGGGATTATATTCGACCGGAACCTGCTGGCGCCCGGCGGATTATTGATCGTGGAGCACCAGTCGATGCAAAATTTAACCAAACATCCTGCTTTTACCGAGCAGCGCCGGTATGGCAACTCGTCATTTTCTTTCTTCAGGCAGGCGGACGACAAAAATTCATTCGAATGACTCAAATAAAAATTCTAAATACTGAGATCCTCTCCGACAATTGGTATACGCTTAAAAAAGTAACTTATGAAACTGTACAGCACGACGGTACAGTTCTGTTGCAAAATCGCGAAGCATACGATCGTGGCAATGGCGCCACCATCCTGTTGTACAACAAACAGTTAAAAACCGTGGTGCTTACCCAGCAATTCAGGCTGCCGACGTACATTAATGGCAATGAAACAGGCATGCTGATTGAATGCTGCGCCGGCTTGCTTGACAGGGATAACCCGGAAGACTGCATAAAACGCGAGACCGAGGAAGAAACCGGCTACCAGATTACCGATATTAAAAAAATATTCGAGGCTTACATGTCGCCCGGTTCTGTTACGGAAATATTATATTTTTTTGTGGCTGAATATACCCATGATATGAAAGTTAGCGATGGTGGCGGCGTAGCCGAAGAAGACGAGCGTATAAAAGTGCTGGAGATACCATTTGAAAAAGCGCTGGAAATGATCGGTACCGGGGAAATTAAGGACGGTAAGACCATCATGCTATTACAATATGCGCAAATCAACAAACTTGTGGAATAATACCGTTTGTGGATAATAATATAGGTAAACATTCTGCCAACGCTCAACAGGATATCTATAAAAAAGTTATTTTTACGCTTTAAGCCGTTCCCTGATTGATAACTGTTTAATACCCCTTAAATGCCGATGAAGGACAATACCCGGTATGTAATCGCCTGCATTATTATGCTGCTGGTAGCGTTTATTCAATGCTACAAAACCGTTCACGATCTTCACTGGGCCTCAGAGCCCGACTTTGACCGCGATATTGCCTATATCCGGGGCACGCTAACCGGGCATTACGGCCAGGATCCGAGCATGCTGGGCCAGTATATGTGGTACAACCCCATCATTTTCCTGTCCGAAACGCTGTTCGTAAAACTTTTGGGATGGCCCATAAACGTGGTGGTGGCCCGTTGCGGCGCTTTTTTAAACCTGATCAATCCAATCGTATTCTTTATTGTACTGGTTAAGCTGTTTGACTATAAAATCGCCCTGTCGTCCCTGCTTTGTTTTGTCTTTTTAATCGCCGGCAATTTGCCCTGTTGGGGCGCAGCAACCTATTCGCCCTGGATGGTATCGGATACCGCTACACAATGGCTGTTTTATCTATCTGTGCTTTGCTGTTACAAAGCCTTCGACTCACAAAAAATGGGCTGGTTTATCGCACTTGGCGCGGTAATGGGGGTCGCCTTCCTGGGCCATTCAGCCCCGGTATTCATCATGGTGATGATCTTAATTATCATGCAGGGACAAAAAGTGCTGCGCGCCCTTCAGGACAAACATTACAATTTAGTCGGTACTTACTTTTTGCAGGGCGCTGCTACCGTGATACCGTTTATCATCTTCGCCTTCCCGATGTTGTATTATGTTTATGGTAAATATCACCTGCATTTTGTTAACCGCATCATCCTGGAGTGCGCGCCCGGAATATTCGCGCGAAAAGAGACATTTACGCTGCTGAAGCTGAACGTTACTTTTTCGCTCATCATTTCCATCATCGGGTTCATTTGGTCCTACAAGAATTTTAAAAACCCTGTCTTAAGAAAACTCCTCTGGTGCTGGCTTGGCGTTACGTTGCTAATGTATATTTATGAATCTGCGGTGCCCACAGTCGATAAGATCATTCACTTTAACCTGCCGGACACCATTCCCGCTTTTCATTATTTCTTCTACTTCAAGGCCTTGCAATCCATATTTTTCGGCTTTGGTTTTATCTACCTGTTCAACCTGCTGGTGCAATGGCTTTCAAAACGATCCAAAAAGGAGTTTTCGCCAGTATTCGCGAATAACTTTTTTGTATTTGCCATACTCCTTTATATGTTGGTTTATTTGCCCATATACTGTAACCGCTGGGACTTTTCGGATCTGCGGCAGGAGGCGTTAAACAAAGAAAAAGAAACGGACAAGATCGATGTTTACAACTATATCGTCAAAAACGTACCGCTTGACAATGTGCTGCTATGCCCCCATGGGCTGTCGCTTTTCCCGGTAATGCCAACCGGGATTAAAATGGTTTCGGTGGAAACGTATTTTTCAAACCCTTATGTGAGTTACGATCAACGCGAGGCTGACCGGGTTAAAATGCTTAGTTTTTTAACCTCATCAACGCCGGATACGGCAAAAAACATGTTCTCGGCATATAAAGTTGGCGATGTATTGCTTGCAAACCCGGATTACAAATATTACAGGCAGCCATCTTTTGCAAGCAGCAGCGTGATCTTTAAAAACAACAGCTATACTTTACTTTCCTTTGATATCAGGAAGTAGGTTTGATTACCTGAATGGCTTATAAAAAACTTTGGTGCCAAGCGCCAGCATCTGCTTATCGCCGCCTGAGTCGCCGTAACAGTAAATTTCGTCAAATTTTGAAAGATCATATGCCGACCTGATCCTCATTTCCTTTTCCGCGCCGTTACAATTCAGGCCCGATAACTTACCTGTGAGCTTTCCATCAACTGTTTCCAGCTGTGTAGCCAATAAATTTAGCCCCATATTATCAGTCCATTTCCTGATCCAGTTCTCTGCGCTGGCGGATACGACCGTTATTTCGAAACCCTGTTGTTGTAATTTCTTTATCTCAGATAATGCACCCGGCCGGACAAGTAAGGGCAATTTAACCTCGGCAAAAACATCGCATCCTGATTGAAAGGCCGGAAGGCTTATACCCTTAAAAAAGTATTTTAACAGGTTTTCTTTTGCTGCTTGTTTGGACAGGAGTTTCAATTTCAATGCTGCAAAAACGGGAATATTAGCCAGGAAGCCCAGGTAAAATTGGCCATTCCCCTTTTGATGCCTGATCAGCTCAAACATCGTATCTTTTGTGGTGATCGTTCCGTCGAAATCAAAAAAAGCGATTTTCCTCATCAGAAAAGAAACTGTTTAAAAATGCCCTCAAATAATTTTTCATTGCCGTTGACTTCAGTCAACGGGTAAAAAGTCGCTATAATGGTGGGCTTTAGCCCAAACTATCTCGCGTGTTTCGGCTAAAGCCGTCCGTTTGTTTTTTATTGGTCCGTCGGCTAAAGCCGACGGCTATGATTATTATTGGTTTTAAGCCGCTTCCCGGCTATTCAATAAATAAAAATATTGGTGTCACTTGGGGCCTTCGCGGTAAAAATCTACAGCTTCATTTTTTTAAATTGAAATTCGGGGATCATTTTGATGATGAGCATAATATACCGCCAGAACCATTTTACGTAAATAATATTTTTCTTCTTCGAAAATCCTGCGTAAATGATTTCAGCCACCTCATCAGGGGTTGATGTCAGCAGCTTTGGCAGGTTCAAATCCTCCGTCATGCGGGTATACACAAAACCGGGCTTGACTGTCATTACATGAATACCAGACTTGAAATATTTATTCCGCAGGCCGGACAAATAAGCATTAAATGCCGCTTTTGAGCTGCCATAGATCAGTTTGCTTGCCCTGCCGCGATCCCCGGCAACAGAGCTTACGCCGATAATGGCGCCTTTTTTCTGTTCGTTATAATGTTTAGCCGCGATGTTGAGGATAGAGACGGCCCCCGTGTAATTGGTATCGATCATCCGTTGCGTAAGCTGCCAGCTATCAAACGCTTTGTCCTCTTCATCCATTACCCCAAAAACCGTTATGGTCACATTTGGTATTGGCTTAAGCGTTTCGAAAAAAAGCGCGTGTGTGCTAAACTGAAGCGCATCGAATGCAAATGCGTCACATTCCACGCCGTACCTTATTTTAATATCCGACTTGATTGGTTCAAGCTGCGCGGGGTTCCTGGCAGCAAGTTGTATATTATATTTTTTTGAGGCAAATTTTTTGACTATCGCAATAGCGATGTCAGAAGTTGCCCCGAGGATCAGTACGGTTTCCATCAATAATTTAGCTGCATGAAGTTAACAATAATCGATCAGACTGAACAGAGCGTATCTTACCTTCAGGATTGTATTTTTTAATAATGGCTTTAAATTTTTCTAATTCGGGGTAACCGGCAACCAGCATTTCGGGTTTCATGCGGGCATCCTTCGACATATAAAGGCGGCCATGATATTTTAATACCAGGCGGTCAAGTTCGTCTAAAAACGTCAGTAAACCTTTACGAACGGGAAAATCGAGCGCAAGGGTATATCCTTCTTTCGGAAAGGAGATGATGCTTTCTTGCTTGCCAAAAACCTTTAAAACCGCCAGGAATGAACCCAGCCCTTCATCGGCTATACGCTCCAAAATTTCGATCAGCCCTTGTCCGGCATCCAGCGGTAAAACAAACTGGTATTGTACAAAACCGGCTTTACCGTACATGCGGTTCCAATGAAGTATGGCATCCAGGGGGTAAAAGAAAGGCTCGTAGGAGACAATGTTGTTGATCTCCTTTTTGAAATTCTTGGTATAGTACAAAAAGTTAAATGCCTTAACCGAGAATTTGTTCAGTACCCACGAAGGTAAATTGAATGGAAAAGTAATTTGTTTGTTTTTAGGAAGTTTTAACGGATCGTTTTTTTGAACCCCGGCCAGGTCATCCACAGTTGCATGCTCCCCGAGCATTAAAATACTGCGGCCGAAATGTGTGCCTTTTTTAAGACAATCAATCCAGGCTACCGAATAGGTATAATCCTTATAGGCTTCAAAAAGCCCGATCAGTTCCTGCAGGTTAGCAGCTTTGACCTGCTTTTGGCGGATCATCGAGGTTTCTATTTTCTTTAGCCGGATCTTTACCCTGCTAATTACACCGGTAAGGCCCATTCCGCCTAAAGTGGCTTCAAAAAGATCAGGGCAGTTGTCCGGCGAACAGGTGATCACTTCGTCAGATGCAAGCACTACATCCATTTCAATAACATGATTGGAGATTGAGCCGTCAACATGGTGGTTCTTGCCATGTACATCGCTGGCTAATCCTCCGCCTATCGTAATAAATTTGGTGCCCGGCGTAACCGGCAAAAACCAACCAGCCGGAACAATTACAGTAAGTACCTGGTCGAGGGTGATACCGCTTTGGCACTCAAAAATTCCATTCTCCTTATCAAAGGAAAGTATCTTATCGTATTTTAAGGTTGATATTGTCCGTTCGGATAAAGATGCATCGCCGTAGCAGCGCCCGTTTCCGCGGGCAATAAACGATTCGCCTTTTCGGATCAGGTTATTTAGTTGATCGTCAAAAACAAAACTTGCCTCATCGGCCTCAATTGCCGGGTAATTACCCCAGTTGGCTATCTGCTTTTTCATTTATTAAAGATGGGCGAATGCGGCAGGTACAAAATAGTGAAAAAACAAGCCACCCATAATAAAATAGTGATTTGAATAAAATGGTCCTTAAAAAGTATTTCGGTAGGCGACCCCGAGTCTTTTTTTACAAAAACCACCTGCAGGTAACGCATAACGCCCGCTATTACAAATATGGTGGTGTAATAGAGCCGGTAAGTACCAAGCCTGCGGATAGAGTCGTCATCCTGTGTGTAATTGAGGTAGGCGACGATGACGATGGCACTGAAAAGGCCTAGCATCGTATCCAGGAAACTCAGGTTATACCCGCTTAGCGATTTTCGCATGCTCATTCCCGAGCTTTCCTGCAACAGTATATCATCCCGCCGTTTGGCTATCGCCATAAATAAGGCTAAAAGGAAGGTCATAATGATCAGCCAATCGGTGGTCTCTTCGTTTACTATTATCGCCCCGGCTTTAATTCGCAATATAAATCCCATGGCCACAATAATCATATCCAGCACGGCAATATTTTTCAAGCCGAATGAATACCCAATGTTCATGACGTAATAAACGCCCAATATAAATAAGAGCCAAAGGTCGGTGTTGACCAGGTACGCCAGGCCGCTGCCAATCAGGACGAGCACAAAGCTGATGATAATGCCATGCGAAGGCGGCACTTTGCCTGAAGCCATCGGGCGTTTTGACTTTTTGGGATGCTTGCGGTCGTTCTCGATATCGCGGTAGTCGTTAATGATATAAATACTACTTGCGAAACAGGAAAATGCTAAAAAGCCTACGGACAGCAGTTCGAGTTTGTGCAGCACAAAAAAATGCCCCGCAAAAAATGAGGGGATGAACAGGAACAGGTTTTTTGCCCAGTCCTTAGGGCGCAGCAGTTGAACGTAATATTTCATTTATTGAAAGCTAAGGCTATTACGTCGCCGGCTTTATAAAGTTGCGGTTTAAGCACATTAAAGCGGCAAAAAAGGCGATTGCACCCATTCCGGCCGCAATTTTTATTTAAATGATATTTAAAGAATGATTTATAGATTTGTACATAAATCTCACCGCGCAGCTAATGAAGATAGCACTTTTCCCGGGGTCGTTTGACCCGGTTACCAAAGCCCATGTTGACATTGTAAAACGATCAGTAAGCCTGTTTGATAAGGTTTACATTGGCATCGGTGTAAACAGCTCAAAACAGGGGCTGCTGAGCGTAGAAAAAAGGGAGCAAATGCTGCGCGCCGTTTTTGAGACCGACCCGCGCATACACATCGTGGCTTATGAGGGGTTAACTGTCGCATTCTGCAAAAGCATCGGGGCTGCCTACATGATCCGCGGCATCCGTACTGTGTCCGATTTTGAATATGAAAAGGCGATTGCGCAAATGAACCACTCGCTGGAACCTGAGATCGAAAGCATTTTTATAGTGAGCAAGCCGGGTTATTCTTCCATCAGTTCAACCATTGTGCGCGAGATCATCCGCTATAATGGTGATGTGAGCCAGTTTATTCCGAAGGAGGCGCTTGCTTTTCTTTAGAATCAAGAACCAAGAATTAAGCACCAGGAGCTAAGAGCCGGGCTTTAGGAGAGGCCGGTTATTTCGGCAGTTTCCTGGTTTTTCATCTTCCTGCTTATTATTCCTTCTTTCACCAGCACGTCCATTATGGACGGAAATGTATTTGCAAGAATTGGCTCGACATGATGTGCCTGAAACCAGCGCACGTCAGTAATACCCTCTTCTTTCTGTGGTTTCAACTTAAAAAGCCCTTTGCAATCCATCTTAAACCAGTGGGTTTTTTTTAAAACCACCTCGCCCCGGCTTAGGTACACATGGTAAGTTTTGCACAATTTTTCACCGAGGCTGCTTATTTTTATACCGCACTCTTCTTCAACTTCGCGCACGGCAGCCTCTTTTACGCTCTCGTCCTTTTCTATCTTTCCTTTTGGCAGGTCCCATTTGTCATTGCGATAGATGAATAAGTATTCGCCTTTTTCATTGGTAACCAGGCCGCCTGCCGCCTCGATTAGCGTTACACTTTTTGCCACTGATTTAATAAAAGCCGCGGCATCCTTAGTCAGCACACAAAACAGGTTATTTTTACGGGCCAATATCCAGGTATATACCAATTTCAGATCAAAGCCCTCATCGTCAAGCATTTCATAGCCCTTCTTTTTTTTTGGCCTCCATTCTGTAACCAGTATCACCTTTTCATTAATATAAATTCTGTATTTTTGAGCCATGTTTGATAAATCAGAGACAGAAAAGCAGGTCGCCGAATTTCTTTTGCAAATTAAAGCAATTAAACTTCAACCTAATAATCCTTTTACATGGGCATCGGGCTGGAAGGCGCCTATTTATTGTGATAACCGTATTACGCTGTCGCACCCAACCATCCGTACTTATATCCGCCAGCAACTCACACGCGTGATACAGGATACTTTTGGCGCCGTTGAGTGTATTGCCGGTGTTGCAACCGCCGGTATCCCACAGGGGGCGCTTGTGGCCCAGGAAATGGGGCTGCCTTTCATATATGTGCGTTCCAAACCTAAAGACCATGGTACGGGCAATATGATAGAGGGAGATGTGATGCCCGGAAAACGCGTGGTTGTAATTGAAGACCTTATCTCTACCGGCAAAAGCAGCCTGCAGGCCGTTGAGGCGCTCAGGAGCGCCGATTATACCGTTGCCGGCCTTGCCGCTATTTTTACTTATAGCTTTGATGTCGCAGCCGAAAATTTCAAACAGGCGGGTTGCCCAACTGTTACCCTGTCCAATTATAGTGCGCTGATCAAATACGCCGTCGAAAACCAGTATATCTCTCAAAACGAGGTGCAACTACTTGAAGCCTGGCGCGAAAACCCGGCTGAGTGGGGATTGTAGGCTGGAGTGGCAGTAGCAGTAGCAGTTGACAAAAATCAGATATTCTTAATGACTACTTTCGAAAGTAAAATTACTATTAATCGCCTGGTTGGCGATGTCTATAATTTTTTGGCTGATTTGAACAACCATCAACGGCTGATGCCCGATAATATTTATAACTGGGATTCCACGCGAGATACCGCAAGCTTTACCATCAAAAATATGGCAAAACTTGGCGTACAAATAGCAAGCCGGGTGGAAAATGAAGCGATCATAATCATCCCTGATGAAGCCCCTTTTGACCTTGAAATGAAATGGGAATTATCTTCAGTGAATAACGGGACCGATGTCCGTTATGTTATATCGGCCGATTTGAATATGATGATGAAAATGCTCGCCTCGGGTCCGCTTCAAAAACTTGTTGATCATCAAACCCAATCCCTGGGTCTTATATTAAGTTAAACGTAATCTTTATCCTGCGCAATTATTGGAATTAATATTCCTTCCTTCTCTCTAATTGTCTAACAAAAACCATTACGTTCACTATTATCAATATCGCAATTAATAGTGCCATCGTGTTTAATAATTGGTTAAAATTCTTCTTTCAAAATGTAAACGTAAATTTCCCCAATCATGTTACAGTAATATTAGTTTATTTATCAACTTATTAACAGTTAGACAACTGACCGTTAATGATGTTACACCAAAATGGTGCCAAAAAACTCAAATAAAGTAAAACCTCATTTTAAAGGTTTTTAACGTACTTTTGCGGCAAATATTACAGGCGGCGTATGATCACGGTATCTAATTTATCTCTTCGATATGGTAAACGGACTCTTTTTGAGGACGTTAACCTTAAGTTTACCCAGGGCAATTGTTATGGCATTATTGGCGCCAATGGCGCCGGTAAATCAACATTTTTAAAGATCCTGTCGGGCGAAGTCGATCCAACAAGCGGTTCTGTAAGTTTTACCCCAGGCGAACGCATGGCTGTATTAAGCCAAAACCACTATGCATTTGATGAATTTACAGTCATTGAAACGGTGTTGATGGGACATAAAGAAATGTATGCCATAATGAAGGAAAAAGACGCCATCTACCTTAAAGAAGACTTCAACGATGCTGATGGCGAACGCGCGGGCGAACTGGAACACCTATTTGCTGAAATGGATGGCTGGAATGCAGAAAGTAATGCCGCCACCTTGTTGAGTAATTTGGGTATTAAAGAAGAATTTCATTACCAACTGGTGAAGGACCTGGACAATACTCAAAAAGTACGCGTATTATTAGCACAGGCCCTTTTTGGCAAACCAGATATTTTGCTGCTGGACGAACCTACAAACGACCTTGATATACACACAGTAAGCTGGCTGGAAGATTTTTTGGCGTCATACGAAGCCATTGTATTGGTGGTATCGCACGACAGGCACTTCCTCGATTCCGTGTGTACGCACGTGGTGGATATTGATTTTGGCAAGATGACCATTTATACCGGCAACTATTCCTTCTGGTATGAATCAAGCCAACTGGCGCTGAAGCAACGTTCAGATCAGAACAAAAAGACCGAGGACCGGGTAAAGGAGCTGCAGGAATTTATACGCCGCTTTAGCGCTAACGCCTCCAAATCAAAGCAGGCCACCAGCCGCAAAAAGGCTTTGGAGAAGATCAATATTGACGAAATACAACCCTCTAACCGCAAATACCCGGGCATCATTTTCAACAACCAGGGCCGCGAGGCGGGCGACCAGGTATTACAGGTGGAAAACCTTAGCAAAACCCTTAACGGCGAGCTGCTGTTTGCACACCTCAACTTTATGGTGAATAAGGGGGACAAGATTGCTGTCCTGTCGCAAAACAGTTTGGCTACCACCGCCCTCTACGATATTTTAACCGGCCGCGATAAAGCTTTTAAAGGCGAATTTAAATGGGGAGTTACCATCAACTGGGCCGACATTCCGATTGACAACGCCGGATATTTTAAAGGAAAAGACGACAACCTGATCGACTGGCTGCGCGAATACTCCACCGGCGATAAGGACGACCAGTTTATCCGCGGCTTTTTGGGCCGTATGTTGTTTTCGGGCGAGGAAGTTTTGAAGAAAAGCAACGTTTTATCCGGCGGCGAAAAAATGCGCTGCATGTTTAGCCGGATGATGCTGCAATCCGCTAACCTTTTGATGCTTGATGAACCAACCAACCACCTCGACCTGGAATCGATCACGGCGCTGAATAACGGCATGAAGGATTTCCGCGGCACCATCCTGTTCACCAGCCGAGACCATGAGCTGGTTCAAACTGTGGCCAACCGCATTATCGAGATCACCCCCGGCGGCACCATCGATAAGCTGATGAGCTATGATGAATATATCAACAGCGATGTGGTGGAGAAACAGAGGCAGGAGCTTTATTCCCTCGCTTAAGGGCTTTTTTATTTCGGATTGCGGAATTTCAATTTCGGATGTATTTTGATTTCGGATTTCGGATTTATTGAGAACTACTTGAAATTTTAAATCCGAAATCGAAATTCCGAATTCCGAAATTATTCGACATATTTGCAGCCCCAACACCGACT
>Ga0206935_10082_pt1 | contig 28656 bp, 27 predicted proteins | sample Alteio_BWOrgHeat_13_FD_152924 | JGI IMG/M metagenome (GOLD analysis project Ga0206935, IMG submission 152924) | Enriched cells from forest soil in Barre Woods Harvard Forest LTER site, Petersham, Massachusetts, United States -... | ecosystem: Environmental > Terrestrial > Soil > Temperate forest >...
GTGCTAAAGTCCTTGCCCAGCTACAAGGAGGCGTTGGATCGCTTTGAGAAATTGTTTAAGGACCTCAATGCGCTCTTGCCGTGAAGCGGAAGATGGGAGCGTGCCAAACCCATGGCAAATCTGTACGCGGAACTTGCTTCAATTGGGGCGACAGCGACACGAGGGAAGAGATTAGTGACGATACCATAGAATGGCTTAGGATTTGGAATGTATACCTGATGATTGCCTGGAAGGCGGGTTTTTATGAAGATTTTAGGCAGGGCGATTGACCAGCGTACAAAGACGCGAGTTGTGTACGCACAGATGGCGGTTGACGAGTACCTCAATCTAGTCGGACCGAACTTTGATGAGTTCGCAATCCAACGCCGACGGGAGAAGCACCGTGGCTACGCTCGCCTCAAGTCTGATGCAGCCGCAGGCGCTCTTTTGCCGTCGATTACCCTCGCGTACGACCCAAAGCTAGTAATCCCCCTCCAGCAATCTTTTGATGCCGATGATGAGCCAGCACTGATCGAAGCGCTGGGACGGGAACAGGGAAGAGTAAGCATCTTAGACGGGTTGCAACGGACGTATATCCTCTCGGAGATTCGGGACAGCGGTAAGGAATTCAAGCCTGGACAAACCCTCTTGGTCGAATTCTGGCTAGAAGATGATCCGCGAAATCTGATCTACAGGATTATCGTACTCAACGCTGGACAGAAGCCCATGTCGATGCGGCATCAGATTGAGGTTCTTTTTTCGACGTTCAAGTCGCTTTTAGAGTCAGAGATCCCACAATTGACCCTACTCACCGAACGTGAAGGCACTCGGCGCGTTAGGTCAAGAAAGTACGGGTTAGATAAAGTAGCCACGGCTTACCAAGCATTTCTCCTGAAAGGGCCAGAGGTCCAAAAAGAGAACGTCGTTGCACAGCGGATTGTAGAGGAGGATGTGCTTGGGGCGGACGAAGACTCGTTAAATAGAACGTTCACAGAGTTCAAGAAAACGCTCAACAACTATGCGCAATTGGATGATGATGTTTGTCGTGTATATGACGGGTCCGAGGGTGCGAAGGGTCCGAAAGGCACCGATTGGTTCGGGGGAGAAAACGTAATGCTTGGATTTTTTGCCGCGGTTGCGGATTTTGCCTCCAGGCCAGATCGTGTCGACCGGGCTAACGCAGCGCTTGAATCATTAAAGTCAACGCTACGGAAAAGCCAGGTTGGCGAAGATCCACTCGGACTCGAAACTTTGGAGCAAGTAATCAAGGGATTTAATACGAAGAGAGTAAACGTAGGTTTTGCCACAAGGAAATTGTTGTTCAACTCTTTCAAAGAGTTCTTCCGAGAAGCCGGTGAGAAGCCCATTGCTGAGGTGTGGTTGAGCGAGGCGGATTAGCGATGCTTTTCAGCGAGTTTGAACAAGAGAAAAGCAATCCCGATGCGGCAGTTCCTGATCCCTCGCTCAAGATCGAGCCAGGCCCAAACGGTGCCTGCGTGGTGGATGGGCTCTACCCTCTCCCTCTTGAGTCGACCTCTCGGCTTTACCCAAGAGGACAATCCATCGCCGTACTCGACACGGGCGGCGCGAATCTCGGGGAGTTGCTAACGTGTGCCGGTGAGGAGTTTGCATTACCTCGTTTCAGTGCTGGATATCTGGCCGCATACTTAGCTGACATCTCATCGTCGGCGTACGGTCAGGCTGGGAATTTTTCTCGCGACTATTTTCTTGTCCGTACGGACCGGCTCGTAGAGTACAGCAGCGAATACCTGAACGGGAGCGCTGTTTGGGGCGGCTTTCAACATATATTGCCTCTCCCCGCAAACTATGTGGTTACCAGTGCCGAGCCGGTCCGGGCCGTGAAGGGCGTGACGCTTCCAACCGATTTTCATGTCGAAGCGGCTAGCCGTTCTGTCGCCCAGCCATACGCGTTTGAGCGGTTTTTGAAACTCTATCATTTGCTTGAGCTCAGTTTTGATCGTAGCGTCGTTTTGAAAATTCAGGCCCTCGGGCCCGACCTCAAACGGATCGGACAAATCTTTTCCAGTCTGGACAGCAACGAGTTGACACGCCTCAAGCAGATCATTCAGGAATGCCGGGACGCCGGACCCATTATCGAATGCATCAGGGTTCTTACCGCTGATCCCCGCTGGCAAGATCACATTAGGGCCATTTTTTTCGATTTCGGCAAGGCTGGAAATCCATTGTCAAGCAAAGAACAAGAATTCTTATCAGTCCTCCGTAGCGGTGGGTACAATCTGCAAAATATACAGCCAATCGCAGGCATTCAAGCTGGGGGGCCATCTCCAGCTCAACAAAAAGCCTTCGAGACCTTTTCATTAAACTTGGCGGCCTATTGGATTTATAGGGTGAGAAGCAGCATTGCCCACAACCGAATTGGCGAATACTTGATGCGCGCTGAGGACGAGCCGTTTGTGACTTTCTTCGCAGAGCCGCTCCTAAGATGTGTTCTCACGCAAGTACTTCGATAACCAACTTTGACTGAGTAGAACATCCACAACTTCAGAATGCGAAGTAGGGAGCGACCTGGCCAACAGCCAGTGCATCAACGCAGGGGAGCTGCAACAACAATAGACCCCGACTTCTGTTGTCTCCAAGCCCGTATGGACTCTGCAAACGAACTTGGTATTTGCGGGCTTTCTACGCGGAAGCACAGCTAGGACCTGCCAAAAAGATTCCAGCTCGTATCCTGGACACCTTGACGCGCCAGCGCGATAATTAGCTGAAGGAGCGGCTGACATGCCTGCGCAGGAAACCTTTTTCGATCAAACGGTTGGTAATTTACATGTTGAGGTTGTCAAGACCTACGACCAACGATACGCCCACGAAGCCTTTGGCTGCATGGACGAGGCAGCGCAGACGTATCTGTGGAATTCACTCGGAATAGATGAGAGCTACAGCCCGGTGGGCAGCGAGGAAGTCTTGTGGGAAGAACTTCTCGACTCCGCCCGCGAGGACGGCAATCAGCTTTCCTTTTTTGTGGTGAACGAGGCTGAGGGAGGCAGTGACAAAAGCCTTTATGTTTCCCCGGACTGGCCGAGTGCAGAGGCCTTTGCAAAACGGCGAATGGAAAGCAATGCAATAGCCATCGAGACGTTCGAGTGCCCGAGTAATGAATGCGGCGCTGTGTTTTCATACAGGCGCATTACGTGTGGTCATTCCGTTCCGCCGGATTTCTGTCCGGAATGCGGCCGACCTATGAAGCCCACCGAAGATGCAGGATAGAAATTGCCGCACGGGCGCGGCGCGCCCTGAGGACAAATATATTTCGTCAATCGAAATCAACTGCCCCAGCGACTCTCGGGAGACTCCGGCAATCTCGGAAGCTCTCTTCGCGCCTTCGGTCACGAATGGTGCCGTTCTTTCAAAAGCGTAATTCGCATCCACCGGCAATCCGAACAAGGAGAGACGAATGCAGAGAACTGCCATATTTGGAGCTGGCACCTACCGCATCCATCTAGCAGCATCCGGTGCTCCCATGCTTGACGTATCCATCCGATTTGCGGATCAAGCTGTAAAGACATTCGTGGCGTATCGGGAAAAGTACACCTTCGGAGCCTCAGCAATGGAACTAGGGTGCGGCAACATCTACGACGCCAGAAATGTTCTTATAGGTCGAATATCCTACAATGGCCGAATCTGGAATGCAGAGGGAAGCCCAGTGGAATGACGTTAGGAAACTAGTCAATACGATAAGGTACAGAGTCAAAAGCCCTGTGATCAGTAACCGCACTGGACTGAGTGTATCGTCATGTGTCAACTCACCTCAGGCGACGATTACAAACTATCAAGCTTGTGAAAAAGAAGTTGCTCAGAAGGAATTGTCTTGACGATTTCGAAGCTGGGTTGAAAATGCGGATACAACTCTTCGAACATCTGAAGGTATTCAGTCGGCGACCCACCACCATCCGTGCGGAGATCGTCGATGGGAGCACGGACGATCTCAATCAACAGAGGCTTGGATACGGGCATTGTGAAATCCAAAATCTTGGAGAATGCTCTCGATTCGCGGATCTCAGGAAATCTTCGGCCCAGGACCCTGAACAGACCAATGACGTTGGTCAGTGCTTCTGAACCGAACTCCACACCTCGCGCCCAACTCAAAGCACGCTCACGGCTAACAGTTGCATAGACTTGACCATATCGAAAATTTGCGCAGCCGGTAGGCGGCCTCTCGTCTGGCTCCTCCGCTAAGCCATAGCACACTCGCAACAGAACGAAGAGTAGAACCTCATCAGTTTCTGGCGAGACCGCCGAATGTGATGCGAGATCCTGCAGAAGTTCATGGGCAGACCTGTCCAACGAATCGACATGTATCCCGGAATGCAGGCAAGCTCGAGCAGCGTACCGGAGGAGCTCCACGGCCGCCTCCCTTATACCAAGCTCTCGCAAGATGTCTCTTCCCCCCAGCCCGAATTCTCGAATAGACGTTTCAAACAATGAGGAAGTGGAATGGAACAATGGAATCTCAAGGCAATGAACTTTAATTCTGTCATCCATGCAAGGAATCTCACCACCCTCAGGAACGCTCATCGTTCCCTTTCACTCTTAATCTTGTCCTCAAAGGCTGCCCCAGCCATCCATCTCCAACGAAGTCGGATGGTTTAGTTCATCCGAAAGCCCAATCGCTTAGCCTCGTCAAGAATCTTCTGACCCTGATAAACCTGCTTGGTGCTTGGTTCTCTGTTTTGTGCCGCCAGCCTGCCGAGACTGTGTGCGAGCGCACGCTGCCAAGGCAATAGATTGCCGGTTTCCTTCGCCCATCCTGAAATTGCAAACCATTCTTCAGCGGGCACCATGCGAAGACTGGCATAGGCCTCAGCGTTGTCCATCCCGGCTGGCGCCAAGGTTCCTGGCCGGGCAATCTCACGTTGGGTTAATACCGGTCGAAGCAGATTTGTGGAAATGCCGATTGTTTTTGTCCTGAAGTGTTCCCAGCAGCGGTCCTTCTTGGCCCATTCTGTCACGTTGCCGCCCTGAGCACCCTCTACGAGATGATCGTAGGCGGCCTTAGAGATAATTCTGATTGCCTCATCCAGCGCCTGCGGCAGAGTCTGAGATCTCCATATCTGATCAAGATCGATCTTCTGTGCAGTCTGATGTGAAAGCCAGGCGAGACTGTATGTCACGATATTTGCGCGGTAACCGCCGTAGTTTTGCGCCTGGACAAGCTTTTCAGTTCTGCGGAACATGATGGCTCGCGCGATAAGGTGTCGGAAATAGGCCTCATCCGGAACGGGCGGCCTCTTCTCCAACAGCTCTGCCATGAATTCCACGAAGTTCTTCTCTGCGCCACGGCTGACGATGTGCGGCTTCTGGTCCCAAGTGTGTTCGAATTTTGCGAGATCGGTCTTTGAAAACTTTTGCGACAAAGGATGCTGAATCTTCCATCGCTTGCGCTCGGCAAAGGTTCCAGTGCGTGCCATGGCGTCGGTGTAGCTTCCCCTCGCACGCTCGTAATACCACCGGGTTTCAATCTGCGTTCCTGCGGGTGCTGGTGCCCAGATCGTACGAGACAATTCCTCGATTCTGAGATGAAACGGGTGATTGGCTGAAAAATCGGCCGTATTGACCTTGTTCTGACTATTTGCGTAAAGCGATATCTTAGGTGCCAGTTGATCGATAGCAGCCGGGTCTTTGGGAACCGTGACCTTCACTTGAACTGAAATACCGCTCACATCCGCCTTATCCTTTTTAGCCGTCGTGTAAAGCGACGCGGTCGTTTGGCCGCCGTTAACAATCTGAAAACCAATCGCACGGCTCAGAAAGACGACGTTCCCGCCACTCGCTTCATATTCAATGCGTTCCGCAGTAGCCGAGATTCCATTGTTATAGGCCAGGAATCGCTGGGGTTCGTGGAGAATAGTATCGCGGATTCCGCGATTGATTTTGCCGCGCGCCTGAAGAAAGGAACGCACATTCCTTTCGAGAAGTCTGGCTCCATATTTCTCGTAGATCCTGACGAGCAGAGATGCGGGAAAATAACCCACGTAGGTTGCATACTCGTATGCCGGATCCGACGAACAGATGCATACCACCCGGTCTCCAAATTCCTCGAAATTCACATTGATTATTTCCCGTACGGCACCCGATGTCTCCATGCGGAAAATACGTTCGATGTCCCAGACGTGATGGCTGAATTTCACTCCTTCAACGACGACATCCTCGTATTCCCGCGCCGACGTGGAACCGTCAGTAAGAAGAAAAAGCCTTCCACGCGTGACTTCCTTTCTGGAGGAATGTATCGAATCGGCTGCATCAAATTCAGGCGAACTCTCCTCAAGGCCGGCGCGGAAATTGTCAGCCAGAGCACGTTGAAAGAAGCTCCGCAGCCGATTGAAATGACGGTCTATCTCAGCCGCAGGGACTCTCTGTGGAGGAACCTCCCTCGTGTAGATGCTGACAAATAAATCGATGCAATCGCCGTCAGAAGCGACGTTATATGCGTTGATCTTGTACCCTCTTCCGTCCGAGTTACAGAGGATAAAGCCGTCGGCTTCACCCGCATCGGTCATCGCCTCGATGACGTCCTCAGTAAACACATCAACTTCGTAGTTCGGACTGTCCGAACCACGAACAAGAACGTCCTGCCGGAGATTTTCTGCAAACTCTTCAAGCGTCATGGGATCGACTCTCCCTTACCAAAGTCCGGACCACCTCGGGATTCACCTCGAACGGCGCGCATGCCGACAGAGCGAGTGTGTAATTCAGATCGCCCACGCCATCCGGAAGAATAACGGGAACCCTTGGAAATCCATCCCTTACTTCAAATGCGCGCATTCTGTGAAGCGTATAGCGCCGATCATACAGGGGCACATGTATATCGAGGTAACCATAGCCAAGAAGCTTCTCTTCAAAGAGATTGCGCGCAGCACCGTCACCGAGAACGTTTCGAACTGAAGCGACGGTTTCCGGAAGGCTGAAGCCGCCTGCCGCTACTCTTTCCAGAAGAACCGCGAAAAGATGCAGAGAAGCAAGCCCGGTACCATCGAGTTGCCGTTCGCCATTGATATGTACCTTTGTGTGTTCCCGTGAGACAGAACATTTAACCTCGATGGCCCCGTTTGCATATTGAAAGTCCTTGCTGAGTGGTTCCGGAACAGCCCATGACCCGACAGCACCTTCGGGGCTTTCACACTCCAGTATTGCGAAATCACGCAGAAAGATCAGCTCCGCCAGAAGCCCCTGAGCAGAGATTTCCGAAAGACCATCCACACCCGCCGCAGCAAAGAATCGCTTCCATCGTTCGAGGCGACCCAGAAAAGCCGTAATGGGCTGCACAGACGGCGGGCGCTGAAAAACATGCTCCGCGACGTCGCCTGCCACATAACCGAAGACCTCGTTGAAGGAAGCAGCAGCCGATTCGATGAAGAGGTGAAGGTGATTGGAGTCTCCGGAGAACCTGTTAACCGCGGTTACGAAGCCTCGGCTCTGAATCAGCGGGCCGTCCGAAGGTCGCGGAGGTGAAGTTGTCTGAAGAAGAAGCATGCGGGTGCCGTACGGGCGGCGGATTCCGGCAAACAGTCCGTCATGGGCATTCGGATCGATACGACGCACTGTAACGCCGGGCTCCGGGCTTTGCCCGCCACCACCAGCTTCCAGACTTCTCCAGAGTTCGTCCAGATTCATTGCAGTTCGAATTCCTGATTCCAGTAGATGTTATTGACGCGGTACACAATACCGTCATCGGCCGAAACCCCGGCGGACGGAAAACTCAGCGCGATACCAAAGATTGGCCGATCCGCAGGCACCGGAATGTCCGGCTGATGATCAGGGCTTTCCCTTTCATAGAACTGCACGGGATAGATAAGGAGAAGGCCGCGTTCCTTCGGACGCACATCGCGTATGAACGGCCCGCTCGGAACCTTCGGCCTCTGCTCTCCCCGCTTCTCCGGATCTTTAGCATCCCAGGCCTCGATCGTTCTTCTCAGTGCCTCGTCAAATTCCGAGTCGGATAGATCGATGAATTCGTCAGTTCTGCTGACTATGCGACGCACACACTGTTTGGAATCGTCCTTCAACACCCTTTCACGGCGCGTCAGTTTCACCAATCCGACCGGGGGAATCTCCGATTCCATCTGTGCTGTCCCGCCCTTGAGAAGAACAACCTCCCATTCCGTAAGGCCGCCATCCGTGGTCTTCTTGCCGATGAACCTTGCCATACTGTCGCTATTAACTTTCAATGCCTCCGGATGAGTACGGTAATCCTGAAGGAACCGGATGACTTCATCTGCCGGGACGCGTGACCAGATGGCTCTGGAATTGTCATCTTTTCGTTCGCCCGTCGACTCACCACGAAGCAGAAATGCCTCTACGGCTTCTGCATTGGCCCGAAGAATCTCCGGATTGCTGAAAAGAACCACGGTTTCAGCGATGGTACCCGAGAACGAAACCTTCATCTCAGTACCGGTCCTCAGTTTGCTTGCTCCGGTAATTTGCAGCCCGTTTGGATGTGTTCTGACGCGAAGGCCGTAGTCCCGAGGGGTTGCTCCGATTGCGGCCATGTGCTCAAATTCCAGTTTGAGTTCCGTCGAAGCGAGCGCGATGTGGCGGTACCATCTTGTCAGGTCCGGCGTCGTGTAGAGGCGACACAAATCGAGGTAGCCCGGGCGGAATCCGAACCACCGCCCCATCTGCATGAGCGTGTCGTACATCCGTGAACTGCGAAGGAAGTAGCTGATCGAAAGGCCCTCCAGAGTCAGCCCCCGAGACAGCTTGTCCCCCCCGATCGCAATGACGCTTACGCCCCCAGGATTGCTTCGGTAGTCGAGAAGATCTGCAACCGTTCCGTTGATCAGCCGGACTGTAATCGCGGATGCAGCCTCCACCAGTTGGGGCTCTACTGCCTCCCAGCCCAATGGAATTATCTCCGCGTCATCAATGCCATGCGCAAGAATCGCACCGGTCGTCACTTCGAAATCATTCTCCCATTCCTGTCTAAGCTCGTCCCGCAGCGGGGGCGTGAAATTACCGTCCCCGTAACGCAGACGGTTAACGAGAGAATGAAGCTCATTCCGCACGGCATCTGCAACACCTCGCTGCACGGAAGTAAATCGAGTCACGTGAATCAACATGGAATTATGTTCGGTCTTCTGTCCCCGTGCCCGGCGTGCGGCGCATGTGAGAACAAAAGCGCGCATGGCTTCACGCAAAGAATCAGGAAGTCCCTGGACTAGGTGCCCGTTCCTGTGACCTGATGGTAGCCATGGCTCCGAATCCCGGATAGTTCTTATAACGGGCAGCGCGTCCTGTTCCGTCAGAATCCCCGCTTCCGGATCACGATCCAGGCCGAAGACCCGTTCCGGTCCGACATAGTTTGAAGGCGCTGGCAGGCCGAGAATGAAACTCCTCGGGAACAGGCCCTCCCCGTGGGCGGCGGTTTCATCGGACGGATCAATAAAAATGTTTGCAAATGGCGTTGCGGTGTACCCGACATATGCACTCCTCTGAAAGGTATCCAATAACTGCCGGATCATTCCATTGATCGCAGTCACGTCGTAATCACCCTGAGGATTGCCGTTTTCATCCAGCGGGATCGGCTTGGTATTTACCGAGGCGTTGTCGGCTTCGTCATCGATCACCAGCAGAGGAATCCCGGAAATCCGCTGGCGACCGCCAGCACCGTCCTGAGCGCGAAGGCTGAGCCATTGCCGCAGGTTCTCCAGGATGCGCTTGTTCTTCTTGACGACGACGATTACCGGGTCGTTTCCTCCCGGAATGACGCCGATCTGATTCGCAACTGTTCTGTTGAAGTCGCCGTTCTCGGCGCTCCCGGTCAGAGAATGGGCAACCGGTTCGTCCTGGTCTGAGCGCCTCAGTCCGACTCCGAGCCTCTGATTGTTCTGGTTATAGGCAGTCGCACGGTGCGTGTTGAATCCGAGAAAGCTCTCGTCGAGGCGATACTGAGTCTGGCTTCGAAGACTGTTCAACATTCCAGCCAGAATTACGATCACGCGGTACCCAGCGTCCGCAGCTTTGCAAATCAGCCCCGCATAATTGGCCGTCTTCCCGGATTGAACCTGGCCGACAACCATTCCCCTGCAGTCCCAGGCTCCGTCACGTTTCGGGCTCTCCACAAGACCGAGAATCCGGTCAGTCAATTCGTCAAGGCGATTGACGACTGGCGTACTCCAGTTCATATCTTCCAGCAGAAAGTCCCTGTAACGGTTCCAGAACCTCCAGCTGATACCTCCTTTGCTGTTCGGCAGCCACGGCTGATGGTCTCTGTGGTCCTGCAGAACCATTTCCCGGCCTATCGCGATATTGCAGACGTTCTCGATGTGACGGATCAGCCGGTCCCGTTCCCCGACGAGTTCGGGATGATCAACGGCAAGAACTGCGAGGACCATATCTGTTCTGTGTCGAATTTCTTCCTCAGTCGGCGACGGCGTCGGCCTCAGCAGCATCAGGATCATCTTCAGGGCTTGATCAAATGGATTCATCGGATTCCCTTCATATCGAGGATTTCAGGCAGATTCGCGATAAATTCCGACAGCCGATTGAACGGCTCCATTCTATAGAGCCGATTGATCGCTTCCTCGCGTGAAACGCCGGTTTGAATGAGTGCCTGGTAGATCTGTATGGCAAGCTCGTAAACTTCACCGGACTCGGCCTGTTCGAACGGCATGGCCTCGCTTTCCGGTTTTTGAGATTTATTCAGGATGATCAGCGGCACAGGAACCGATTCCTCAATAAGCCGCAGGGATGCATTCAGAGCGCTGCGATCCGGATGGTCATCGCTCAGAATTCTGCGAATGAGCGGATGCTGACGGTTGATCCGGTAGGAGATTTTCCCGTGGCTTACTCTCTGTTGCCACATGAAGGAGTTCTCCTCCGCGTGCGCCCGTCCAATCACGCTGCCCCTGTGACGATAGATTTCGACTGCCCGTTCCCTCGTGGCTCTCCCGATAAGTGCCAACGGCTCTTTTAATTCCACCGGAACCCGCGCCGTGCTCTTCTTAATGTCAATTCCCCAGAGATCGTCCAGGGTGTTGGGAAGGTCGATCCGTATCCGTGCCAGTTTGAAGTGCTCTTCCTTCTTCACACCCAGACCGAGCCACTCTCCGTGTACCAGCAAACGGTTATTGCGATAAATGTAAAAGCCTTGCTGCGCCACCCAACCATAGGGGCCTCCGGCCTCAGCGTATTCCGGCGGAGTCAGTTTCGAATGATGGGGAAGCACATAGGCATCCACCACGACCGTTTCTCCTCTGATCGGAAGGACCTGCGGTTCGGGGTGCTGAGTCGCCGGATGTATGGACAGAAACGGGTCCCAAGGCTTCACAAGATTGCCGTTTACGCGCAATTTCACCCCGCGCGATCGCTCCAGAAAGCGGTGAAAAACCATCGAGAGCTGCTTTTCAACCACCTCTATCCGTTCATTGAACACGTCCAGGTCATGGGCAGATTCGGCAGTTGTCCCGCTGACAAGCCGGTCGAGGTGTTCCCATACGACCGCAGTCCCGGAGGTCCGGATAAGTGATGAAAACTCATTGGATTTCGTTGAGCCTTTCCGGAGGACGCGCCACTCGCGAGTGCTCCGAACGTAGTCCAGATCCCAACACCGCGTTCGAAAATCCGGTCCATCCGTTTTTGTGCTGACGACGAAACGGCGACATTGCGAGAACGACGCTGTCTTAAGACCAAGTCCGAAGCGCCCGAGGTCGTTCGGCTCCCGTGGCAGTGTCGGGTCTGCACCGATTCGCATTGCCTCTGCAAGCTTTGCTTCCGACATGCCCGAACCGTTGTCAATAACTGCGATGCTGGATGCCTCTCCGTTCCAGAAGAAAGTAACATCGATTTCCGTTGAGCCTGCGGTCAGGCTGTTGTCCACAAGATCAGCAATGGCGGTAGAAAGGTCGTATCCTACCGCCCGAAGGGACTCAATCATCGCAGGAGCATAGGGCTCCACGATCTCATAGTCTTCCTGTTCCGGCGCCTCGCCATTCTGTGTCTTCATGTTCAAACCGCCACCCGTTCGGATACTTCGTCAATGAGAGCCTCTCTGGACCCATTCATGGTCTCAAGAACTATCGCCGCGACCTGTCGCGCCAGAAGGGGGGGGACGGCATTTCCAACCTGCCGGTACTGGTGGGTCCGGGGACCACAAAACAGATAGTTGTCGGGAAAGGTCTGCAGGCGGGCTGCTTCCCGCACCGTAAGACTCCGACATTGGGTCGGGTCAAAGTGGATATAGTAGTGTCCGTCCTTCGCGATGTGACTGGTGATCGTGGTAGCCGGGCGCCCTGCGAGCTGAACCCGGAAACGATCATCGAAGTACTCTTCCTTGCCTTTAACGCCGAGGTTGCGATGGGCCGGCAACAACGCCGGCGGAAAGTCACGGAGTTCCGGCGAGCGAAGCATCAGCTTTCCGTAGCAGGCTGAGAACAGATAGCGGAAAAGATCGGACTGCATGTGAGGGCGGCTGGAGTGATTGCACACTCCACCGATCCGTGGGTCAAGGAACCACTCCTGTTCGAATTCCGTGCGGACATCATAGGAGATGAATTCGCCTCCACGATCTGCCTGTGGCATGGAAAGCTCGTCTATGATCGACTTCAGACCGGGGCGCATGACACGTTCCAGTTCCACCGGCAGACCCCGGAGAATGTCGGGGGAGAGGATCTTCTCCAGAGCGGCCTTCCATTCCGCGCGTCCGTCCGGAGTTCGTGTCAGACCGCTCCTGATTCGTGGCAAACCTCTCAGAACCTGTGCGGCGGAAATCTCGCGGCCCAGCCGCTTCAGAAGGGGGACCGAACTGCCAGTCAGGTCCTCGCGGATTCCCAAGAGGATCACCCGATGGCGCGTCTGAGGGATACCGTAGTCCTCGCATCGGATGACAAAATCGCGCGGGTCGAACACTGGAAACCCATCCGCATCATATTCGGACGGAGCGTTCACCAATGACAGAATGTGGTATCTGGGTCTGCGTCCGGGTCGTGCAACGTTGCAGGCTTCCGCAGGGTCCTTCAGATCCTGCATCATCTGATCAAAGATTCCGTTACCCCGAACCTCGGAGGAGAGTAACCCTTTCACGTTCTCCATGATGAAGAGTGGCGGGGCGTGGACAGCCAGAATCCGGAGGTATTCCCGGTAGAGAAAAAGGCGGTGGTCCTTTGGACGGATACCCCCATTTCGTGACCGCCCGACGATTGAATAGGCCTGGCAGGGAGGACCGCCGCAAAGGACCCAGTCCGACCTGCCGTCAAGAGCCTGGCGGATTCTGCGGTCCACTTCTGAGGAAGGAACCTCGCCCAGTTCGGCTTTCCATGCTTCTTTGCGCGCCATTGAAGCCTGTGCGGGCCAGGACTCAAAGAGATCTTCCCGTGAGATTTTTCCTCGAAGAAGCTCGTAATATTCCGCAGGGATCTTCCCGTTGCTGAACTGGCGAAAAAAACTCCTCAATTCGAGAGTCTGATGTGCGGTGTCTTCCATCTCGATTGAAAGTGCAATGCGGAACGCACGCCTACGCCGGTATGAAAGTGTGGAGAATCCCTCCCCCAGTCCGCCCGGACCGGCAAAGAGATCGATGACGGGAAATGGCGTCGAGTCCGCTGTCACTGCACACCACCAGCGATTGAACGCCGAAGTTTCCGTTCCAGTCTGTCGATCTTTTCCAACTCACACTCCCATACAATGAGCACATTCCAGCCGAGCTTCTGAAGCGCACGGGTGGCAATCTTATCGCGTGTTACATTGGCTCCCAGTTTGGCCGCCCAAAACTCTGGCCTTGTCTTCGGCATCACGGCATTCCTGCAACCTGTGTGCTGATGCCAAAAGCATCCATGGACAAAAATGGCGGCTTGCCATCTCGGGAGCACAATATCGGGTCGACCTGGCAATTCCCGCCGACGCAGTGAAAACCGGAACCCCATCTGATGTAATAGTGACCTGACGCATTTTTCCGGACCTGTGTTGGAACCCCTGATCCGGCTCATATTCCAACTGCGTCTCTGTGGTGTCAGTCTGTCCATCGGTTTGACCAGCCCTTACTTCCGCGTCTTGTAAGACGCACGTTCGAAGCGGCCATCTTGACCTTTGCATCAGATTCCCAAGTGGTGCCCGCAGAATCGCTCATTCTTAACCGATCCGAATTCCCTCCTCGCCACCTTTTCGATGGAATCATACATGACTATCAGGAAAGGCGTTTTTCCTTTGTGTTCATCAATTTACACCACGACTGCGAGGTCCAGACAGGCATCCTGGAAGTCTTCCGCGACACCCGAAGCAAAAGCTTTCGATTCGTAATGAATTCAGTGTAGACCCCACACCGATCGGCACGTTCCGCGAATTTGAGTCGAAAATCGCGGCCGGCCGCTGACGTGTCATTGCGATGAAACCATTTCAGACTACAAGTTCATCCGCCCTAACTAAGCGTCAGGCGCCACTTTTCGGGTCGTCGCATGGGGAAGAAACTGGCTCTGGGAAGACAAGTTTCTAAAGAGCGCCCAGCCGCCTTTTGGGTCGTCGCCTGTTGAAAAAACTTGCCAAGTTTCTAATGAGTGGAAAGAATCGAAAATTGAACCGAGTGGCGTTGCGCGCGAGAGTATTTCCCACGCTTCCCGCGTTGGAACAATCTCAATTCGCCTGGCCTCGCAATTCACGAACTAGAAGCCACTGGAATTATCGGCTGTGCCTACTCCCTGCAGCACCGAAAGAAGTACCGCCCGATTCAATATGCCGCTATTTGGACGCGCCTTCCTTGAACCATTGAACAGACAACTCCAGGAACTCCGGATTTACGCCAGTTAGCCATACCTTGCGCGTTTCGGCGTCAAGCGTCGTGAAATGCTGCTTCGCAATAGGATCGGTCACAGACCGACATACAAGTAACTGTCCACTCGGGTAAATAGCGATAATGCGTCGGTCCAGTGCCCGGTGACAGAAGGTACACAAGCAAACTCCATTTGCTGGATTTGCGCGGTTTTGTTGATCAGACGCGTAGGGACTGAGGTGAGCGGCATCAACGACCCCAAACTGTCTTGTCCCGCAAACAACACATGCTGAATCACTACGCCGCATGACTGCGTATGAGAAGCGGGTCATGACCCTACGCTTCTTTATCTTCCCCCAACTATCAGGCACGGAGAAGTCCTCAGCATCATCCTTCGCAGTGAGAGGAATGAGTTTGTCAACTTCGGCCAGATCAAGAACTGCATCATACATCGCCTCGCTCAGGCTCGGCACGGACTGCGACCAACCGAGCAGGTTCACATCAACAATACCTAACATTGCACGGTTCCGTCTTCCAACCTTGGTATTTGGGGAGATGGATATAGGGACTTTGAACCAGATTACGTCGGAAAGATGTGCAGTGAAGATCGTGCGAACCTTCTGCGTCTTCTGAGATTCCTGAGGCGAGGCCTTCCGCTGAGACAAACGCTTAACTATTCCAGTTCCAGAGAAAGCGTAGTCGCTGCGCTTGTCCAAATACAGGAACACGTCGCCGTTCGCGACGCGGACTGAGTGTCTATTGTCATAGACGTACTTTTCGCCCGCCAAATCGGAATAACGCTCCTGTTTCGCAGTCTTGAAAATCCAATAAGCCATTGCTCGCTCTCCGTCCTTCTCTCTTCACTCGGCAAGCCTTGAACTCTTACGACAAAATATGAGTAGCACTCCTTTTTGAACATTTCCTTATGGGCAAGTATATAGGGACAGTTTCCAATTCAATTAGTCACTGAATTCTCTGATTGGTTTTGCTCAAGGCCTCTTGTCGGGAAGAAATTCCTTCCCCCGTTTCAGCCGGCTTCACCGTCTTCCGCTGCCCATCCCAGCGGGGCCTGTTCCGAGACTGTTACGAAACCCCTTAAACCGTGTTGAACAGGTAGGGGCCTATTTTGCGTGGTACCACTTCCGAATAGCGCCACTCGCATGCAATTGGAAGAGGAAGAGATCGATATCGCGCCTGATTAACGTCTCTTGGCGTAATGGTTCTCGAAACGCGCATTGGCCTGCTATCACCAGTTGAAATCCATTTTCCGTCGCGTCTGCGATCCGGAAATGATTGTCTTGCCTGTTCAGGTGAAAATGATGTAAGTCATTTAAACGGTTGGCTTTTTGCGAAGCAATGGAGCTGAACCCTATACGTTGCCGCGCCAGCACTGCAACGACTTGAGCCGCGTCGTGTAAAGTACATTGATTAGCAAATCATCATCGCGGAGGAAATGAGATGCGTAAGGCTCTGGTTGTCTTTTCAGGTGGACCCGATTCAACAGCGGCTGTCCTTTGGGGTTTGGAAAACCAATTCTCACCTGAGCTACTTACCTTCAAATTTCGTTCGGGTGAACAAGATGGTGAACTCGCCGCTGCTCGCGGAGTAACGAATATGCTCAAACTAGCTCAGACCAATGCGGACTGGACGTCGGGGATGGCTGTTTTCCCGCACAAAATGTATCCGCTGATGCATGCTGGCACAGCTCAAGACCATGCAAATGACAAGACCGGATCGCTACTTCCGTTTGGGGCAGGATTAGTTCTAACTTTCGCAACCTCTTTTGCGCTTTCTAAGGGGATTAATGAAGTCATCTGGGGGGCAACGAAAGATGACGGATACGGCAATCTCGATTACAGTCAGCAATTTTCAGATGATCTCGCCGCTCTGATATCAAAAACAGTCGGCTGTGGGGTGAAAATCCACGCCCCGTTCGCTGAAAAGCACAAATTCGAGCTAATGGATTGTTACGGAGAAAGAGAATCGTTATTCGCCGCGACTTGGTCTTGCAAGATGGGCCAATCGGACCAGTGTGGCAAATGCAAGTCGTGTCTAGCCCGTCGGTATTCCGCGCTCTTCGCGAAGATTAAGGATTCGACCAAATATTCGACCGAAGCGTTGCCCGCCCTCTTCACGGAGGCTGAGTTGTCCGATCCTAAGATGCTAGGGATTGAAAAACTGGCAAAATCATTTGGTTCCGATCCATGGCCGACCAGACCTCACGCTTGAGGTTGATGTCGATATTTATTGGATTTCTGAGTTAGGGTGAGCGCCAAGGATATGTCGGCAAGGCTCGGCTTCTGGTCCGGGCTCGCAGGTGAACTGTCGGATCCGCCCGATCCCCGGCCGGATCGGATTTGGTGATTACCAACCTATCGACACGTCTCAAAGAGAGATAACTCTGCGCGATTCATTCCGGAGGGTCCCATCTTCATCTTTAGCGGAAGGCTCGACGAAGCAGCTTGACGATTTTTGGCTTAAACTGCGCCTCGTCCACTTGCCCCAAGAACAATTGGTGGCAAAGTTCGGTCAAGACAAATAGGAGTAAAACCATCAAACCAGACGTTTCTCCCGTTTCGAATTTGAAGCTCGTCAGCAAAGTATCGTTATAGAAAACCATCGTTGGGATTCGGTCATCGCCTTTCGGCTTTGTCAGGCGAGAGACTGACACACCGTGCTCAGGATCCGGAACCGCCGCTCGGATGTCAGACGGCAACTCATCGACGTGGGTGATCGTAATCTGTACTTCCTGCTTGGGCGTCTCGATACCGGCCAACAATTCGTCTTTGAGCTCCGACTCGAACCGCCAGAGAAACAAAACTAGTGCAACGGCGAGTAGACAACTGGAAGGACGATCGTCGAGCACACTGACTGAAAGGAGAAGTGGGTACCCCTTAGGAAGAGAGATGACCCAATGGGCCGCACCGTCCGAGTGAGGGCGGAAGGACAACTCCTTCACACGACTGCTCACGATCTCGCTCGCCGTGACGATCGGTCTCATCTTCAAATGCTCAAGAGGAATGGTGACAAAGAGCGAGAGCATCGCCATTGCCCTCAGGAGATCGTCCTCGACCGAAGATGCAATGCCCAGGAGGAGATCGAAAAGTACCCCGCGCGGCCCCGATTCCATTCGTTCGGACGGCAAGGTCAAATGGAGTTCCGTCAACGCCAAGAGGTTTCTGCCACCGGAAAGCTGAAGAAGCATCCGATACCCCTCCAAGATGATGTCGATGATATCGGTCATTTGCTCAGCTGGACCTCCAGCTTCCTCCACGAGGCTGAGAACAGCTTTTATGTACCTGTTGGCGTCGGCCGACGCTTTGAGGTGCAACAGGAGCAACCGCGAGTCTGGAGTGCCGATAGATTGTAATTTCGCGAAGGCCTGGCCATACGCCTCAGCGGCCGCCTGTTGATCGCGTAGCTCGGTTTGCACATCGCCGAGCTGCTCTAATGCGTCAATGCTGGCTTCGACGGCTGCGGTTCCGTCGACACGCGCAACGGCATATTGCGCACTGCTAAGAGCCGCCTGCGGATCACCGCCATCGAGGAAGGCGGCCGAGGCCAGCCTCGACGCCATCACTTCCAAATGCCTGTCTCCAGCGTCTGCGCCCACCTTGCACGCAGCCAAATATTCCTTGACTGCCTCTTTCGGAAGCTCTTGGTCCCGAAGAACATTGCCTAGATTGATTCTGTTGAGCGCGACGAGCCGGGTATCTCCAAGCTTTTTGGCGATCTCGATGGCTTCCGAAGCGTACGCGAACGCTTGTTCCAATTCACCAGCTAACCTGCATTGACGGGTGCGAAGATTGCAGAACCAAGCACGGTCTCTCACGGAATCGGTTTCGACTCGATAGGCTTTCAACTCCCTGGACAGCTTCTCGATTTCGACTGGATCGCCGTCTCCCTTGGTGAGGGCGGAGACAAGATTCTTCTTAGCAGTAGCCTCGCCGTATTCATCCTCTACCAGGCGAAACAATTCGAGCGCCTCGCGCGCACGTTCGGCCGCTTTCTCATGTTGGTTCAAATGCATGTACAACGCACTCAGATCCACGGCATAGCGAGCTCGCGTGAAAGGATTTTCTGCTCTGTCAACAGAATTCACAATCGCTTCGAGTTCGAGGATGTCTTCCTCTCGCAGCGATCTGTAGACTGCCTCGTAGAGCTCTAAAAACCTCACCTCGCGGATAAGCTCATTCGAGCCGCTGTCCTTCGCCGCAATCCTGGCCTCTTCTAGAGTGACCGCAGACTCGTCGTCAGCTCCCCCTTGTCGTTCGGCGAACGATTTGGAGAGGAGAAGCGCCACACGGTCGCTCGCTTCTAAACTCTTCTCCGCGGATAAGCGCCGCTTGGTGATCTTGAGGATCGATTTGTTGTCTCCACCGACAGCCGCCTCAAACAAGGCCGCGGGTGCAAACCGCAACGCCTCCGGATCCCCGAACGCTTCCAGCAAATGAAATGCCCGGAGGGGCGACTGTCGCTTGTTCAGAGCGCGTGCAAGCCGCCGTTGCAGATACTTCCGCCGCATCGGTTCCTGTTCGAGAACCGAACGTACTACCTCTCTCTGATGCGAATGTCGGAGTTGGAAACCGATTTCTGTCTGTCTGAGAAAGTGGCTTCCCAGGCTGCTCGTCTGCAGGACATTTCTCAGCTTCCACCCAGTCGCGAGTGAGGCTTCAGAAAGCGGCAGGTTGCCGTCGCTTAGAGCGACGTATGAGATCAGTTCCTGCACGTCCTCGCGTAGGCCGCTCAAGATCTGGGCATCGATCTCCTGTACGCTCTGGCAAGAACGGAACTGAAGTTGGCTGCATAGATATCGAAGAAACAGTGGGTTTCCGTAGGAATCCTGTCTCTCAACGACGGCCCTCGAAAAAGTCTGACCCGCTTGGCAACGTTCAAGGTACTTTAGGGCAAGCCCCGCATCGACCTTCCCGAGTTCGATCTCTTCAAAGCCTTGCCGGCGTGTGGCGCGAGAACTGGTGCTCACCAAAGATCTTGACGGGCTCAGCGCTTTCCCTTCGCGAAGGATTTTAGAAAGAAACAGTTCGTCATCGACATCGTCCAGGTAAAGAAGCGTGGGCACGTCGTCGTCATTCCAAAGTGCGAGGAGGGCGGCGAAGCTATCTTCGGGCGAAATGAAGTACTCCGGTTCGAGGCCGAGGCGGCCGCGCACCGCATTGACCACGACGGAGGCCAGAAGATGTCTGTCATATCCCCGGCCTGCGATGTAGAGACCTTCCTGCTGACGCGCCAATTCAACCAGCTGATGCGTTTTGCCAGCGCCCGATGCTCCAAACACGTTCACTGGCGAGGTCTTCTGCAAAGTCGAAATATGTTCTGTCAATCCAGGTCGCAGTTCGATCTGTTGCGTTTCGACGGCAGGCCCAACGGCCTCTGCGCTATCACGCAAGGCAGCGCTCACGCGATCTGCGCGGTGGAAGGCCTCTGCGACGACAGCTTCGATATCGTCGCGGATGCGATCATACAACTCCGCCGGATCGTCAAAAAAGCTGAACGTCACGTCTTCTTCCGCGCTCTTTAACATCTCCCGGAGCCGCGAATCGCGAGAACTACCGTCTCGGGCGATATAGAACAGGCGCCGCATTCCGCGCTCCCGCGCGCGTTGAAACTCCTGCTCCAGTCCGGATTGCGTTGCCGACGGCGCTACCCATCCATAGCTGTCTTTATAGATGCCGACGAAAATATGAGATTCATCCAGCTTCCTGAAGAACAACTCTGGAGGAGGAAATGGGCGCGCACCGGCGGATTCGAAGAGAAATGGCTGGTGATTCAGCGAAGTGATCGCGCTCTGCGCCATCTTCCGCTCAGCGGCACACTCGGTGATGGTAGAGCTGACGAACACCCGAATTTTCTCTTCGAAGACCGAGCGCTTACCCATTCAGCACACCCAGGTGCGCGAGTTGTGCCGCGCATTCGTAGAGCGTCGTCGCGGGTTCGAGGTGCGGGTCGACGTTTTGAATCAGATATCGAGCGTCCTCGAGCAGTTGCTCTTCTATCTGGATCAAACGGACTGAACCAAGCCTCGTCATGACATCTTCGAAGCGGGATGAGAGAACCGCCAAGGGTGCATCGGCGTCCTCTCGATTGGCTTCGGTGAGCAAATACCTGTGGCAAAGCTCAGAAATCTGAAGATTGCAGATGGCTTGGTCGACCTGCCAGTCACGAATCCCCCGAGCGGTGAACGTGCCCTTCAAAGCCTGCAGCGGCGGCGTGATGTGAATGCGATGAAGAGTCACCGGAAAGCACCGTTTCAGCATCTTCGCTCGCCGCTTCGCAATTTGTTCCGGCGCAAGTTCTTCTGGTGCAGAGGAGTTCCTGTCATGCTTCGTGTCCGATTTGTCGACCCCATCGATGAGGGCGCTCATGAATGGGCTACGGCGCGCTTCTGATTCCTCGGTGATCTTGAATTCAAACTTGATGAGTTCGGGACAGCCTGCAATGGGTTCAAGGATTATCTTTGCCGTGGGCTCACGTGCAGATGTCACAGCGGCGGTAAACATGACCGGCGAGATCGGTAATTCCTTGTAGTCGCGCAAGTCGAAGAGGCCTTCGCTGACCGTGTCCAGCTTCTTCACATACGTGAACGCCATGGTGATCGGCTGGAACAAGGACCCATACCCAGCCAGCCTGACAGAGGATCGGTCCGGCTCTGGTCCGATGGTTAGCAGGTACCCGCCGGCGGCCAGTAACACAATCTCGAGGCGCACACAGTCCGCGTCGATAGCGTCCGCCCATTGCTTGAAGATTTCGAATGCCTGACGAGCCGGATCAGCGTTCTGTGCCACCAGGGAGAAGATCCGTAAGGGGAGGTCTGCGTCCGGGGAAGGCACATAACCATAAGCGCAGCCCACGATTTTTGCTTCATACAGTAGACGGATGAAGGCTGTATCGATGGCGAGCAGTGCGTGCGCGGGAATCCCGTAGTCGTAGCCGATGCAGGTTGTGAGCGAGCGTTTCATCAGCAGCCGAGTTGGATCGGAGATACGGTCGCCCATGGATTGAACAATCTCTTACTGGCTAACGAATCGGATGAACAGCTTCAGCGGATCGCTCCTTGAACACGCGCAATCGGATAGGTCTATTTTGGCACATTGGCCTGGGCGATACCGAGCGCGTTCCTTTGCGCTGTTACGCAAATTGGATTCCTTCACGCCAGGCGAGACTTTGCACCATCCTTCAGGAAGCATTCCCTGACAAATCACGGCCCGTGGAGGGCAAAAAAGCCTGATCCGTCCTTCGATTACCCTTACTGTTTACCAACCATGTCAGTGAGTTTCGCCTCCAGTTGCGTGCGGAGCCTATTTGATTTCTGCAGGCGAAATCACAAAGCAGGCGCGAAGCTGGCTGGTCGAGCAGCTGGACAAAGAACAGCGCCGCCACATTATCTTCATGGACCGAGATGAGTTTTTAGATCAGTCCGCGCACATATTGCTTGACCTTCGCATCGATGAGCCACCAACAACGATGAGCGACGATGACATACCATTATGAGTGAATTGGTGAATAGCGAGCCGGTCTACGTCCCACCGGATACGCTGCCGTCGCGGGGATCATTCAAAGAAGTCTTTTGGGGTCAATTTCAATTTCTCCCCGCATCGCCCGGCGCTCCACCCCACTCCGGTCCAACTCCTCAGTCTTCAGGAGCCAATAGATGCCGAAGGCGATAATGCCGAACGCCTCTTTCCAAAACGTCGTGCTACTCTGCTTTGTCACATCGTCAAATATTCCGGCCGTGAATGGCGACAAAAGCATGGAAACGCCGAGCAGACGATAAGCCCATTTGTATCTCTCTATAATCTTCTCCCGATTGGGACAATCCGGAAAGTATCTGAGTGTCTTTCCCGAGCAGAACAGGCATACACACGCAACCATGGCGAAAAAGCTCATCGCTGATGCATAATGCATCGGAAAGCCTGTGGCTTTCCCGAACACCCACGGCATTGGATTCAGCGCGACCATCACCGCAAATATCCCCGCGAGGTTCAAAAATATCTTTTCCCAGATGCTGAACCCGTGAATGAGGTACAAGCAAGCTCCCATGATGAACAGAATCCCGACGAACCAATTCCTCATTGGCCCCATTCCGGCGGGTGTTGCGCATGTCGTAGGGTCGGTGCAAACCAACGTCGAACACGTGCCCTTTGACGTAGGGTCCATGCATTCCGAGGTCGCGTGGTAATAGGCGCTCATCGATCCGGCGAGTGGAAGATGATAGCGAAGCCCTCCAATGCCCCAAAGCACAAACGGAAAGCAGATGCCGATGATTCCAACACCGGCTCGCACTCGCACGAACGTGGCCATCATGAATTTCTGGATTTCGGTCATAAACCTCCAGACGACGCTTTCGCAGCCGCAAACTTGATTGTGTTGTAGAGGTCTCACATTTAACCACAGATGTTCCGACATTGCCGGATTATTTCTTCGGCATACACAATATGGTTCGATAGATGGGGATGTTCGCCGCTAAAATGCTCGCATGATACCCAGGCCAACTCTGCCGACTGTTATGGAACAATGTCGTCTCTTCGACGAGCAAGAAGCGGTCGTTGAGGACGCAATTGAGAACCTGTGGCGCCGCTTCCCACGGAATAATGCCGTATCCGATGTGCTATTGAAGGTTGTCGTACTAATCCGCGCTTGCTGATGCGCGGGCTGCCAGGCGCAAGTATCGAAATGGGCCTCGCAAGCATGGCATACAACGTCAAGCGCATGACGAACGTGCTCGGCGCAGCCAGACTCATAGAAGCTCTCCAGGCCTGAGCGCGAACAATCTCGCAACTCGACCACATACCACGAAAAGCCACGGAAGTACTTCTGCTCCTCCCGGACATACAAACAACAGTCTCTCCGTTTCGTAACAGTCTCTGTTCCTGCCCCACAACGCCCGCCCCCGACGATCGCAAAGCAATTCGGATTGGGTCCTAAATTTCTTCTTTTATCAAGTGCCCCCGCTTCAAGCGGCTTTATGGCAGAGGCGGTCGGAACCTGTCAAGGCTCTTCGCTGCACTTCGACCGCTGACGCGGCGCCTACGGCGGCCTGGACAGAACCCTCCGCGCCCCTGCCGTGCCGCAAGAGCCATGAAGCGGGAGCACTCAACAAAAGAAATTTGGGTTTCAGGCAGTGCTCTCCCTCATGCACGCAGATCGCCCCACAGCGGGCAGCAAACGAGGAACAGAGCAATGACACCCACAATGAGCAGTACAGCCTTCGCCGCCAGCAATGGCACAACCGCTATCAGCAACGCCGCGCCGCACAGGAAAAATGCGGCGCGGCAGAACCGCAGCGAGTCGCCTTACCAGCAGCGCACCAGCCAGAAAGACAACCCCACACAGCAAGTCATCAAGCAGGCCGTGGACTACCTCATTCAACAGCTTGAGGCAGGGAAGAGCGAAACCCTGACGGCGTACCTTGGCGCGATGGCGCGTTTCCATTCGTATTCCTTCGGGAACATTTTGCAGATCGCCAGACAGCGGCCAGAGGCCACCAGAGTAGCGGGGATTCGCTCATGGAACGAGCTTGGCCGGTTTGTGAAGAAGGGCGAGAAAGGCATTCAGATTCTCGCGCCGATCATCGGCCTTCGCCGGAAGAGGGACGCGGCGGAACAGGAGCAGGACGCGAGGCCAGCGCCCATGCTTATCGGCTTCCGTGCCGTGTATGTCTTCGATCTCAGTCAGACCGAAGGCGCGGACCTGCCGGAGTTTGGGCACAACATTACCGGCGAAGTGGGCGACCACCGCAACCGGATGATTGCATTCCTCGCACAGCAGAACATCAAACTGGAATTCAACGAGAAGATCGCCCCTGCCCTTGGCGTCTCCTACGGCGGCAAGATCGCTTTGCTTCCCGGCCAATCGAAGGCCGAGGAGTTCACCACGCTGGTACACGAAACGGCGCATGAGCTTTTACACAAGGCCGAACGCCGCACCATGACAACCGCCACCGTGCGCGAAACCGAAGCCGAGGCCGTGGCCTTCATTGTGGGCCAGAGCGTTGGCTTGGACATGGGAACTGCTTCGAGCGATTACATCCAGATGTACGCGGGTGATGCCGCACTTTTGGCCGAAAGTCTTGAAGTCATTCAGCGCACCTCTGCCGTCATTCTCGCCGCAATTCAAGCGGACGAGCCAACCCAAGAGAACGAGGCCGTCGCGGAGGTGGCGTAATGCGGACCCTGGCTCTCATCCTGATGGAGGCCGGCCCGCTCCCGTCCGGCTTCCATCTTCACATCGAAAACCCGCCGTGGATGCCGCTCGACATCGAGGACATCGAGATCAGCGGCCCCAACGGACTGCCGAGCATTTCTGTTGCGCACTACGGCAAGCAGAACGGCGACGCCATGCGCGACCCGGAGATGCTCTTCGAGATGCGTCGCGATGGGAGCGACATCGTACTCGCCCCGTACTACTGGCGGAATGACTATCTCGGCATCGAGCAGTATTCAAGCTACCGCGACGATGCGCAAAAGCTGTTTACCCTCTCAGGGTTGAAACAGCAACACGAAACGTTTGCCCGGACTTGGGACAGAAACCTCCGGTCTCAGGGTTTCTTTGAAGCCTACGTGGGTAGCCGGAGCCAGTAACCAGCCATTCAAGGGGCGGGCACTGGCTGTGCCCGCCTACGCATTCACGCTCGACAACCACACAAGGAGAATCAAATGACAACCGCAGTTCAGACGCAATCCGAATATCGCAACCTGCCGCTCGTGAGCCTCACTGAGTCGGCATCCAACCCGCGTCGCAGCTTCGATCAAACGGCGCTTGGCGAACTGGCAGATTCAATCAAGACGCAAGGCATCCTTGCTCCCCTCGTTGTGCGGCCCGTGGGCCAGCACTTCGAGATCGTTGCCGGAGCGCGGCGCTACCGGGCGGCGCAACTGGCTGGACTCGAAACCGCTCCCGTCCGCATCGTCGAATTGACCGACGCCCAGGCCCTTGAAACCAGCATCGTCGAGAACCTTCAACGCCGCGACGTGCATCCACTCGACGAGGCCAACGGCTTCGCCGCGCTGATGCGGCTTGAAGAACCGAAGTACAGCATTGAGCAGATCGCCGCCAAGGTTGGCAAGGCCCCTGCATTTATCCTCGCTCGATTGAAATTGGTCGAGCTTGTCCCCTCAGTGGTGGAGGCATTTTCGCAAGATGAGATCGGCTTGGGTCACGCTCTTTTGCTGGCAAAGTTACAGCCCGCGCAACAGGAGGAGGCCCTCGCCGCCTGCTATCAGGAGCAATACGCCAACGGCTGCAAGGCCAAGCGCATCTTGCTTCCGGTCCGGCATTTGCAACAGTGGATTGAGCACAACATTTTGTTGGAGCTTGCTTCCGCGCCGTTCTCAAAAGAAGATGCCGCGCTTGTGCCGGAGGCCGGAGCGTGCCTCGATTGCCCCAAGCGTACCGGCCACAATGTTCTATTGTTTGAGGGGCTCACCCACGCGGACCAATGCTCCGATCCAAAATGCTACGCCGCAAAGGTCGAAGCACACGTTCGCCAGACCATCGCAGCGAAACCGAAACTGGTACAAATCAGCACAGGTTACGGAGTACCAAAGGATGGCAGCGCCGCCGTGCCACGCAACAAGTATGTCGAGATTCGCAACGACAAGCCGACCAATCAGAAGCAGCGGGATTGGCCAGAGTACAAAACGTGCAAATTCACCACCGAGGCAATCGTCACTGAAGGCAGCGAGAAGGGCGAAACCAAACGCGTGTGCGCAAACCCCGAATGCCCCGTGCACCATGCCAAGAAGAAGCAACAATCGAACGTTGCCGCCGATGCGGGCGTCAAAGCCGAACAGGAGAAGCGCCGCCGCGAGGAAGCACTCGCCCAGGCGACCGGCCTTCGGGTGTTAGGTGCCATCGTTGAAGCTGTTCCGGTTCGTCTGATGAGGCGCGACCTGCTTTTCGTAGTCGAACGTCTTGCTGCAATGCTGGACGAGCGCCGTTTGGCCATCGTTCTACGTCAGCTCGGCATCGGAAAGGCGAAAGGCCCTGCCGACACGCCGGCCAAGCTGCTTGCGGCCTTCATCCGCAAGGCCGAGGAGAGCATTCTCGGACGCCTGTTGGTGGAGATCGTCATTCTCCACTCTGCAAACTCTGTGAACGACTCCGGCAAGCTACTCAAGGAATCAGCCGAATTCTACAAGGTGGACGTGAACGCCATAACCGCGAAGGTAAAACAAGAGTTCGCCGCCAAAGACAAGGCGAAGCCACCGGCGAAGGCCGTGAAAAAGACCAGAGCGGCGTAGTTCCAGACAGTATTCCGGCGGAGCCTCCACAAAGGCTCCGCCACTTTTATGCGCTCCTGCCCGTCTTCCCACCCTGATTCGAGCTCCCGCGCCCGCGGGAGATCATCGCTGGCCCGCCCGACGGTCATGAGCGCGCCTTAGTGCGGCGCGCCGATGGATTACTTGCATGGCGCAATTGGTGGTGGCCAAAACATGCATCCGGGTGTCGGCTGAAAATGTTCTCGTTGGACGGGAAACGCCAGTGCACCTTCGTCATCCAGATCGGCCTTCGCTTCTTCACTTCGGTGCGGCCTTCTTTTCTCTAGCCCACCGCGCCTTGACCGCCGCTACAAGCCGCGCACGGCCTTCTGGACTCATCTTTCGTTTTGATTTGGGCTTAGCAACTGGAATGGCGGTCGCCTTTGGCCGTCCCGGTTTCCTCTTGCCCGTTGCGGGAGCCGATGCTATCAGTGCACGGGCGCCTTTAAGGCTGGCAATCTCGGCGTCGATCAAGTCAATTATTTCGGTTGTGCTCATGCCGAAAAGTGTATCGCAGAACAGGCCGCGTCTATTCGATTCTTTCAGCCAAGGATGGCTCGTTGTTACGCACATTGCCGACCGCCGCGCTAACTTTCCACGCCGTCATTTCCTCCGCTGGATACGGACGCAGCAAATCTACTGGCAACTGAGCCGGGTCTGCCGGTGCCATCCATCGCTCATAATCCTTCGGGTGGAGAATGACTGGCATTCGATCATGTATCGGCGGCCCATTCCCAGGTTGCATAATATCGTTCGGGTCCGTCGTAATGATCGTGTAAGTTTCCCTGGTCTCACCTGTCACCTTGTCTTTCCACGTCTCCCATAGGCCAGCAAATGCGAACAGTGAGCCATCCGTGAGCGCGATTGCATACGGCTGCTTTGTCTTCGAATCCACTTTCATCCACTCGTAGAAAAAATCGGCCGGGACCAGGCAGCGCCGTCGCTTGAATGCTTCTCGGTACGTTGCGCTCGTGGGCACCGTCTCGGCTCTTGCATTGATGGTGGAGTAACTGGCCTTCCCATCCTTCGACCAGAACGGCACCAGCCCCCATCGCATGACGGTTAGTTCGCGCTCGCCGGTCTCCGCGTCGAGTCGCACCACCGGTTGCATTGACTGCGGCGCGACGTTGTAGGACGGCGCGAAGTACGATTCATTGAACACGTCGGTGTTGTGTGTTTGGAACCACTCCGCGATCCGTTGTTTGTCCGCCCGCCGTCCGTACCGTCCGCACATCGGCTATTTTCCTTTAATTTCCGCAATTAGTGCGTTCTGCTCGAGCTCCGCAATGTCGAAGAACTCCTTTTCATCGAAGAACTGATGGTCGTCATCATAATGCAGAGGCGCGAGAGCAGCGGCATGGAACAATCCCATTCTGCTAACCGTAGGTCCGTTCGGGTCGCGCTGAGTGAAGGCCGCAATTCGTGGGGAGCTGTGCATGTCCATCATGCCATGCATTCGCGCACTGAAGGCCATCCCCTTCTCTACGTCGCCAAAGTGTTCTCCGATAAACTCCAGCCGCAGACGCGGTCACGGCTTCTAGCTCGCCGCATTTTTTCTTCGATGGTATTTACGCAACTCATGAACTCTTGCGGGGTAAAATCCACTTTCACGAGTCTACGAATTTTCGGCCATCTCTCCATTAACTCTTCTCCCGCTCGGCATAA
>Ga0206935_10114_pt1 | contig 28631 bp, 23 predicted proteins | sample Alteio_BWOrgHeat_13_FD_152924 | JGI IMG/M metagenome (GOLD analysis project Ga0206935, IMG submission 152924) | Enriched cells from forest soil in Barre Woods Harvard Forest LTER site, Petersham, Massachusetts, United States -... | ecosystem: Environmental > Terrestrial > Soil > Temperate forest >...
ATCCGGCTTACGGGCTATATTACCAAAACCTCGCCGCTCACTTTCGGCGGAAACGGGTCCCTGCCTGATGGCAGCGATATAAAATGGACTGCGCGTTAAGGGCGGCCTTTTCGGTCAGGCCGTAGTCCATGGCGGTGCGCAGGTTGTTCCAAAAATCGGCGGGTTTATCCAGGCCGTAGCTGGTAATGGCGAAGTTGATGCCCGCTTTCTCCAGCGTAGCCGGGTTGGTGGGCGATAGCTCCCAGTCTTTCAGTTGCGTATAGCTGATGTTGCGCGCATCCAGCGGGTCCTCCACGTCATAAGGCTCGGGGAAGGTGAGCGGCACGATAAAACTCGCACCCATTGCTTTCATGGCGTCGATGCGGCGGTACTCCTTGCCGTCTGTTTTAAAAATGTATTGCTTGCCAAACTCTTTGGCAATCTTTTCGGCCCGCAACACCATCAGTGCATCCGTCACCTCGAAAACCTGGGGAATAGCCTGTTCTTTGTTAAACTCGTCCAGCGAGATATTGTACTCTTCCTTTTGGCCCTTGTACCATTCGGCATCGTAATAAGTTTGGCGGATCAGCGCTATACTGCCCATCAGCGACGATGGGTAATTCGTAGCCGCCGTGCCTTTGGTAAACGAATAATGCGCCGCTGCCTGGTCGTTCAGCATCACTTCGTTGTCGCGCTCATCGCCCAGGGTAACCACCGCGCCGGTGCCGCGCATAATACCATCGTGTATCAGCGTCTGCACCGCGCCGAAACCGTTTTTCTTAAAATCCTCGGCTGTTTTGGCATCTGCGTGGAATACCGCTTTGGCATTCATCTCCGGTTTTACTGCCTCGTTCCAGCCATAGGCGCCCGGTTTGGTGGACGTATAAACCGCCACGCGCCCAAAACCGCCCTGCGCAAAAGCTGCGCGCGGTGCCTCGGGCATACCGTAGGTGCTGTAGGCGTCAACCAGGCCGGGATAAATGTATTTGCCCTTTAGGTCCACCACCACATAACCCTGTGGCACAGCCAGCCCGGCGCCTACCGCTTCAATCAGGCGGTCCTTCACCAGCAGGGTGCCGTTGGTTAGCGTCTCGCCCGCGCTGGCGACAATAGTGGCATTGATAAAGGCATATTGCCCGGGCCGCACATCATACGGGCCATTAACCGGGAAAGTCTCCTGCCCCGCGCATAACCGTGCACAAAGCAGCAAGCCGCAAAAAAGTAAAAGTTTCTTCATGAAATCAGTTAATAGAGTTTACTAATATACAAACATTAGCAGCTTAGTGTATCCGGGGTGGTTTTGTGATGTATTTGTTACAAAGCATGGCGACTCCATCTGCCTTCATCCGCCATAGCTTTAGCGGCGCCGGATTCCTGTTGCTTCCATGTAAACTGAACCCAGCGTTAGTCACTAAAAATGTTAATCGTTTCCCATACCGTACATCGTTCCAGGTGTTCCATTTTTTCACACAACGTTTTTTCGGCACTAACCCCCTTTAGGCTTTTGACTTTCGGCTTTACACTGAAAACAATGGTGTGCCCCGGCCGGTAGAGGCCGGGTCGGGCCATACGTTCATATGCCTGCAAGGCTTTATGCTCGTTGGCCGGTATCCACCGCTGTCCTTCACGCAAATCGTCTGAAGGCTCGAATTGCAAATTTCGAACAGCGCAGGATGTTTAAATTAATGAAATGTTGTAACTTAGATGATTGTTAAGCCGCATGCATGCAGGAATATAATATTTTTAATACCGAGCTTCAAAAAGGACTTGATTCTTTCTTTTTTTCGCCAAAAGAAGAATGGGAAAGGTCTGCTGTTAAATATGTGAATGGCTATGCAGAAGACGAATTGCGTCGTCTCGTGGACCTCGACAAAAGAAAACAATCTGGTGCTTTTTTTACTAATAGCGATCTGGCAAATCACGTTTTAAAAAAACTTAACGTCGAATTTAAAAATGGTGATACGATTTATGATCCTTGCGTTGGAGCTGCCAACCTGCTGATATCGGCATCTTCGATTGCCGCTGCCGACGGGCGTAAAATTGGATTACGGGGAACTGATATTCACCCCGAGTTTTGCGAAGCAGCAAAACTGAGGCTATCGATTCAAAACCTGTTGCTTTTTGGTGGAGAAGCAGTTAAAAAACTTGAATTTTCAATAAAAGTGGGCGATGCTCTCGAAAATAATTTAAACTATCATACGGCATCCCACATCATCACGAATCCCCCTTTTAACCCAATGCCGGCCCCGCCAGACATTAAATGGAGTTCAGGGAAAGTGTCTGCTGCTGCGGTATTTATGGATCGCATTATTTCATACGCCAGTGTAGGAAAAGTAATTATTGCAATCCTTCCGGAGGTTTTGCGAAGCGGAACGCGATATGATAAATGGCGCAAAATGGTGGAATTAAAGTGCGATATAAAGAAAATACATCTACTCGGACAGTTTGACAAATACGCGGATATTGATGTTTTTGTTATTGAGCTTTATAAAAGACCGGCAGCCTCAGAAGCAGAACCATCATTTCAATGGGTCGGCATATCAGCGTCAACTGCTTCCACCATAGCCGATCAATTTGTTATTCGTGTGGGACAGGTAGTAGACAACCGCGATCCAAGAGCCGGTCTGAGCCGTCCGTTTTTGACGAGCAAGGGAATGAAAGGATGGGAAAAAATCAGCAAGTGGCCATCCAGGAGGCTCCATTGCGGAACCCCTGTTGAATGCCCCTTTGTTGTGATTAAACGCACTTCACGCATGGGTGATAGCAACCGCGCTATAGCAACAGTCATCGATATCGACGAACCGGTTTTCGTAGATAATCACCTAATTGTTTTAAAACCAAAATCAGGTAAGCTTTCGACGTGTATCAAACTTGTTGAAAAATTGAGAAGCAAACGCGTGGACAATTGGATCAACGATCGGATCAGGTGTCGTCACTTAACCGTAAAAGTTGTATCTCAAATTCCGTTATGATAGACAATTCGATTGTTCAGCTCGCCCATATTAAATTTTCCACCGAAATTATCAAACGACTGGGTGAGGAACTCAATCCGAGTATCGATCAAAGTATACTGGAACTAGTGAAGAATGCCTATGATGCTGACGCTACAAGCTGCACGGTAGAACTGGAAGATATTACTGATGAAGGAGGTACCATCACCATCCATGATTCGGGAAAAGGCATGGATGCAAGTGAAATTAACAATGGCTGGCTCGTTTTGGGACAATCTTCAAAATCCATTAAAGAAATAACGCCGCTCGGCCGCACACCGGCTGGCAGCAAAGGCCTTGGAAGGCTGGCCGCATTGAGGATGGGCAATATAGCTTATTTACGAAGTGTGCCGAAATCGAACATAGAATCGGAATTTCAGCTTACCATCAACTGGCCCCAATTTGATTCCGCGGATATCGTCGAAAACGTGGAACTACCAATAATTCACAATCATTTACCTGGCAATCTTACTCATGGTTCAACGATTAGCATCCGAGGTCTGAAGCAACATATCAGCGAACGCGATGTCAGAAAAATTGCACGAGGACTGATTTTACTGGCAGATCCTTTCGATGATGACCCGACCGCATTTAAACCCATTTTACGATCGCCTGAATTTCAGGAAATGGAGGTCTTGGTTTCCAAACGATATTTTTCGGACGCCGATTACCACCTTTTCGCTTCGGTCGACCAAACAGGCCATGCATCCGCCAGAGTGATGGATTATCTCGGACAAACGCTTTTTGAAGCGACTCACGAAGACATCCTTGGAAAAGGGAACACGACAATATTTAATTGTCCGGCTACCACATTTGATCTTTGGTCATTTATTTTAAATTCGACCATGTTCACTAGCCGGACTAACTCCATTACAGAGATTCGGGACTGGCTGAAGGATTTCGGAGGTGTGCACTTGTATCAAAATGGCTTGCGGGTTAGTCCGTATGGTAATCCTGGAAACGACTGGCTAAACATGAATCTGTCACGAGCCAGGAGTCCTGAAGAACGACCGTCAACTAATAATTCCATAGGTGTTGTGCGAGTAAGTGATTCTGAAGGGTTGTTATCCCAGAAAACTGACCGTGCGGGATTTATCGAAAGTGACGTTTTTCATGAGATTAGAATTTTTTGTCAGGCTGCCCTTGATTGGATGGCCAAAGAAAGGATAGGTGTCGCAGAGGTTAAACGCCAAAAGAATAGAGAGAAATCATCATCCGCAGCAACTGAAACACGTGACCGGGTACAACAGAGTATAAGCAAATTGAATCCGGCGGATCGGGAGGAGATCGAAGAATTGTTCAATAAATATGACAAAGCTACTCAGGCAGAAGTCAAAGTACTCAAGGCAGAGGTCCAGCTTTATCGGACGCTCAGCACCGCAGGAATAACAGCGGCAACTTTTTCGCATGAGTCAAGAGGCAATCCATTAAAAGTCATTACGCAAGCTATCAACGCGATAGACCGGAGGACAAAAGAATACTTTCCCGCCAACTACGAGGCGGTTTTTGCCAAACCAATCAAAAGCATATTAAATGGAGTCAGGTCGCTGGAGGTATTAGGCACGGCCACCCTGAAATTGCTGTCGCATGAAAAAAGACGCATTACGCGTGTGGACGTTCATGATGTCATCGCTAATGTAAGGGACACTTTCGCGCCCTTTTTTGAGGGCCGTGATATCATAGTCGATGAGGATTTTGCGGCTGGACACCCTTATTTTCGTTCAAGTGAGGCAGCTTTTGAATCGATTATTACCAATTTATTTAATAATAGCATTGCTGCGCTCGAAAATTCTACTGCTGAACAACGGCGCATCTTAATTCAAACAGTAGTGCAGGAAAATATTGTTAAAATCTCAGTTCACGACAATGGCCCAGGGATCACAGGCATCAATGTGAAAGACATTTGGTTACCTGGCGAAACAACAAATCCAAACGGTACTGGACTCGGCTTGACAATAGTCAGAGACGCCACCACGGATTTAGGAGGCTCAGTATTTGCTATTGAAAATAGCTTGCTCGGTGGAGCAGAAATAGGTGTCGAATTACCAATAATAGGCATATAATGGGATTAGCGATTAAAGGACGGCAAATAGATCGCGTTTTCGTTATTGACGACGATAAATATGGAAGAGAATCATCTGGATTTGCGGTCGAAGAAAGCCCATTTGAACCAGTTATTCAGGAAAGTGGAATTACCAATCTTAATTCATTTTTGGAAAATAATATTCACATAACTGATGCTGTAGTTTCTGACCACCATCTAAAAAAACGGAATTATTTTCCAGAAAATGGCGCTAAGGTGGTTTATGAATGCTATGAGCGACAAATCCCTGCGGTGTTGGTGACACGTTTCGGAGAATCCGAAATCAACGAGATAAGAAAATTTAGGGAAAAAATACCTGTTGTCCTTACGCCCGGTGAATTCAATCCGGATAGTCTGATTAATAGCCTAGAAACCTGTATTAATGAATTTCTTGGTAACCGTAAGCCGGAACGCGTTGCCTGGCGGACACTAATAAGGATAGAGGATGTAGTCGATAACAATATTTTTATTTTCATACCGGGTTGGAACTATGAAGTTTCCATATCGCTCAATAAACAGGACCTGCCACGGGATATCAGGAATATTATTAAGGCCGACATGCGTGTACACGCAAAAGTAAACGTCGGCGCCGAACGGTCTGAAGACCTTTTTTTCAAAGATTGGGAGGCTAAATAAAAAATGGCAACGTACGTAGCGATTATCGATGTCGGTCATGGGAATAGTACCGTGATCAAAGACGAAGACGAAACCTTCATTATCGACTGCGGCTCGCGCGGTACAGCACTTATCGAATTTCTAGAGGCCGAAAAAATTAATAATATTGATTCCTTGTTTCTTTCGCACGCTGACCAGGACCATATTGGCGGATTAGTAAAATTGCTTTCGACAGACGAAGTGAGTGTAAAACATATTTATGTCAACACTGATTCTTCAAAAGGAAGTGCGCTGTGGGACGACCTTGTTTATGAACTTAGCCAGCAAAGCGAAAAGCAGAAATTAAATTTTAATGTAGGGCTATCTCGCGCCAATGGCCCTTTTTCCTGTGGTGGTATTCAATTATCTGTAGTTGGGCCGACTCCTTATTTGGCAGCAAAAGGGCCAGGCGGTGTCGACCGGCGCGGCAAAACCATCACATCTAATTCTATCTCCGCTTCTTTTCATGTGTCTTGGCAGGATGAAACGTTGGCCTATTTGGCTGGTGATTTGGACGAAATAGGTTTAAATGACCTAAAAGATCATAAAGTCTCTATAAAGGCGTCGCTAATGGTATTTCCGCATCATGGCGGTCTGAGTGAAGATGCCGACAGTGTAGCTTTTACGCGAGAACTATGTCGCCTGACTGAAGCAAAAACCGTAGTATTTTCAATCGGACGCAACCAGCATCACAACCCCAGACCTGAAATTGTTGCAGCTGTCCGTCAAGAAGTAGACAACGTTCGTATTGCTTGCACACAGCTTTCCAGAAATTGTGCAAAATCACTGCACAAAGTAGTACCAGTACACCTGAATAGCTTCTTTGCAAAGGGAAAGCCGGACAACGAGTGCTGCGGAGGGACATTCGTTATTGATTTGGCAGAAAAAGTACAGTACCTCCCGGACATGGCGTCACATCAGGCATTTATTGATGCCGTCGCTGCGACTCCTTTGTGCAGAACGAAAATTTAATGCTGCTGCAGCCTTTTGCGTTGCACCCGCGCTGTCCTGAGTGTGTCACGTCGGACGACTATGCCCGGAGACTTACTCTCCGGTACCCATCTTCAACGAACATAATGCAAAGTTAGCTACCAGTCCACAGGTGGGTAGCCCCGCCAATTGGCGGAGCAAAAATGGTGGTGGTGGTTTTTTCTACAACCAGGTAGCCCGCCAAATGGCGGGCATTAAAGGCAGCACCGTTTGCAGGTTGCAACACCTCTTCAAGCGAGCCTGTCGCGCAACGGCAACGCGCAAATGCGACTTGTGCCCCGCTGAGTAATCGCTACCGACATTTTCTCTATCGCTAAACTTAAGCGTAATCAAATTTTCCCTGTTTAAGAATTGAAATTGCATTATCAGCCAGCTCATCGGTTAAACCGACTGAAGAGCTTGTAAGAACCAGGTAATCCTTAATGCTATCGGGCAAGCTGTTTAATAATTTATCGTCATCAATTATTACAAAGTGCTCATTGGATTTATGCTTGGATTGATACCAATTTAAAATTTCATCCTTACGATTCAAGTTTTCATCATTTTTGGTCAATAGGGCAATTCCATTTACGCTGATACCCCTTGATTTAAAAATATTACGCCATTTAGGAAGACTATATTTTGATTTGTGAGATGTTGTTAATAATACCTTAGCGTTAGTCTCAGAAATAATTTTCTGAAGAGCCCGCACCGATTTCACACTAAACAGAGGAAACCCATCATCATGAAATTCCGGTTTTTTCCATGAGTTAGCGGGAACCATAACACCATCTATATCCAGCAATATCAGCATTACATAAAATTACAACAATTTTTTTACGCAGAAGTTATTTGTTTTAGAAATTCGATATCTAAACCATTATATCTTGCGTCCTGCTCGTTAAGGTGTAATATGTCCGACTCGGTATCCCAATCGTTTTCGTCAAATTCCATATCCAACCAGTTAACTGCTTTTGTCGCTGACGTTTTGTGGCTGGATACCGAACCAATCTCAACGTCCATGATTAACGAACTCAGGTATCGGTGATGCCCATCTACTATTAAATTATCACATATTTTTATGTCGTCAAATTTTATATCGTGTGCCATTTTTTGACACATCCTTTTGATTATCGGAACACAAAGTTTAGGTTGAGTGGGGATATATTGTATTTCCTCGCTCGCAATATATTCCCTGAGATATTCAACTGTGATAGTTTTCAAAGTATGTTTTATTAACCGGCGCCCAATTAAAGTACCCGGGCGAATATAGAAGTCGCCGCAAACATTACAAAACTACGCGGCGATTCCTAAAACAGAACATTATCGAAGCGCCCCCCCCCCCTCAAAAAAAACTATAAAAATAGTTTGTAAACTATGGAAATAGTTATACATTTGTTCAACTATAAAGATAGTTATTATGCAGATCAAAGAACTCACCAAAGCAGAAGAGCAGGTAATGCAGCTTTTATGGCAATTAAAAGAAGCCATTGTAAAAGACATCCTGGAGCGCATGCCGGAACCTAAACCGGCTTATAATACGGTATCAACCGTGGTGCGGGTGCTGGAAGGCAAAGGTTTTATCGATCATAAAGCCTATGGCAACTCACACGTATATTTCCCGCTCATCAGCGAGGCGCAGTACAAAAAGTTCACCTTTGATAAGATGATGAGCAGCTATTTCAGCAACTCGTACCAAAGCCTGGTATCCTTTATCGCCAACGATAAAAAGCTGAACCTGCAACAATTGGATGAACTAAGCAAACTGATTGAAGACCTTAAAAACAAAAAGAAATGAACTGGCTGTATTACCTTGCGGAAGCAAACCTATACCTCGGCGTGTTTTACCTGGCTTACTGCCTGTTTTTAAACCGCAGTACCCATTACCAGCTTAGCCGCGCCTACCTGGTATTTAGCTGCATAGCGGCATTTATACTGCCGGTTTTGCAGGTTGGCGCGTTAAGACAAGTTAAGCCGGCCGAGCCGGTGAGTACAGTGAGCAACATAATACCAGTTATGCAGCCGCCCGTGAGTATTGCCGAACCGTACCAGGCCGTGGTTATCCATACAAATGCAGCCCCGGCAGTAATTGAACGGCATTTTACGCTGCAGGATGGTTTGTGGTATGCTTACCTTTTGGGCGCGGTGGTTTTATTGATCCTGCTTTTTATTAAGCTGTACGCGCTGTTCAGGCTGACGCGTAATGAGCAAGCGGTTAACCGGGGCAGGTACCGGGTGATCTACCTAAACGGAACGGATGTGGCCTTTTCGTTTTTCAACTACCTTTTTATCGGCGCCGACGCGCCGGGGGCCAACACCATCATCAGGCATGAGCTGGTGCACATCCGGCAAAAACATTCGGCCGATGTCATCCTGCTTGAGGTGTTAAAGGTGATCAACTGGTTTAACCCATTTGTTTACCTGCTGCAAAACAGCCTGAAAACCGTACACGAATATATTGCCGACGAACAAACCGCCGCTTACGAAACCGATGCGCTTACCTACGCTTCTTTCCTGGTAAAAAACGCTTACGGCGCTGGCGGCTCGTCAATTACGCATTCATTTTTCAATTATAACCTGTTAAAAAAGCGGATTATTATGCTAAACCAACAACGCTCGGGTAATTTAGCCAGGCTGAAGTACCTTATCACCATCCCCATTTGCGCGGCACTGCTATGCGCCTCGACCCTGGTATTCAGCAAAACTTATGGCTGGATCGACCTTAGCCCCGCCAGCGCAAAATCAGCCGGCCGATACGCCGCCATGAATGCAAACCTGATGTCAAAGCGCAAACGCCTAAAAGTGACCCAAAACGGCGTAAGCACCCTAACCGATCAGTTTGCTGTCGACCTGAAAAACAAAAAGGTAGTTTTTACGGCCAATACCTTAACGAAGGCCGACAAGTCAGCACTGCTGAAAAACAACCATATAAAAGTTGAGGTGGTGGAAGACAGCACCCGGTTTGTTAACAAAGACGGGCGACCGATTTTACCAATTGTAAATGTTGACGGCTATTACCTGCTGGATCATTTTTTGCACAAAAACATTCATTACACGAGCGCCAAAGGTGAAAAAGGCGGCCTGGTTGAAGTTGGCTTTACGCTGGACAATGACCGCCACATTGCCAATGCCAAAATTGTTAAAAGCGGCGGCCCCAAACTGGATGCGCTGGCGCTAAACGGGTTTAATGCCTATAAAGGAACTGTTAATGATGATCCGGGAAAAAATTACGTACTCGGCGTATATTTTTTCACCGATGATTATTCGATATTTAAAACAGACTCGCTGCAAAAGGTTCCCGATTTTGCCGGGGAACTGATCATAACGAATTACAAATACCCGGTAGCCCGCACCAGTAAAGGGTACGAATATGATGAAAGCGGCACTGGTTTCCCTGGGGATGCTGTTAACATGTCGCAAGCCAAGGTTGTAATTTATGATAAAAACGGCGAGGGGACCTGGTATTTTCAAAAAAAATGTACCCCGGCCGACCTGAAAATGCTGAAGGACAAATACGGGTATACCTTCCCGTCGGCTTCTTCAAGTATTATACAATTCATCTACGCTAAAGATGTTAAAAAGAACCACCTGGCATACATTTTTGATGTCGAATCGTATTTGGACGCCCCGTATACCCGTCAATTTTATAACTACATGCTCGACAATACAGAATACCCTGAACAAGCCAAAAAATCGCTTACCGGCGGTGTAGTCGTATTGAATTTTAACCTGGATAACAATGGGATGATCGGCGACATAAGCGTGGCACACAGCGCCGGCAATGGCTTTGATGAGGCAGCACTGAAAGCCTTGCAGGGGTACAAGGATGCCATTAAGGACAATGCGGGCAGGCACAGCATAGCCGTATTATTTTGTGTGGCCGAAAACAAATACCGCCCGGTTGTGAGTGAAAAGATAAAAAAGGACGGGTATGTTGGCGAATTGGCCGTGTGTGATGTTAAGTCGCCATTTGTAAACGGATCTGCCAAATATACGCGGCCTACAATAGCCCCGCTTCGTCCAAATAATGGCGTGCATTAAAACACGCGGATACTTTATTTCTTTCTAAACCCTTCCTCTCCGTCCGGGCGAATTGCCCGGACGGATTAATGAACCTAACAAACCGCCATCACGGCTGAACCTGTCCGCCTCTGGCTTGCATAAACAGTACTTTTTGTGGTTAAGAATGCCGACCTTCGCCGAAAGATCATCATCATTAAAATGCCGCCGGAGCCAAAACAAAAACCAGCCGAAAAGGAAAATTTGCATGCCCGCAATAGTCACCGGGCCGGGTATGATTTTAAGCAGCTGTGCAAAAGCAGCCCGGGCCTGAGGGCTTTTGTATCGCGGAATCAATACCAGGATGAATCGATAGACTTCAGCAACCCTGACGCGGTTAAAGCCTTAAACAAGGCCTTACTGAAATATTTTTACGGCGTGGAAGAGTGGGATATCCCGGAGGGATACCTTTGCCCGCCGATACCCGGCAGGGCGGATTATATCCATTATGCGGCGGATATATTATCCGAAATTAATGGCGGCGTTATTCCGCGGGGCCCGGCCATTAAGGTGCTGGATATCGGCATGGGCGCAAATTGTGTTTACCCGTTAATTGGCGCCAGTGTGTACGGCTGGCAGTTTGTGGGTACCGATATTGATCCGGCAGCCATCCGGTCGGCAAAAAATATTGTTTCATCAAACAAGGCTTTCCAGGATAAGATCATATTCCGCCTGCAAACCAACAAGGCCAATATTTTTAAGGGGATCATTAAAAACGGGGAGGGCTTTGATATCGCCATCTGCAATCCGCCGTTCCACGCATCGTTGCAGGAGGCGCAATTATCCGCCGCCACCAAATGGAAAAAGTTAGGGGTAAATAAACAAACACCGGCATTAAACTTTGGCGGACAGAAAACGGAACTATGGTGTTACGGCGGCGAAGCAGGATTTATTCGCCGCATGGTTGAGCAAAGCGCCCTGGTGGCGCAGCAGTGCCTGTGGTTTAGTACATTGGTGTCAAAAAAAGACACCCTGCCGGTTATTTATAAAGCGCTAAAGGCTGTTAATGCCCTTGAGGTTAAAACCATCAGCATGACACACGGGCAAAAAGTAAGCCGCATAGTCGCCTGGACATTTTTAAGCCCGGCGGAGCAGGCGGCCTGGCGGGATACATTTTGGCGGGACGGCAATTAAAAAAGGACCGTCATTGCGAGGAACGATCCGCCAATATGGCGGACCACATATGCTAATCAACGGACCGGCGATGCCGGGCTACCTGGCAGCCGCACGCCGTTCGTTCGAGCGTAGCGTTTCGATGACTGTCTGGTTTAGAGGTTGCTTCGTTCCTCGAAATGACGATTTGGTGGTGTTTTACGGGTTAACTTAAACTGGAATTGGGCCCAGCGCCGGTTCTTAAATAAATTCCTGCTGATCGCCTAACAATTGCTTCCCCCGTGCATCTAACAATAACACAACATGTTAGCTCATGCAAAACCATTTTAAAACCCGGACTGTCGCCCTCATCCTGCTCTCAGCCGGCTATGGCTGGGCCGGCGGCCATTATATTCCCGCCGATTCTCCGTTTGCGGCTTATATTTTTCAGTTTGTGGTGATCGGCTTTTTGCTGATAGCCGGTTCTAATTTTTTATCGATGTTCGCTGCGGGGCTTCAAACCCGCCGCTGGCCGGTAAGAGCGATTAGCATTTTTTCGGTTTTATCGCTGCTGATCAATATTGCCAATATTGTGCATGGTGTCGTCAATGTTGATCCGCATGGCTTTGGTTCGCACAACTCCTTCGCCGACCTGGTGCCAATAGCGATTATTCTAATTGGAAGCGGGTTGTGGATAAGTACCATTTTAAAGCAGGCCGGGACGAGGAGCCAAACATCGGGCTGATTCAGCTATTTTCTTTCACAGCCTCTTTTATAATCTCTTTATCTTTTTCCCGTCGCCTGCCAGAGGTGTACCGTTTATACCAGCCCCTTACATGCTTCGCCCATTCGCCATTGAGCATAGAATTTTGTTTGTTGCCTACCTGTGCCATAATTGTTTCCTTACAAATTTATAAAAATTGATGCGTGCCCGCTGCTTTTACCGTGTTAATTGATTCTGTACCAGTTCGTCAATTAAACCCCCGCGCATTTCCATCGTCAAATAAGTGTTGATGCATCAATAACACCACAACGGCACGGTTTTTGGATTTACTAAGCCGTTAAAACATATTGTTTAACTTATTAAAAAGATACAGTCATGAAAAAGATAAAATATTTATTGCTGCTTGCCGTTACGGCGATCAGCTTTAGCGCCTGCGTAGTACGCGAAGGCGGCGGTTGGGTTCCCGGGCATTACAATTACGGCGCTTATGGCCGTTATTGGGTACCAGGCCACTATGCACGGTAACTAATTTTTGAAATTTGATTTAATTAATTTTTTTGCCGAACGCCCAAAGTCGCAAGTCTAAAGTCGATTTTTCAACTTTAACTTGCGACTTTCTATTTAAATAAGGTAGAGACGCGATACTTCGCGTCTCCCGCTGACAGGTAACGAACTTTACCCCTTACTCCGGTAATCAGGGTCCAAGACGCGATGCATCGCGTCTCTACAAACCTCGTCTTCTGACCACTCCTGTCTTTCGGACTTTTCCGACTTTCGGACTTCCGACCTCCTCTTCCACCTCGTATTGACGGGCCATTTTAGCAATGCGTTCTTCCAGCGGCTCGGTGGTTAAGCGCTCACGGCCAAGGCTATCCACCATAATCGGGAATGCGAATGGGGTTGGGCGTTGTATGTTTTTCAGTACAATATTTTGACCCTGTATCCGCTGCAGCGCCGCCCTTAACCGAAATTCTTCGAGCTGAAAAGCCAATGCCTCGTTGTAAGCTTGTCGTACCAATAAATTATCCGGTTCGTATTCATTAAATACTTCGAACAGCAGCGAGGTAGATGCTTGCAAATGTTTGTTTTTCATCGGCTGGCCTGGGTACCCGGTGAATACCAGCCCGCCAATATGGGCGATGTCGCGAAAACGGCGGCGGGCCATCTCGTTGGCATTGAGGCTATGCTCTATGTCTTCGATCAGGTTGTCGATGGAGAAAAATGAAGCGTCTTCCAAAGCCTCCTCGATAGGGATATCCTCATCGGCGAGCAGCTCAAAGCCATAGTCGTTCATGGCGATGGAAAAGCTGCCCGGCTTTATTTTGCTGATGCGATAAGCGAGGAGCGAGGCCATCCCCTCGTGCACCAGCCGGCCCTCAAAGGGATAAAAAATCAGGTGGTGCCCGTCGTTGGTTTTGAACGATTCGATCAAAAATTCATGGCTCTGCGGCAAATGCGATAACTCCGCCTGTAGTTCAAAAAGAGGCTTAAGGGCGATCACCTCTTCGTCATACGCCGTGCCCAACGCCACTTCGTCCAGTTTATCGCGAAAAACCGCGGCCAATTGCGAGGATAGTGGCATCCGTCCGCCATTCCAGCTGGGGATCATCCCCTTGCGCGCATTGGACTTTTTTACAAAGGCAGTCATCTCCTTTAATTGTATAAATTCCAAACTCCGCCCCGCGAACCAAAATGTATTGCCAGGTTTTAGTTTTGAGATAAACGATTCTTCAATGGTACCCAAACTGCCCCCGCTGAGCCATTTTACGCGGATGCTCAGCTCGCTGGTAATGGTGCCGATGCTTAACCGGTGCCGCATGGCAACGCGCCGGTTATTTACTTTAAACAGGCCGTTCTCAACTTCTACCTTTAAAAATTCGTCGTATTGGGCCAGCGTTTTGCCGCCGGTGGTAATAAAATCCAGCAGCTGGTTAAACTCGCTCCGTTTCAGATCGGCAAAAGCATAGCTGGTTTTTACTTCCTTAAACAATTCATCCGCCCGGAAGCCATCTGAAACGGCCAGCGTAACCATATACTGGATCAGCACATCCATCGTAAGCAGCATCGGGTCGCGGCTTTCAAATATTTTGCGTTTGATGGCATCTTTAAGGGCCGCGCCTTCCAGCAATTCCAGCGAATGGGTTGGTACATACCAGGCCCGCGAAATTGCCCCCGGCGCATGCCCGCTTCGCCCGGCGCGCTGCATAAACCGCGCAACACCTTTTGGACTGCCAACCTGGATGACGGTATCTACCGGCCGGAAGTCGACACCCAAATCCAAACTCGATGTGCATACCACTACTTTCAGCGCTTCGGCATGCAGGGCCTGTTCCACCCAGTTGCGGAGGTCGTTGTCCAGCGAGCCATGGTGCATAGCCATTATGCCCGCGTATTCCGGGTAATTGTCCAGGATAGCATGGTACCATATCTCCGCCATCGAGCGTGTATTGGTAAAGATGAGCGTAGTGACACTTTTGGCCACGATCTCCATCACCTGCGGCAGCAGTTTCAACCCAATATGCCCCGACCAGGAATAACTTTCAATATTTTCGGGGATGACGGACGTGATCTGCAGCCGCTTATCCACGTTCGCCTTAACCATTTTAACCCGCTCGGGCGGGAAATCATTGCCAAGCAACACTTCCGAGGCTTCTTCCAGGTTACCGATGGTAGCGGAGATACCCCATATTTTAAGTTGGCAGTTTGCAGTTGGCAGCGGGGGAGCAGTTTGCAGTTTTGAGTTTGCAGTTTGAAGGGATTTTTTATTGTTGGCTGGCTGCTCGTCTGCCAACCGCTTACTGCCCACTGCAAACTGGCCACTGCCAACTGAAGCCAGGGCCTTGAGCCGCGACAAACCCAGCTCCACCTGTACGCCGCGCTTGGTGCCCAGCAGCTCGTGCCACTCGTCGATCACCGCCACCTGCAGGCTTTTAAACAGGTTGGGATATTCCTTTTGTGCCATCATCAGGTGAAGGCTTTCGGGCGTGGTGAGCAGAACTTCCGGCAGTTTTTTCTTTAGCGCTTGTTTTTCGGCCGCGGACGTGTCGCCGGTTCGGGTCATTATTTTCCAGGGCAGGCCGATCTCGTCGCAGGCCTCCTGCATGGCTTTTCTGATGTCGTTGGTAAGCGCCCTCAGCGGGGTGATCCATAGCATTAGCAGTCCATTATTGGTTTGCGTTTGCCAGCGATCGGGGTGCGTATTAATAAAATCAGCTAAAAATGGCAGGAACAACGCAAAGGTTTTACCGCTGCCGGTGGGCGCGTTCAACAAGCCGGAATAGCCGCCGAGGTATGCCTCCATCATTTCCTGCTGAAAAGCAAACTGCTCCCAGTTTTTTTGCCGGTACCATTGTTGAATAATTTGTTCCCCTTTTGAGATCATGCGGATAATATACAACGGAAAATGGAATGTTTGGATATAATTAAAAAAGGGCAAGAATATAATACTAAATTTAATTTTTTAAATTTGTGTATGCAAACATTGAACTTACATCCGCAGTATGTAAAAGGCGAACATGACGAACCGCTTGGGGTTTTTCTTACCGTTTCTGAATTTCAAAGTATTTTGGATGAACTTGAGGAACTTGAAGATATTAAAGCCGCCGATATCTTTGAAAACCGTAAGGACAAGGAGTTTGTACCATTTCGGGAAGCCCTCGATGAAATCAAAAACGGGCTCGTCAAATGAGTTACACAGTACTGATTGAACGGTCAGCACAAAAACAACTGGCAAAAATCAGCAGTCCATATTTTGAAGCGATTAGTGAAAAGATTCTGTTGCTGGAAAATGACCCAAGGCCTCCTGGCTGTAAAAAGCTAACGGGCCGTGAAAGCTGGTATAAGGGTAGGCGACTATCGTATTATTTACAACATATCTGATCATCTTTTGCAAGTGATAGTTATTGACATCGGCAATCGAAAGGAAATTTACAGGTAGTCCAAAGACCTTGTGTGTTTGCCTGAACATACGAAGTCAAGGGATATCTTTATTCAATGAAACGCTTTTTTATCTTTTTCCTGTTTATTGCCTTCTGTCAGTCCGCCTCAGCGCAAACCTGGCAGGATACCGTTAACATCATCAGCCACCTGTTCGACCGCTATAAACCTGATAACCCCGGCTGCCAGTTAGCCATCAGCCGCAACGGCAAAATTGTTTTTTCAAAAGCCTGGGGCCTGGCCGATATTGAACGTCATGTACCCTATACCACTGAAACCGTAACCGAAGCCGGATCGATCACTAAACAGTTTACCGCAGCGGCGATATTGTTGCTTCAACAGCAAGGCAAACTTTCATTGGATGATGATGTCCGTAAGTATGTCCCCGAACTGCCAAACTATGGCCCGGTCATCCGGCTAAGACACCTTTTGCACCATACCAGCGGCATCAGGGAGTGGAGCGAGCTGGAGGCCATTACGGGCTGGCCCCGCACCACCAAAGCCTATACCAACGAGGATGTACTGCACACGCTTTGCAGGCAACAGCAATTAAATAATATTCCGGGGACTGAATTTATCTACAGCAATTCAAACTACCTGCTTTTAACCATTATTGTTGAAAGAGTTAGCGGGATGAGCCTGCCTGATTTTACAAAACAATACATCTTTAAACCTGCCGGGATGACACACACCAGCTGGCGCGACGACTTTAAAAAGGTAGTGCCCGATAGGGGAGTAGCTTACCTGAAAAGGAATGGGATATATAAAATAAACATGCCCAATGAAAGTGTTTATGGCCCCGGCGGCCTGTTAACCACCACCGAAGACCTGTTAAAGTGGACCAACTTTTTCATCGATAATAAGCTTGGGAGCCCAGGTTTGCTGGCAAAACAAATCGCGCTTGACCCATTGCCAGGGGGTGCTGAGGCGCATTATGCAGCGGGTTTATTTATCGGCAAGTTTAAGGGATATGATATCATCTCGCATACCGGGCAAACGGCTGGTTATGTTGGCGTGGTGGAAAGCCTGCCCGCACTAAAGCTTTCCGTGGCATGGTTGAGCAACGTCACTGAATTTAAGGATAGTTTATTTGTCGGTGTAACAGCGATTGATAATTTGTTTATTAAAAGTACCTCTTCGGAACTGCCGGCAAAAACACCGGCGTCGGTTACGCTGGCTCCCGCTAAAATAAAAAAATATGCCGGGTGGTATCGCAATACCAAAACCAACCATGGAATAAATATCACGCTTATGCGCGATACGCTTTGGCTTAATAATGCGCCTTTAATCCCGATTAACGAAACTAATTTCAGCTACCTGCAATCCACTATAGTATTTAATAATACAGGCGGTTTTACTTATACCACCGCTGGAAAAGTGACCATTCCATTTACAAAAGAAAACCCTTCAAATATAAACGCCGGTTACCTAAAAGCATTCACCGGGACGTTTTACTCGAAAGAAACGGAGAGCAGTTTCAGCCTGATTTTTAAAGAAGGTAAATTAATGCTGGAGCAAAATTATCTGAAAGACGTTTTGTTGCAGCCCGCTTATAACAACGCTTTTGATCTCAATCTGACCGTGGATTCAGAGTTGTCGCCGGTACAAACGAATATCCTCTTTAAAAGAAACGGGAAGAAAGCAGGCCCGACCTGCGAGGTTTCGATGGATGATGCAAGGAAGATAAAATTTGCAAAAATTAAGTAAAGGAGGCTTAGCCATCAGGGTAGACACCAGGGCAAACGCATTAAAATTAATTTTGAATAAATTGTCAGTTAAAATAGTTCAAACAGCGAAGCATTGCCTTTGTGGTCAACAATTTTAACCGCAAAGGTCGCAAAGTGCTTAGCTTTGTGACCTTTGTGAGACCTTTGCGTCCTTGTGGTTAAAAATCTACACTCTACACGACAAATAAGCTTAAAACTATTTTAATGGTCTGCCCTGGAGTAGACACATTAAAATTATTTTGGATGAGACTTTTTAATATAATGGCTGAACGAGCGCGCTTTACTTTTATGATCACAAGTTTTAACCGGTAGAGGTCACAAAGGTAAACCACAAGGATCACAAAGCGCTTTTCTTTGCGGCCTTTGTGAATTCTCAGTGTTCTTTGTGGTTAAAAAAGCTATTCTTTAATAGTCTCCCTACAGTCGTTTAAAAAATGCAATAACACAATCTTTTTTCTTCGATATACCAGTCCCCCCTTTCGTCGCCTAAAAACAAACGCTTATCGGTAATTGTATTATCTCTATCTATTACTTTTTTATTTCCATAAATAATATTTACTATTGTGTACTTTTGACACAATGGCTAATATTTCGTCAACAGGCAACTATCAATTAACCAATAAATATAAGATGAAACTGATTTACAAATCCGCTGTAATGCTGGCAATATTGCTGAGCGCAGTAGCTTTTAATGCGCACGCACAAGCGAAGAAACCGGTGCCCCAGCTGGGCAAAAGCAGTTTAAAAGCTGTGATAGACGCCATGACCCTTGAAGAAAAATCCAAGCTGGTTGTAGGCATGGGCTTTAAGTTCCCGGGGATGCCCGCTCCTGCAAAGGGCGAGAAACCAAAACCGATCGATATTGGCGGCTTTAAACTGCCCCCGAGCGATCCGGAAGCTTACGAAATACCCGAAAAAGTTGCCGGTACTGCCGGGCGTACCCACGCGATTCCGCGTTTGGGCATCCCTTCCATTACCGTTTCCGATGGTCCCGCCGGCTTAAGAATTGACCCTACCCGCCCCGGCGACAAAAACACTTACTATGCAACCGGTTTCCCGGTAGCAACCTTGCTTGCCTCCTCGTGGGATACCGCACTGGTGAAAAAAGTGGGCGTGGCTTTCGGTAACGAAATACGCGAGTACGGCGTTGACGTGATATTGGGCCCCGGCATGAACATACAGCGTAACCCGCTTAATGGCCGTAACTTTGAATACTACTCGGAAGACCCTTTGGTATCGGGCAGCATGGCTGCGGCTATCATCAATGGCATACAAAGCCAGGGCGTGGGTGTTTCGGCCAAGCACTTTGCCGCCAACAACCAGGAAACGAACCGCAACAGCGTAAATGAGGTCATCAGCGAACGTGCGCTGCGCGAACTCTACCTGAAAAATTTCGAAATCGCTGTAAAAAAATCACAGCCCTGGACGGTAATGTCATCCTACAACAAAATCAATGGCACTTATACATCGGAAAGGCGCGACTTACTGACCGACATTCTGAAACACGAATGGAGCTTTAAAGGATTTGTAATGACCGACTGGTTTGGCGGCCATGATGCCGTGGCGCAAATGAATGCCGGTAACGACCTGCTTATGCCGGGAAACCCTGATCAATCGGCGGCAATTGTAGATGCGGTTAAAAATGGCACCCTGACTATGGTGCAACTGGATGCCAACGTGGCCCGGATATTAAAGATCATCCTGAAATCCCCAACATTTAAAGGCTACAAATTCTCCAACAAACCCGATCTTAAAGGGCATGCCCTGGTTACCCGTATGGCAGCGGCACAAGGCATGGTGCTGCTTAAAAACGATAGCGCCGCGTTACCTGTTGCAAAAGGCAAACGCATCGCTTTGTTTGGCAATACCAGCTACGGCATTATTGCAGGCGGTACCGGCAGCGGCGATGTGCACAAGGCATATGTCGTGTCGTTATTGCAGGGTTTAAACAACGCAGGTTACAAGGTGCAGGAACAACTGGCTAAAGCTTATACCGGCTATTTGGCCGAAGCAAAAGCAAAACAGCCCAAGAGCGCAAATTTCTTTATAGCCCCGCCGCCCATCCCGGAATTTAACCCCGACACACTGGTAACCAAAGAGGCTGATGGCGCGGATGTTGCCATCATCACCATCGGCCGTAACGCGGGCGAAGGCCAGGATCGCAAAGTTGAAAATGATTTTACCCTGACTGACGCCGAAAAAGGTTTGATCACCGGTGTATCTAACGCATTCCACGCAAAGGGTAAAAAAGTGATCGTTGTGCTGAACATTGGAGGCGTAAGCGAAGTTGTAAGCTGGCGCGACCAGGTTGACGGCATTTTACTGGCCTGGCAGCCCGGCCTCGAAGCGGGTAACTCCATTGCCGATGTGTTGAGCGGCAAAGTAAACCCATCCGGCAAACTGGCCAGCACCTTCCCGGTAAAATACGAGGATGTGCCATCAGCCAAATATTTCCCTGGCAAGGATCTCCCATTGCCTGAAGGACAAAAACCTAACCCGATGATGGGCCGCCCAAGCGAGGTAACTTATGGCGAAGGCATTTACGTAGGCTACCGTTATTACGACTCATTTAAGGTGCAGCCGGCCTATGAATTTGGTTACGGCTTGTCCTACACTACCTTTAAGGTGAGTGATGTAAAGCTTAGCTCGACTGATTTTAAAGGCAGTATATCGGTTACCCTATCCGTAAAAAACACCGGCAAGGTAGCAGGAAAAGAAGTGGTACAGCTTTACCTGGGCGCCCCAACCGCAACCTTAGACAAGCCCGCGCAGGAGTTGAAAGCTTTTGCCAAAACAGGTTTGCTGGCGCCGGGACAAACACAGTTGATTACGCTGACGCTATATACCGCCGATTTAGCATCTTATTACACCGACCGTAACAGCTGGGTTGCGGATGCCGGCGAGTATAAAGTGCATGTCGGAACATCTTCGCGGGAAATTGTAAAAACAGAATCGTTTAAGTTGGCGAAAGAAATTGTAGTTGAAAAAACGCATGATTCCATGAAACCGGAAGTGGCCATTGATGAAATGATGAACAAATAAGGAGTATTGTGTGAAAATGCACAGTTTCAAATAAGCACGCCGTAGAGACGCGATGCATCGCGTCTCTACCAACGGAAGCCCTGTAACATCACGTTGCGGGGCTTTTTTGCTTTATTTCATTACCGGTAAAATGATCCGGCTGGCGTTATTGCCGGACAAGTACACTTTTATTTTTGATTTGATGAAATCGCTGTTTTTGGCGTGGTAGATGTCGATGAATTGCTGGGGGTTACGGTCAACGAGGGGGAACCAACTGCTTTGTATCTGCACCATGATTCGGTGGCCTTTTTTAAAGGTATGGGCGATATCGTTCAGTACATACTTTACCTCTGTGGTTTTATTCGGCACGAAGGCCTCAGGCCGCGACAGGCTATTACGATAGCGGCCGCGCATTATGTCGCCGCGCACCAGCATCTGGTAACCGCCCATTACATATTTGTCCGTGTCGGAATATTTAAAATCATCCGGAAAAACATCGATCAGCTTTACTACGAAATCAGCATCAGTGGTGGAAAGGCTTACCCAAAGGTCGGCGGTGAACGGGCCGGCAAGGGTAATATCGCGGGTTAAGGGGCCGGTCTCAAAGCTGAGCACATCGGGGCGTGTGGCGGCAAACCGCTGGTCGTCGTCCATGTATTCCACGGTGCGGTCCTTGTGAATGCCATCGTTATAAGGCACAGGTTTGGCCGGGTCGCTGATATATTCTTCGTTTGCTTGTGCCGCCTTCGGCGCGGTGAACGACAGGTCCCCACCGTTAGCGAGATACAGGCTGGTATTTTCAATGTCCTTCGGCGGCCATTGCGGCAACTTATGCCATTGGTTTTCGCCTGTAAAAAACACGGTTGCTTCGGGGATGTTATCAACAGAACCTTCGCCCTTCAGGTAATAATTAAAAAACGGCACTTCGATATTATTTGTATACCAGGTATTGGTGCTGCTGCCGAAACGGATATTGCCCAGGTGGTCGCCCGGGCCGGGGCTGCCCCATTGCCCGTGCCGCCACGGGCCGTACACAAACTTGTTCTCGTTTTTGGCTTTATGTTCAATGGCCTGGTACAGATTAATGGCGCCATAGCAATCCTCGGCATCAAACAACCCTCCCACCACCAGGCTGGCGGTCCAGGGCGGTAATTTGCCGGCATAATTACGATCGTTGCGCACCTGCCACCAGGCATCGTAATCGGGGTGTTGCATCAACTCATTCCAAAAAGCAACCTTTCGCTGGTCGCCAATTTTTGTAAAGGCAGGCAGCGCACCGGTATGGAGGTAAAAGGCATAAGCATCGTCAGTCGGCATTTTCCACTCCGGGCCGTCGGCAGTGGTTAGCTTCGGCCGCGGCAACCCAAAGCCATAGGCTACATAAAAGCCGAACATATCCATCAGCATAAATGCGCCGTTATGGTGTATGTCATCCCCGGCAAACCAGTCGGTAACCGGCGCCTGCGGGCTAATGGCCCTCATGGCGGGGTGTGCGCTCAAGCCCGCCATCATGGTATAAAAACCCCCATACGAGGTGCCCAAAGCACCCGCTTTACCGTTATTGCCTGCGATATGTTTGATTAGCCAGTCGATGGTATCATAACTGTCGCTGGCTTCGTCAATATCTTTATTGGTTTTTTTATTTGGGTTAAAGGGGCGGATGTTGACGAAATCGCCTTCGCTCATATACCTGCCGCGTACATCCTGCCAAACGATGATATAGCCCTCCTTAAAATAAGCCCGTAAATAGGTTCTCCAGAACGGTATCCACGCCTTGCCATATGGCGCACAGGAGTATGGCGTACGCAAAAGCAATATAGGGTGCATTTTTTTCAGGCTGTCTGTCGGCATGTACACCGAGGTAAACAGCCGTACTTTATCGCGCATGCCGATGTAGAGCTCTTTTTTGACATAATGGTTCATCATCCAGGCTGAATCGATGTTTTGGGCGGATGAGGATAGGGGAAGCAACAGCAGGATAAGGAGATATCTGCTTAGCGTAAATTTAGTGGCGTAAATCCGTGTTGTTGGTTGTAAACGGTAGTTCATTTGGTTGGCCGGGTTAAATGAAAGCCAAAGATATAATCAAATTTTTTATACACCCATGTCCAGCAGGAAACGCAAGATGTTGAAATATTAAATAGTGAATAATTGTTCTTCCGCCAGGTAGGCGGCGTAATTGAGGCATTGATCTATGTCTTCGCTTTCCAGGCACGGATACAAATCAATAATTTGCTCCTTGTTCAAGCCCGTGGCCAATAAGTTAAGCACGATAGACACCGTAATGCGCATATCCCGGATACAGGCTTCGCCGCTCATAACGTTGGGATCAGATGTTATCCTATCGATTTTCAACATATTCGTTGTTTTTATAAAGTTACGACAATAAAATATTGTTTCAAACTTTATGAGGTTTAGCCTCAGGGAAATCGCTTTTAAAGAGGAGGCTCCGCTGGAGCCCTAAGAAAAACCGATTTTCCTATAAACAGGTTGCTCCTCTGGAGCTATAAACTAATATCGTTGGTCGACTCCAGAGGAGTCGCCTGTTTATAGGATAAAAAAAACTAATTTAGGCTCCAGCGGAGCCTCCTCTTGCTGAGAAGATTTTAAAAGCGATTTTCCTGGGTTTAGCCTATTGTATTTTGCTGCACGGGAACCTTTTGCAATTTCTCCAGTTTCCGGATATCACGATAACAAACCCACAGCGGAATAATGCCGAAAAAGCCGAAGGAGCAATCGATGAGCCGCCAGTAAACCGGGATGCCCCGGATTGGGCCGGCAATAAAGGCCAGCGGAAATACCATTACGCAGGCGATCATCCCGAACTGCAATACCCAAATGTTCCGCACCGGGTCCTTTAACGGGCCGATAAAGGTGGTTGCAATTACCAGGTGGCCGAACGCAAGCCAGTCGGTACCGTAAGCCAGGTAGGGATATTTTGCATTGGTATCGTGAACGGCGTTGTACACCGTTGTAATCCAGTTGGCTACCGTTGCCGGGAAGGCGCCCGCATGACGCACCAGGAAGCCCAGTTCAGTTTCGATAGGGAAAGCGGTAATACCGCTCAGCGCCAGCCCGACTATGAACAGTATCAGCCAGGCTCGTATCCTTAGTTCGAGTTGTTTTTCGGTCATTACGCTTACTATGAAAGTTTAAGTTCCTTCAGGTAATCCATATTGATTTTAGCGCTTTGTAATGGCGTTTCTTGAAAAAAGCGGGATTGTTCCACAAAAAAATATTCCATGCCATTATCCAGGCAGGTGGATAGCAGGTGCGGGTAATCGATGATCCCCTGGCCAAGATCACAAGCCGATTCTTCTTCGCTGCCGGCGGGTAAGCGCTCTTTCAGCACGTCGCGCATATGGCAAAGTTTAAAACGCGGGTGGTTTTTTTTGATATAGGCTTCCGGGTTTTGTCCTTCGGTTACGGTATAATAAAAATCCATCTGGTAGTCAACAAATTCCTTATCGGTGTATAGCAGCAAAACGTCAATTGGCAGCTGGCCGTCAACCGCCTTGTACGGATAATCGTGCAGGTGATAGGCAAACTTTAAACCATTTTTGGCACAAATAGCGCCGTAGTTGTTAAACTCATCGGCAATTTTTTTAAAGGTTTCGATCTTTTTCTGCGGGCCTTTCCAGGGATAGATCAGGTATTTCATGCCGATCTCCGCAGCCTGGCCGGCTGTTTTATCAAAGCCATCGGCATCGCCAGCATAGTGACTGGACACGAAAGTAAGGCCGTTATCATTGGCCAGTTTATTAAAATCCTTATGGTTCATGCCCCAGAAGATACCCCTGTCGCCGCCAAAACTTTCAATTTGGGTATAACCCATTTTTCCGATCCGGGCTAAAGTGCCGGCTGGATCTTTAGCCATGTCCTCCTTCACCATGTACAGCTGAATGCCGATAGCCGGGAGCTTTTTGGCTGGCGCGGCGGCAAACAAATTGTTTTTTATTAAAGGAAGCGAAAGGGCCAGCAGGCCTGTGTTTTTAATAAAAGTGCGACGGTTGGTCATTGTGATCTTTGTCTCGATTGCTCAAATATCATTAAATATTTCCTTTTTTCAATTCTTCTACCGCATGATTTGCGGCGCGGGCAGCAAAAGCCATGTACAAGATGGACGGGCTCTGGTTACCGGTGCTGGTCATGCAGGCGCCATCGGTCACAAATACATTGGGGCAAAGGTGCATTTGGTTCCATTTGTTGAGCAGCGATGTTGCCGGATCGTGTCCCATGCGGCAGCCGCCCATTTCGTGTATGTCCAGGCCCGGCGCCTGGTGGGTGTCGCGTTTTTCTACGTCCTTTATGCCTGCTTTCTCCAGCATTTCGGCGCTTTGGGTAAGAAAATCAGCCACCATTTTGTCATCGTTATCGTCGTAACCAATTGAGGTGATGAGTTGCGGAATACCCCAGGGATCTACCTGGTCTTTACTCAACCTAACGTGGTTTGCTTCCTTCGGGATGGTTTCGCCCTGCATAAACATACCGGCATACCACGGGCCTGGTTCGGTAATTCCATCCTTATAGCTGCCGCCTATGCCGTCCAGCCCGTCACGATAGGATGGCCCGCGGCCTGAGAAAACAAAAGTTAAAAAGCCGCCCAGGTAATCAGTGTCCTGCTTATGCAGGTTGCGGTAATTGGCGATGATAGGGTTGGTTGGGTTACGACCAAAGTAGTATCTATCCTCAAAGCCATCAACAGTTCCCCCTACGCTTGCCCGGTAGTTTTGGAAAGCCATGTATTTGCCCAGCAGGCCATTGTCATTGCCGAGCCCATTTGGAAAGCGATTGGATTTGGAGTTCAGCAAAACCAGATTACTATTCAGGCAAGCCGCATTTAAAAAGATCACTTTGGCGAAATAATCTTCCTCCTGTTTGGTGATCGCATCAATGATCTTTACGCCGGTTACTTTCCCTTTCTTGTCATCATATAGGATAGAGTGCACTACCGAATGCGGCCGTATGGTAAGGTTGCCGGTCTTTTTGGCCCAGGGTAGTGTAGACGATATCGAACTAAAATAACCACCAAAGGGGCAACCCCGATAACAGAGATCGCGGGCATAGCAGCGGTCGCGACCTTGTTGCTTGTGAATTGCCTGCGGGCTGGTGAGCTGCGCCCAACGGGTGCGTACCATAAACCGGTCCTTGTAATTTGCTTTGATTTTGCCTTGAATTTCCTGCTCCACACAAGTCATCTCGAAAGGTGGCAGGTATTCGCCATCGGGCAGGGCTTCCAGGCCATCACGGTCGCCGCAAATACCGGCAAATTTCTCCACGTGCGAATACCAGGGTGCGATATCTTCGTAGCGTATGGGCCAGTCGATAGCATAACCGTACCGCCGCGGCGCCGAAAATTCAAAATCGCTCCAGCGCTGGCAGGCCCGGCCCCAGGTGATTGACTTGCCGCCAACCTGGTAACCGCGTATCCAATCAAATGGTTTTTCCTGTATGTAAGGGTGCTCCTTGTCTTTCACAAAAAAGTGCTGCGTAGCTTCATCAAAAGCATAACATTTGCCAACGATGGGGTTTTCCTCCATCACTTTCAAAGGCTCTTTTAACCGATGCTCAAATTCCCAGGGATCCTTCATCGCCGTGGGGTAATCCTTAACATGCTCCACATTGCGGCCGCGCTCCAGCACAAGGGTTTTTATCCCCAGGTCGCATAGTTCTTTTGCGGCCCAGCCTCCGCTGATGCCCGAGCCGATGACGATGGCGTCATAAGTGTTTGTTTCCATAAATTATCGTTATAACAAAGCTATACAAGATTTTAACACAGAGATCACAAAGGAGAAGACACAGAGGTCGCAAAGCCTTAATAGTTTGCCATTTCTTCTCCGTGTTCTCCGCGCCTTCTCAGTGACCTCTGTGTTAAAATGGATTTGCAGCTTCTCAAGATTTCAACACAGAGCGCACAAAGTGAAGACACAGAGGCCACAAAGCTTTAATGGTTTATTATATTTTCTTCTCCGTGTTCTCCGTGCCTTCTCAGTGCGCTCTGTGTTAAAATCGATTTGCAGCGTCTCAAGATTTCAACACAGAGCGCACAAAGTGAAGACACAGAGGTCGCAAAGCCTTAATAGTTTGCCATTTTTTCTTTGTGTTCTCCGCGCCTTCTCAGTGACCTCTGTGTTAAAATCGATTTGCAGCTTCTCAAGATTTCAACACAGAGCGCACAAAGTGAAGACACAGAGGCCACAAAGCTTTAATAGTTTATTATATTTTCTTCTCCGTGTTCTCCGTGCCTTCTCAGTGCGCTCTGTGTTAAAATCGATTTGCAGCTTCTCAAGATTTCAACACAGAGCGCACAAAGTGAAGACACAGAGGTCGCAAAGCTTTAATAGTTTATTATTATTCTTCTCCGTGTTCTCCGTGCCTTCTCAGTGACCTCTGTGTTAAAATCGATTTGCAGCGTCTTTCGTACTTTCCGACTTCCGGACTAATTCAAAAATATCTCATCCATAAATACCCAGCCAGGCTGCTTTTTAACAGGGTCCCATTTGGGTAGATTTTGTATCGGTTTTGCGATGATCTTTAAACATGAAAGCGGTTTATTCCCTGCCAGGTTACAATCCATTCCTTTTACCAGGAAGGGATCGTTTTTTTGCGGAGGGGCAGGTTTTACGGTGCTCAGCAACTTCATATGAGCAGCATCGGCCCCACCCCAAACCTCTATGGCTATGGGTAAAAATATCTGGCCGCCGATATTCCGCATTACGTTCAGCGTTACGGTGTGCAGCTTAACCGGGGTATTAAACTGCATATAAACAGCCAAATCTTTTTGCGAGGCGATCCATTTGCCGTTGCCAAAATTTGTTCCGCCCAGGTCTTTATCGATCAGCGTTTTGGCGCCATCGGCCATATATCTTTCATTCGGACCGGCAATAAAGCTTATGCTGTCAGGCGTATATATGCTTTTATAAAAATTGGCCTGCACTACGTCGCTGCCATACCAGCCCTGCTTATAGGCCCTGGCTTTTATGCTTGTATTTTGGCTGATCATAATCCCCGGCGTATAAACCATCGATTTAACGCTGTCCGGATCTTTCCCGTCTGTGGTATAACGGATCTCAACGCCCTTTATCGGGTGGCTCAGCTCAAGCGACAATGGTTTTGTAAAAACAAAAGATGTGTTTTTTATCTGCGGATCGTTCAGTTTAAGCGGCTTGCCATCATCCTTAAACCCTTTTATAAAATCTACATGCGGGCGGTCTTTTTGCAGCGCCGCAATTTGTTCATCCGTCAGGCCGCTGTCCCATAGCGCTATTTTGGTCAAACTTTTTAAGGATGAAATTTGCTTTATCGCATTTGCATCAAGTTTGTCGCCGGCAAGGGAAACGCTTCGCAAATATTTAAGCGAAGCCAGGTTTTTTAATGTCGCCCCGGTAACATCCGAA
>Ga0206935_10115_pt1 | contig 28525 bp, 19 predicted proteins | sample Alteio_BWOrgHeat_13_FD_152924 | JGI IMG/M metagenome (GOLD analysis project Ga0206935, IMG submission 152924) | Enriched cells from forest soil in Barre Woods Harvard Forest LTER site, Petersham, Massachusetts, United States -... | ecosystem: Environmental > Terrestrial > Soil > Temperate forest >...
TAAGGATGAATACAGCGACGAATTGTTGAAGATCATCAAGGCGAAATCGCAGGGCAAACGGGCTACCGTAAAGAAGATGAGCCGCGCAAAACTACCGGCGATGACCTGTATGAACAATTGATGCAAAGTTTGAACACCAAAAAGGGGGCATAAAATGAGCCTGTTGGATTATTTTAAAAAGCGGGACTTTAAAAAAACCAGCGAACCTAAAAGTGGCAGGAGCCATACCAAAACGCTGGCATTTGTGGTACAGCGGCATCATGCCTCGCACCCGCATTATGATTTCAGACTGGAACTGGATGGCGTGCTGAAAAGTTGGGCCGTCCCAAAAGGACCCTCCATGAACCCGGAAGACAAGCGCCTGGCCATGATGGTTGAGGATCATCCATACAATTACAAAGATTTTGAAGGCATTATACCAAACGGCAATTATGGCGCGGGCGTAGTGTTAATTTGGGACAAGGGAACCTATACATCATTGGCGGATGACCGGAAAGATGACGTGAAAACGCTGCGTGAAGGGCTAAAATCAGGCAATCTGAAATTTAAACTTAATGGCGATATTTTGAGAGGGGAGTTCGCACTGGTAAAGCTGCACAACGCCGAAGAGAACTCATGGCTGCTGATTAAACACCGGGATGAATATGCGGTGGATGATTTTAACAGCGAAAATTTGGTGCCCGACAAAATAAAGGCCATGAAGAACAACAAGGAGGGTAATGCCAGGTCGCTGCCAACTGTAAAGGAAATTAAGACTGAAAAAAAAAGCCAGGACCAAAACGATGATATAGAAGACGGCGATGGAGGAGAAGCTGAAACAGGCAAGCCGTACCGGCCGATGATGGCAAAGCTGGAAGCCAAAGTTTTTGACGATAAGGACTGGATTTATGAGCGCAAGCTGGACGGCTACCGCGCGATAGGATATACAGGCAATAAAGCCAGGCTGATTTCGAGGAACGACCTCGATTTCAGTCGCGATTATCCAAAGATCGTTGATCAGCTAAAAAAAATTTCAAAAAAAGCTATTTTGGATGGAGAACTGGTGGTAGAGGATACCGCCCATAAAAGCAGCTTCCAAAACATTCAGAATTATAAGGGCGAGACAAAGGGACTAAGCTTAAAATATTATGTATTCGACTTGCTGAACCTGGAAGGTAACGATCTCCGCGGAATGGAGTTGATAAAACGAAAGCAGCTTTTGAAAGCTTTTTTGGAATCGGCTGACCTGCCAGATATCATTTATAATGAGCAGGTTGCTGGCAAAGGCGCTGATCTGCTTGCAAAGGCGAAAAAAGAAGGATGGGAAGGAATCATCGGCAAAGACGGAAATAGCGTTTACAACAGCGGCAAACGAAGCGACCGATGGCTAAAATTTAAATTGCAAAACTCGCAGGAAGCCATTATCTGCGGATACACCGCTCCGGAGGGTTCCAGAAAGCATTTCGGCTCGATCATCCTCGGCATTAAGCCAGGCGAGAAGATACAATATATCGGCAATTGCGGTACGGGTTTTGACGAGGCGGGCATAGAAGAACTGTACGCGAAAATGCACCCGCTCGAGACGGATAAAAAGCCTTTCGACGAAAAGATAAGCCGCGCCACTAAGATTACCTGGATTGAACCGAAATTAGTTTGCGAGGTATGGTATTCGGAATGGACGGCAGACAAACATTTGCGCCACCCGGTATTCAAAGGGCTGCGGAAGGATAAAGACTCAAAACAAGTGGTTATGGAAACACCGGATAAACAATTGGCTGACGAGGAGATCATAACCGTCGGCGGTAATCAATTAAAAATGACCCACCTGAATAAGGTGTTTTGGAAGGAGGAGGGAATAACAAAGGGCCAGTTGATTAACTACTACCGGGATATGGCGGCGTGGATAGTTCCTTACCTGCAGGATAAGCCCATTTCGATGCGCCGCCAGCCAAACGGGACCAGTGATCCGGGCTTCTTTCAAAAAGATGTGGATGCCAGCCACCTGCCCGATTTTATAAAGACTCAAGCACTTCATTCGGATAGCAACGATAAGGATATTCACTATATCATTGGCAACGATGAGGCCACGCTGCTGTATATGGCAAACCTGGGTTGTATTGAAATAAACCCCTGGTTAAGTTCGTACAAAACGCCCGAAAATCCCGATTATGTAGTGATCGACCTCGATCCGCACGACGTGCCGTTTAGCCAGGCGGTTGATGCTGCTTTAAAGACGAGAGAAGTTTTTGAGCGGATGAAACTGGAATGTTTTATAAAAACATCAGGTTCTAAAGGGCTGCACATTTATTGTTATTTGGGAGCCGGGTATGATTACGATTTTGTGCGAATGTTTGCGGAGTACACCGCCATCCTTATCCATGATGAGCTACCCGATACCACCAGCGTTGAAAGAGTCCCGGCCAAACGTAAGAACAAGATCTACATCGATTTTTTGCAGAACCGGCGCGGCCAAACGGTCGCCTGCCCGTATTCCGTCCGGCCAAAGCCCGGCGCTACTGTTTCAGCCCCGCTTCATTGGAACGAGGTAACCTACGACCTGAAGCTTTCGGATTATACTATTTTTAATATGAAAGACAGGGTGGAAAAGCTTGACGATCCCTGGAAAAGCCTTACACGCAACAAAGCAGATCTGCAAAAAGCCCTGGAATTACTAAAAAAATAAAGCCCAAAAAATCCCGGCAGGTAAACTACCGGGATTGGTGTTAAATCTGTGCAAATCCTTATATCGCCGTCGGCCGCCTGATTAACCCCAACAGTAATGCGATCACCGCAATCACCAGTAAGACGTGGATCAAAGCGCCCAGGCTCATAAAGAAAAACCCTATTGCCCATCCAATTACAAGAATGACAGCAATGATATACAATATTGAATTCATGGCAGATGTGTTTCGTTACTATTCTATAGCTATTCTATAAATAGCAAAACCACCTGTATTGTTTTAGGGAATTGTCATTGGTTATTGGCGAAAAGGTTGGTGAACAGTTGACTTTCTCCATCCCAACTCACCAGGCACTAATGACCAATGACCAATGACTAATGACCAATGACCAATGACCACTCACAACCCCAGCCATTTTTTTCTGACAGTCAACTGTGCCGCAGTTGGCGAGGGTAGTTCCTCCACTTTATAGGTCACCTTAGGGTTACGCAGCAATGTAACCGTTAAGGTAAGCGGCAAATTATCACGCATAACGGCCACACTCACCTTATCGCCCGGTTTCTTTCCGCTAAGCATAGATGCGACATCGGTAATCGCTCCGTCAACCGATATTATCTCATCGTTCACGTTTATGCCGTCTATCCAGCCGGCGCTGCCACGCAATACACTCGTTACTATTTTCTTTCCGCTGCTGGTGTTTAGCGTTATCCCCAGGGATGGGTCATTACTGTTGGCCAACTCGTCGGTAATTTTATAGCCCGCATAAGCAAGGTATTTGCCGTAGTCTATCGGCGTTAACCCATAAACATAATCTTTATAAAAATCGTCCAGCTTTTTGCCTGCAAATTTTTCGAGGCCCTGCTTAAACTCCGCGTCGGTATAACCGCGTTTTTTTAGCTTATAATAGGTATCGTACATATAACGCATTACATCGTCGAGGGAGTATTTGGCCTTTGAATCGTTTATGATTTCCAGGTCGAGCAGGGTCGCAACTTCAGCGCCTTTATCGTAGTAAGAGATTGTTGTGTTGACTGAATTTTCATTCGGGCGATAGGCTTTTATCCAGGCATCATAGCTGGCATCGGCCAAAGGTTGAATTCTTTCGCCCGGGGTGTTTTGTAAAGTACTCATCTCATTGGCCACGCTACCCAGGAATATCTCCGGCGTGGTTAAATTGGCATGGCGGAGTATCAAATTTTGATAGTACGCGGTAAACCCCTCGGCTATCCACAGGTTGGTGGTATAATTTTCATTATCATAGTCAAACGGCCCGAGTGCTATGGGGCGCAGGCGTTTTACATTCCACAGGTGAAAATGCTCGTGGGCCACAAGGCTCAAAAAGTTACGGTAACCAGCCTCGGTGGCATAATTATCGCGCGACGCGCCCAGCGTGGTCGAGCTCAAATGCTCCAGGCCGCCGCCACCCCTGAAATAGTTGTGCACAATAAAAACATAATGCTTATTTGGGTTTTCGCCAAAGACAGCCGTTTCCTGCTGCACTATTTTGGCCATATCCACCTTAAGCTTTTCTTTATCATAGCTACCCCCGCCAACCATGCAAACCTCATATTTTACACCCGCTGCATCAAAGCCAAAAACATCCTGGTTGCCAACCTCAATCGGCGAGTCGAACAGGATATCATAATTGGGCGCATGCCGGGTAAAAGGATCGTTGTTCACCATGTCTAAACTGGTTGATACCTTTGTCCATCCTTTGTAAGGTATGATGTGAATGGTAGCTGGTTGATGAAGCATTTTATCCGGGTAGATAAAAATGCCTGTCGTCGACAAAAAACCATGAGAGGCATCTACAAAACTGGTGCGCACTGATATTTCAAAGCAGTACACCCGGTATTTAACGGTAATTGCCGCCAGGCCTCTGGTATTTATACGCCACCAGTTTTTCCGTGTTTTTAATACGGCCAACTGTTTGCCGTTCGCTGATGCATTGAACGATTCGATGTTTTTAGAGAACTCCCTGACAAGGTAGGAGCCTGGTGTCCAAACCGGCATTTTTAAAATGAGCGAATTTTGCTGCAGACCGGAAACATCCATTTCAATATCGGCATAATGCGCCTGGGCTTCCGGAAAAGTCACAGTGTAATTGATCTTTACAGTGCCTGCCGCCTGGCTGAAATTGCTATCCATAATAAATAAAAATAGTAAAATAACAGGGGCTAACTTAATTGTTTTCATGAAAGTGAACAGTTTTCGATGTAATAATTTATCGACCGCATTTTGATTGAAATTTTGCGATTTTATTGGCGTACAAGTTAGAATTTTTTTTACTCCTAAAAATGTAATACAATGTAAAATCAACGTTGCCTGGCAGATCGTCGATACGCTTTACTTTTATAATCAATAGTTTTTACCACCAAGTACACAGGAGGGTACAAAGACTTCGCAAAGTAGTCCACGTTTATAGTGTAGTTTTTTTCCTTTGCGGTAAAAAACAAACATATAAGATTACAAAATGAAAATCGCAAAGTGCTTTTCTTCGTGGTCTTTGTGAAACCTTCGTGTTCTTTGTGGTTAAAAAAACTATTCTTTAAACCGCACCTGTTCCTGAAGGCCAACGTTAATAAGCATAAAACTATTTTAATGCGCTTGCCCTCACTATTAACTAAAAGAATTTCATAAATTGCCTGAAAAACCTATTTTTGGAGTCCAATGACCAGTTGCTTTAAAACCTGCTTGCTAATAGACGACAATTACATCGACAACTTTGTAACGCGCAAGATATTGGAGGGTGGCAACTTTGCCGAAAAGATAATTGTTGTACGCTCGGCAACTGAAGCAATAACCGAATTAACAGCCGGAAATATTAAACCTGATGTGATTTTCCTGGATGTACGGATGCCCCTGATGAGCGGTTTTGAATTTTTGGAAGAATACGACCAGATCAGCAGCCTGGATAAGGGAAACATCAAAATATTTATGTTATCGTCTTCGCTTGATCCGCTTGACATGCGAAAATCTACCGATAACAAGTATATTACCCAGTTCATTCATAAACCTCTAACTCAAAAAGCCCTCGAAGAACTCTGTCCATGATCCTGGTAGCCGATAGCGGATCGTCAAAAACAGACTGGTTGCTTAGCGTTTCAAAGGACGAACAAAAGCAATTCAGAACAGCCGGGCTTAATCCATATTTTTTGGGCGAAAAAGAGATTGTAAAAATACTGCAGGAACAGGCGGTTGATATGATTGGCTATGGGAATGATATTAAAGAGATATACTTTTTTGGCGCCGGCTGCTCCAGCCCCGACAGGCATGAAATCGTCTCCAATGCGCTTAGCCAGTTGTTCCCAAAATCTTATATCAGTGTCGACAGCGACCTTTTGGGCAGCGCATATGCTACCTGCGGGCACGAAAAGGGCTTTTGTTGTGTTTTAGGAACAGGCTCCAATATATCCTATTTCGATGGCGAAGATATACACGCCGGGCAGCATGGCCTGGGCTATGTTTTAGGCGACGAGGGCTCGGGCACCTGGTTTGGCAAAGCGTTGATCACAGATTTTTTGTACGGAAAGATGCCGGCTGATATCTGTAAAAAATTTAATGAAGCGTATCACCTGGATAAAGAAACGGTAATAAAAAATGTGTACCAAACCGCTAACCCTAATGCTTACCTGGCCTCTTATAGTAAGTTTTTGTTTGAAATAAGAGCAAGTGACTATGCTCAAAAACTCCTTAAATCAGGTTTAAAGGAGTTTGTCGACACTAACGTTAAATCATACCCGCAGTACCACCGGTACAAGTGTCATTTTGTGGGCTCCATCGCCTATGTATTTGCTGACGAACTAAAAGCGGTTTGCGAGGAAAACGGTATTCATTTGGGCAAGATAATAAGGCAGCCGATACATGATCTGATGGCATTTATTATGACCCGCGAAGGAGATGTTTGAGTTTCAGCGTAATTCTTGACGCACTGCGTCAAGAATTGGAAACATCAGCGCCGTGGTAAGGGTGATCTATAGCTTCTCTATTTCTTCAATTGATAATCCCGTGCCTTTTGCGATGTCTTCATTACTTATCCCCATTTTCTTAAATTCACGGGCAATTGCTCTTGCTTCTTCAACTTTACCTTCCTGTTTAGCCTCTTTAATGGCATAGTCAAGCACGTTCTTATTGTCCCATTTATATTTTAAACTGCTATCGTACATGGTTTTTTCCTCCTTGGTCAAATTAGTATACTCTGCAATAGTGAATAACTTTTCAAATATGGGTTTTCTCAAATACACCGGGATCTTATCCATCCGGCTCATATTTTTTAATACATAGAGCCATTTGTCCAGCTCCGATTCTAATTCCGTATCTTCTTTTACAAATTTACTTAATTCAATAAAAGTATAACCCAGTTTATCGTAAAATATTTCACCCGTATCCCTGTTGCAAAGGCAAATATCATGCAGGTGGGCCATTTTTTGGGTACCTTCCAACGTAAAATCTTCCAGCAGTGCAATCAAATATACTTCAGTAATATTATAGGCCCATGCGCTTCGATTGCCTTTAGGAGCCTGATCACTAATCAGCCGGGAGGTATAAAACAAAGCTCTTTCTTTAAAAAGACCTTGCTTTCCTCTTTGTACTTCTATCAAAAACTGATCACCCTTATCTCCGGTGCAAAGCAGGTCGAATATAGCTGCACCTTCATCCTTTAAGTCGCCTGGGTATTCGTTTTTATTATAAACGAGGTCAACGATAAATTTACGACCTCTGAATACCTCGTTCAAAAAGGCTATAAGTAAGTCTTTGTTAGGCTCACTACCAAATATCTTTTTAAATGCGAAGTCTACTAATGGATCAATATACTTTCCGATAATAGGCGATTTAGCTTTGGGCATAATTTAATACCGTTACTTTTTTATCATCCTTATCAAAATAAACACAATACCCAACAGCGCCAGCAAGCTTCCGGCTTTTGCAATATAATCCCCATGCAGCACGTAAAAAGTCAGGTCTGAATTCAGATTGATATTTTGCTTAATGGCTGTTCTGGTCCACCATTTGGTTTGTTGCACTAAATCGCCGCGCTGGTTGATAAATGCTGAAATACCCGTATTGGCCGATTGGCACACCCAGCGGCGGGTTTCAATGGCACGCAGTTTGGCATATTCAAGGTGCTGGTCTTTGCCGGGCGTGTCTTCCCACCAGCCGTCGTTGGTAATAATCGCAATAAACTGCGCCCCTTCGTGAACAGAGGTCGCTATCCATTCGCCCCAAATCGTTTCGTAACAAATGACGGGCGCCACCCCAATGCCGCCTTGTGAATAAAATACACCGGGGTCTTTTTGAGTGCCATATCCGCCGGTTGCCCCGCCTAAATGTGCGAAGATGGGCTTCATAAACGACAATGCCGACCCAAATGGCATGGCCTCAGCCCCCGGTACCAGTTTTGACTTATGATAAAATTGTACTTCCGCGGAGTTTTCGATGTTCAGTGCGGCGTTAAAACTGTCAGCATAAAATTTCCCCTGCGGGTCATAGGTGGCTGTTGTGGTCTTCTGCGTATCGTAGACCTTGTAGGTCTCGGCCCCGGTTAGCAGGTTGCCGTTTTTGTATTTATTTAAAAAATGCTGTGCCTGTAAAAAGTAGGGGTTAGTACGGATATTATCCTCATTCATTTCATCCGGGATCGCCGTTTCGGGCCAGATAAAAAATTCGGTATTTTTTTGCCCGAGTGAGTCGGAAAGATGCATTAAGATACCCAATTGCACCTGTGCCGGCATCGAGTTTTCTTTTGCGTAGGGATCGATATTGGGTTGCACCACCACAATGTTGGACGGATTATTTTGTTCCCGGTAGCTATAATAAGTGTACAGGGAAAAGCTAAGCGGCACAATCAGCAGGACAACGAAGGCAGAAAGCAATTTTAAACGACGCAGTTGGTTTTTACCCTCTCTTAAATTTGTGTAGATCAAAAACGCTAATATATTTAACGTCCATATCCAAACAGTGCCGCCATAAACGCCGGTGTACGAGTACCATTGCACCCATTGGTGCGAAACAGCAAACCCGTTGCCCAGTGTCATCCAGGGAAAGTCCAGGTCCCAGCTTTGGTGCAGGTATTCGTATCCGATCCAAAAGCAAACAAGCCCAAACAGGCTCCATCCGCGCGGTATTTTTAACCGTAGCCGGTAGTATAGCCAGCAGGCCGTCGCCATCAGCAGGGGCCCAAGTGAATAGGGAATAAATGAAACCGGGATGGCGACGATATCCCCGATCATTTTTAATGCATTGTATACCCAAAATACACTAAGCGTGTTCCAAACAAAAAAACCGATAAAAGCAGTCGCAAATATTTTCTTCCCCTTCTTCTTCAGGTCGGAATTGATGATATTTTCAATAGCGATCAGCATCGGCACAAAACCAACAAAAAGCAGGAAAGTAGTATAATGGGTTGGCGGCCAGGCTATCCAAAGTAACAAGCCGGAGAAAAGGGATAAGAGAATATTTTTCTTCATTATTGGTAAAGGAAACTATTTTGGATGATTTGCGGACATTTTTTGATTAAAGGATTCGGATTGCCCTTTCGGTATTGAAAGCGAACGCCACTTTTCGCCGGCAATCATCTTACCGATAAATACGATTTGGCCAACATGATAAGGCACATGGGCCAGTTGCCTGTTTATTGCGTCAACCACGCTATGCGCCTCGTTGCGAATATAAATGGTTTTGTTCCAATCGCTCCCGGTTATTGACGTAAGTGCATTCAGCATGCAACTCCAGCCTTCATTCCATTTTTCAAGCAGTTCTGCCCGGCTGTTAATCACCGGCTCAAATTCAGCATCCCGGTTGCGCGAGCTTTTTTCGCCATCGCTGGTTAAAAAATCCGTCCATCGCGAAAGCATATTCCCTGCAAGGTGCTGTACGATCATCGCTATACTGTTGCTTTCACTATTATATTGCCAAAACAGGCCATCGTCACCAACCTGTTCGAATGTCTTTTCGCCAAGCGTTTTGTAGTATTCAAACCGCCTGATCACGCTGTTTAAATAAGTTTCCATAGTCGTCCCGATCAAAAATTTAATTTAAACTCCGCCGACACAGATCACAAATTCACCCTTTAACGGGTGCGTCTCAAAATAGGCTTTTACCTCCGCCACGGTTCCGCGCACCGTTTCTTCAAACATTTTGGTCAGTTCGCGTGAAACAGATATTTGCCTTTCCGCCCCAAAATATTCCGCCATTTCATCCAGCGTTTTTAACAAACGATGTGGCGACTCATAAAGTATAATGGTGCGTTCTTCCGTCGCCAGGGCCTTGTACCGTGTTTGGCGGCCTTTTTTTGCCGGTAAAAATCCCTCAAAACAAAACCGGTCAGTTGGAAAGCCTGAATTTACCAGGGCCGGAACAAAAGCAGTAGCCCCGGGCAGACATTCTATGTCGATGCCATTTTTTAATGCTTCGCGTACCAGGTAAAACCCGGGATCGGAGATAGCCGGTGTTCCGGCATCGGATATCAGCGCTATTTTTTTGCCATCTTTTAAAAACCTGACGATTTCATTGGACGATTGATGTTCGTTATGCTGATGGTGCGCATAAACCTTTTGATGAATATCGAAATGCTTTAACAGCGGGGCGGAAGTGCGGGTATCTTCGGCCAGGATAATATCGGCCTCTTTTAAAATGCGTACAGCCCTGAAAGTCATGTCTTCCAAATTGCCGATAGGGGTGGGGACTAAATAGAGTTTTCCTTTTTGGTTCATAGTTCATTGTTCATGGTCCATAGCCGAAATTCCTTTGTTCATTAGTCAGGCCATTGCACAAAAAGCCATGAACTATGAACTATGAACTATGAACTAATCATATCTTTGCCAAAAAATAAAATAATGCTGCAAGTTAGTTATATCCGCGAGAACAGGGAACAGGTTTTGGAACGTTTGGCTGTAAAAAATTTTAAACAGCCTGAATTGGTTGACGAGGTGATCGGCCTGGATGAGAGCCGCCGTAAAACTCAAAACAATTTGGATGGTGTTTCGGCGGAATCAAATGCTGCTGCAAAAAAAATTGGCGAACTGATGCGTACCGGTAATAAGGAAGAGGCCGAAAGCATCAAAGCAAAAACCGGCGCCTGGAAGGAAGAAATAAAACAGCTGGGCGATAAACTGGCGGCGATTGAGGCGGAACTGCAGCAAAAGCTGGTACTGCTGCCAAATCTGCCGCATAGCTCCGTTCCAAAAGGGTTGACGCCCGAAGACAACGAAGTAGTTCTTGAAAATGGCGAGAAACCAAACCTCCCGGCAAATGCCCTGCCCCATTGGGAGCTGGCTGCTAAATATAACCTGATCGACTTTGAGCTGGGCGTTAAAATTACGGGCGCGGGTTTCCCCGTTTACAAAAACAAAGGAGCTAAGCTGCAGCGCGCATTGATCAATTATTTTATTGACGAGGCCGAGAAGGCAGGCTACAGCGAAGTTAGCGTGCCGCTGATGGTTAACGAGGCGTCTGCCTTTGGCACCGGCCAGCTACCCGACAAGGAAGGCCAAATGTATTTTGTCGGGCTTGATAATTTTTACCTCATCCCTACGGCTGAAGTGCCGGTTACCAATATCTATCGCGATGTGATCTTAAAGGTCGATGAGTTGCCGGTGAAACATTGCGGGCACACACCCTGTTTCCGCAGGGAAGCGGGCTCCTACGGCGCCCATGTACGCGGGCTGAACCGATTGCACCAGTTTGATAAAGTAGAGATTGTGCAGGTAGCCCATCCCGACAAATCATACGAAGTGCTGGAGCAAATGAGCCAGCATGTACAGGGTTTGCTTCAAAAATTAGGGTTGCCCTATCGTGTGCTGCGTTTATGCGGCGGAGACATGGGTTTTGCTTCCGCGCTTACTTACGATATGGAAACCTGGAGCGCCGCACAGCAACGCTGGCTGGAAGTTTCATCCGTGTCAAACTTCGAGACTTTTCAAAGTAACCGGCTGAAATTGCGTTTCAGGAATGCTGAAGGTAAAACCCAACTGGCCCATACCTTAAACGGAAGCGCCCTGGCGCTGCCGCGTATTGTGGCTACGCTGCTGGAAAACAATCAAACCGAAGACGGCATAAAAATCCCTGAAGTACTGGTTCCCTATACTAAGTTTGATTTGATAAGCTAAAGCTGATTAATTTGAAACACTGGCTGTCAGCGCTATAATTGAATGGTCGATGATGGAATGGACGGAACTTAAAACGCCATGTGGTTTTTGTTCCTTTAGCAGGTCCTCACGGTAAGTAAAAAGGTCAACACCCAGTACCTTAAGCAGGCTGTCCGTTTTTTCGCTGCGCTGAGCCTTAAAGCAGTGAATACGTATCTTATTGTAAAACTTGTTGGCGCTAATACGCCGCAGCGTTTTCTCCATTTCTTTCGATCCAACAAAGTCATGATCAAGTATGATCAGATCCGGATTGAACTCAAATATCGCGGGGAAAAGGCCGCCTAATACGCCAACGTGTCTTACGTTGGAATAACCACGTATTAGCTGCTCTGGGAAAATCTCGGATGCAACCAGGATTACCTTCTTTGAACGGGTACGTATCATTTAAATTAATTGGGACATTTAAATATATAGGGTAAAATTCATTTTGTCAAGTACTTATTAATCAATAAGTAATAAAATAAAAATTTAACGTTATTTTAATATCCTAATGGGAAATAGGCCCCAAAACAGCTGTTTTAAAACATTAAATTAATTAAAGATTAATTTTTAATGAAAAAAGACATTTTTTTTGAGGAGTTTCTATGCCCAGGGGAGCAAAAAAAAAGACTTTAAAAGATTTGTAACAGCTTTGTTATTTAGGAAAATAAAAAATTCTTCGCGAAACCGCTGATTTTTTATCAAAATTTTAAAATCGCTTGCGTGCAGCTTAACGATTTTTTTAAAATATATAGAGATTGGCCGCCCGGGCTTTTCGATATTTAACTCCAAAAAATTTAGCTTTTTGTTAAATGCAGGTTTCTTATTAATCAAATCATTTTCAATCGACACTCCCGGAATTTTTAAAACGGAAAGAAAGATACAGACAACCGACAAGAAAATTGAGCGGTTTACACCATCATCAACTGACCCGCACGAAGAGCAGTAAGCCTTTGTTTAGTCGCCAGGGTTTTTGCAAGAAATACCCGGCTTAAAAATGCTTTGATCCGGGTTAAAATATTCTGCCGGGCGGGAGGACGAGATTGAAGAGCATTCTGGCTTTCAGGACCGGCGGGTAAATCACCGGCATCATTAACATCCTGCATGAGCATGCTTTCCCTGATCACTTTTTCCCGGATCTCCGGGTCGCGGTTTACAATTTCATCCAGTTCGGTCAGCTCATTAAAAGTTGCTTCCCCGCTTTTTTGACGTTTAATTAATATTTCAAAACGATCCTGCAAAAATGTGCGGCGTTCGAGCTGTTTCCGTTGTGCCATTGTAACCTCCTTATTACATGGTCAAATCTCAAACCTTGTGCCGTTGACTAACTATTTGATTATCAATGCAACCTATTTTGTGTGGCGTTGATTTTGCATCATTTTGATACACCTTGTGTTCGGTTTCGTTCGGCAGACCATTGACTGAGATGCCTGATTTTTATTAATTTGGCAAAATGAACCATATGTATACCATTCGCACCTGCCTCTCGATTTTTATCGTAATAATTGCTTTGGCCGCCTGCAAAAACAACAACCAGGGCAATCCAATAACCGGTGACGAGATAAAAAGCCATATTGCTGTTTTAGCTGACGATTCACTGCAGGGCCGCAAGCCTTTTACTGCGGGCGAAACAAAAGCTATCAGGTATATTTCATCAGAATTTAAGAAAATGGAACTCGCCCCAGGTAACAATGGAAGCTATTTCCAGGAGGTGCCCATGGTTGAAGTTACCAGTATGCCCGCAGCCGGCTTGTCTATATCGGGCGGCAAAACTAATATTACCCTGAACTATTTAACCGATTTTGTGGCGTCGACCCGGCAGGAATTGCCTGGGGTTCAGCTAAATAATTCGCCGCTCGTTTTTGCAGGTTATGGCGTTGTCGCGCCGGAATATCATTGGAATGATTATGCAGGGTTGGATGTAAAAGGCAAAACGGTGATTGTGCTGGTTAACGACCCCGGCTTTAAATCGGGCGATAGTAAGTTGTTTAAAGGCGATACTATGACCTATTATGGCCGCTGGACCTACAAATACGAGGAAGCCGCCAGGCAAGGCGCCGCCGGGGTGATCATCGTTCACCAAACCGAGCCTGCCAGCTACCCATGGAGCGTGGTATCCAACAGCTTTACCGGCGCCAAATTATACCTGCAGCAAAGCGACAAACATTTATCGCGGTGCAAACTGGAAGGTTGGATTACCGAGGATGCAGCGAAAAAGATATTTGCCGCCGCAGGCATCACCGGTGATTTCCGGGCCATTGCCAGGAAAAGGGATTTTAAAGCCATCCCCTTAAATATGGGCGCAACGATCACCATCAACAACAAACTCAAATACTCCACCTCGCATAATGTTATCGCGATGCTGAAAGGCAGCAAACGACCTGATGAATGCATTTTGTACACGGCCCATTGGGACCACCTGGGCGTAGGAAAACCCGACGCCAAAGGCGACAGCATTTATAACGGCGCGGTGGATAACGCCAGCGGCGTGGCCGCAATTTTAAGCGAAGCACGCCGGTTTGCAGAACTAAAAGAACGGCCCGAACGATCCATTATATTTTTGGCTGTAACGGCGGAGGAGCAAGGCCTGCTCGGTTCGGAGTATTACGCCACACACCCTGTTTTTCCGCTCCATAATACCGTTGCTGATTTGAATATGGATGCCTTAGGCGATTACGGAGAGACCAATGATTTTTCGGTAACTGGTAAAGGCCAGAATGAGCTGGAGGACTATGTCGCAGATTTTGCCAAACAGGATGGTAAAAAAGTAACGGGAGATAAAAACCCTGGCGCCGGCGGCTATTACCGATCCGACCACTTTAATTTTGCAAAAGTTGGCGTACCCGCGCTGGATATCAACAACGGAGCCGAAAGCACCGCGCATGGCGAAGCCTGGGGCAAAGCCAGGCAAAAAGATTACGGCGACAACCATTATCACCAGCCATCAGATAATTATTCAGCAAACATGGATGCCGATGGCATGGCCGAAGTTGCTAACCTCCTGTTTAAAGTCGGCGATAAACTGGCCAATGAGTCCACTTTTCCAGGCTGGAAAAAGGGATCGGAATTTAAGGCGATCAGGGAAAAATCCATGGGGAAGTAGCTGAAAGCGAAAAGACCAAAGCAGAAAGCTGATTATTGCTTCGCCCAAGCTTTTATGTACCAGCTTTTTTGCTTTTTGCTTTTTGCTTTTAGCTTTTAGCTCATAAAAAAATCCACCTGAAGCACAAGGTGGATTTTTTCGTAATATATGATGGAGTTGCTGAATACCCTTAATTGGTGGCCCTTGCAATATGGTAACACTCATAAGCCAGGTGCCGGTTATAATCGTTGGCGATGCTTTTGTACCAAAGCATATCTACAAGGGTGCCGATGCCTAAAAAACCGCCGGTAATTAAATATAGAAAACCTAAAATATAATGCTTTGTCATAAAGCGCTGTACGCCGGCAAGCCCTAAAAAACCTAATAAGGTAGCTAATAAAATGTCATTCGGGTTTTTGCGGCGGCTGTTGTAAACCAGCATAAATGTTTGCGTTTGGTTTTGGCTTAACCCTGCCGAAGCGTGGTGCAGGAAACTGTACTCGTCCATCGTCATCCCTGCAAATCCGTAATCACTGTTTTGATAAGCATCCATTTTAAATCAGTTTTTATTGTTTCCTTTTTGTTTGCTGATGTAAAATTAGGGCGGATTTAAAAAACAGCAACCGTAAATAGGTTAGCGGGCAAAACGAGTCGGTGAGTTGAGGAATTTTGGCGGTGAAAAAATGGTTCAAAGGTATTGCAGAGGGCCGATACCCGCGTCTAAGGTGTCATTTAGTTAAGGAAATTCATCCCGTTCAACTAATGCAGCAGACGCTGCGTGGCCACGAAATTACTGGTGGCGGGGAGAAAATCGGAAAAGCTGTCCATTTGCTTGTCCATTTCGCCAACAACACCCAGGTGGTTGTATGTATAGCATTGGTTTTCAAATGTTTACATATTTTGATAAATTTCAAATGCGGTATCTAACTAATAATCAGTTAATTGCATATTGCCGGCAAGAAGCATTACCATGCCGCCGCCCGACCCGGAGTAGTTTGCAACAGGCCCTATGAGGCACGAAATTACTGGCGGCAGCGAAAAAGTCGGAAATTTGTCCATTTGCTTGTCCATTTCGCAACAACACCCCGGTGGTTTTATATATGGTATTGATTTTCAAATACTTACATATTTTTGTAAACTTCAAAAACGGTATCTAACTAATAACCAGCCAATTGCATATTGCTGTTAAAATAGTGTCAGCTTGGAGGATCGTTTAGCTTTTATCCACTCAAAACCCATAATCCCGCTCCACTTTACATACCCTTACTTTATAATGCGCATACCAGTTCTCGCGCCCGGTTTTTTGGGCGAAAAGATGCCGCTCATTGGCTTTCCAATTTTTGATGTCGTCCAACGAGCGCCAGTAGGAAACGGTGATTCCCAATCCATCCCTTGCCGACTCGATACCTAAATATCCCGGCTGTTGTTTAGCCAGCTCGTCCATTTCATCGGCCATAGCGCTGTAGCCATTATCGCCTTCGGTTCTGAGTGAGGTAAATATTACTGCATAGTAAGGTGTATCGGGCGTTTCAGCGATCATATTTTGATGTGCAGATATGCAAATTTGCAGATGTGCAAATTATTTTATGTATTAATGCATTTCCCTTTGGAAATAGTGTGTCTTCAAATTTCAACGAAATTTATTAATCCGCACATCCGCACATCCGCACATCCGCACATCCGCACATCCGCACATCCGCACATCCGCACATCCGCACATCATTTTCAAGTACCATACTCCGGCGTAGTCACTTCGCTTTCTTCAAACTCGTAATCGGTCAGCGGCGGGCACGAGCATATCAGCGTCCTGTCTCCATAGGTATCGTTCACGCGCCCAACCGAAGGCCAGAATTTGAACGATGCCACATAAGGCAGCGGATATGCAGCTTTTTGGCGGGTGTACGAATGTTCCCACTCATTTGCTGTAATTACGGCCGCCGTATGCGGCGCATTTTTAAGCGGGTTGTCTGTTTTGTCCGAGATGCCTTTTTCCACGTTATCGATCTCGTGACGAATGGAGATCATCGCATCGCAAAAACGGTCGAGCTCATGTTTGGGTTCTGATTCCGTCGGCTCAACCATCACCGTCCCAGCCACTGGAAACGACACGGTTGGCGCATGGAAACCGTAATCCATCAGGCGCTTGGCAATATCGGTTACTTCGATACCAAAGTTTTTAAACGCGCGGCAATCCAAAATCATTTCGTGCGCGCAGCGACCATGCACACCGGTATACAAAACGGGATAGTGATGCTGTAACCTGGTTTTGATATAATTCGCGTTCAAAATAGCATACCGTGTGGCATCGGTAAGGCCGTCCCCGCCCATCATGGCGATGTAAGCGTGCGAGATGATCAGGATAGAAGCCGAGCCCCAGGGCGCTGATGATACCGCGTGGATGGATTTGCCTTGGTCGATATCCACTACCGCATGCCCCGGTAAATAAGGAACAAGGTGTTTAGCAACGCCGATAGGGCCCATGCCGGGGCCGCCGCCGCCATGCGGGATACAGAAAGTTTTATGCAAATTAAGGTGGCAAACGTCCGCGCCGATATTGGCCGGACTGGTTAAGCCTACCTGTGCGTTCATGTTGGCGCCGTCCATATATACCTGGCCGCCGTTTTCGTGAATAATTTGGCACACCTCGATGATAGATTCCTCGAAAACGCCGTGAGTTGATGGGTAAGTTACCATCAGGGCCGAAAGCTCATTTTTATATTGTTCGGCTTTTGCTTTCAGGTCGGCCACGTCGATGTTGCCATGTTCGTCGCATTTTACCACCACAATTTTCATCCCGGCCATCGCTGCCGATGCCGGGTTAGTGCCGTGGGCAGATGAAGGGATCAGCGCGATATTACGGTGGCCTTCGCCACGATCCTGGTGATAGGCGCGGATCACCATCAGCCCGGCATACTCGCCCTGGGCGCCGGCATTGGGCTGCAGGCTCATGGCCGCAAAACCCGTGATCTCGCACAGCCAGTTATTCAGCTCGTCAAATACCTGCATGTAGCCGCCCACCTGGTCGGTAGGGGCGAAGGGGTGCATTTTACTGAAATGAGCCCAGGTTACCGGTACCATTTCGGAAGTAGCATTCAGCTTCATGGTGCACGAGCCTAAGGCGATCATCGAGTGGCAAAGCGAAAGATCTTTTGCTTCCAGCGATTTGATGTACCGCAGCATTTCGTGCTCCGAATGGTGCGCGTTAAACAGCGCATGGGTCAAGTAGGCTGACTTGCGCTGCAGGTCAGCAGGTATAACTGTTTTTATATTTTGTTTCAACCCGTCAAAATCAACATCATTCAATGATTTGCCTTTTACCCTGGCAAAAAAGCGAACGATGGTTTTAATATCTTCAGGCGAAGTAGTTTCATCGATCGAAATGGTCACTTCCGAGCCTTTATAGTGGAAGTTCATTTCGTTGTTGAGTGCTTCTGCATGGATAGGGCCGGCTAAAGCGCCCAGATCAAATTTTAGCGTATCAAAATAAGCTTCGTTCAGTTGTTTAAACCCAAGCTGCCCTAACGACTCAGAAAGCAAAACCGCCAGGCCGTGAATCCGCTCAGCGATCAATTTTACACCCTTTGGGCCGTGGTAAACGGCATACATGCCAGCCATTATGGCCAGCAGTGCCTGTGCAGTGCAAATGTTGGAGGTAGCTTTATCCCTGCGGATATGCTGCTCGCGGGTTTGCAGCGCCATACGCAGGGCATAATTACCGGCGCTGTCAATAGTTACGCCAATGATGCGGCCGGGTATCGAGCGTTTGTATTCTTCCTTAGTTGCAAAAAACGCAGCGTGCGGCCCGCCAAAGCCCATCGGTACGCCAAACCGCTGGGTGCAGCCAACCACCACGTCGGCGCCCCACTCGCCCGGCGGCGTTAAAAGGGCCAGGCTCATGATATCGGCAACAACCGTCAGCTTAATCCCTTTTTCATGGGCTGCGGCAGCAAATGCCGTATAATCGTAAACCGCGCCATTGCCGGCCGGGTATTGAATGATCGCACCAAACATGCCTTCATTCAGATCAACCGATTGATGGCTGCCGATCTGCAACTCGATGCCGTATGGCTGTGCGCGGGTTTTTAAAATATCAATAGTTTGCGGGAACAGTTCTTCCGAAACAAAAAAAACATTGGCGCTTTGTTTTTTACGCAGGCTGTATTGCATAAACATGGCCTCGGCGGCGGCTGTGCCTTCGTCCAGCAGGGATGCATTAGCTATTTCCATGCCGGTGAGGTCGATCACCATCGTCTGGAAATTCAGCAAAGCCTGTAAGCGCCCCTGTGCTATTTCAGCCTGGTAAGGTGTATATTGGGTATACCATCCCGGGTTCTCCAAAATATTACGCTGAATAACGCCCGGGACAATTACATCATAATAGCCCTGGCCGATAAACGACTTGAAAACCTTGTTGTTTAACGATGTTTGTTTTAGCGCAGCCAGGTAATCATACTCGCTTTTTGCGGGCGGCAGGTTAAGCGGCGTTTTTAGCCTGATCTGTTTTGGAATGGTTTGATCGATCAGCTGATCCAGCGAATCTACACCTATCGTCTTCAACATTTGCACGGTATCCGCCGGGTTTGGCGCGATATGCCGCGACTGAAATTTTTCCTGGTAATCGATGTCCAGCTTCATGAAATTGTGTCCCTCAAATTTTGCTGCAAAGGTATGTTTTTAGCGGGTGACTAACAATTGTTAACCTTATATTGACAATGCATTTACACGGAAAAAATGTATTTTTAGCGAATGTTGCCCCCGGATAATGTGGTATAAAAAACCTTTACTTTTTTTCGTACTTCTCTTCATCAGCCTAAACGCGTTTTCTACGGTATTTACAGTGACCAGCAATGCGGACTCCGGGCCGGGGACGTTAAGGGATGCTTTGACGCAGGCGGCGGCTGCCGACAGCTCCGTTACTAACTATATCTATTTTAATCTGCCTGATGTAAGTCAAGCTGGACGCACCATCACACTGTTTTCGCAATTGCCGGATGTCAGCTCAAATTTGGTGATCGATGGATCCACTCAACCAGGAGCAAAGTTTGGTGTAAGCGACGCCCATGTGGCGTTATTTGTTCAAGCGCCGGTTGAACAAACGATTTCGGTACTGTATGTTGCCAACAAACATGATGTTGCCATTTACGGTTTGTATATAAAATTCCTTACCGACGTTACCAAATCAAACCTATTATACTTTTGGACAGGTATTGGGTTACGCAATGATATAAACGTCACCGTCGGGGCCGCGGGAAAGGGCAATGTGATCAATGGTTTTCTTAATTCCCTGATTGTTAACCAACCCGTTAATGAGTTTGAATATTTTGAAAACCTGACATTAAAAGACAATATATTTGGTTTGGATGCTGATGGTGAAACGCAATCGATAAACCAGGTTGGCTCTGTTTCCCTAAGCTTTATAATCGGCAATATAACCATCGGCGGAACGGCCGCTGAAGGAAATCTCTTCGCAGATGGTGTTGCCATCGGCCAGGATAATAGTTATGATTCTACCGATCCATCTGATTACTACGTATCCAACCCCGCCTTTATAAAAATACAAAATAACAAGATAGGTGTTGATTACCTGGTCCAAAACGAAATCGCCGCATCGACAGGGTTATATTTAACAACTGTTGACCCCGATGGTAAAAATAATTGTACCATTGCCGACAACGTAATCGTAGCCCCGCAAAACACTGCGATTTTTATAGGCAACAATGGCCGGCCTCTTTATATGCTGAGGAATTATATAGGTACTGATAAAACGCTGACAAAAAGCTTTAAAACCGGTGGTATTTTTATATACGGTGCAAGCCAGGCAGCCATTGGAAGCATCAACACTGCGGATGCTAACTATATAACCAATTGTAACCCTGTTTCCATCTGGCCGTTCAGCAATGTAACAGTCAATAAAAATAGTTTTTACTGCACTATTGATGCACAGCCAATGCATGGCGGCAACAACAACTCTGATTTTGAATTCCCGTTCCCGGTGATTAATATTTTAAATATTTCGGCTAATTCCGTTACTGGTTCTGCCACTCCAAATTCAAGCATCGAGCTATTTTACAGTGACAAATGTGGAACATGTTCGCCGCAGACATATTTTGCATCTACCACGGCAGATGCCAATGGTAACTGGCAATATAATGGCAACGTTACCGGGACAGTCATTGCATCCGCCACACTCGGCCTAAACACATCTGATTTTACCCAAACCAGTATTAACACAGATAACGTTACTATAATCAATGCCTGCGGCAATGGGTTTGGTTCAATAAAGGGCGCTGTTCCGCAAAGCGCCCAAAATCTTAAATGGGAGGATTCTACGGGTAAACTCGTTGGGACAAACCCCGATTTACTAAATGTTAAAATTGGAAAATATAAATTAGTAGCCAGCAACGGCAGTTGCGCCGACTCAACTTCATATTATCAAATTCAAAACAAATTTCTGCTTGATACCTCAGCTATAAAAAGAACTGAACCATCCTGCGGCAATAAGACAGGCTCCATAACAGGCCTGAATATTATTGATAACGATCCCGGGGCGCCGTACCTCATTTGGCAGGATATAAACGGTAAACCGCTGGCGTACACCATGGATTTGCCCAATGTTTCGGCCGGCAGTTATTATCTGCAAATAAAAAGTGCCGACAGTACCTGTTCTCAAATTTATGGCCCGTTCGATCTCAAAAACGTATCCGGCCCCAACATCGATCAATCCAACGCCATCAAACAATCCACCAACTGCGGGCAATCAACCGGCTCGATAACTGGTATAACAGCTACCGGAACGGGTACGCTAAAATACACCTGGTTAAACAGCCAGCAGCAAACCGTTGGTACATCCCTGGATTTGCTTAACCAACCGACCGGAGCTTATAAGCTCGAAGTAACCGACGACAGCCAGTGCGGCCCGGTTTATACCACCGATTTAACCATACCCGAAACCAACGGTATCACCATGGATGAGTCGAAAGCGCAGCCGGCAGTAGCCAGTTGTAATAATAACAACGGATCGGTAACCGGCATAGCGGTGAGCGGGGCTACGCAATACCAATGGCTGGATGCAAATAACAAAGTAGTGGGTACGGCGGCCGATCTGCAAAACGTAGCGCCGGGTACCTACACCCTTACGGCATCCAATAGCTTTGGCTGCGCGGCCACCAGTAAACCTTATAACGTTGGGCAGCTGCCGCCAACCAAATTCCCTGTTTATGCGGCGACCAGCGTGCCCGCATGTTTTCAAAGTACGGATGGTTCGGTAACGGTTGCCATTGATGCACTGGTTAAATCGGTACGATGGGTAAATGCAAGCGGGCAGGATGCCGGCGCCAATGCCGCATTGACGAACGTTGCCGCAGGTACTTATCAATTGTATTTGACCGACCAAAATGGCTGCGAAAACTATTATAATACTTACACCGTTGATCAATTACCTCAATTTGCGGTCACCGATAACGGCGCCACGGTGAATGATGAATGTACGCTTGGGACCGGAAGCATCAGCGGGGTTACGATTGCCGGCGGCGCGCCGCCTTATGCTTACACCTGGTACGACGCAAGCAACATGGTGATTGGCACGGGTACATCCATAAGTAACCTCAGCGCCGGCGTGTATACCTTAAGCGTAACCGACACCCGTTGTGGAAACGCCAAAATAACCTATACCCTGACTGATGAATCGGAAGAAGTGCCCGCCCCGTCCGTCTCCAACGTTGCACTATGCAGCAGCGGCAATGCCATCATCACCGTTAATAACCCATCGTCATCAACGGTTTATCGCCTGTACGACAACCAAACTGACACACAATCGCTGGCGGAGCAAAAGGGCGGAAGATTCGTGGTGAGCGTAAGCGGGAACACCAGTTTTTACATCAGCCAGTTAAATGGCTCGTGCGAAAGCTCCCGCGCAGAGGTGAAAGTAACCGTTGGCTTATCGGCATTAAATATCGCCAATACTTTTACCCCAAATGGCGATGGCATTAATGATTTTTGGATGATAAACGGCATAACCAATTATCCCGCCGCCGAAGTGCAGGTGTTTACCCGGAATGGCCAAAGGATATTTGATTCAAAAGGATATGCAACACCGTTTGATGGCACTTTTGACGGCAAAAAACTGCCCGAGGGGGTATATTACTACATCATCGATCTGCATAGTAATTGCAGCCTGCTGTCTGGCAGTTTAACTATCATTCGATAAATTCAACATCAAATTTTAAAAATTGCCGCTATTTTATTACAATTACAGATAGGTTAAACTAAAAATCCCAAAGCTATTGAACGCCTGAACTGATGTGCCGAAAAATCCTGTTTTTCCTGGTCATTTTAATTTCCTTTAATCTTAAGGCACTGGCAGCGGTATTTACAGTAACCAGCAACGCCGATTCGGGACCGGGGACGTTAAGGGATGCTTTGACGCAGGCGGCGGCGAACGGAAGCGCGACAACGGATTATATTTATTTTAATTTGCCGGATACCAGCCAGGCGGGAAGGACGATTACGCTGCAGTCGACACTACCAGCCATTTCATCTAATCTGATAATCGATGGTACTACACAAGCCGGAGCTGGGTTTTCACCTGGCGATGCACGAATAATCATCACCGTTAACATTTATAACTATATCGATAATACAAGTGACGGTGCGTTTACGTTGCAAAATGTGCATGGTGTTGAAATTTATGGATTGTTATTTACCGGATTTAATGAATTGCGAAACCCTTATGGATCCTTCAATCCGTACGCCGCTGCAATCGAAATTACGGCGTCGCAAAACATCACAATAGGTTCGCCGGGCAAAGGCAATTCATTTAAAGACAATAATTATGAAATACTTGCCGGGCCATCGAATGGTATTACCGGCGGCGGCATATCGAACGTCGTCATCCAGGGAAATTACTTTGGATTTAATGACCCCAACCAGTCGTTTGCCCCTTCAGGTGTTAGTATTACGGGCAATAGTTTAACTATTGGCGGCGATAATGGCAATGAAGGAAATCATTTCGCTGTTACGCTCACTATTAGCGGCGATACCGTAAAGATTAGTCATAATTCATTCGGACTAAGTTTAAATGGAACATTTGAGGGAGGTACCTTTGAAGATATCGCCTGTAGCTCATCATCCGGCGTTGAGGTCAGCTATAATACTTCCTTTATATTAAGGGCTACTTTTAATTCCGTGAAAAACTTCAACATTTATGCAAACGTTGATATTAATACCGACGCTTCCATCTCATCGGCAGGCATCGGCATGGGAAATTGCTCGGACGGTACCATAGGTTCAGATGATATAAAACTAAGGAATGTTTTTCGCACCAATACAGGCGAAACCGTCGACCAAATTTCAGCTACGTTGGTAAACTATTCGTCGAACAACATTCAAGTGTTGAAAAACGAGATCATTTGCAGCAGGATGGCATATTATATAAACCTTCAGCCAACCGATAATATCATTGTCCCGTCGATAAAAGTTTTGGTTAATAATGCAACTGAATACTCGGGTACAGCAAGCCCTAATGCAAAAATATATGTTTACCAGGATACGACTGATTGCCCGGTATGCAGCCCGGTAAAATTCGATACTATATTGACCGCGGACGCTAATGGCTCATGGAAGATGACGGGCAACCTGACTGGAAAAAAATGGGTTTCAAACGCGTGGCTATCAAAAAACTCATCTGAATTTACTCAGCCTCTTTTTTCCTATCTGGACGATTATTACGACACTATACAACCGTCGTGTGGTAAAAACAATGGCTCAATTTCAATTACCGCCGATTTTAAAAATATTATCAACTTTGAATGGTATAATTCAAATAATCAAAAAATAGGCGTTGGGCCTGTGTTAAAGAACGTCGGACCCGGTACATATTATGCAAAAGGGTTTAACGGCATATGCTTCGCCCGTTCTGTGGATTTTTTTTTGTACGATGTTTCTCCGGCTATCAACAGTGTCAACGTAACCACCAAAAACCCGTCTTGTGGTGCCGGAGGGTCGATAACGGGTTTATTAGTTAATCCAACCTCAAACAATCCGCTCACCACCGTTTGGACCGATATTAATAACAAAACAGTTAGCTCAGCGCTGGACGCCACTGATCTGCCACAGGGGGTCTATCTGTTTACACTGACCGATGCTGTAACTAAATGTAGTGTGACTTACGGGCCGGTCACGCTTCGGAACACCACTGGCCCCAACATTGATCAATCCAACGCCACCAAACAAGCCACCAACTGCGGGCAATCAACCGGCTCGATAACCGGGATAACAGCTACCGGAACAGGCACGTTAAAATACACATGGTTAAACAGCCAGCAGCAAACCGTTGGTACATCCCTGGATTTGCTTAACCAGCCGACCGGAGCTTATAAGCTCGAAGTGACTGACGACAGCCAGTGCGGCCCGGTTTATACCACCGATTTAACCATACCCGAAACCAACGGTATCACCATGGACGAGTCGAAGGCGCAGCCGGCAGCAGCCAGTTGTAATAATAACAACGGATCGGTAACCGGCATAACGGTGACCGGCGCTACCCAATACCAATGGCTGGATGCCAATAACAAAGTAGTGGGCACGGCGGCCGATCTTCAAAATGTTGCCCCCGGTACCTACACCCTTACGGCATCCAATACCTTTGGCTGCGCCGCCACCAGTAAACCCTATACCGTTGGGCAACAGCCGCAACCAAATTCCCGGTTTATGCGGCGGACCAGCGTGCCCGCATGTTTTCAAAGTACGGATGGTTCGGTAACGGTTGCGGTTGATGCACTGGTTAAATCGGTACGATGGGTAAATGCAAGCGGGCAGGATGCCGGCCCTAATGCCGCACTGACGAACGTTGCCGCAGGCACTTATCAATTGTATTTGACCGACCAAAATGGCTGCGAAAATTATTATAATACTTATACCATCGATCAATTACCTCAGTTTGCGGTCACCGATAACGGCGCCACGGTGAACGATCAATGTACGCTTGGGACCGGAAGCATCAGCGGGGTTACGGTTGCGGGCGGCGCGCCGCCCTACGCCTACACCTGGTACGACGCAAGCAACACGGTGATTGGCACGGGTATATCCATAAGTAACCTCAGCGCCGGCGTGTATACCTTAAGCGTAACCGACACCCGCTGTGGAAACGCCAAAATAACCTATACCCTGACCGATGAATCGGAAGAAGTGGCGGCTCCGTCTGTTTCCAATGTAGCATTGTGTAGCAGCGGCAATGCTATTATAAGCGTTAATAACCCATTGTCATCAACCATTTACCGCTTGTATGCAAATCTAACCGATACCCAGCCGCTGGCAGAGCAAAAAGGCGGAAGATTCGTGGTTAGCGCAACCGGGAACACCAGTTTTTACATCAGCCAGTTAAATGGCTCGTGCGAAAGCTCCCGTGCCGAAGTAAAGGTAACGGTCGGCTTATCGGCATTAAATATCGCCAATACTTTTACCCCAAATGGCGATGGCATTAATGATTTTTGGGTGATAAACGACATAACCAATTATCCCGCCGCCGAAGTGCAGGTGTTTACCCGCAACGGCCAAAGGATATTTGATTCAAAAGGATATGCAACGCCGTTCGACGGCACTTTTGACGGCAAAAAACTGCCCGAGGGGGTATATTACTACATCATCGATCTGCATAGTAATTGCAGCTTGCTCAGCGGCAGTCTTACCATTATTAGGTAATTAAAAATTGTATTTTAAAAAATGCCGCCATTTCGTTAAAATTACAAATAATTAAAAATACCCCCTCAAATCTATCAGGCTCCTGACCAATGTGCGGCAGAATCTTATTTTTTCTGGTAGTATTAATTTCTTTACAATGTAAAGCCCTTGCCGCTATTTTTACGGTTACCAGTAATGCCGACTCCTGGCCGGGAACTTTAAGGGATGCATTGACCAGGGCGGCGGCTAACGGAAGTGCGACCACCGATCACATTAACTTTAAGCTGACGGATTTAAGCGCAGCGGGCAGAACGATACAACTCATAACCCAGTTGCCTGATGTGTCATCAAATTTAGTAATCGACGGAACCAGCCAGGCAGGAGCAACCTTCGGCCTAAGCAATGCGCATATCAGGATAAACACGCCTTTTCAGGATAGCCAATTTACCGTTTTTAATGGCGACAATGTAACTAATATTACGTTTTATGGCTTGTACATATATGATTATGAAAACATCAGTAACTTTCATGCTAATTTGCAACCACGGTATGGTATAAACCTTCAGCACGCAGCAAACATCACTATTGGCGATGTCAATAAAGGTAATCTTATCAAAGGCTTTGATGTTTATAGCATTTACTTTGATTATGGAGATTCAATAACACTTACAGCAAATATCATAGGGCTTACGGATGCAAACGATCTTTCGGAAGGGACATCCGCCGACATCTATTTTTTAAGAAGTTCAAATATTGTCATAGGCGGTAATGACCTGGCATCAGGCAATATAATTTTTACTGACGTCGAGATTTCGTGCGATCAGAATGCAAATGCGGGCAACCTGTTTATTGGGTGCAATAACTTCGGGGTATTTAAAAATCCCATAACCGGACAGTTTGTGCTGCAGTCGCAAACTGTCGCTATAAACACCATGTTCATAAACGAAGAGGGGGCCACTTCGCAGGAACTGGCCACTCGTGCCACCGCTGATATTTCGATTGATAATAACGAGATCGGCACTGATTTTATCGGGTTCAGAATAAACGGGCTGATCGGCAATATTGATTTTGCAAAAAACTACTTCGGAATAGACCGGGACCTGGTTACCCCGGTAAATATTTCTCATGTCAATTCGTATGTGGGCAGCCAGATAAACCTATATAATTGCAGCGCCCAGGTAAACATTGGAACGACCGATTTTTCCGAGCGGAATTATTTTGGCTACTCTGAGACCGGTGTTAACGCCTTTAACAGCGAAAACGTGTTTGTGCGCTACAACGATTATCAGTGCCTGGTTTTTAAAGCTTACAGCAATGACAACGCAAGTGGTTTGCTGCCAAAAGTTAATATTACGGCGGTTAATGCAACAAACACACAATCGCAGGTGTCAGGCACGGCAGATCCCGGCGCCGTTATAGATATTTACTCGTCAGAGTCATGTACTTATTCGCATTGCTCTATCCGCCAATATATTCAAACAGTTATAGCTGATAATACCGGTAACTGGACAAGCAACGTATTCAACTTAACCGGCCTGTTTTATGTTTCATCAACAGTGGGCAATCGCACGTCGGAGTTTGAAACTTTCCAGGTAAACAGCGACAAGGCATTGGTGACTAGTCTGCGCTGCAATAACACCGCGTCCATAACCGGTTTGCAGGTACCGCAAGGGGTAAGTTATTACTGGACTGATGCAAACGGAGATGTTGTATCAACCAGCCTCGACCTTACCACCAGCAAGCCAGGCAAATACCAGCTTAATTTGGCGGGCGGATGTATTACCAGCAACGTGTTTGAGATTGATGACGACAGGGTGGTGGTGAACGATAACAATTTAGCCAAAACTGATATATCCTGCGGCACGAACAATGGATCGATCAAAAATTTATCCGTCTACGATCCATTGTCCATGATCAGCAACTATATATGGAAAAATGCAAACGGAACCGTGGTGGGCAATACGTTAGATGTAACCGGCCTG
>Ga0206935_10119_pt1 | contig 28193 bp, 32 predicted proteins | sample Alteio_BWOrgHeat_13_FD_152924 | JGI IMG/M metagenome (GOLD analysis project Ga0206935, IMG submission 152924) | Enriched cells from forest soil in Barre Woods Harvard Forest LTER site, Petersham, Massachusetts, United States -... | ecosystem: Environmental > Terrestrial > Soil > Temperate forest >...
GTTCACTTGATGCTTACAGGAGAAATGTCATGAAGAAGATTCGTGTGGACGCTTTCACGTTCGAAGTTGCTCGGGCCCTCGGAACAGATCTGACGACTCGGATTGGCGCTGCCGCTTGTTGTCAATCGAGACAGGATCAACTGTTCGCTATTATCCTAGCGATGGAAAAAATGGGCTTTGTGGATTCAAAGGATTCCGGTCGCGAAGCACTATTTATATTTAGTGCAAGGGTAAGAACACTGTCGAACGAAATGCCGACGCATCAGTGGGAGAGCTTGTTTCAGAGCCATATCGTTCTGAAATTAAAGAAGTCGGAATTGTCAAATTGTGCGCAATTGTCCAACGACGTCGTTGCTGTTCTGGACGTTAGTTCAGTGGAGTCATGTTGGCGGCGCATGCGTTCGATCATCGATTTGGTACTCGACGGAACGCTCACAGTATTTCAGCATGAGGCACAGAGCGGATTAATCTGCTTGCGGTTTCCTCGTTCAGCCAAACAAAAAGTATCCTTTGTATGGTGTTCTCTCGAAAGCGACTCCCCTGAGCCTATTTTGGTCGAGGTCGAACCCTCGACAAAGAAGCTACGCGGCCGTACGCTTATAGGGATGGCGGCTCATTGAGAGCTGGTCCTGACGGAAAGGAAGCCTTCTCGAAGCCGCACGCCCGGTACACGAAATCGGCGCGCCGCCGCGAACTGTTAGTCGGCGCGCCAAGTACCGCTAAAGCGATGTCATTGACTGACAAGGAAATGAGAGTTTGCTTATCAGTTCTACCATTGAGCAACATTGGAGGGCGCTAACCGTTACCAAATTGACTTCGTCGCGAGCCTTTGTTCCACGACGTGCGTCCGCCATGGATGAGGTGGCCGTCCTCCTTCTGCAATTAGAGCGCGCTCAGTCAATTCCGGTGTCCAAGCTGTTCCCAACTCGGCGCTCAGTGCTTCAACGAGTTGGCAAAATGCCTCGTAGTCTTGGCCGGTGTTTAGGTTGCTGACGAATGAATCGGCGCGTTGCACCGCGTTGCCTTTCTTGAGCTTCCACGTGAGGTGTTGATCGAGCTTGACGACCTGGCGGCCGGTAAGAAGGTTGATGGCGCAGCCAAGCCACTGGTCCATAATGTAACCTTTAGCGACACGGGAAGAGGTGGCGGGAGCCAAGAAGTAGATTAGTTTGGTAAAGTACGCGGGCCCCATCCCCACAATTTCAGCTTTGCCACTAGATCTCAGCGCGGAGAACGCGTCATATGATTCAGATCGACTAAGCTCGTCGTCACGAATCCGATTAGCAACGTTGATCCATGGCTCTAAAGGCCGCTCGAACAGAAGATCGCGATTTTTGCCATGCATACCGCCCCATGCAAGTATGCTAATGCATAGTTCAAGCGTTCCAACGCTACGATCTACCGCCATAGCTAAAAGTTCGGGCCGGTTTGTTGTCGGCCGCAGTGGTCCAACTTTCATAGTTAGTTGGCGCGGGTCGATGTCTTTGAACCAGCGCTCGGGGCTTCGTCCTTCATTTTCTTCTGGCAAAGCCAAAGCCGGAGGTGCTGGATAGCATAATCTAAATTTTGCTAGGTGTTCGGAAACAAACATGTCTTGTGCTCGATTGCTTGCAACTGAAGAGACACTGAGGAGACTTGGTAAGATCCAATAAGGCGCTATTCGCGTAAGGGGTGACTAAACTGGCACAAAGCCAGGATTGAGCGTATCGAAATTCTTCTGCGTGATAACCGCGTCTCTATATTCCGGCATCTTAAGATCGATATCGATTAGCTCGTGAACGGCGCCGCCATGCAGCAGGCGTAGCACTTCGCTCAACGCTAGCGTAGCCGCGGTGGCGCCGACAAACGGCGCACCGACGGCCTTACCGGCGAGCAAGGTGACGCCGCAGCGATCGAGCACACCGCTCGTGAGCATGCCCTGGTATGCAGGCCGGTCTTCGGTCTGATCGTCGGCCTGCGCACCGCGCCAGATCTGCGACGCCGGGCGGGAGGCCGGCAGGGTGTGCAGCCGGATCGCACGAAAGTCGCGATGCCCTCGGCCCAGCCCAGCTTCCACAACGAAATCGAATCCAACCTGATCGAGCGCCTGACGGCCGACGCCGTTGTCGAGCCCGCACAACGCGACGGCGGGCTCATCATCCTGGCGACGGAACGACGCGTCGAACAGCCGTTCATGGATAGCTGTCGTAAATCCCCTTCGCTCGGCCCAGGCGGCCATGGCGCGGGTCTTCTTGACGTTGATCAGCGCGGCGTCGCTCAAGATCGACGTGCTCTCGGTCGAGGGCGTGATGATGTCGATATCTTGTAGGATTAGGCTCAAGTCTTGCGGCCGGGCGAAGGGCAGCAGCCCGAGCGCCCAAAGATAGGCCTGGCCCAAATGCCCAAGGCCGATGAGCCACAACCGTGCGGGCAAAAGCGACAGGGCCGGCTCGTTTTCGGCCTCTGCAAGCCAGTCACTCGCGGGCGATGGATCCCATAGTGACAAACCCACCATGCGCCGCCCGGCGATGCCGACATGGCCGGACACATGAAGAAAGGCTTCGTTTACGGCGAGCGCGGCGGCGAGCATCGGCGCGAGCGCCATGATGGGCGCGGGCACGGGCGCCACCTCGGCCGGCGCCGGAACGATCCCGCCGCGCCAACCGGCGAATACGGCACGGACATGGAAGGGCGCGCACCGCGCGGACGGCGTGCCGCCGATTTCGATCACCGGCGTCCCGGCCGTCGGTTCGGCGATGCTGCCTCCAAGGGCCGCGACCGCTTCGGCCAGCGTGGCGCCGAACGGAAGCGGGGCGAGCAACGGCGTGTCCGGCAACGGCCACACGCTCACGCCGCCCAGAAAGACGCGCCGCGCGAGCGCGACGGCGGTCAGGAGCGTGACCTGATGATGACGGTCACGGGCAGCGTTCTCGCCGATGCGCAGTGCAAGGCGGTATCCGGCGAAGAGCGCTTCAGCCTCGGCGATGCTCGCCGCGGTGCCGCTGTCGAGCGCGTGTTTGACCAGGCGGTGCAGCTTATCGGCGGCGGTGAATGCAGTCATGGCGGCCTCACAGTCCGATGTGGAAGAAAATTCGGCGGGCCGCGTCCGGCACGGCCTGCCAGCGCTTGCCGCCGAGGTAGCTGTAGATGCCGACCGACTCCGTCCGCACGGGCGGTCGCGCGAAATCAGGCAGGATGAATGCGATGTGCCCGGCGCGCGAGATCATCGGGTGATCGCGATCGGAGCTGCTCTGCCCCGCGCCACCAGGATGCACGTGCACGTCCGCAACGACGCTCATGCCGCGCTGTTTGCAGATGTCCCAGAGCGTCCCGAAATGCCGGCCGTCGAAATGCACGATGCCGGTGTCGAGCGCGCGCGGGTCGAGATCGTCGTACAGGATGAAATCGGTGATGCGGGCGCGGCCGTCCGCCCGGTATGGATGAAGCGAAATGACTTCAAGACAATCTCCTCCAGATCAAACTAAGCGGCCGATCACCGGTTGCCGCGGCTACTCCCGGCCCTCGTCCCTACGGGGTGATCGAAACTCGATGGGGGCACCCGGAAAGGCTGGGCAGAAAACTTTTCGAGGCTTATCGAATATAGAACATAACAAGAACTAAATAGTTGGCTAACTGTCGATATCCACAATATGTTGGGGTGTCGGTCACTGGTATTCCCGGAAGCATTGGGATCGCAGGCGGGTACAGCCCCTGGGACTAAGCCTTACGATCTGGGGCAGTGACTGGGGCAAACTGCCGATGTTCGCGACCAGCGTCTCGGCGCTATTGATCGTCGTCCTCGGCCCGTGCCTTCGCGTCGTCAGCAGCGAGACAATGCGGCGTTACGGCATGCGCGGCAGAACTCCGCGGCAGGGCAACGTTTCCCTGCGAGAGCCCAAAGCCTGCACCCGCTACACCCGTGGTCCAGTCTCAAAGGATCTGAAACAAGGCGCGGAAAATTCCTTGCCTACTCGCAAGCGAAGCCGAAGTTAAACGCCCGCAGCTTCCCGGATATGGAGCCTTGGGGGCTGTCCACCATCACCTTTGGTCTAATTGCTCGCGGAAGCGAGATGACGCGCCCCATTTCTCACTATAATCATTCGCAACTAGAAGAGGAGCTGAGGTCAGGACGGGGCATGGCGGGCGCAGCATCCGCAGCCATTCTGACCAGCTCAAAATGTGCGGCGCAGCGGAGATGAGCCCTAACGCGTCAGATCAATTTCCAGAGTGGCTCGCAGGGGGCGATAAGATTGGCGAGTGTCGGCACGCGGCCGAAAGGCGAGGATCAGGAAGCTCGATCGGCTGTAACAAGGCTGTTTGATGATACGCGGCGCAGGCTGGTCGAGACAGGGACCCGCAATCGCCTTGTTCATGTCAATCGAGCTAACACGCGCGGTAACGTACTGAACATCGTGAACGAGAATTCCGATGATGTTCATGCCTTGCTTTCTGGTGGCAAGACCATGCGCTTTTTCGCGCTCGGGAAGGACAAGGTCGAAGATAGCGGCGAAGTCGTCCTCGCTAACATTATCGAGCAAGGGTCCGAAGAAGATCGCCGCACCGACTCATGGCTTGAAACGCGGCTCGGCCCCGATGCGCTGCAGAAGAAGCTGCTGAAGATAGCGCGGGAAGCCCAAACTGCGGAGGAGGAGTCCGGCGTCAACGTCCTGTACCTCGCGATGGGCTTCCTGACCTGGTACGAGGACAAGGCGTCGAGCTTACCCCGTGAGGCACCGCTCGTTCTCCTTCCCGTCGAACTCGTGCGCAACGCGAGGACTTCGACATTCGACCTGCGAGTGCGAGACGAAGACGCTCTCACAAACCTGCCACTCCAGCAGCGGTTGAGAGACGATTTCGGAATCGAGCTTCCCGAGCTTGAAATCGAAGAAGACTGGAAGCCATCCGACTATTTTGCCGGAGTGCAACAGGTTATCAGCTCGCGGGAGCGCTGGAAGCTCGACTCCGATGCCATGCAATTGGGATTTTTCAGCTTCAGCAAGCTGCTGATGTATCGTGATCTGGCCATCGAGGCGTGGCCCGACGATGCACTGGCAACCCATGCGCTTACTCGAGGTCTGCTCTACGAGGGTTTTGAACCCGAGGAGCCGCTATTTACCTCAAATGATAAGTTGGACAAAGTCCTGCCGCCAGAAAAGCTTTTCCATGTGGTCGATGCGGATGCGTCGCAAGCTAAGGTGATCGAGGAGGTGCGATCGGGACGGAACTTGGTCGTTCAAGGGCCGCCCGGAACAGGCAAGTCTCAGACAATCACGAACATTATTGCGGCTGCGGCCAAGGAAGGAAAGCGAGTCCTGTTCCTTGCCGAAAAGATGGCTGCGCTCTCTGTGGTGAACGATCGGCTCGTGAAGGTCGGGCTACGTGATGTATGTCTTGAGCTGCATTCGAGAAGTGCAAATAAGAAGGCTGTCCTTGGCGAACTTGCGCGCACCTTGTCGCAGGCTAGCGTCGTGCCCGGAGTGCCGGGGGCGCCAGCGGCTCTGAGAGAAGGCCGCGATCGACTGAACAATCTTGCAGAAGCGCTACATCGCCCAATTGGAGCTACGGGAGAGACAGCCTACAGCGTGCTTGGTCGGCAGGCCCAGTTTATAGGGAAAGGCATCTCGCCCCCAAATCTGGAGGTCGAGAGCTTGAACTCAATGTCGCGGCAGCAAGAGATCGATTTGCTCGCGACGATCGAGGAATATGGCGCGCTCCTCGCGGAAGAGGGACGAACAACCTCTCATCCCTTCGAGGGCACGGGCAACCTTCAACTTCAGCCGGTAGACTTGGCCCGACTGACAGTTTCGCTGACTGAAGCTCAAGTCGCCGTGACCGCGCTTGCAACGTCACTGCGTATGCCCCTCGACCGGCTGGCGTTGTCCAATACCGCAGCCCTCGATGTTGTTGCTCCGCTGGCCGATGTACTAGGGCGGCTCGAAGGATTGCCCCATAACGCGGCCGACATTGCGGACAATGTGCTCGACGCGCCGGACATTCCCCGCCTTCACCACGCCCTGCGTGCCGGCATGGCGTGGCGGCATGCGCTCGACCAAGCGTCAGAAGCATTTGTTGAAACCGCCTTCAGCGCTTCTTCTAACCATCTCCGTGCTCCGCTGGCGGCGGGTATTCGTTCGTTCTTTGCCCGCTGGGGTGGCCGCTACCGTGGCGCATCACGAGAACTTGCCGGCCTGTTGCGTGGAGGCTTACCCAAAACCGCGACCGAGAGAGTTGCGCGGATCGACGAACTGACCGCAGTGACTTCGCTGAGATCGGAATGGGAAGACGATCGAGAATATTGCGGTCGTATTCTCGGTGATACCTGGCGCGGAGAAAAATCCGACTTTAGGAAATTGGTTGCCGTCGCCGAATGGTGTGAGAGGCTCTCCAAAGCCCCAATCTCCGTGCGTCCGGACAAGTCGATCGCACTAGCCGCTCAGGTTGACGCCCTAACTGCGATGCTACGGGCATTGCGAGAGGCGGCACAAGCAGCACGCTCGGCGTTGCAAGCCATTGTGAAACTGCTCGATCTTGATCTTGCCAGTTTCGGTGATCTAGGTCTTGAGCACACCGAACTCAACGCTGTCGCTGCGCGCTTTGGAGCTATGGCTGCTTCGACTGATCGATATGCGTCGTGGACCCAACTCGCCCGGCGTCGGCAGGCGCTTGTGTCTGCGGGATTGTTCAGCCTTGAGGAGCGGATGCGATCTGGCGAGCTCGATGGAGCTGCAGCAGCAATCGAGCTACGCTACGCCCGTGCCGAACGCCTTTGGAAGGACGCTCTTGAGCAAAACGCCGACCTCCGCGAGATTGGCCTGGAACGGCGCCATGATCTGGTTGACACCTTCGCGACGCTAGAGCGTCAGCAGCTCAAGGACAATGTAACCACGATCCTAGCCGGCCACCTCGCGCAGGTACCTCAAGGCGCCATGGGGGAGATGAAGGTCCTACGTGGCGAGATTGGGAAAAAGCGCGGCCATATGGCGCTGCGACGATTGGTCGAAAAGGCCGGCACAGCAATACAACGTATTAAACCCGTCTTGTTGATGAGCCCAATATCGGTCGCTCAATACTTGCCGCCGGGCACGATCTCATTTGACCTTCTGGTCATCGATGAGGCTTCGCAAGTTCGCCCAGAGGACGCGCTTGGGGCGATCGCGCGAGCTACGCAAATTGTGGTGGTGGGTGACAAGAAACAGCTTCCGCCATCCTCCTTCTTCGATCGGGTTTTGGCGGACGAAGAGGATGACAAGGAAGGCGACGATGAATACGTCGGCCCGGACTTGCTGGAAGGCGCGGCAACAATTGGCAGTATGGAGAGTATCCTCACTCTTTGCGAGGCGCGCGGCCTCGCAGGTAGAATGCTGAAATGGCATTATCGATCACGTGATCCATCGCTTATCGAAGTTTCGAATCGAGAGTTCTATGACAGCGACCTCGTTCTGCCGCCGTCCCCCCTACAGAAAGATCCGGCCTACGGCCTGTGCTTTATCCGGGTCGATGGGGTCTACGACAAGGGCGGAAAGCGGGATAACCGCAAAGAAGGCGAGTCCATTGTCGACCGAATAGCGGAGCACGCGAGAGAAAATCCAACGCATTCCCTCGGAGTGGTCACGTTCTCGTTCGCGCAGCGAAACCTCATCACGGAGCTACTCGAGCTTCGTCGTCGCCAAGACACCACGCTAGATCAATTTTTGCGCGAGGGGCAACCGGAAGATCTGTTTGTCAAGAACATCGAGAACGTGCAAGGCGACGAGCGCGACGTCATTCTCGTTAGTGTTGGCTATGGCCCCGCGATTGCCGGCGGAAGGTTGAACAGCATGTCGTTTGGCCCGGTCAACGGCGAAGGCGGCGAACGACGACTAAATGTACTGTTCACCCGTGCTCGGATCCGCTGCGAGGTGTTTGCATCCTTCGATCCAGGCGACATTGATTTGAATCGCACCTCAAAAGAAGGTCCGCGAATCCTTAAGCGCTTTCTCGAATTTGCGAAGAATGGTCGTCTGGACGTAGACGCGCCGACGGGCCTCGATGCAGACTCGCCTTTCGAAGAAGACGTTGCCGACGTTGTCCGGGGATACGGCTTCCTCGCAGACGCGCAGGTCGGATCTGTTGGTTTCCGAATCGATCTTGGTGTTCGTCACCCTGATAAGCCGGGTAGCTACATCCTCGCCGTCGAGTGTGATGGTGCAACGTACCACAGCGCTCTTTGGGCCAGAGAACGAGACCGCTTACGCCAGGACGTGCTCGAGCACCTCGGTTGGCGGTTTCATCGAATTTGGAGCACCGACTGGTTCTATAATAGGCACTCTGAGATAGAGCGACTGCGCAAGGCGCTTTTGGTTGCACGGGAGATTTCTGACAAAGGGCTGCGAGTCGAAGGCGCAAATCTGGCGCGATCGGCCGAGCCAGTCGAAATGCAAACTGAGCAGATTTCAGTTCCCGAGGTCGTTGTTCGGCAGATGCCTGCATATCAGCGGGCGGTCTTTCGCGTCAGTACTTCGAACGAACCGCATGAGGTGCCCGTTTCCATGCTGGCCAATCTAGCTCGATGGATCGTGGATGCCGAAGGACCGATCCATGTAGAAGAAATTGCTCGGCGCGTGGCCTCCTGCTTCGGCAAGGAGAAGGCGGGATCGCGAATATTAACTGCGACAGAATCCGCATTGTCCGTCGCCCGAAAGGGGAGTGCCGATCTACTTACCGACGGACAATTCTGGTACACAAGAGGTCAGTCGGATGCACCTCCGGTTCGCGACCGCTCTGCCGAAAGTGGTGCAACTCTCAAGGCTGCGTGCATCTCCATTCTGGAAATTCAAGCCGCGTTTAAGATAGCCCGTGAGGACAACGGTGGGGGCGAAAACGAGGAGCTTATCAGAACAGTCGCTCGGCTACTCGGTTTCAAACGGGTGGGGGCCGATTTGCAGGCACGCTTAGCCGAGGGTTTAACTTGAGCGGGTCATCGAATTGATGGAGGCCGGAATTAGTCGCAAGCGGAGCAATTCGTCTTGCTGTGGACTGATAAGGAATCTAACAAAACGGAGTCAGTTGACGACTGATAAGGAAATTACACAAACGGAGTCAGTCCATCGACAGATAAGAAAATCATACGGAAAATGCGTAGGACCGCGGCGTGATTCAACACGGCGTCCGATCTCAAGACCGAACCCGACCTTGGCCCGGCAATCTTCGATACCGCTGACGCCGAGTAGCCTATTCGGCGGCGTGTCGCTACGTTGCTGCCTGGCGACTGCGTGTGCTACACTGAGAACCATTCAATAGAGCACGCGACGGCAAGAAAGGGAGAGCGGCGTATGCCTGTTTCAATCGCCAACTCCCAAGTTGTCTATGATGCCCTCAAAGCGTGCGAGGTGAAGATTATTTCGGCGTTGCCGGAGACTTGGCTGGTGCACCTCATTCGCATGGCCGATGACGACCCTGAGGTCACGCTGGTGCGCGTCGCCAAGGAAGAGGAGGCGATTGGCATCTCCGCCGGGGCACACCTGGCAGGCGTCAACTCCGCGCTGCTGATGCAGAACCACGGCTTCCTTGCCGCAATCAACCCGATCGTCTCGCTAACACTGCTCTATAAGATTCCACTCCTGATGCTCATCAGCTACCGCGGCCACATGGGCGAGCGCGATCCCTGGCAGACGCAGGGTGGCATGATGACAGAGCCGCTATTGCGGACGCTAGGCATTCCTGTCTGGCATCTCTCGGACCCTCATGCTGCCCAACGGCGCATCAAGGATGCGCAGACGCTGGCACACGCCGCGCTCTCGCCGGTCGCGGTGCTGTTGACTCGCGAATTGATGTGGGAGGAGTAGCCGTGCTGCGCGTGGATGCCTTGCAGGCAATCTACCCTGAGGTGGAAGACCACATCGTCGTCACAATCATGGGCGCCGTCGCGGCAGAGCTCTACACAATCGGCCACCGCTCCAACTTCTTCTACCTGGAGCATGCGATGGGGCTGGCTTCCTCGATTGGACTGGGCATCGCGCTCGCCATGCCGCGCCACAAGGTGGTTGTGATCGACGGCGACGGTTCGCTGCTAATGAACCTCGGCACGTTGAGCACAATGGCACGCTATCGGCCCGGCAACCTGGTGCATATCGTCTTCGACAATGGAAGCTTGCTCTCTGTCGGCGGCTTTCCGACAGCCACCGCGACTGGGACCGATCTGGCTGGCGTGGCACGGGCTTGCGCTATTCCGCAGGTCACAGAGGCGGACACACCCGAGCGGCTCAAACAGGCTGTTGCAGACGCATTGGCAAGCGGAATGCTAACGACGATCGTCTCGAAGGTTGAGGCGATTGGACCCAAGTCGTTCCACATGGATTTGCCACTGTTGGAGAATCGCTTCCAGTTCAAGCGTGCGCTGGAGGCGTTGCGGCAGCAGGCGTGAGACGCGAACCTGCGCATCGCGCAAAGGAGGCGAGCATGGCAGATAGATCGGGCAGTGTATTAACCCAACTGGTGGAAGAGCTGAACGCGGGCCGGATTCGTGTCGTGGACCTCACCACGACACTGGGCCCGGGGACGCCGGTGATCGATCTGCCGCCGATCTTCGCGCCGTCGCCGGGGCTGACACTCACCGAGATCTCTCGCTACGATGCCCGTGGGCCGGCATGGTACTGGAACGTATTGAACCTAGGCGAACACACGGGTACGCACTTCGACGCGCCGATCCACTGGATCACAGGTAAAGATCTTCCTGAGAATGCGACCGATACGATCGCCCCGCGCAAATTCATCGGCCCCGCTTGTGTCGTCGACGTGACGGCGGATGTGCAGGGCAATGAGGACTTCCTGCTCACACCTGAACGTGTCCACTCCTGGGAGACGGCGCATGGACGTATCCCCGCCGGGGCATGGGTGCTGCTGCGCACCGGCTGGAGTGCCCGTACGACTCGCGAAGAATTCCTCAACGTGCACGACAACGGTCCCCACTCGCCCGGGTTCTCGAAGGCATGCTCCGAATTCCTAGCGCACGAACGTGACGTCCTGGGCGTCGGCGTAGAGACCATCGGAACGGACGCCGGGCAGGCCGGCACCTTCGATCCGCCGTTCCCCAACCACAGTACGATGCATGGCGCAGGCAAATTCGGCATCACCAGCCTGATCAATTTGGACCAATTGCCGGCAACCGGCGCAGTGGTCGTCGCCGCACCGCTTAAGATCGCCGATGGCTCAGGCAGCCCGCTGCGCGTAATTGCACTCGCACCCATCTAAATCCAAGCGCCAAACACTTCCCGTCGCAAGCGGCAGAAGTGAGCCGACTGATAAGCTTTGGTCGCAAATGGAGACAGTTGCCTGACTGATAAGGAAAACCGGCAAAGCTTATCAGTCCCGGGGCTGGACGGTAGATTGGCTGTCCGCTCTGCTCGAATAGCAGACCGCGGCTGCGGCCGTCGGGAGGGGCCACAAGGTGACTTAAAAGCCACGACTTGAATGTCTGTCGCGATTGTCTCGCGCGGACCGAAAGACCGCCTTCGAACTGGTGTGCCTCTATGAAAACAAATCCGTCAAACGCAGCGCCTACGCCTTGCATGTCGACGATCTCCGGCTAGGCTGTTCTTTTCACAAGGTAACACCTTGGTTTCAACTGCAGTGCGCTTTAGACTTTACCGATCTGGTTCATGGCAATAGGGGATGCAAAGCATGCCGCTGATGCGGAAAGACGGCGACGGAAACATTCTACTTTCCGATTTGGCGTACAGTCCGGAAATGCCAAAAGAAAACGAACGCCTGCAGATGACGCGGGCTTGGGCCCGGGCGCTGGTCGTGCCCGAGCATTTTGACGCGGGCGGGACTTCGAAGGTCGCCGGGCTAAACGAAATCGATCTGATTATCACCGTCGATGCGGCCGACCAAGTCAGCGGCGTGTTGACGGTCGGTGATCTCATGCAGTTCGTCGGGAAAGACGGCGTTCCCAGTGTCGATCGGGATAAATTCGCGATCATTCGAGGCCGGCGGCCAAAGCTTCACTGGTGCGAAGAGGGAAAGCACGACACGACGGAAGACCCGTGCTCGCAGCATCCGCCGAAATGACGGAGGCTAACATTGCTTGCTTCCATCTTCGGGAAGGTGACGTCGTCGCTTGGCAAGACGTATGTCTTTAGCGGTCTGCTGCCAGCGGGAATCTTCCTGCTGGCAATCGGCACGTTTTATACATCGTTCTCGGCATTGCTGCAGTTCGGGCAACAGCAGTTGTCATCGGCGGATGCGTGGAGGTCTGTGTCGGTGGCAGGCGCGGTGTGGATTGCGCTAGGGTTTATCTTGTACGCGATCCGGACCCGGTTCTTCGCGCTGTTCGAAATCATTCCCGTCTCGGGGCCGGGCCGAGCTTTGTTGTTTCGTCGGTTAGCTAAGCGCGGACACGCGCAACGCGAACTTGAAAGACACGAATGGACCGCGACGGCCTTCCGTTGGATCGCCGACTGGAAATTTGACCCCAATAAGATCGGCCGTCTGCCCGAGTGGGTGCGATTAGAGAGCCCACCGGAGGAGGCCTTGTTGGCCGCTTCGCAACGGGGCCGGGAAACGGTCCGTACCGTTGAACTGACTGTGGGCGGCGCGCTCAGCATCCGCGTTCGGCAGGTTGATGCCATCGTCCCAGGAATCTTTTCTCTTTACCGGCTGGTGAGCGACCCTCGTTGGGGTGTTGGGCATCCGTTGGCCGCGGGTGAGATTGCGGCGTGGCGGCGAGCAAGCGACAGCGAAGCGGCGCAGGCGATTATCGAGATTGCCCGGGACGACGTCCTGCGCAGTGTGGACAAGGCGTTCGCGGCGCGTGGATCCTTCGGGAACGAACACTACGTCTTTCCCACGGCGCTCGGAGACCTCATTTCGGCCCTCGATGATTATGGGCAGGACCGCTATGGGATCGATACCACAACTATTTGGGATCGAGTTTGGTGGATTTTGCCAAAGGACGTCAAGGCGGATGTCAGCGATGCCCGCCTCAGCGTCGAGGCTCTTATCAACCTGATCTTTGCTTTGGTTCTGGCCGGGTGCTCGGTCTTTGCGAGCCAGGTCGCAAGCTGTGGTTTTGGATATCACGCAGCCGGGGCCTGTGTTCCGTTTCGGGCGGGTGGATGGATCGTCGCCTGTTGGGTGCTCGTACTGCTGGCTTACGGAGGCGCTCGCTTCGCGATGGAGGTGCTCGCGTCGAAGATCGGCTCGCTCGTTGACTGCTATCGTTTGGCTGCGCTTTCACAACTTGGATTTGCGCCCAAAACGGTCGGCGAAGAACTCGAAGTGCTCCAGCAACTGAAGGGATTTTTCACGCAAGCGACGCCTCTCAAGCCTTCCCTTGCGATCGCGGCGGCCAAGTCGGAAGCGAAAGCAGACAAGGCGGACAAGGACGAGGCGCTGGAAAAATCGGAGCGCAAAGACAACGACGATAAGGACGGCAAAGACAACAAGAGCAGTAACGACGAAAACGCTTCGGCCGCCGATCCCGACCTCCCGCCGGCTGAGCCGAAGGCTCCTGAGGGAGAAGGTCGACCGATCTCCGCCTAGTATGCTCGCCGAAAAGACAGCCTTTCACTAAGCCTTCGAGCCAAGCTGCCAACGGGCCGGGCGTCACCCGAAGGGCGGAGACATGTCTGTGGCTGCGGTCGCTGTTTTACGGCGAGTAGCCGGGACTTGAGCGCCACGTTTGGCTGATGGTCCACGCGAGACGGGGATCTCCCCGACTCCCTGCCTTTCGTCGAGCCGAGCTCGACACCGGAGGATCTGGAGAGCGTCTTCGATAAGCTTCGTGGGATGCTTGGGAGCAATTGGAGCTGAAGGGTAGTCGCAACGGAGCCATTTTGACTGATAAGCTCCGGTCGCAAACGGAGTCAGTTGGTGAACTGATAAGGAAATCGCAGAAAGCTTATCAGTTGTTGCGGTAGCGAGAGCCAGCCAGGATCGACCGTGATCACGAACTCGATCGAAGCGATGCAATCCTAAAAACAGATTCTTCTTATCGGCATGTGAAACAAACGCGAGACACCGATATATCGTCAGATAATGTTCTATCAGACAGCGACAGCTTGAGTGTAAGCAGACGACATAGGAAGGCTCGTGAGCATGATCCCATCTAGAACACCTAATTCCAAATCGAGCGGAAGCACCCAGAGTCTTAGCTGCTTTAGACGCGGTGAACTTGTAGAGGTGGTAGCTCTGCAGATCGATCGCATCCTTCGTATCGTCTGAAACTTTGGTAACGGTCCCCTTCTTCCATTCGCCAAGCTTGGCTTCAGCGGGGAGGGACGGGACGTTAGATGAGTGAGCTGCTTGCAATCAGATCGAGCGCTACTGACTTTCTCCTGGAAAATCCTCTCGCAGCGTCCCTGAAAAGGCACCCTCCGGCCGACGGTTCTGCGTAGCCTGCGTCTCAAGCGACGGGCTTTGCAGGACACCAATTCCCCCAAATTGGCTGACGTTCGCGACGGTGCTCGGGTTGCCGAGAGGGCGGGATCCGCCGACAACGCGCAAGCCTCGGATAGAGCCGGGGCCGTTCTTCTCGAAGAGGGGAGACGACGGCGCTCGCACGGCCGTCCGCATCAGCTCGCGGCCGCAGAGGCAGAAGGGGTTCGATCCCCGGCGAACGATCGAGAGGTCGGCCAGCCATAGCACACAGAGTGCGAGTCCAGGGCACGTAATCAATCGTCGATCCTGACTCATAGTTGCTACCACAAGAGCCACGGGCGCGCGAAGCGCCCGTGCTCCAAATTCGAAGACCAATCAATTACCCACGAAAGGACCACCGCATGTCTCGAATCCTACCACATGGCCGACACGTCAAAAGAATTTGCCGAGCGCCCATGCGGACGCTTGCAGACGGTATCGCAAGTTCGGCGGCAGTTGTGCGGAAAGGTTCGCCCGCGCATCGGGCCGATCGGTCAGTGCGCTGCAGAAGTCGCCTGACTTCTCGTGTTGTGGAAATTGGCGTAGTGTCGCTGCAGGGGAGGAATGCATCCAGAACCCCTAGTCTCCCGCCCGGCTGTCAGGCGATATTGGTCGAACGCAAATAGGTTTCTGCGCGGCCTCGGCGGCGCGACCCCATGCGGGAGGTTGGCATGCACGACATCGTCATTCGTGGCGGCACGATCATGGATGGCACCGGCAAGGCCGCATTTTGCGGCGACGTTGCCATTGCAGAAGGCCGGATCACCGGGGTAGGCGGGAAGCAGGGACCCGCGCGCCGCGAGATCGATGCCGCGGGGCTGATGGTTACGCCTGGCTGGGTCGACGTGCACACGCACTACGATGGTCAGGCGATGTGGGATCCGCTGCTTGCGCCCTCATGCTGGCATGGCGTGACGACCGTCCTTTTCGGAAATTGCGGCGTGGGTTTCGCACCGGTGAAAAAGCATCATCGCCAGGCCTTGATGGATTTGATGGAAGGGGTGGAGGAAATTCCGAACCCCGTGTTGGCCGCGGGACTTACCTGGGAGTGGGAGAGCTTTCCTGATTTCATGGATGCGCTGGAGCGCCGCGAGCGCGTCATCGACATCGCGGCGCAGGCCGCGCACTTGCCGATGCGCGTCTATGTGATGGGTGATCGCGCAATCCGCCGGGAACCCGCGACGGCGGACGACATTGCGCAGATGCGGCAACTTACCATCGAGGCGTTGCGTGTCGGCGTGTTCGGCTTCACCACGTCCCGCACGGATTCGCACAAGACGCCTGACGGTGAGTTCGTGCCTTCGCGTAATGCGGACGACGTGGAACTGCTCGGCATCGGCTCCGCGCTGGGCGAGACCGGCACCGGCGCGTTCGGCATGAACAGCGACTTCGACGACGAGGACTATGAGCTGCGCTGGATGCGGAAGCTCGCCAAGGAAACCGGTCGTCCGGTCTGGTTCCTGCTCACCGATCGCTATGATGACCCGGAGCGCTGGCGGCGTTTGATGAAAGCGGTGCATGCGGCGCGCTCCGAGGGACTGCCGCTCACAGCGCAGATTGCCGGTCGTCCGATTGGCGTGATGATGGGTATCGGCACCGCGCTCAACCCGTTCACCGTGCGGCCGAGCTACAAGGCGCTTGAAGCCCTTTCCATTGCGGAGCAGCGCAAGCGGCTGCGCGATCCCGAGATGCGACGGAAAATCCTCGCCGAGATGCCTTCCGACGCCGAGGTGGCGAAGCTCGCTCAGTTCCGCCAACTCATCACCACGCGCTGGGACAAGTTCTTTACGATGGGTGACCCGCCGGATTACGAGCCGGATTCGGAAAAGAGTGTTGCGGCGATCGCGACGCGCATGGGGTGCACTCCCGATGAAGTCGCCTACGACTACATAATCGAAGAGAATCAGTACCTGTACTTCCCGGTGGTGAATTACGTGCCGGGCGACCACGAACCGATCCGCGAAATGCTCAGCGATCCGGCTTGCTTGCTCGGCTTGAGCGACGGCGGCGCGCACTGCACCTCGATCGTGGATTCAGGCCTGCCGAGTTTCATGCTGGCGCATTGGGGGCGCGACCGCCGCCGCGGGCCACGGCTGCCCCTTGAGCATCTGATCAAGCGGCAAACGAGCGAAACCGCCGACTTCTTCGGTCTGTCGGATCGCGGTCGGCTGGTGCCGGGTTTGCGCGCCGACGTGAACATCATCGACTTTGACCGTCTGCGGCTGCACAAGCCGGAACTTGTGCACGACATGCCGGCTGGCGGCCGGCGTTTCGTGCAACGGGTCGATGGATATGAAGCAACGCTTGCGGCAGGCATTCCCATCTTCGAGCGAGGCGAGCATACCGGCGCGATGCCGGGACGCCTGATACGAGCGGGCCACAATGGTCACCGTTGAGCGTAAAAATGCACGAGCCCCGGCGCTCGGCATCACGCTCAAGATCGCAGCGGCCCGCAGGGACAGCGAATTGGAGAGCCGATCTCGCCGCGGCGCACGTTAGCGCTCTCGTGATCGATTCCGACCTCTTTTTTATAGCCGCCGCGATCGCATTGCGCCGTTGGAGGCGGTAGTTGTGTGTACCGAAAACCTCATCCGAGTTGATGACGCGATGGAATCGCCTAAGCTGGCGGAATGATCGGGCTGCTCTGTTTCGTTCTGGCCGTCCTGGCTTCGCCATTCAAGTCGAAGTTGCGGCTTGAAGCCGAGAATGCGGTGCTTCGACATAAGTTGATTGTCTTGAGGCGCAGGCCGCATGGTCGCGTCCGGCTCACGAAGCGTGATCGCTTTTTCTTTATTCAGCTGTATCGTTGGTTTCCATCAATCCTGAAGGTTCTGATAATCATCCGGCCTGAGACGCTCGCGCAGGGCCGGATTTCGCGGCTATTGGCGTTGGAAATCGCGTCGACGGGGAGGGCGGCCGCCAGTCGAGACGGAGCTGCGCGCGCTGATCCGGCGGATTGGTATCGAGAACCCACGTTGGGGCGCGCCACGCATTCACGGCGAACTGCTCAAGCTGGGGTTTGAGGTCGCGCAGTCGAGCGTCGCCAAGTACATGGTCAAGCGGCGGGTGCCACCTAGCCAGGGATGGCGAACCTTCTTGCATAACCACGCGCCAGATATTGCCGCCATGGATCTGTTAGTTGTTCCGACCATCGGTTTCGACCTGCTCTATGCTTTCGTCATCGTCCGGCTCCGCCGCAGAGAGCTCATCTGGATCAACGTTACGGCAAATCCCACCGCAGAATGGGTTGCGCGTCAAATCACGGAGGCATTCCCCTGGAGCGAGGCCCCGCACTACATGATCCGGGACCGTGATCGCATCTATGGTGCGGTCGTCACACGCCGACTGCGTGCCATGGGCATCCGGGACAAACCTATTGCACCGGCCTCACCCTGGCAGAACGGCTTTGCCGAACGGTTGATCGGATCGATCCGGCGTGAGTGTTTGGACCACATCATTGTCTTAGGCGAGCCGCATCTGCGCCGGATTCTGAAATCTTACGCTCTCTACTATAATGAGACGCGCACGCACTTGGCCTTGGACAAGGATGCGCCCCGATCGCGCACCATAAAGAGGGCAGGGCGTATCCTTTGCCGCCCGGTCTTCGGCGGATTGCATCACGAATATGTCCGGACTTGATTTCCGATAGGCACAGCGGCAAGCTCTATCCGATGCTCGGCGCCAAGCCGAACCAGACCGACCTTTCTTGGACGTTCCCGTAGGGCTCGACGGTTTCGTTTAAGCGACTGGAGCATGAAAAGACCGTTCTGAATTGGCAGGGCAGTCAGATCCCGCTGATTTGCTTCGATGAGCTGACGCATTTCAGCCAGAAGCAATTCTGGTACATGCTTAGCCGCAATCGCTCGATGTGCGGCGCGCGGCCCTACCCTTGATGTCACGAGTGGGAATGCAAAAAATCAAATGATCCGAACATGCACCGCAAATAAACGCGGAACAGTCCGTTACGAATCAGAGATGGTATATAACTATTTGACCGGTAAGGTTTTTTGACGTTTTGCGCTGGCATTGATTTGGATCAACGCCCTCTATTGTTGCGCTGATTCCCTCGCGACATGCAGGGACTAGGCAGGCGCCCGATCGGATCAGAATTTTCATCTAGGAACGGGGCGCTGGTAATTAGTTCAGCAGCGACAAGGCCACGAGGAAAGGCAAAGTCCATGAGAAGCCTCAGCCCTGGTCAACTGGCCCTTCTTTTAATCCTTGTCGCTATTCTGCTGCTAACTGGCTATTGGGCTTTATCGGTGTGGAACGCGACAGACGACGTCGCGATGGACAAGCACGGCTGGATTGCCCTTATCCTCGGAACCGTATTTTCGCTGATCATTGGATGTGGTCTGATGGCGCTGATGTTTTTTAGCAGTCGCAGCGGATACGACGAAGCGGCTGATCCGTTCAGGAATAGGAAAGAGCCGCCAACCGACTAGTTTGGTCGGGAACACGAACTCACATCACGCGGGAAGAATCGAACTCTACGGCCCGCGAGTTTCCTTGCGGTTCTGACAGCTCCCTGGCTGCCGGCAGCCGCCGCGGTACGGCTCGCCCACCGGGGAAAGCGAGGGAGGCAGAGTCGACGCGGTGCACTCCTGAAGCGATTCTGGCAGTTAGCCGGACTGACAACAGATCCGCTCCGGCTTGCGTGAGCTTCACATAGGTGCCGCTCTCGTGCAGCCAAAGGCAGCCGCGGGAGATAGCGAGGTCAAGCCCGGCTTTGCATTCGTCGAAGTATCTCCGAGGCGGGATGGGGACGCCCCGTGCCCTTATTTTTTTGGCCGTTCCCTGCATGAGGAGAACGTGCTCTCCTCAACGCCAACAACGAAGCGGTCGCGGCTCAAAGCAAGGCGTTCGAAAAGCTGTCTGATCAAGTTGATGAATCCGTCCGGCGGACTTCATTCAAGGAAGCAGCTTGCCGTGTTCGCTCCAGTCGGTACGGGCGCCATGGTCGTGGTGGGTTGGATTGTTGAGGCCCCGTCAAATGGGCGGTGGGCCGGCTGATCGGCGCAATCTTGAAGGTGAAGCCCGGCGGATAATCGCTCACGAAAATTCTGACAGTCCAATTTGGGCCCTGGTCGTGCATCGGCACGCGGGGCCTTTTCTTGTGTTGGAGGCGGCGTCAAGGTGAAGCGGAATTGTGGTCCTCAATCTAAGACTTACGGATTCTGACCCAGCGGACTTCGGCTCAGGGCCGCCTCGGATGCTGGCGCCGCTCGTATCTCGCGCCGTCTGAGTTTGGAACCGAAACATTTTCTAGCCTGAATAGTTTACCCCGGGGCTTCGCAAGATGCGAGGCATGACATGAACCCCCTGTCGGCGGCCGACGTGTTTCTAACGGTCACGATCATGAGCGTCGCTTTTCTGATCGAGATCGCTCTTTTCATCTTGATTGGACTGCTCTGAAAGAATCGCGTGCTCTGGGCAGCGCCGATGCGACGCTCTAGTTCTCCCTGAACTTGATGGTTGAGACCGGCCATTTTCCGTCATGACCTTTGATCGAAATCCGAAGCCCGTGCAATTCATCTAGCCAAACGTTCTCGACCGTGCCTGCCATTCCGTCGGTAAGGGCGACGGTTTTGCCGATCAATTCGGATTGCGCCGCACCGTACTCATTCAAAATATTTGAGGCATGGCCCTTCACCGACGGCATTTGCGCGTCCCTATTCGGCCGAGTCTGTGCTGTCCACGGCGACGTTTGTCTCAGCGCTCAGCACCGGGAATGATTGATGGCGATTGCTCTTCCAATTCGCAGAGCCGTTCGATTTGCGCTGTAAGGCTCGCCGGTAGTTCCGGTTCTTCTTTCATGAATGCCGCTAATCTTTCTCCAATCTGTTGCACGATTGCTCGGCTGTGCTTGGGATCTATGTCAATGTGATTGCGCATGAGAAGCCTCGTTCGGTAAGAAAGCGTCGGCAGTGGCGCCCACGCCTCCCGCAGCTCTCCCGGTTGCGAGCACAGCCGGCAATTCTGAATGGAACTAGAGACCGCCGCTTTTGGCTTTCTGCGCGAGTGTTTGTTTTTGAGAACAGCGGGGCCCTGCAGTAGGAACCTTTGGCTATCCGCGACATGCGCCCTGTAGTTAACGGCGAGCGGCGGCCCTTTGCTTCTAAAGCCTTGACCGGAGCTTTCGTTCCCTGACTTCTGATCGTGACGCCGTTAAGACGAAAGGGGAAACAATTGCCGCCGAGCCGACGCATTGAGGAACCTGCCGCGCGGAATAAATCGGGCCCATTTCGCCGCGCTCGACCCGATTGACGAGGATGCAATCCCCGGTGGCGCGCAAGCAGGCGTTCCAGGGCTAAGGAAAACAGCGCTCTGGAACCATTTCAGAGAATGTCTGGTTAGTTCGTGGGGGCCCGATGGAGGAACCATCGCCATGAGGATCAAATATCTTGCTGCGATTGCAATAGCTGCCTTTGCCGTTGGTACTGGACTGGCAGTTCATTCCGGCTCGCTGCCGCCCGAAAAGCAGTCCACGCCTGCCGCCGCCAAATTGGCGACCCTGTTAGCCGAGTCCGTGGATCCGTTTTTTGGTCCGGTGGCTAATGGCCGGGCCAACTCAAAACGCATTGGCGGCGCAGCCTAAGTGATGGGTGCATCGCGCGGTTCGTCACTAGCCTGTTTGGTTGGCGCGATGAATCATCCGAATGAGTCCTTCGCTCCATCGCTGGATGTGGCACTAGTCTAGGCTTTCGATAGCTCCCGAATAACACTTGCCCTTGCTTAACACGAACTGCCACGCATCGAGTTTGGCCCCCTTGCTGGCTCGTGTAACGCAGCGAGAGCGATTTCCCCGCAGCAAATCGACCATAAGTCGCCGTCGACTTTTTGCACCCTAACGCGCCAGCCGTGCTTGTCGTCTTTCAAAGTTCCAGAACCCGCTTGTCATTCTTCCACTCGTTTCGAGACCAGCCCTTCAAGGCCCATGATGCAGGCCTGCCGGAAAAGGTCGGGACCGATCTCGCCTCGTTCGAAAATCGGAGATGCCGTCAACGCTGAGAATGACGGCCTCGCCATCGATGACGAACTGCTTATGTCGGTTTTTAAGCGCCGCTTCGACGATCCAGGGATAGCGTTTTGTCCAGTCGTAGCCGCCGCGCGTAATTAGCCGCACGCGCTCGCCATCGCGCTCAATGCGAAGGCGGTAGCCGTCATATTTGACCTCGTGAATCCATTCAGGCCGGTCTGGGACTTTGATGCCGCGGGTAGGAAGGCAGAAATCAAAAGCTTTAAACATGGACCGCAGATAAGCGCGGTTCTGTATTTACGAATCGGCGGCGGTAGTTAACTACATCACGTACAAGGACTTTTTACGCTCAGGCGCGGTGCGTCCGACTTGAGATTGATCTGGGTCAATGGCCTAGATTGCTCTGGCGTTCGGTAAAGACATGAACGTATCGAACGACGGTTCGGATCAAAAGCTACCAACGAACGGTGAGCCTCCAAAGCAGGACGAGAGGCGGGAAGTGCTTGAGGAGTACGTCCTTGCCCTGCGGGAGGCCGTCAAGAAGCTTCGTAAGCTGCTTAACTAAGGCAGGCTCCCTATACCGTCGGGCTACCGCGCTGCGGCGAAACCGAGATGTTGGGTGAGGCCGCCTTTTCGTCCCCTCTTTCCGATGGCCTGAAGCTCCTTGATCGGTTCGCCCGCGAGAAAGTCCATCGCCATGTCGCCGCCGCGGCTGAAGGACGGCTCGCATTCCTTCAGCACCAGGAACACCTCGCGATCGTAGGCTCCGGGCTCGTTCTTCGGATCGATGTAGACGGGGCCGACCTGGCCGGTGTAGGTGCCGCGGTTCAGGTCAGCGCCGGCCGCGACATGCGTGTGGTAGAAGCGGAAACCTGCCGGCTTCGGCGCGAACGAGATGCGGCGCATGTCATGCGGCGGGACGTAAGGCGACCTTTCCTCGGCCGCGCCATCGACATCGCTCGAGATGATCTGGCCGTGCCAGTGCACCAGTTCCGGCGTGTCGGTGTCGTTGTAGACGTCGACCACCGTGCGCTGGCCTTCCTTGAAGCGTAACAACGGCCCGGGAAATTGGCTGTTGTACAGTGTGGTCGAGACGATGTGCTCCGGCGCGAGCTCGGCCAGGCCTGTCGCGATCCGTAGGGTGTAATCGGCCTTTTCCCGAGCGGCTTGCTCGGCGGAGTGCGCAAGGCGCGTTTGCAGGCCGATCAAAGGGAAAAGGGCGCCGCTGGCGAGTAGAGAACGGCGATCTATGGGCATGTCATGGCTTCCCTTTACAAGGGGGGGCCCCAGCTTGTGGTTTCACTATCGACCTCCGATATCCTCAATCGACGTTTCGACGAACACAAACACTTTTTTGTATAGAGAGTCGTGGCTATTCTTTCATGGCCTCGGGGTAAACTCGCGCAGGCGCGTCTTCGCGAAATGCTTGCCGAGGCGAATTGCGCGTTAGAGCTTCCTGGCCGTGCGCCCGCGCTATTGTTTCCGTGACCTCAGATATCCACGCTGCTCCATCGCGTGCAACATCACCAAGCTTGTATCGCCAGTTCGTCGATCATCCACTGTCCGTAGACCTCACGTTCTGCGGCGTGGTATGGGAGATTATGTCAGTTGAAGCATCCGACCCAATGTCGAATGATCGACCACCGCGGCGGGCGCGCGCTTATCACCCGCCGTCCAAAAGCTATTCGCACGGCTTTTCCGAACTCTTGGTCCGCGTCGGCCGCGTCTCGAAGCAGGAGCGGGAAACATCATCCAATCGAGATGCCATCGTTTTCTATGCGGGCAATCTGAGTATCCTGGAGAATCGCGCGGTGTCGGTCGTGGGCTCGCGAGATGTCACCAGAGACGGCAGGCGGCGAGCCGCCGAGGTTGCGCGCGATCTAGCAATGGCCGGGGTAACTGTCGTTAGCGGACTTGCGAAGGGCGTAGATACGACCGCATTGACGAGCGCAATCTCCAACGGCGGCCGAGTAGCCGCTGTGATCGGCACTTCGCTCGACAAAGCCTATCCAGCCGAGAACGCGAAGTTGCAACGGCAGATATATGCGAATCACCTTTTGATGACGCCTTTCCAGATCGGTAGGCGTGCGCTGCGATCCAATTTACCGGTTCGCAACAGGATGATGACAGCGATCACAGACGCGACGGTGATCATAGAAGCGTCGGACGCGTCAGGCGTGCTTCACCAAGCTGCAGAGTGCGTTTGACTGGGCCGATGGCTTTTCATCACAAAGTCGGTAGCCCAGGATCGCGCGCTGACTTGGCCGAAGAAATTTCTTGGCCGACCCAAGGTTGACGTTTTTTCTTCCACCGAAGACATCATGAACACAATGGCAATGGGCAACACCTAAACGGATTCGGCCGCGGGTCTGGTGCCCTCCGCGCGCAGGCTGTAAGAAACATACTCGCGCGGGGAGACGAGAGAAACGACCTTATTGCCTCTCGATCGCGCCCCTCATGCGAACAGATCAGCGCCGCCCTGAGTGAGCTTCACATAGGTGCCGCTCTCGTGCTTCCACAGCCAGCCGTGATCAATCGGGGGCTTAATCGTGTCAGTCGCCTTCTCGCAAAAGCGACTGATAACCGTAACTCGACATCCATTTCGCTATCTGCATTTTCAGTCGCAGCGTCTAGAATGCGCAGGTAGGTGACTACGTGTTCTTTGTCGTAGACTGTTAGATCCGGATCAGTCGGGGCAACATCTGCAACGTCTGGATTGAGTGACGGCGACGGCATCGTTGGCCTCCCAAATGCAAACCCCCGCCATGCGTGGGGGCCAGCGGGGGCGTACAGGTGGAGGGCATGAGGCTAGCATTCCACTAGGTGTCAGGCCCAGGACCTGCTTGAGAAAACTAATAGCTCACAATCAGTTCCGACAAGACGAAGTTATAGGCAACGATAATTTTTTGCGTTCGCACCGTTCTTCCTGAGAGAGTTCGACGAGAAAACGCTCTAGCACATTCTTACCGGCAGATTCGACTGCGCTTCGAGATTGGTAGCCACCAGATCCAAGCTTGACTCCCATCGGCTTGCTATGACGGCGGATCTCCCAGCGCCATGGGAATGGGCGCTCATCGGTTCGGAAGGTAAAAATGTGATAGTCCGGCTTCGTTGCCATAAGTTCAAGTTCTGTAAGCACGTTACCGGGCCTAACCGCCGCGCTGGGTGTCCCGCCAGGACCCGTTCGAAGGCAATAGTCAAAAATCCGGTTTCACCAAGGCAAACTAACGGCCATCAACAGAACTACCAGCTTCGACGTTCTTTCAGTGCCATTACGGCAGCGTTAGCATCGCTTTCCGACGGTATGAGCGCAAGCCCTGTGACGAGCGCGATCAGACCACCAGCGATGATAAGCAGGAAAATTCGGTCCATCTCCTTCCAATGAGGAGCGCGACTGGGGGTTCCGTACAGCTTTACTACGAAGGCAACCTGGGCGATTGCACCAAACCCATTTAGGCGAACAGGTCGGCTCCTGATTGCGTCAGCTTCACATACGTGCCTAGGGGGCGCCATCCCACTGCCGATCGTCGATGAACGACTCAGGGAAAACTTTCGACCGGTATCGCGAGCCCGGATTGCGAAGATCCCGCCGCCAAAGATGAGGGCAAAATCGCCGAGGCGTCGCCTTCTGCCGCGGGTCTGAACGATGCCCGCAAGATGGTTCGTCGATGAGACCGGCCCACCGCCGGTTCTGAAGGCGCTTGATGAAGCGCGGCGCCAGTTGGCACGAGAAGGCTGGTGCTATCAGCACGTCCAAGCGATCATGGTTTCCATCGACCAGTATGCCGAAGCGGCGACGGGAAACAGAGAATACTTCCTCAACAAGCCACACAGCATTAGTGGTAGCCGCAAGGCTGGAGACGTACCTTAGCCGTCGCGATCGCGTCGGCCCTTCAGCCGGTCGGTGCAGCGACGGGGTTCTTGCGCCGCAGTCGCCCGTTGACATTTGTCGCTTGTGCCGCCGATGAGGCTGTGCGTCGGTTCATTCTTCGAAGGTGCTTGGACGGGGGGAGTTCAGCGAAGGCGCCCGCGAATTTGCCAAAGCCGTAGAGAATGATGCTGCCATCGATGTGGTTAGAGGCGAATTTCGGGTAGTGTTTGAGGGAGCGGCCGAAGCGGCGGTTTCCGATACGACTAGGCACGGCTTCGGCGGTGTCAATCGGCGTGCTCAGGGTTGACGGCACGATCGCCGGGGCTGCGGTGTCGGCCTGCTTGGATGTAGCCGGCGGCGCAGCTGCAGTGCTTGCCGCCGCTTCTCTGATAGGTTCTGTCGCGATGATAACCGCCGCTTCGCGCACTGGCTCTGCTGGGCTGGTTGCAGGCGTAAGGGCGTTCGTCGACGGTTGCAAGAACAATGCATGGCCACCGACCGCGACGATCGACATCGCAGCGAGCGCCATCACGCCAAAAGCGAGCTTGCCGGCCTTGTCAGCAACAGCGGGCTTTGCGACCCGCTCCTGCTCAACGCGAGCGGCCTCCAACAGACGATCATAAGCCGCACGTTGATCGACATCGCTGAGAATCTCGCTGGCACGTACGATCTGACGGAATTTCAGTCCGGCATCCGGGTCTCCCGGATTGAGGTCGGGATGGGCCCGCTTGGCCGCGCGACGGAATGCGGCCCTCAAATCGTCGGCATCATCGTTCGGAAGCGCACCGAGCAGATCGTAAAGTGTTTCCATCTCAAAAACCTCGCGGTCAGTTTTCTTTGTACCCGACTCGAACTTTCCGCCGCAAATTCCCCAGGAGGAACAAGCGCTCATCCTGGCGATGCTTCTTATTCAGCAGGGCAGAAAAATGACTGCACTGTGCAGCGATTGCCATTTTTTCCCGCACGCAGCTAATATTTGTTAGGCGGTTGTTGCTGCGGTTCTGTTACGGGATTTGGCATCGGAGGGATCGGTTTGAAGAACATGCGAGAGGGTATAAAGGTGTGCTTCACACGAAACCTGACAATCTCAAGAGACTCAGTAACGAAGCTATAGACAGTAAAAGGCGCAAAAATATTCGCTCGGCTCGCCCATCATGTAAGCAGCTTGGCAGATGAATTTGTGCGGGCCACCGACAAAGTCAGTACAGCGGGCAAAACGACATAGGCCAGCCTCAAAATCACGGAGAAGTTAGTCGATTGCCACAGTTTCCCAACTTGGCCTTCCATTCAGCTCCTTGTTCCCGAGTTCCTTTTCAGCCGGTTGGCAGCAACGTCGCAAGATGGAGGTTCTGCGATGAGGTTGGACGAAAACACACCCCGCGAACAACGAGCTTGGTCTCTTCGGGAACGTGACAGTCAGCGTCAGGACATCACTTCTGATCGCTGCCAGCACAATCTCTGTTTTCCTGCTGTTTCGATGAAGCTGCGCTCAGTCCTGCACTGCTGCTCTTGGCAGCAATAAACTCGGCTACCGTCTCTGCTGATCCTCGCACATCAGCCAGAATATTTCTTTGACATCTGAACAACCTGTTTCGCGTGGGGTAATGCTGCCGATGAGGGCGTCCGCCGCGATCCTGCCTTTGTCCGAGAGAAGATAAAATCGCCGACGCGTCGCCTTCTGCCGCGGGGTCTGAACGATGCCCACAAGATGGTTCGCCGATGAGACTAACCCAACGCCGGTTCTAGTTGTCGTCGGCGCGCTGTGGCCGGCATCAAGACGATCATGGGGAAGTGAAATCCCGGTTGCCGTCAGCGCGGGGATCTCGCTGCTACAACCGGGACTTCTGCCATACGCCTCGCTGTGAACTAGCGTACAGCCGAACTATTCGTGAATTATCGAACTCGGCAGTCACTTTCCAGGGCCCTGCGCGGGAGATATTGCTTCAGCGAGGTGCGCGTTCCATGCGAAAAGAAATTTGATCCCATTTGGGAACAAAGCGAAGGTCGCAGATTCTTCATTAGAGCTGCCGGTTTCTTGGTTCCACCCGGCAGTGTGGCGGCCTCGGCGTTCCCTCCGGAAGCCCCGGGCCGGGGCCGCTTCCTAATCTTTTGGAAGCGCGGCTGCTTCGTTGATCCGGACTCGGTTGCGCCGTTCGGCTTCGGATAGCGTGACGGCTTCGTGCAGTTCGGCCGGAATGGTGAGATAGCTGTCGAGCGGCTTCCTTGCCCATTCCCACCACGATCAAAAGCGTCTTTCAGCGGATGATCCTGTACTTCTTCGCGGCCTTCTTTCGTGGTGTCCGCGGCGGCTGTGGCTCATCATGGGCGAGCGCCTGGCGCATCGCGATCTCGGCCAAGATCACGATCCCGCCACGCTCGGCGGCCATCACCAGGGCGCCGGCGGCAATCTGCCAATGCGGCTCCGTCTGCTTGGCCGCTGGTAGTTTCATTACGTATCGGCCGGCTTCGTGCAAGGTGGCGAGCGCGGAGCCGTCAGCAAACACGATCGGCACGTCGAAACGTTGCGACCACCTCATTCGAATCCGCGGAGGCAATCCGGGCCGCTAGGTGGTGCCGCGGGTGGGAATACAAAATTCAAACGCTTTAAACATCTGCTTGACGTAAGCTCCGCGGAGAAAAATTGCGAATAGTCCCCTATAGCTGACTACGTCGCGCGCCAAGTTTTTCACCTCCAAAATCAGTGCCTTTGATTCAAAATGAATCCTTCACTCGCTCCATCGCGGGGTGCTTTCGGTTTTTTCACCTTGATCCAGTCTTTCGAGCGGCCGGCGCGATAAGGGCGATCGGCGCGCTTTGAGACCAGGCCCTCGAGGCCGAACTCGCAAGCCTTCCGAACAGGTCGGGTCCGATCTCGCCTTGTTCGAAGCTGCCCGTGAAGATGCCATCCGGCCGCCGATGCAACAGCTTTGCGAGGCTCGATTTGCGCATCGATAAGGGGAGGGGGCG
>Ga0206935_10120_pt1 | contig 27836 bp, 8 predicted proteins | sample Alteio_BWOrgHeat_13_FD_152924 | JGI IMG/M metagenome (GOLD analysis project Ga0206935, IMG submission 152924) | Enriched cells from forest soil in Barre Woods Harvard Forest LTER site, Petersham, Massachusetts, United States -... | ecosystem: Environmental > Terrestrial > Soil > Temperate forest >...
TTGGCCGCGTATGTCGTCCCCGCATTGAATGCATTCCGGAACGTGAAGCTTGTCCCGTTTTGCCCCGCCGGTCCTTGCACTCCCTGGGGCCCTGGCGCGCCGGTCGCCCCCGTGTCCCCTTTCGGCCCTGACGGCCCCGTCAACCCCGTCAGTCCTTGCACTCCTTGCGGCCCTTGTGGTCCCGCGGGTCCGGTCTCTCCTTGCGCTCCCGTCGCGCCCGTCAGACCTTGTGCGCCGGTTGCCCCAGTTGCACCAGTTGCACCAGTGTCCCCTTTCGGTCCTTGCACTCCCGTCGCTCCGGTCAAACCCTGCGGTCCTGTTGCTCCGGTGGCCCCCGTCAGTCCCTGCGGTCCCTGCGGCCCTGCGGGTCCGGTCTCTCCTTGCGCTCCCGTTGGTCCGATCAGTCCTTGCGGGCCTTGCGCGCCTGTCGCTCCTGTTGGTCCGGCTGGTCCCGTCGCTCCCTCCGCCGCCAGCAACGACCACGTCGCATCCACTCCCGGCGCTCCACTCGGCGTCCCCGTCGCAATGTAGGAATTCCCCTGGTACGTCACCACATCATTGGCCGCGTATGTCGTCCCCGCATTGAATGCATTCCGGAACGTGAAGCTTGTCCCGTTTTGCCCCGCCGGTCCTTGCACTCCCTGGGGCCCTGGCGCGCCGGTCGCCCCCGTGTCCCCTTTCGGCCCTGACGGCCCCGTCAACCCCGTCAGTCCTTGCACTCCTTGCGGCCCTTGTGGTCCCGCGGGTCCGGTCTCTCCTTGCGCTCCCGTCGCGCCCGTCAGACCTTGCGCGCCGGTTGCGCCGGTTGCCCCAGTCGCTCCCGTGTCCCCTTTCGGTCCTGACGGCCCCGTCGCTCCCGTTGCTCCAATCGGTCCTTGTGGTCCGGGCACACCCGTCGCTCCCGTCGCCCCCGTAGGCCCTGCTGGTCCCGTACTTCCCTCCGCCGCCAGCAATGACCACGTTGGATCCACTCCCGGCGCTCCACTCGGCGTCCCCGTCGCGATGTACGAATTCCCCTGGTACGTCACTACATCGTTGGCCGCGTATGTCGTCCCCGCATTGAATGCATTCCGGAACGTGAAGCTTGTCCCGTTTTGCCCCGCTGGCCCTTGCAACCCTGTCGCTCCCGTCGGTCCGGCTGGCCCTTGGGTTCCCGTCAAACCGATCGGCCCAGTTGGTCCTTGCGGCCCAGCGGCTCCGGTTGCACCCGTGTCCCCTTTTGGTCCTGTCGGTCCGGCCGGTCCCGTCAACCCCGTCGCTCCGGTCGCTCCCGTCAGACCTTGCAATCCTTGCGGTCCCGCCGGTCCGGTCTCCCCTTGCGGCCCCGTCGCTCCCGTTGGTCCGATCAGTCCTTGCGGGCCTTGCGCGCCTGTCGCTCCTGTCGCTCCTGTTGGTCCGGCAGGTCCCGTAGCTCCCTCCGCCGCCAGCAACGACCACGTCGCATCCACTCCCGGCGCTCCACTCGGCGTCCCCGTCGCAATATAGGAATTCCCCTGGTACGTCACTACATCGTTGGCCACGTAGTTCGTTCCCTGAACATACGCATTCCGGAATGTGAAGCTTGTCCCATTTTCGCCCGCTGGTCCTTGCAGCCCTTGTGGACCGGGGGCTCCTGTCGGTCCTGCCGGTCCCGTCAACCCGGTCAGCCCAATCGGTCCCTGCGCGCCGGTTGCTCCGGTATCCCCCTTCGGACCTTGCAGCCCCGTGGGACCAGTTGCTCCCGTCAGACCTTGCAAACCTTGCGGACCCGTCGGTCCCGTGGGTCCTGTCAACCCAGTTGGACCGGCTGGGCCAGTTGCTCCCGAAGGCCCTGTCAATCCGATCGGACCTTGCGCTCCGGTTGCCCCGGTTGCTCCCGTGTCCCCTTTCGGTCCTGACGACCCCGTGGCCCCTGCTGGGCCAATCGGTCCTTGTGGTCCTGGCACACCCGTCGCTCCCGTCGCCCCCGTAGGCCCTGCTGGTCCCGTACTTCCCTCCGCCGCCAGCAACGACCACGTTGGATCCACTCCCGGCGCTCCACTCGGCGTCCCCGTCGCTATGTACGAGTTCCCTTGGTACGTCACTACATCATTGGCCGCGTAGTTCGTTCCCTGAACATACCCACTCCGGAACGTGAAGCTCGTCCCATTTTGGCCCGTCGGCCCCGGCACTCCCTGCGGTCCGGGCGCTCCTGTCGCTCCGGCTGATCCCGTCAACCCGGTCAGCCCAATCGGTCCCTGTGCGCCGGTTGCTCCGGTATCGCCCTTCGGACCTTGCAGCCCCGTCGGACCAGTTGCTCCCGTCAAACCTTGCAAGCCTTGCGGTCCCGTAGGTCCAGTGGGCCCTGTTAACCCAGTTGGACCAGCTGGCCCAGTTGCTCCCGCAGCCCCTGTCAATCCGATCGGACCTTGCGCTCCGATAGCCCCGGTCGCTCCTGTGTCCCCTTTCGGTCCTGACGGCCCCGTGGCCCCTGCTGGGCCAATCAGTCCTTGTGGTCCGGGCGCTCCCGTCGCTCCCGTCGCCCCGGTAGGCCCTGCTGGACCCGTACTTCCCTCCGCCGCCAGCAACGACCACTTCGGATCCACTCCAGGTGCCCCGCTCGGTGTCCCGGTCGCAATGTAGGAATTCCCCTGGTACGTCACTACATCATTGGCCGCGTAACTCGTACCCTGAACAAATTCATTCCGGAACGTGAAGCTTGACCCGTTTTGGCCCCCCGGTCCTTGTACCCCCTGTGGACCCGGCGCTCCTGTCGCTCCGGCCGGTCCCGTCAACCCTGCCGGCCCTACTGCTCCGGTCGCCCCAGTGTCGCCTTTCGGCCCCTGCAGTCCTATGGACCCGGTCAGCCCAATCGGTCCCTGTGGACCGACTGCTCCGGTGTCGCCCTTCGGCCCTTGCGGCCCAGTCGAACCAGTTGCTCCCGTCAAACCTTGAACACCTTGTGGTCCTTGCGGTCCTGCTAGTCCGGCGGAACTTCCAACCCACCTGCCATTGGCATCGATTACACTTGTGCCGCCAACCGAGACAGCTCCCCCTGATAGAAACAAATTACCGGTAGCATCGACAACGAGCTTCGGCTGGGTAGGCTGGTTATTGGATACACCTTGAAGTTGAAGGATTATTCCTGATGGGTCAGAAGCAGTGAATAAGCCAGCGATACCGTTTGTTCCGGTAGCGAGGCCGCTTATGGCAACGCTGCCCGTACTCGCGGCCTCGATTGCTACTCCGGTACCACTTTGGTTTACAAACAAAACTTGACCGGCACTGGTGTCGGAGAGACTGGCCGATCCACCTCCGTTCAGACCTTGTTGTGTAACAGATTGCTGACCACTTAGAGAGTAGTTGTGATGGATACTGTCATCCAGTCCACCTGCCGACTGAGCCGTGGAACTGGAGCCGCTTGTGCCCTGAGCGACCGATGGTTGCACTCTCGATTGCTGCATCATCGATTGAATGTCGCTCTTGGTAACGAATTCGGATGCGCTCCTGCCCCCTAGCTTTTCTGCCTCCTCGGCTTTTAGCGCATAAGGAACGCTTACCAACAACATTCGTGGCTGCTCGGGTTCGCCTTCAACCGTAATGCCGAGCCATCGCGCTGCACCCGAACTGAAAGCCTCACTTGGAATGCCTCCGAGAACCTTAGAACCTAGAGTTACGTTGTAAGCGCCGGCGACATCGATATTCACGACCTGGGTTTCACTCCAGATTGGCTGCCCACCCTCTTTGTCTGCGTACAAGGAAAATGTCACTAGACGGGTACCAGCCTCGAGCAAGGGATTAGCCCGTGGGGGTAAATGGCCGGAAAACCTCACCAGCGGGGGAACAGCGGAGTTTGACGGGTTAGGACGAACAGAATCATCCGCAGCGTAAGATACCTCGGCGTCAATGACCTTGCGGCGTTGCTCCACTAAGAGCGAAGCCACGAAGGCAATCCGGAATCCCGTCATCACATCGAAACGGCGCATACAAAACTTCCAACCAAAGAGATCAGAACCAAATAGCCGGGCGGCGCGTTGTTGACCTCTGATTTAGTAGACCGAACACGCCTATCCCAGTTGTTGTCCCTACATAAACCTTCCCATTAGCTATCATTGGCGTAATAAACTTATTTCCTGCCCCAAAGTGATCGCGTGAGTTTGCAGCCTGGTTAGTGTTATAGAGTTCATGGCTTAGGTTACTAGCGTCATAGGCATGCAGCACGGCGACACTAGCATTCGCAACCGCCCAAACAATGCCATTAGAGTTCCCATTTGCGGAAATACTGGGCGTGGTCCCTGGAAATGCAAATGTGGACGAGGTTTTGGAAGAAGCAGACGATGCGAGCTTCGCGCTTGTAATTGGAAATGCCATTAGATCTTTTGTTACAGCACCGTAGTAGATGGTGTTGTTGAAATAAGCCGGCATCCCGAATTCTGCGCCCTGTGAATATCCGCTTAGAACGCCTTGTATATCCTGATACGCATTGCTGTTATCTACTGGATTGAATTTCCCCATGTTGTCTCGGTCCACCACGTAGATGTCGCCGTCCTTCCCTGCTCCAACCGCCAGGTGTCGAACGTTGTTCTGGGCATCGGTCACATCGGGTAAAAGCAAGACCCCACCAGAACCGAGATCAAAGTCGTTGGCAGATTCGTTCACCGTGTTGTACATGTTGAAGTAGTCGGAAACGGTAAGTGGTCCTGAGGTAGTAGAGACCTTGACAAAGGCATTTCCATAATCGCCATTGATCGGGAAGCCGTTCGCGGTCAGAGTGGTATCGAAGGTTCCATTGGCAGCAAGGAAATAGATATTCCCAGTGGTATCGGCGGCCAGACCCGCGCCTGACATCCAGATAGATCCCTCCTGGCCATTGGGAGTGAAATTCAAAACGCTTACTTGCTGCAAGCTAGCTTCGTCGTAACCCATTACCCAGCCCGAATATGGAGCGGTATCACAATGAGAAGCAAAACCCAGATAGATTGCGCCATTCAGCAGCAATAGTCCTGCTCGCTCTTTGTATTGTCCCGGAGCGAAAGTTACTACGCTCCCGCCCGACGCAGTGCCGGGATAGCTTGCATTGATATCCTGTGGGCCACCAAACTGTTCCAGGCCAGTCACTAGATTCAACGCATGTAAACGGTGGAAATAATTACCCGTTCCCTTCTTAGTCATCGCAACCACATATACGGTCCCGTTCGGACCGCTATTAAGATCGATTACTGGAGTGGCCGTGACCCCGATTTCCGGGGTTACCTGATTGCAACCGCGGATATCGGAGGTTGTCTCTCCTGTCTTGAGCATCGATGTTTGCCAAAGCTTCAATCCTGTATCTGCATCGAAGGCGTAAACGCTGTCGTGCTCCGTGGCAACTATCAGTAGGTTATGAGTACTTTTTCCCGGCACATCGACGTTAGAAACGTACAGGGGCTCTGCGTCCACTTTTCCATCGACCGAGATCGTAAAGAGCTTTCCAAACGTGTTCACATTCACGTTTGCCAGAGTTAACGTAGTTTCTCCCAGGTTTTGACCAGTACGTCCAATATCGTTGTGATAGGTGAGGACTGAATACGGAATTACAGTGAGCAGGCCAGAGCCGCTAGCCCCGTTCATTTCTGCCTCAATGGTGGTCGTTCCCACGAAAACACCACTCGCCAGTCCTGTACTTGAAACCGTCGCCACACCGGTGCTCGAGGAGCTCCAGGACGCCGAAGTTGTGACGTTCTGTTTAGTCCCGTCGCTGAAAGTACCTATAGCTGTAAATTGTTGTGTCTGTCCTTGGGGTACCGAAGGATTCGTCGGGGTCACCGTGACCAAGACAATCACAGCCGGGGTTACTGTCAGACCACTTGATGCGCTCAGCGATCCCAAAGTAGCCGTGATGTTGGTTGTTCCCGTGGCCACACCTGTCGCCAAGCCCGCGCTCGTGATGGTTCCTACCGAGGGAGTGCTCGAACTCCAAGTCACAAGGCGTGTCAGATCATGCGTGCTGTTGTCGCTATAAATGCCGATAGCGGCGTATTGTTGCGTCATTCCGATCGCAAGCGACCCAATCGCTGGCGTCACGGTGATCGAAGTCAGGGTCGCGCCGGTGAGGCCGTAGATCTGGTTGATCTGAGACGCTGACAATGCGGAGTTATAGACGCGCAGATCATCGACAGCACCAGCGAGGAATCCTTGTGTACCGCCGCGCGAAAAGAGAAAAGATGGATTATTGCCGAAGTTACTCGTGTTTTGCGCGGTGGAGTAATGCTGCGTGGGACTCTGCAGCGCCCCGTCAATGTAGAGTGCTGTTTGTGAATTTCCAGGCTGGCTTTTGTCGTATATTGCCGCTAAGTGGTGCCACACACCCGAAGAAGGTTGTTGATAGCAGTTGATGCTAAAGCCGGCATTCCCGTGTACGCCGAGCGCCATACCCATACAACCGGAATCGTCCGGGAACAACCCGAAACCAGTGGTGCTTAACGTGTAGTTATTACTGTTCTCAAACAACGTGCCTGCACCCGAGGTGGAATAGTTGTGATTAAACCACATCGTAACCGTGACTGCGTTTGTGCCGCTTAGATCAATGGAAGGAATACTCACCAAACCGTTTGTTCCATTTCCCGTCACGGAAAAGGGACCTATCTTGCCGAGACTCCAAGTCGCTCCATTGACCAAACTTGCCGTATATCCATTGCCTGAGGAATCGCCCGCTGCCGTCCCAAGACCTTCATCGAATGGCCAGTACGCGATAGAACCAAGAAGACTGTCTGGTGCACAGGCAGTAACTGGGTTTTGAAACGCGCCACGATTCCAGGTTCCATCCGCTCCCCGCGCGTTCCCGAGCATGTCATAGTCGTTTGCAGTCAGCAGCGCGTGGGTAGTAACGCCAGCGGAGATATCTTTGACAAGGCGGAAATCCAAACTCGACGAGCCGCAAAAGGGATTAGAGGACAACACTACCTTGTTGGGATCGGTATCGTTGTTTGAGCTACCATCGTTCATTTCGAAGTACGCCTGATGGTCATAGAAGATCGCGGTGCAGGTCGGCAAGCCCCCGCTAGTTGGACACCCGTTCTTTAGCTGTGTCCCACCAGTGTTCCAGTAGATGTTGTTTTGTACATAGACAGACTGCATTGGGTTCAAGAAACTGCCATCACCCAACAAAATGCCAGACCCCGTTCCACAAAGGCTTGTATAACCCGCGATCGTATTGTTCAGTAAGTACACGTTGCCGGTAAAAGCGGCGTCGAATATAAACAACCAGCCGGCAATACCGGGATTCTTAGCGTTGTTTCCCGTTCCTCCGCTTACGGCAGAGCAACTGGACATGAGGATGATGTTCCCGTAGATGTTCCAGGGGCCATTAGGACCGTTTCCCGTGTTCCAGTCAGCCCCGGTCGCGGTAGCGATAATTCCGGTACCGTCGATGTCCTGCCAGTAGTTATAAGCAATCGTAAGATTCTGCAAACCTTCAGAACATGAACAACCTTCGGCATGACTGTTATCGGTGGAGTAGTTATCTTTGAAATAGTTGTATTCGAAAGTGATGTTCGTTCCGTTCCCGTATCCGGGTGCGGGGGCGCCGCATGCTAGTGATGGACTCAGCGTGCAATTCGCATGAGCCCCTCTCAACAGCAGAATCGTAGCGCCGGTATCATGGATATAGTTGTATTGGAAGGTATAATCATGACTTCCCCACAGACCGCTTACGCCCTGCTCTCTGCAACCTTGGTCGGTATTTTCGTGCGAACCGTTGACGTCGACATATTGGACAATAATGTCGTGTACCGGGAGGGGAACAGTTGGGCCATTCGCGCCTAACGCGATGTCCGATGTGCACGCTACCTTGAGGCTATTGTCAATCTTAAATCCATAACTCGACTCGGACGTCCAATCAGACTGTGGATTGCCGGTTGCGGTGCTTCTGTAAGAGCCGTCGATGACATAGTAGTCACTCTGAAAGGTAAAGACATCTCCGACGCTCGAATTGTCTTTGGTATTAAACACTGCCTGGCCTTGATACTGATTGTTCCAGCCAATCGCCGTTCCATGATTCGCGATTGTGGGAGCCTTAACCGTGATAGTGCTGGTTCCCGAATCGGGGTCTTTGAAAAGGTGGCCCGCATACGACCCCGCGGCGATCCAATATGTACAACCTCTCACTAGAGTGTCGGGCAGAGTGGTGTAAGCGTTACTCCAATCTGCGCCCGATGCACTGCCAGTCGCTCCCTGGCGGACATATGCCGCACTGTTGACCGCATCCGGACAGTTGGCAGCGAAACAACGCATCCCGAACAACGCGACCGCCAGTAGAGTTCTTCTTAACGAAGAGCCGCGGCCGAAGAAACAAGCCCAGGCCCTAACGAACGCGCGCCGAACCCCGACTCGCTTCGCCTTTCTTCTTTGATCGAAGTAGTTCCATCCAGTCGCGGAGTTGAGGGGTAAAGGACCTGATAGAAATCTCCGATGTATCATCTTGCGGTTTCATTCCCATTCGAGCTGTCAAATAGCCCTTTTCAGTTGACTGCCAGACACGCGCCTGTTCATGGGTTGCTAGAGTCTCGATGTGACAACTATTGCTACAACAATGCAATTTTGATTCCATGCCTTGTCCGCTATGTCATTGATTCGACGAGGGAACGGCAATCCGTTCTGACCCGGTGTGCAAGATTTTGCAACTTTGCTCCCACGTAGCGAACACTACCCTGCTTAGGACGCACTCGAAGGGGATGTACAGGCGCAGGGGGGCTTGGGGGCTCAGGAGTTCCAAGGAAAAACGAGGGGGACCGTGTCAAAGATGGGGGCTATATCAAAGATGGCGGTTGTATCAAAACGGCGCTGCTGCCTCGGAGCTGGCGTCCCTCGGAATTTTGCACTTCTGATCGATGCAGAAGGGTCACTAAGGGCAGGATCATTGCCAGTGTTAAGAGAAAGAACAGAAATCCGCCGCTTTGATGCAACCATCCATGGAGAAATCCGGGATCCACATGGATGGCAAGGAGGGTGAGAGTACCGATGCGAACTGCATTTTTTAGAATTGAGAACGGCACAACTGTCAGCAACAACAGAATTTTCCTTGATTTTGTCTTCAAAGCCATGTGCGAGAAAAGAAGAATAATAATTCCTATGGCCGTTGTTGAACGAATGCCGCTGCACTCTTTAGCAATTTCGATAGTCATGCCCGGCAAAGAGAAGGTAAATCCTTCCCTCAGCACTGGCACTCTCGCTAGATCGAAGAAAAGATATACTAAGCCTGCAGATCCCGCTTGCAAGCTGTAAATGATTTTGTCAATAACCTGTTGGGGCGGAGGAACCATGAGCGCTATCAGCAGCAATGGGAAGGACGCCGCACGTAAGGCAGCGGTGCCAAAGCAGAGCGCAAAGATTGCGACAACGAAGAGTAGGAAAGCCAATATTGCAAGGCTAAGTACTTTACTGCTCTCCAGCAGCGATGAGTACTTTACCAACAGCACCAAAATCAATAGTGCGCATGCAAAAAACAGCCCGGCCCAAAGACCAGAATATCTAGGGAACGCAAAGATGCGTTTTCTTTCAGACCATATGAAGTAGAGAGTTAGAAATGGCAGCAGAGAGATATAAGAGTAATAATCACTCTCAAAAGTAGTGCGGGCAAGAAGAACCAACTCACTTCTGAAAGCAACGATCAGGATGGCTAGCAGGACAGAGAATATCCAACAACGCTGAGCCATATTTTCGCCAGCGCTAGACAGTCGTAAGTTCACGATTCCTCTGACTTAAAACTTTTCTGCGCAATTTATCGACTAAAGATGGGCTCGGCGCATAGAAGTTGCGAATCCACCGATGCGAACGGAGACGCCGCAAGGTCTCTGCCGGCAGAGCGCATGCCAGGACACTGTTCACATTGTGCCGCACGTGTTCTTGCGTGCGCATGCCCGGTATCACAGTAGAAACAGCGGGATGGGAGCAGCAGAATCTCAACGCGAGAGCCGGCAACTCATCGATACTGAGTCCCAGGTCTTGTATCAACTTCTGTACGCGATTCCAGACTTCGCGTTTGCGCCGACCGGCAAAATAATAAGCTCGAAAATCTCCGGCTGGAAACGTGGTATCCGGTCCAACGCGCCCCGTCAAACTGCCCTCGTCAAACGGAACGCGCGCGATGATTCCGATATTGCGCTTTCGGCAAAATGGAAATAGTTCGTCTTCAGGAGACTGATCAAAGATGTTGTAGATCACTTGAACAGAATCTATCAGGCCGGTCGAAAGCGCTTTCAAGACGTTTGTTGGCTGGTGATCGTTGACTGATATCCCGACGAACCGAACCATCCCGCTGGTCTTGATCTCACGTAGGGTTTCGAACCACTCCGGAGCGTCGGCCCACTCATCGGACCAAACATGGAATTGGTAGAGGTCCACGGTTTCACGCTGCAGGTTTGTGAGGCTGGTCTTGAGACATTGCAAAACGTGATCTTTTGGAAATACCTCCCGCAACGGCACAGCCGATCTGGCGGGCCATTGATGATTCTTTGGTGGAACCTTCGTAGCGATTATCAGCTCACTCGAGTTGCCGAACGTGCGCGCGATAAGCCGCTCGCTGTGGCCATTCCCATACGCCAAAGCAGTGTCAAAGAAGGTGATGCCTGCGTCACGTGCGGCAATCAGCGCCTGGACAGAAAAGTCGTCCTCGGCTCCGATCCACGAAGTCTTACCGATCCCCCAGGCGCCAAATCCTATCTCACTGGTCCGAAGTCCGGTTCTCCCGAGAGCCCTATAGTTCATTGCGGAGGAACCAGATTGCCGCCACTCCAGTTTGCTCCAATCGGCGTTGAATTACTTGGGGCCATACTCCAACCTGGAACTCCGCCAGTAAGAGGTGTAGTGAATGTATCGAAGGCAGTAATGAGCAGACTTCCAGTGGTGGAATCTATACAGGAGAGAAGGGGACCTTGCGCCTGTCCTATTAGGAAATCATTTGGCGCGATTGCCGAGTACGTACCATCAATCACAAAAGCATTTGGCGTTCCGCTATCTACGCGCACAATTCTCATTTGCGCGGTACCCGGACCACCGGTCAGGTTGACATCGCATAGATAATGGCTATCTGAACCCTGGAAACGCAATTCCATGCCATTGTCGTCCGCACCGTTCAATACACCGCTAGCTACAATTTGACCTTCACTGTATTGATCGCTGCTAAAAGTGGCAGCAATGTAGTGTTCCTTCGCAGGATATAGGCAGCCGCCGCTGTTGCTGTCCGGTTCAATCTGATTGCTAACAATCTGCAACAGACAATGATTGTCACTGGTACCAGCCCAGTTTGCTCCTAGATTGAGGGAATTGGCTCGGTTGAAATTGTCAGCGGCTACCTGCTGCCTTACAAGCGGGGCTGACGTTGCGCTTCCCACCCAGTTATCTGCTGCATAGTTCGCCGTCCCTGTGGTTCCGGGATCGACAAGTACTCCAGGATATCCAGCCGGAATAGCTGCATCGCTAGCAGTCAGAAGAGTGGTTGCCGAGGTCAGATCTATCATAGAAATCGTCGTACCTACAACCTGACAACGCAGCAGATCATTGCCGGCAATGCTGAGGCTTGAGCTGTTGACGAGCGTGGAAGAAGACCCACCGTTAAACCGCCATATGCCGGCCGAAGCGTTACCGTTGCCGAGACTCGCGACGAGACATGCGTACTGCGTATCCGCCGATGTGTTGCGCACCGTCGGACCAATGTGTCCAGTCCCGTCAGTGGCTACGATCTGTAGATCACTTGCCTGGTCAGCGGGCCAGTTCACGCCACCGTAGTACATTTCCTTCCCAAAGATTCCTGCACTGGCCGATTGAATTCCTTGGTTCGCAATTTGAACCGTCGCCACCGCTGGGCCGTTTTGGGTTGCACACTGCAGTCCGACAGAACCAATGCAAGCTAGAAGTGGCGCCCAGTTGCTTCCGAGATTCACGGAGTTTGCCCGAGCGAAGTTGTCATTTGCGTATTGAGTGAAGGTTTGCCCGGCAAGAGCCACACCCAGGTAAGTAGAGCCAACCACAGATCCCGTAGCGGCCTGGATCAGGGTGTTTCCACTCGTGCCAGCGGTAACCAAGCCCGTGACACTGACAGTTGCCACCGTCGGACTGGTCGACGTCCAGGTGACTGACGCAGTGATGTCCTGAGTACTACCGTCCACATATGAGCCGGTCGCTTTGAGTTGTTCCGTATTTCCGATCGCAACGGAACTGTTGACTGGAGTCACTGCTATGGAGACCAGCGAAGTTAGAGTCACAGTAAGCCCCGTAGATCCGCTCACCGAACCTAGTGTCGCTCCGATGGTGGTGCTGCCGTTCGCTACTCCTGTGGCCAGTCCTCCAGCGCTGATGGTTGCCACGGCCGTGTTCGTCGAATTCCACGTCACTGAACTCGTCAGGTTCTGTGTACTCCCGTCGCTGTACGTACCCGTGGCCGAGTACTGCTGGGTCGTGCCTTTCACCAGCGAGCCGTTCGCCGGTGTCACCGCAATCGACATCAGCGCCGGCGCTGTCACCGTCAGATTCGTCGAGCCGCTCACCGCACCTGAGGTCGCCGTGATCGTCGAGCTTCCCACTCCTGCACCCGTCGCCAGACCCGCGCTCGTGATCGTCGCAACCGAGGTCGTGCCCGATCCCCAGGTCACCGAACTCGTCAGGTTCTGCGTGCTCCCGTCATTGAAGGTACCCGTCGCCGTGTACTGTTGCGTCTGACCTTTGGCGATCGATCCGTTCGCCGGTGTCACTGCAATCGAGTTCAGCGTCAGTCCTGTGTAGTTGTAAATCGCTTGGACATCCGTCGCCGATAGAGCCCGGTTGTAGATGCGCAGATCGTCCACACTGCCGGCATTAAACTCCTGCGTTCCTCCTCGCGAGAACATGAAGCTGGCATTGTTGCCGAAATTGTTGGTATTTGCTGCTGTTGAGTAGTGCTGCGTTGGCGTTTGCAGCACTCCGTCAATGTACAACGCCGTCTGTCCCGTTCCTGGTTGGCTCTTGTCGTACACCACCGCCAGGTGATGCCACACTCCAGACGACGGCTGGGTGAAGCAGTTGATGCTGAAACCTACGTTCCCATTTACCCCCGCCATGATTCCATGACAGCTCGAATCATCTGGGAACACTCCGAAACCGGTCGTCGAAGCGTTAAAGTTCGATGTGTTCTCAAACAGCGTATGTCCACCGTTGGTGGAATACGTGCGGTTCACCCACATCGCCACCGTCACTGCCTTGGTCGTGCTCAGGTCAATCGCCGGTACGCTTAAATATCCGTTGGTCCCATTCGCCGTCACCGCGTGCGCCCCGATCTTTCCCGCGCTCCAGCTCATGCCGCTCACCAGTGTGGCCGTATGTCCATTCCCGGATGAGTCCGACGCCGCCGTCCCGCTTCCCTCATCGAACGTCCAGTAGGCTACGGGTCCAGATGGAGCCGAAGTTACTGCCAGGCTCGTTGATCCGGAGATCGCTCCCGACACAGCCTTGATCGTAGTGCTTCCCAGTCCTACTCCCGTCGCCAACCCGCCAGTGGTGATCGTCGCAATCGACGGCGTGCTCGAACTCCACGTCACAGAGCTGGTCAGGTTCTGTGTCGTGCTATCGCTATAAGTTCCGGTTGCCGTGAACTGCTGCGTACTGCCCTGTACCACCGAGGCATTAGTCGGCGTCACGCCGATAGACACCAGCACCGGTGCCGTTACCGTCAACACTGTCGATCCGCTAATCGCACCCGATGTAGCCGTAATCGTCGAGTTCCCCACTCCAGCGCCTGTCGCCAGACCCACGCTCGTGATCGTCGCTGCCGTGGTAGTGCTCGAACTCCAAGTCACCGAGTTGGTCAGGTTCAGCGTGCTGCCGTCACTGTAAGTTCCCGTTGCCGTGAATTGTTGCGTCTGTCCTTTGGCAATCGATGGACTTGCCGGTGTCACCGCAATTGAACTAAGAGCTGCGGTCACAGTAAGCCCGGTAGATCCGCTCACCGAACCTAGTGTCGCTCCGATGGTGGTGCTGCCGTTCGCTACTCCTGTGGCCAGTCCTCCAGCGCTGATGGTTGCCACGGCCGTGTTCGTCGAATTCCACGTCACTGAACTCGTCAGGTTCTGTGTACTCCCGTCGCTGTACGTACCCGTGGCCGAGTACTGCTGGGTCGTGCCTTTCACCAGCGAGCCGTTCGCCGGTGTCACCGCAATCGACATCAGCGCCGGCGCTGTCACCGTCAGATTGGTGGACGCACTGAACGAAGAGAAAGTCGCTCCAATCGTGGTGCTGCCCGTGCCGAGAGTCGCGGCCAGACCATTGGCGTTGATGCTAGCTACAGTGCCTGCGCTCGAGCTCCAGGTAACCGAACTGGTCAAGTCTTGTGTACTGCCGTCACTCTTTTTTCCAGTGGCAGTGTACTGCTGCGACACGCCTTTCGCGACGCTTGCATTAAGCGGGGCGATACTCAAAGAAACGATCGATTGCTTTGGAAGCAGAGGAAACGCTGCATGACTATAGTCAATGATGAGATCGTCAAAGAGAATGCTCTGGCCCGCCTCTCCAACGCCCGCTTCTTTTCCAAGCAGGACGGCCTGCATGGGAAAGTTAATGGTGTCAGTGAAATTCACACTCCCCACGAGATTTAACGAGGTGTCGTAAACGCTGAAGGTTCCAGCCCCGCCCTGCACCCACTTCATGGTGCACCAGTACCAAGTATTGTCAGCTATACCGGTGACAGCCTGATCTAGAGGACTTACGCGGATCTGGCGCGCGTTCGTGTAGGACGACCGCTCGTCCGAAAGCCTAAGCATGTTGCCGTAGGCGTTGTTAAAAAGAGTGATGAAGTGCGGTCCTTCTTCCCAGGGTCCAGGCAGGCCAGTCTTATACCAAAGACCGAAGGACAGGGAGCTCTGCTGAGCCGGCGGTACCCAGGTGACATAGCCATCCTGGCCGCTGCCCACATTGAAGGCCATCCCTTTGGTGCCAGTATCGCCAGTGGTTGCATGAGCAGGATCCTCAGCAACCGTTTGCGTAGTACATAGAGCTCCGCAGTTACTCGTGGTCCAGGTGCCGGGTGCTCCGTGAGTTGAACTCGCTAGTTGACTCGCGGTGATCGTGGAACCGGGCACACCTTGCTCGAAGTCCACCCACATGTCGTAGGGAATCCAGGGAAAGCTCGAACCTGACTGACCCATACTGACGGTCGACATCGCAAGCACCTGGGCGATGACGAAGATTGAAGCTGAAATCAACTTGAAAGAGCGCACTCTATATCGTCCTCAGAGGATTTGAAAACAGGCTTTTCCAATTCACGTACAGATTTGCTAACACTGAAGTCTCAACCTTGGGGAGGAAGTAACCCTTGGCCTTGTTACGGAATGTCTGGTTCAGCACCAATGCTTCGGCATTACTTTTAAGGGCCCTTGGTATTTGCAGCCCGATAAACTCTCGACCAAGACTTGCGCCGCGCTTCTTCTAAAAACGCACGTGGATCACACGAATTCGCACTCCATCGAGCAATTGCGTCACCAATCGTTGCAGCAAGGCGGGTATGGCCCGCCTGCAACGCCCGCATTGCCTATAGTTTGCGTGGCTGTGAATTAACAGACAGTAAAAACGGGAAGGAGAAGGAGCAGAAATGCAAAAACCTGCACACTACTGGTAAATGCCTTCAATTCGAGAACAAAGATTAGATCTACTGTATTTCCAAAAGGGGGAGACAGCTAGGCCCACGATGCAACCAGGAGCTTTCTCATGGCGATCGCCTCCAAGAATTCGACATTGAGACCGCGCGTAGCCATGGATCAGGCTCAATCCGGATAGTTCCTGCGATCCTCAATGCGTTTATGTCTGCAGCCAAAAATTACTACGCCGAGATATCAATTACATTTCGCGAATATCTCGCGCAACTGATTCCCTCTGTTCTAGTGCGCGGGAGCCACTAAATTGCCTCCGCTCCAGTTCGCCCCAATAGGAGTCGAATTTATCGGAGCCAGGCTCCAGCCAGGAACCCCACCACTAAGAGGTGTGGTAAAGGGATCCAAGGCCGTGAGCGCCAAGGTCCCCGTTGTCGCGTCAATGCAGGACACCATAGAGCCCTGCACCTGACCGATTAGAAAATCATTCGCCGCGATCGCGGCATACGTGCTGTCAATAACCAAGGCATTCGGCGAGCCGCTGTCCACCCGGACTATCCTCGTTTGAGCAGTACCGGGACCGCCCGTTATGTTGACGTCGCAGAGATAATGACTGTCCGTACCCTGGAAGCGAATCTCGGCGCCATTGTCATTGGGGGCGTTCGCTACGCCACTCGCGACGACCTGGGCTTCACTGTATTGATCTGAGCTAAAGGCGCTCGCTGTGTAATGTTCTTTTGCCGGAAGAGCGCATCCGCTAGGCGTATTTCCTGGAACAATCTGATTGCTCACAATCTGCATCAGACAGTGATTATCGCCAGTTCCGCTCCAATTAGAGCCCAAATCGGGAGAGTCGGCGCGATTGAAATTATCACTCGCGATCTGCTGCCGAACTAATGGAGCCGAGGTTGCACCACCTGCCCAGGAGCCAGCCACATTGTGTGAGGTTCCCGCAGTCCCTGGATCGACTACAACGCCTGGGTACCCAGATGGAATTGCAGCGTTGGTTGTTGTTAGCAACGTAGTCGCCGTGGTTAGGTCGATCATTGAGATCGTCGAGCCGATGACCTGACAGCGCACAACATCATTGTTGGAAATAGTCAGATTCGCGCTGTTGATAAGCTGTGACGCAGATCCGCCCACAGATAACCATATGCCCGCAGAAGCGTTGCCTGTACCTAAACTCGCAACTAGGCATGCATATTGAGTATCCGCCGAAGTGTTGCGCACGCTGGCGCCAATGTGTCCGGTACCGTCAGCTGAAATGATCTGCAAGTCGCTAGCCTGATCGGCTGGCCAATTGATGCTTCCAAAGTAAAGCTCCTTGCCAAAAGTCCCTGCGGTTGCGGACTGGATTTGCTGATTGACAATCTGCAACGGAGCGAGGGGCGGCCCGTTCTGGGTTGAACACTGTATGCCGACAAAGCCAACACAGCCCAGAATAGGAGACCAATTGCTGCCGAGGTTTGGCGAGTTGGCACGGCCAAAGTTATCTGCCGCGTATTGTGTAAACGTTTTTCCGGCTGGAGCAACACCTAAGTAGGTGGATCCGATCACTGCTCCGGCTGCCGCCTGAATTCGAGCATTGCCCGTAACCACACCTGTCGCTAATCCTGCGCTCCCGATGCTGGCAATCGCGCTGTTGCTTGAGCTCCAAGTGACAAACATCGTCAGATCTTGGGCGCTGCCGTCAGCGTAATTGCCGGTCGCTATCAGTTGCTGCGTGCTGCCAATCGCCACTGAAGCGTTCACTGGTGTCACGCTGATGGAATTCAGCGCACTAGCAGTAACGGTAAGCCCGGTCGAACCAGTAACTGCGCCGAACGTCGCTGTAATTGCGGTATTGCCGCTTGCAACAGCAGCGGCGAAACCAGCATTTGTGATGGTTGCGCTGCCGTTGCTCGAACCCCAAGTCACAGAACTGGTCATGTCCTGCAGGCTGCCGTCGGTGTAGATTCCTGTGGCTGTATACTGTTGAGTGCCACCGATAACTAAGGGAATATTACTTGGCATTACTGCGATCGAACTCAGTTGAGGCACTGTTACCGTCACGTTAGTAGAGCCGGTGATAAGCCCTAAAGTAGCCTGAACGGTACTGTTACCCTGGCTTGCTCCGCTAGCAAGGCCACTCGCATTGATGGTTACTGCCGCCGTAGTGGAATTCCACGTGACCACACTAGTGAGGTCCTTGATGCTTCCGTCGCTATATGTGCCGGTAGCGGTAAATTGTTGTGTCTGGCCTCTTGGGATCGTCCCGTTTGCAGGTGTAACGGCGATCGACGTGAGCGCTATGCCCGTGAACTGGTATAGCTGCTGGACCTCCATCGCAGAAAGTGCGCGGCTGTAAATGCGTAGATCATCGACGCTGCCGCCACTGAATTCCTTGGTACCTCCGCGCGAGAACACGTACATCGCGTTATTGCCGAAATTGTTGGTGTTTGCGCTGGTCGTAGCATGCTGCGTTGGTGTCTGCAGTACGCCGTCGATATACAAAGCTGTTTGTCCACTTCCGGGCTGACTCTTGTCGAATACCGCCGCCACATGGTGCCACACCCCTGAGGTCGGCTGGGCATAGCAGTTGATAGTGAAGCCGCCATTTCCGTTAACGGCGACCATGACGCCGTGGCAACTGGAATCATCCGGAAAGATTCCGAAGCCTGTGGTCGTCAAGTTGAAGTCGGGGCTGTTCTCAAATAGGACATGTCCGCCGCTCGTGGAATAGGTACGATTTGCCCACAGCGCAACCGTCACTGCGTTAGTGCTGCTTAGATCGATTGCAGGGATGCTAACGTAACCATTTGTTCCATTCGCGGTCACGGCATTGGGACCGATCTTGCCAGCAGTATGAGTTACTCCGTTTACTAAGGTCGCAGCGTACCCATTGCCGGATGAATCCGCGGCTGCGGTCCCCGAGGCTTCGTCGAAAGTCCAGTAGGCAATTGGGCCGGAAGGACCTGATTTTACCGTAAGCACCGTCGAGTTATTGACGGCTCCAGACGCCGCCATGATCGTGCTGTTGCCGAGTCCCACTCCAGTAGCCAGGCCGCCGCTCGAAATCGCCACTATCGCCCCGGCGCTGGAAGACCATGTTGCTGAACCGGTCAGATCCTGCGTCGTAGCGTCGCTATATGTTCCCGTGGCCGTGAACTGCTGAGTGTTGCCTTGCAGAATCGAAACGTTCCCTGGGGTCAGGGCAATCGACGTCAGTACAGCAGGCGTAACTGTGATCACTGTGGACCCGGTAATCGCGCCCAGCGTCGCCTGAATCGTGCTGTTACCTACCGCCACTGCAGTCGCTAATCCCGGCCCACTAATGGTTGCAACCGCCGCAGTATTTGAAATCCAAGTTGCGGAGTTGGTTATGTCCAATGTGCTGCCATCGTTGTAGCTACCAGTCGCTATAAAGTGCTGCGTCATCCCCTTTGCGACCGAAGGATTGGCCGGTGTTACTGCGATTGAAAGCAATACTGCTGTGACGGTTAGTGATGTTGAGCCACTGACCGCACCGAGGCTGGCGCCAATCGTGGTATTGCCGACCGCAACACCAGTGACCAGCCCAGAGCTCGTTATGGTTGCCGTGCCCATGTTGACCGAGCTCCAGGTCACAGAACTCGTAAGGTCCTGCCTGCTGCCGTCGGTATAGGTTCCCGTAGCGGTGTACTGCTGCGTGCTGCCCTTTTGCAACGCACCGTTCATCGGCGTTACCGCAATTGACACCAACGCCGCCGCTGTCACGGACAGATTTGTAGAGCCCACGACCGCCCCGGAAGTCGCCTGGATAGTACTGCTGCCTATGCCTACACCGGTTGCCAAACCCGAATTGGTGATGGTTGCCGCCCCAGGGGTCACCGAATTCCACGTTGACGAACTGGTCAGGTTGCGCGTACTTCCGTCGCTGTAGGAGCCGGTTGCTGCGAACTGTTGTGTCTGTCCGGCAGCAATCGTTGGATTGGCCGGAGTTACAGTTACTGAATTAAGAGTGGGTCCAGCATAGCCGTAAACTTGCTGGATTTCGGTAGCTGATAATCCACGGTTATAGATTCGCAGATCGTCAATGCTGCCTTGGTTGAATTCTGTGGTGCCGCCGCGGGAAAACACGAAACTGGCGTTGTTGCCGAAGCTGTTCGTGTTCTGGCTAGTGTTCGGGCTTTTCGTAGGCGTTTGCAGGACTCCATCAATGTACAACGCCGTCTGAGCATTTCCTGCCTGAGTCTTGTCAAACACCATCGCGAGGTGGTGCCACACCCCTGAGGACGGCTGGGCATAACAATTCACACTGAAGCCAACATCACCTTGTAGCCCAACCAGAATTCCGTTGCACACATCATCGTCTGGAAATACACCAAAGCCTGTCGTGGAATTGTTGTAGTTGGCAGTGTTCTCGAACAGCGTGTGCCCGCCCCCGGTGGAGTAAGTGCGGTTCACCCAAAGCGCGACTGTAACGGCTTTAGTTACTGTTAGATCAACCGCGGGGATGCGAACGTTCCCATTGGGTGCGTTCGCGGTGATCGCAGCAAACCCTATCTTAGGCGCAGTCCAACTCACGCTATTGACCAGCGTGGCCGTGTATCCGTTCCCGGACAAGTCTCCTGCCGTCGTCCCGGTGCCCTCATCGAAAGGCCAATAGGCAGTTAATCCGGTTACAGTTAACTTGGTTGACCCGGTAATTGCCCCGGAGGCAGCCTGGATCGTTGTCTTTCCAGCAGCGAGTGCTGTGGCTAAGCCAGCACTGCTGATCGTCGCTGCTACAGAATTGCTTGAGGTCCAGGTGGATGAAGCTGTAATGTCCTGAGTGCTGCTGTCGGAAAATTTACCTGTGGCTGTGTACTGCAGAGTGTTGCCGGGCGCTAACCCGACATTAGCGGGCGTTACTGTAATTGAGGACAGCAGCGGCGCTATCACAGTCATCACAGTTGAACCAGAAATGCCGCTTTGCGTTGCCGTGATCGTGCTGCTCCCGAGGGCGACTGCTCTCCCTAAGCCTGCCGCGGTAATTGTTGCAACGGATGTCGTCCCCGAACGCCATGTAGATCGGCTAGTCAGATCCAGTGTGGAACCGTCGGCATAGGTTCCCTTCGCAGTGAATTGCTGAGTTAGACCCTTCGGGACTGATGGATTGGCTGGGGTTACGGCGATCGAGAGCAAGGCTGTTGTCACAGTCAAAGGTGTCGAGCCGCTGATTGCGCCCAGGGTCGCCACGATTGTCGTCCCACCTGCTGCAACTCCGGTGGCCAGTCCTGCGGTCGAGATCGTTGCCGCCGTCGTACTAGTCGAACTCCACGTCACAGAACTCGTCAGATTTTGCGTGCTGTTGTCGCTGTAGGTCCCGGTTGCTGTGTACTGTTGTGTTTTGCCAGCTTGCAGCAAGGCATTTGCAGGAGTGACGGCAATGGAGGCTAATACGGGTGCCGTCACCGTTAACGTCGCCGAGGAGCTCATCGACACGTAGCTCACGCCAATGTTCGTGGTACCGAGTGCCACACCGGTGGCCAGGCCGGTGGCCGAAATCGTGGCAATAGCTGTGTTGCTGGAGCTCCAGGTTACATTTTGAGTTAAATCTTCTGTGCTCCCATTGGTGTTCGTGCCGGTAACGGTCAGTTGTTGGGTCAGACCTTTTGGCACCGACGGATTCGCTGGATTGATCGTTAAAGAGACCAGGTCAGGCAGAGGAAGCAGAGGAAAGTTACCGTTAGTGTAGTCAACAATTAAGTCGTCGAAGTAAAGTGTCTCTCCCGTCTCTCCTACTCCTGCAGTTTTACCCAGTCTTATTGTCTGGGTAGGAAAGTTAAACGTGTCGGCGAAGTTGACCGACCCTACGAGGTTAAAAGAAGTGTCGTACACGCTGAAGGTGCCTGCACCACCTTGCACCCACTTCATCGTGCACCAATACCACGTGTTGTCGGAGATGCCAGTGACGGCGGCGTCGAGCGGGCTTACACGTATCTGGCGGGCATTAGTGCCAGACGAACGCTCGTCCGACAGTCGCAGCATGTTGCCAAAAGTGGCATTGAAAAGGGTTACAAAATGCGGACCCTCTTCAAAGTTTCCCGGCTTCCCGGTCTTGTACCACAGCCCAAGGGAAAGCGAACTCTGCGGGCTCGGCAAGTGCCACTCGATCCAACCGTCCGCGCCACTCCCGAGATTGAACGCCATCCCGCGCGTTCCAGTGTCACCGGTTATGTGGTGAGCCGGGTCTTCTCCGGCTGTTTGCGTTGTGCAGAGAGTTCCACACGGAGTCGCATCCCAGACGCCAGCCGCGCCGTCTGTCGAATTGGCGAGCTGAGCATTTGTAAGTACGGCCCCAACCGTACCGCTGTCGAAATCGTTCAACATGTCATATCCCGTGTAGGGATAGACAGTCGATCTCGGGACTTGAGACGCACACGTGCCGCCCAAAATCGTGAGTTGAACGAGCAACAACACAAGGAACCACATCCGCTGATTAGCCCGTGTCATAAACGCACTCACCCTTTGTCGCAACGCCGATTACGACTGCGTTATCTTGAAACCATGCCCGCGACGCCTTCTGAAGTTCCGCAGCTTACGTTTGTACCGACTGTTCTTTCTCGTTCTTGCAAATTCTTCAAAGCCTGCTTCATTACCTTCCCGCCGCTATTCTTCGGTAGAGAATCGAGTGTTACGATTTCTCTAGGAAGCAAAGAGGGCGGCAAACACTCCTTGCAAAACTTCCTCACTGATTCCTCAAATCCCTTTTGAGGTCTTGCTTTAGGGACGACAAATGCCTTCAGAGCCTCTCCCAGAACCGGATCTGGAACTCCAATTACAGCAACCTCCAACAATTCGTCGAACTCTGTTAACTTCTCTTCAACTTGTCGACAACTTATGCGCTTTCCTCCAACCTTAACGAAATCCTTTGCGCGATCGACGATATAAATAAAGCCGTCGCTATCAACCGTGGCCAAGTCTCCCGTGTAGAGCAGTCCATTGCGAAAAGATACAGCGCTCTCGACTGGGTCTCGCCAGTATCCAGCCGCGACATTTTCTCCTTCAGCAACGACTTCACCTTGTTGTCCAGGTAATACGTCTCTTGCCGACGCGTCCAGTACGCGCAACCTCACCCCTGGAATTGCAACACCGATCGAACCAAGCTTCTCCATCAAGCGTTCCGGAGGAAGGTATGCAAGCCTGGCGGTGGCTTCAGTTTGCCCGTACATCACAAAAACTTGCGCGTTCGGCAATGCCGTCTGTAGTTCACGAACAAAAGCCGGCGATAAGTGTCCCCCAGCTTGCTGCACATACCGCAGCACCGGAAACTCCATGTTTTTCAAATTGGATCGGCGTAAGAGGACCTGGTAGTGGCTCGGAACGCCGGCAAAACCAGTGCACTCGGTTTCCTGCATCCTTCGGAGCACGGCCTCCGGATACATGAAGCGGTGGTCTATGACAAGGCTGCCGCCCGCTCGCAAATGAGAATGCAAAACCGAAGTACCGAAACAATAGTGGAAGGGTAGAACACTCATCGCGCGATCTCGCTCGGTCAAGCGAAGATACTGGACAATTGATTCCGTGTTAGCGCAAATGTTCCGATGAGTGATCATCACACCCCTGGGCTGCGCCGTTGAACCTGAGGTGTACATCAAGGCGGCTAGATCGTCCGGTGAGGTCTTTGGAAAAGAGGTAGCGATACCGCCATGAGCGCTTAGCAAGGCTCCGAAACCAACTGATCCCAATGATCCATCTGGGCTCTCGTCATTGGTAACCACAAGTGCGTCGCCAAGGACTGCACTGTTCTTCTTGTGAAAAGCACGGGTCAGAAAAGCTGCGACCGGCTCGGTCGATTCGCATATGAACAACAATTCCGCATTTGTAACTGTCGGAGCTAAGGGAACACACACTAGACCTGCGCGAAGAATTCCCAGATACGAAGCGACCCAGAAAAAGGAATTTTCGGCGACCAGTAAGACACGGTCACCTTTCCGAAGATCACGTGCGAGCAGAAACGTCGCGACAGAAAACGATGCGGAATCTAACTCTTCGTACGTCCGACTGCCCTCCAAAAGGTGGAGCGCTGGTCGGGCCGCATCGGTCTTTCCGGCGAGCAAGAATTCAGCTACGTTCATGGACGTGAGCCCCTTGGCACCACGAGCAAGTCACGCTCGCAGAACAAAAAACCTGACCGCTTTTACTCTTGGCCAAAATAGCCTTGCGGCAGATTAAGGAAGCCGCTAGGAAAATCGCGCAGACAACAGTAGCTGCAGGAGCGAGACGTGGTACGGTGGCTATTCTACGAGCAATTACATAGCCACTCGTGGCCTGTAGCCTCTTAAGATCCACCGCGAACTTCTACATTGTCAATAGCTTAGCGGGAGCGGATTTTGCGGGATGAGAAGAACAGGAAAACGGCGTAAGAAGTATGCAAAAACCTGCACAGCCATGGGTATGTACCTTCAGTCGAACAAGAGAATTCGCCACGGGTATCTTGCCAAAAAGGAACTCAAGTCAATTAGAGGTGATCTCGAGTATTCGTGGCGTACCCATTGATACTTAATCGTGAAGCACGAGTTGTTCGCATCAGGCAACCGGGTATTGGCAAGCAAAGAGATTTAAAGCTGACTGTCGCACTTTAGGCATCATCTTCTGCAGCTTGGTAGATTGGCCCATCCTGTCGTCGAAGCGCTGTTCAGCCATCTCCAGAATTTCGTCTAAGTCGAGTTTGGTTGCATCAGCTACCATCGACGGCTCGCCGATACTCTGCATGACACCAATGAACTTCTCGCTATAAGCTACAGCCATCACCGGAACACCTTGCGAAGCAGCGGCGATGCAAGCATGCATCCTGGAACCGATAAAGAAGTCGCATTGGCCAATAACGTACTTGATTTCGCTTTGGTTATAGTTTCCTCGTAGTATCCCGATCTCGTCAGGATGCTTGTCCCTCATTTCCGTGAAGAGCGATTCGCAGGCGCTGGTATCGCTCTCCTTGTCACTGCCGAAGACATGAGGAATAAGAATTACGCGGCTTCCCTTTTTCACGATAAGCCTTTCGATCAACTGGCGGACGAACTCACCATAGTCAAATCTCAGCCCAAACATATTTTGTCCTGTATAACCACCCATCAGAAGCAGGCCGCTCACATTCAATCCGACCACCGGGTTACTTGCGCTTCTTTGCAGCGTTGCTCCTTCCACCACCATACTTGCAGGCGCTACTGCATCGATAGCGAAAGCTACATCGTAAGCAAACGACCAATTTTCAGGAATGCGCTCAAGACTCACCAGTTTCTGCAAATCCCTAAGACCTTGAAGATCCCTTGAATATACGAGTGCAGAACGAGTGACAATCCATCGCGCAATCGTACGCGCAATTTTGCCGCTGAAAGGACCATAAGTCTGGGGAAGCAGAACCAATTTCTTGCCTGACAAAATTATGAGCATTTGCGGAAGAGAGCAGTACAATAACCGACCTAAACCATAGATGTCGCTAAAGCTGTCGCCTCCGGATATAGCAGCGGCCAAATCGGCATCTTGAATTGCCTGCAGGCAGAGATTCTCGGAGATAATCCAGTTCCTAAACTTCTTGAACGGGATAAACCTCAAGAGAACCGCTTGAAAGATGAGCATTGCAATGTTGTTGCGTAAATAGAATTTCTTGGAGAACCTCATGTTAACGAGCGGAATCGCGAGGTTTTGCCCGTTGCTGGAGTGATAGCTGACCGAGCTTTCGCGGCCGTAGTCGAGGAATGATACTTGGGCCTCCGGATACTGAGAGAGGACACACTTAATGCTACCGGCAGCCAGAGCGCTGACTCCCATGTTGTTAGTTCCAAATGTCGCACCCAAAACCAGGATCTTCATTTTCAACAACCGATTCCGTCTAAATTGAGTTACGAAGTTTTAATCTTGAGAATCGCGATGCGCAACGCCGGAGAAATCCTCGAACACTATCGCGCGCCCATTCAGGCATGAGAACACGCGGAAGGAGAGTAAGACGACCATGGAACAGGGTGATCCATAACCGTAGCCTATAAGATAGAGGAAAAGTCCCGATATGATAACGGATTACTTCGTTTGAATCTCGGTGTTCACCCTCTTTTTCATGCAGTTCCGATAAGCGAATATCGAGAATCTCTGCCCTAACCGGCGCCGCACTACTGGACCTCTGAACTGATGCACTCGATTCCTTGGTCGCCTGAGCGTAGGCATCTTCAACAAAACCGAACCAGTTTACGCCGATATGAGAAGCGCTTACGGACACCTGCATTCTTTTCCCAATAGACGTTCGACGTGCCTCATCCACGATCAAATCGCCTAGGGTACGCCGATATTTCTCGAGGTCGAAGCAGCGCACCATTTCTGACGAGACTCCAGGCGAGTCGGGGCTCAGCACTGCCGCTTCGCGGATAAATGGGCAATAGCAAACGACCGGAGCACCGTAAAGACCTGCTTCGAGGGCAGAAGTCAATGATCCAACAGGAAATGGATCCAAATAAATGTCTGCAGCTTCAAAGTATAAGGAAGGGTCAGGCAGGCTTCCACACACTCTCATTCTTCCTTCAGAGTGCAGTACACCCTTTTCCCATTGTCCAGAAGCATTCGGCCCAACTACAAACAACACAGCATTCCGATGCTCTTTGAGAACGGGAAGCACACAGTCTACGAAAGGAACCTCGCCAAAAATAGGCTCGAATTTGTATTTTGTCGCAATTGTGCACAACGCTACTTGATTCTCATCCAGGCCCAGCTGTTTCTTAGCCTCCGAGCGTGATCTCTTTCGTTGAATTGTGCCAAGAGGAATTGGAATAATTCCGTTTTGCTCGGCTGGGAGCCCCCGAAGAGTGATCGCAAGCTCTCTCCCACTCTCTCTGATGTTGGCGACCACGTCAGGGACGGATTGACCAATCCAAAATAAATGATCTGAATGGTTAACCTGGATTATCGGAGCTCTTTCTTCTTTCGGCAGAAAAGCCAAGGCGGGTACGACATCGAAAGGGTGCAAGTGCAAAACGATAAGATCAAAATCACCAGCTAGTTGCCGCAAATGACGGGCGTGGGACTGTAGTCCCCCTCCTTGGCGATCCAAATAATACAGCTCCCCACCAGCCGCAGCCACGCTCTTTGCCAGTGGTGCCGGAACGTCGCGACGCCCTTGACTTGTGAGCGCGAGACTGTGTGCTCGAGTGGAGTCCATCTCCATCCAGCGCCACACAAATCGCGTGTGACCACCTACGCCATAGGCCTCCGTCATGACGTGCAGGATGCGGCGGTGATTACAGTTTCTTGCCGTGGTCCGCTTGCTTCCGCCGCTTACACTGGATATCGAGCTGCCAACCAAGGCAAGGGTATTCTCGAGTAATTCGCTTCTCCAGACTCCCGTGTGATTCCAAGACGCATAGTTGGCGGCAACTTGCGTATAGGCGGCAGCGGCGGCTAGGTGATTTCGCCTCACGCAGGTCTCTACTTTCGATGTGAGCTTTTGAAACTCACACAGATGCTTCGCGAGATTCTCGGTTGAAAACCGAACCTCCTGAATATGTGTATCAGTGCTCAATAGGGACTTATCCTCTGTTGTCGCCAAAATCCGGCGTACACTCGGCAATCGTTCTATACAGATCCATGATGTCTTCAACCCGATGTCCTGGCTCTCGCGAGGGACGTATCTTCTCACGCATGTCCGCTATCATTTGCCTGAACATCGGCATGCAAGAAGATGAAATACTCGTGCAACACGTCGCAAGTGGAAGGCGATCCTTCCATTTGCTCCTCAAGTAGAGATATGCACGCCAGAAAGCCAATGGCATACTTTTCAGGCCATTGCTATTGTGAACACAAAATGCCGGCACGATATAGCTGGATAATCCGACTAACGAAGCAGAAGCACAAATGTCGGCGCCATAGAGATGAAACCCAGGTAAATCTCCATCAAACTGTAGTGCGGACGACCGACGAACAACAAGCAGCACCTCGTCCACACTTCGAGCTTTTATAGGGTCTGAAAACGCTCCGCCGAGAACCCGCCTAAGACCCGTGGAATAGCAGTAGCCCACACAACGTGGCTGATCCCATGTGACCCCAAAAACCCCGAGAACCCCCCAATTCGGGTCTGTGCTATGCAACTTCTCAAGAGCCAGCGCCAGATCATGGGTCCAGCCTTCGGGCAAGAAAACGTCCTGGTGAGCAAAGACGACAAGATCATTCTCGGCCTCCACTAGGCCTGAGTTATACGCCTGTCCCGCGGTGCTAAATCCCGTCTTGCAAATTAGTTGGCAATTTGATTTGATGGCCGGAGACAATAACAACGTGCTCTTCAAGACTTGTTCGTTGTTCACG